>Ga0075418_10000562_pt1 | contig 39734 bp, 27 predicted proteins | sample SoiMetdeltSBSDD2_FD_81776 | JGI IMG/M metagenome (GOLD analysis project Ga0075418, IMG submission 81776) | Bulk soil microbial communities from a Populus tree surrounding site in Tennessee, USA - Soil MetaG P. deltoides SBSDD2 | ecosystem: Environmental > Terrestrial > Soil > Tree plantation...
ATCTCTTTCCAGTACTTGGCGTAATCGAACTTGGGGCTGTTCTTCTTGTCGTGGCACACCATGCAGCTCTCCGGCGTCGGGTGGGCGATGAAGCCCGCATCGCCGTGCGTCGTGCCCTGACCGTGGCACTGCTCGCAGGAGACGTTGCCGAGATCCACCTTGTTGAAGGCGAAGCCCGTCGGGTCGCTGTGACCGGTGACGTGACAGGTCAGGCACTCCGACGAGTTCTCCATCGACTTGCCCTCCAGGGAGCCGAGGGAATGGGCGTGGGCGCTCCCGTCCCAGGCGGCGAAGGCCGCCTCGTGGCAGCGCTTGCAGGTGTTGGCGCCGAGGAACTTCTCGTGCGGCCCCTGCGACGTCTGCTGCCCCACCACTTCCTCCACCACCTCGCGCTTCTTCACTTCCCGCAGCTGCTCCTTGAAGGCGTCCACCTTCACCCGCATGGTCGAATCCTCGGGGACATTGCTGTCGAGACCGTGCATCTCGTGGGTCCAGCGCAGCACCTTGCCCTTGTCGCTCACGATCAGGCTCAAGGCGCCGATGTACTTGCCCCGTTCGCCGGCGGAGCACACCAGCGTGTGGCCGATCTCCTCGTTGCCCACTTCGACGGGCTTCGAGTTCACCATCGGATCGGCACCGGTGACGATGACGTCGATGCCCTTGACCTCGTCCGCCAGCTTCTGGCTGAGCCGCGCCCCCATGTGGCCGAAGACCACGATCACGTCGGCCTTCTTGCGCACCTTGGGCAGGAGGATGTTCAGGGTGGATTCCACGTCGGCGATGGCGAAATCGTCGGTTTCCGGGTTCGCCGTGGCCAGGCTGGCGTTCTCCGCCACGAAGCCGAGGAAGCCCACCCGCACCCCCTGGTACTCCCGCACCACCGAGGGCTCGAAGAGCAGCTTGCCCGTGGACTTCTTCAGGATGTTGCTGGAGAGGAGGGCGAAGCCGGCCTTCTTCGCCGTTTCCTGCAGCGTCTGCACGCCGTAGAGCAGATCCGAAGGACCGACGTTGACCACGGCGTAGCCCAGGTCGCCCATCATGCGGGCGACGAAGAGGCTCTGGAACTTCTGCGACTCGCTCTGCCCCTCGGCCCAGCCGCCGCCCTCGACGACGCAGACGTTCGCGTGACCCTTACGGTATTTGTCGATGACCATTGCTCGCCGAGCAAGGCCGCCTTTGCGTCCCGACTTTCACCCACACTCCTCGATCTCGCTCTTCGTGTCGCTGTGGTACAGAAGGACGATCTCGGTTTCCGGAGCCCGGGACTTGCCATAGAGCTTCGCCACGAAGCCCAGGGCACACGCCAGGACGAGCAACGCCAGGGAAACCCGTCGAGTCACGACTTCACCCCTTTCGGTAGCAGAGGACACTGGACGAGGCACCGAGGAAGTGTCGGCCGCTCCCGCCGGGCCGCCCACTCACGCCGCGGTGCGGAACCGATGCGACCTCATCACCCCACACGGCGTGAAGCAGGGAACGTACCGGCGCCGCAAAGCATAGCGGAGCCCCGCAAGCCCGCTCAACCGGGCTCGTAGGGATTGCCAACACCGCGGCGCCGAGCCGGTTCCCGACTCCGCCCTCTGAGCCGGGGGCCGCTCGACTCCGGGCAGCGCTCAGCGCCCCCGGAGCGTCGCTGGGACCGGGAACTCGGCGGCACCTCGGGATCGTGCCAGCGCCCCTGGAGCCTTGAGCTGGAGCTCCGGCTCCGAGGCCGGCGTCACCGCCGGCTGGTCCTGCGCACCGTAGAGAAGCGGCCGCACCTGGGTGTTGGCACCGCGAGGAAAGCGCCAGTAGCGCCAGGGAAGGGCGAGGAGCCGGCGCAACGCCAGGCCGCGCAGGTACTCCGGGATGTCCTGGAGGAAATCGCGGCGGTCGAGACGCAGGCGGTGGACGATCTCGCGGTAGTCCCGCGGCCGATCGCTCTCGGTGTCGACCCGGAGCGATTCGGCGAGCTGGCGCCAGCGCGCCTTGCGCCAGCCCTGGCGCAAGGGCAGCAGGAAGACGCCGCGCACCAGCGGCCAGTGACCGACGAAATCCGTGTCCACCTCGACCACCCAGGCGGCGCCCCGGCCGGGGGTGCGGCGCGCCTCCTCCAGGCCGCGGCGATGCTGCGCCGGCACCGCCGGCGCCACCAGGCGCTCGTAGGGGTTCCAGAGCTCGCGGAAGTGGAAATCGTCCACGATCCACTCGATCATGCCGGCCCCGTCGCCCTCGGCGCGCACCCAGACCTCGACGCGCTCCCAGTCGCTCTCCCAGAACTTGTGCACCTCCGCCCGTGTCTGGGTGACGAAGCGCCACACCCAGTAGGTGCGCCCCTGCAACCAGTAGGGTTCCTGCCCGGGGACATAGGGGAAGAGCGGGCTCTTCGCATCGTTGACGTAGAGATAGAGCGTCGGCGCCATGCCGCGGGGGACGAGGAAGGAATCCACCACGAAGTAACCGACCGCGAGTCCGGCGAGAATGCCGGGCAGCGAGTTCCAGTGCAGGCCGGGCGGGCTGAGCAGCGCCGTCACCCAGACCACGATGAACACCGGCAACGGCGCCAAGAGAGCCGTCCACCAGTCGCGGAAGATGGCGTAGAGCAGCACCGCGAGGAGGGGGAAGTTGCCGAAGAGCAGCAGCTTCCCCAGCCACGCTTCCAGCCCGGGACGTTGCGCCAGGAAGCGCGAGAAGAAAGCGACCCCGATGGCGAGGAGTGCGGCGATCAGGATCTTGTACGCCGGGTAGACGACACTGAACACCACCTCGGGCTGCATCGGATCGACCAAGCCGTCCGCCAGACGTTCACCGCGCCAGCCCACCCGCACCGTCCCCTCGGGCTCGTGGGCGAGCTGCAGGCGGTAGGGCCCCAGGAGCTCGGCGGCGGTTTCCTCGCCGGCCAGCGGCACGTGCAGTCGCGAGGCCACGCGTTGGATCATCCGGTAGGGCACCATGACCGGGCCAGCGAGCAACATGAGCAGGTAGTAGGCGAAGCCGGGCAAGCGCGTGGTCGGGCGGTTGAGGCAGCTGCGGAAGACGTCGAGATCCGCCAGGCCGCGCTGTTGCACCTCCTCGCTCACGATGCCGGGCATGCCGAGCACGGAAGCCCAGTAGTCCGTGTACAGGTGGACGTCGATCACGCCGGTTCCTTCCGCCTGCAGCGCTGCCGCCGACGCTAGTACCCGAAGCTCCGCTGCCCGGACTCCAGGAAGAGCTCGTCCTGGTGCCGGAGGACGTAGATGCGGAAATAGTAGCGCCACTCGTCGTCGAAGGCATTGAAGATACGCGAGAAGCTGGCGCGCCAGCAGTGCAGGTCCCGCTCCACGTCCAACGAGGGGTTGATCCAGCGCCGGGCCTCGGTGTCGAAGTTGGCGCGCCAGCGCACCGTCCACTTGGGGGTGGGCTTGAGCGCCGCTCCCACTGCGACGTTGCGGGTGGTGTTCCGACCGGCGACGCGGTTGAACGAGTAGGAGAAGCCCAGCTCCCAGGTGAGGCGCTCCCCCGCCTCCTGCTCCCCGACCCGCGTCAGCGTCTCCAGGCCGTCGGTCGGCTTCGGCGAGAAGCCCCAGTTCTCCGTCGGCTGCACCGAATCCGCCGGCGCCGTGAGCGGCCCTTCCTCCCGGGCGATGCGGTTCAGCCGCTCCTTCTCCTCTGCCGGCGGGCCGCCGAAGCTGCCGGCGAGGCGCAAGCTGAAGGGGACGGAAGTGCTCACGATCTTGCGCTGGTAGGGGTCGATGACCTGGGAGACCGTGAGCCGGAGCGGGCCGTGGCGGTTGAGGGTGAGCAGGCTGTTGACGTTGTTCCAGCGCCGCACGAGGTCGGGGTTGTAGCTCGTGCTGAGCGACCAATCGAGGAGACCGTCGATCCGCTTCTCCTTGTCGCCGTCGGCGACCTTGGCGTCCAGCGCGTTGCGCAGCGAGAGTCCCAGGCCCTGCCGCGCTGCCTGACCGGAAAGGGCCGCCGCGTAGGAGTAGGTCGCCGTCGGCTCGATCGTGTGCCGCAAGGCCTGGATGCCGCCGAAGCCGGGCCGGAAGATGCCGTAGAGCCGCGTCGACGCCCCCAGGTTGGTGCTCAAGCTCTGCTGGAAGCGGTCGGCAAGCGCCCGCGGCGTGCGGTCGTCGTCGGTGTAGGTCACGCCGTAGGTGAGCGAAGGGTTGAGGGTGAGGAACCACAGGCTGCTCTGCCGGGTGAGGCCGAGGCCGCTCGAGGCGGTGGTGCGCGTCAGCGACTGGGTGCTGAAGATCGTGCGCACCGAGTCCACCCCGGTGGTGTCGGTGACCACCTCGCCCGTCGCGGCATCCACGAAGCGCAGTACCCGGATGTCGTCGACCGTGCGCGTCACATTCAGGTTGGGGGCGAACTGCAGGTCGCTCATGAACCGCTGCCAACCCGACCCTTCCCCCCGCGGCCGCGGCGCCAAGCGGATGCTGCGGAAGCGGAGCTGGAGGCTCGGCAGGGTCTGACTGAGGATGGAGGCGCCCGCGAGGGTGTTGTCGGGATCGAGGACTTGACGGCGCTGCAGGCTGACGGTGCTGCTGGCCAAGCCGCCGCGGCGGTTGAAGGTGAGGCTCGAGGTCAGCTGCCGCTGCCGGGCGCGGTCGTAGTCGACGAACTCGTTGGTGGCGCGCACCGCGCGGTCGTTGCTGGCGTAGTCGAGCGTGCCGTTCAGCGACATGCGATCGTTGAGCGTCTGCCGGTGGCTGCCGCGCATGGTGATGAAGCTCAGGTCCGAATCGATGTCGTCGGAGCGGCGGTACTCCAGGTTACCATCCAGGCGGTAGCGGAGCTTGTAGCGCAGGTTGGCGCCGAGCTGGATGTTCCGTGACTGCCGCTCCGTGTCCAGCACGCTCCCCACGGTGCTGCGGTTCACCCGGTCGCGCTCGTTGTAGGCGCTGGTGAAGAGCATGTCCCAGTAGCTGCTGGCGGCCCAGTAGTAATCCAGGCCGCGAATGTAGCGGCTCGAGGTGCCGAGGCCGATCTCGACCCTGGGCATCAGGAACCCGCTCTTGCGTCCAGGATCGATGGAGTTGAAGAAAAACGGCAGGTAGAACACCGGGATTTCCCCCAGGTAGAGAAGCACCGGCCGGCCCACCGCCTTGTCGCGCAGGTAGATCTTCATTTCCTTGCTGCGGAAATCGTAGTGCGGGTGGTCCAGCTCGCAGCTGGTGTAGCGCGCCTTCGCCACCTGCAGGTTGCCGTCGGGCATGCGCACCAACCTCTCGCCCCGGTAGTAGCCCTGGTCGTACTCGGTGGCACCTTCCTCCACGAAAGCGCGGCGCCTCTCCATGTCGTAGCCCATGCGACTGCCATAGACGCGCTCGCTGCCTTCCAGGAGCAACGGTTCCTGCCGGGCCGTGAGCATCTCCGTGTCGGCATCGAAGGTGATGTCCCCGGCCTGCAGGGTGCGGCCCTGGTACTGCACCTCCGCCATGCCCTCCAGGTGCAGGTCGTTGAACGGCGTCAGGTAGAGGATGCGCTCGCCGCTGTACTGCACCACCTCCGCCGCTTGACGGAAGTCGAAGGCGGTGGTGTCGCCGCGGGCGACGCCGAACACCGTGTCCACCCGGGCGACGCGGCTCTGGCCCAGGGAATCCAGGTCGCCCTCGTAGAAGCGATAGACGCCGGAGGCGTTGCCGATGAACAGCACCTCCTGGATGTCGCCGCCGGAAAAGAGCATGACGATGGAATCGGACTGCGCCTCGTTGAGGGCCAGGCGGTTGCGCTCGGTCTCCACCGGCACGTAGGTGCTGGAGCCGTGCCCGGAGACGACGGCGCGCTGCAGCTGGCCGTTCTCGAAGTCGATGACCGCCGAGTCCCCCGCCACCTGATTGTTGTCGGGCACGAAACGGGTGTCGGTCCGTACCTGCACCAGGAGCGCCCGCTGCCGGACGCGCACTTGCTCGACCTCCTTGCCACCGTAGTGGATGTCGATCTCCTGCCCCGAGATGCGGCTGTCCCCGCGCCGCACCGACGGGCGGCCGCGCAGCTCGAAGAGGTTGCGATCGGGACGGAGGCGCGCCGAATCGGCGAGAGCCAGGGTGCTGTCCCGCCGGATGCGCACGTTGCCCCACACCCGGCCGGTGCGCGCCGACAGGTTGTAGCGCACCGAATCCGCATCGACGAAGGTTTCCTTGCCGTCGTCGTCTCGCAGCACCAGCACCGGCTCGCGGTCCAGCCAGGCTTCCCCGGAAATCCGGTCGTAGTAACCGTGCGGGCCGCGGGCCTCGGAATTCTGCTGCCGATCGACGAGCACCACGTGCCCGAAAGCTTCGCCGAAACCTCGCCCCTCGAAGTAGCGCACGCTGTCGGCGCGGACCTGGGTTTTCTCGTCCTGGAAATCCACCTTGCCCCACAGCCACAGCAAGCGTGGGTCCCGGTAATAGCGCACGCGCTGGGCGCGGATGATGCCGAGCGAATCCTCGATCGTGACCTTGCCGCGGAGCTCGGCGTAGTTGCCCCGCTGGACGAACTCGCCCTCGTCGCCCTGCATGAAGACGCCGCGGTCGCGGATCTTCACGTCTTGGTGGAAAAAGACGTGGAAGTCCGTCGACGTGCCGTGACGCTCGGCGCGCTGGCTCTCCACGCGCACCCCTTTGTAGAGGAGGATCACGCTGTCGATGAAGGTCACCACGTTGCGCTTCGTCTCGTACTGCATGAGCGCGCCGGTCAAGTTGAAGCTGTCGGGCGGCGCGGGCGCCGCCCTCGCGGCGGGAAACGGTGCGGCCAGGAGGGCGAGAATGAGGAGCCGCGCCAGGGACGCGGGCAGGGCGGCGCGCGCTCCGAGGGAGCAGCCGGCGCGGCGCGGACAGAACGACACGGGAAGCCGCTCCTGGGGCGAGGAGGGTCTGGGAAGCGAACGGGCCAGGGCGGCAACGATGCCTTCGGCAGCAAACATACGCCGGCGCCGCCTCCCCGCCAATCTCCCGCCCCGCTTCGGCTCTACGGCGTGGCGCCCGCCGCCCCTCCGGCCCGCTCGACCGCGAGCAGCGTGGCGCCCACCAGGCCAGCGTCGTCTCCGAGCGCCGCCGGCACGATCTCCGTCCGCGCCGCCAGGCTCATCGCCCGGGCCCGCACCACCCGGCGCGCCGGCTCGAAGAGCCTCTCGCCAGCCTTCGCCACCCCGCCGCCGATCACCACGCGTTCCGGATCGAAGATGTTCACCAGGCTCACCAGACCCTGGCCGAGCAGCGTCCCCACCTCGGTCCAGACTTCCGCTGCCAGCTCGTCTCCCCCTGCCGCTGCCTCGGAGATCGAGCGTGGCGTGATTGCCGCCGCCGGCAAATCACGCAGGCGGCTCGGCCGCTCGCTGGCCGCGAGCTTCTCCCGCGCCCGGGTGGCGATGTACTCGGCGCCGATGTGCCGCTCCAGGCAGCCGACGTTGGGACAGCTGCACTGGGGTCCGTGCAGGTCGAGTGTCGTGTGGCCGAGCTCCGCGGCGGCGCCGTGGGCACCTCTGTACAGCCGGCCGTCGAGGATGAGACCACCGCCGACGCCGGTGCCGAGAGCGAGGCACAGCATGTGCCGTGTCCCCCGTCCGGCGCCCAGGCGCCACTCGCCATAGGCCATGGCGTTGACGTCGTTTTCCAGCTGCACCGGGGCCCCGAACGCCGCGCCGATGCGCTCGGCGAGAGGGAAACGCTCCCAGCCGCGCAGATTCGGCGAGTCCAGCACCAGGTTGTGCTCGTGATCCACCAGGCCTGCCGAATCGACGCCGATGGCGCCGAGGTCCTCTGCACCGTGACCGTGCTCCTGGGCCAGAGCCTGCAGCGTTTCGATGATGCGCCGGCAGCCCTGCTCGGGGCCGGCCTCGGCATGCGTCGGAATCTGCCGGGCAGCGATGACCGTGCCGTCGCTCCACAAGAGCGCCACTTTGAGGTTCGTCCCCCCGACATCCACGCCCGCGGTGCGGAAACGCAGGGGCACGGCTTCCTCCTGGGCTGGAAATCGATTCCGCCGGCACCGACGCTAGGCCGGGGCGGTCGATGCGGACTGTGGCGCGGCGACGAGGTCGCGTGCAGGCACACCCCGCTCCGCTGCCAGGTGTGGCAGCACCTCGCCGGCGAGATAGTGGCTGCCGAGAACGAGGACAGGCGCTCCGGCTTCGCGGGCTCGGTCGAGCGCCGTGACCGCATTCGCCTCGATCTCCACCTCGAGGTCCGGGGCGCTGGCCCGCAGCTCCGCGGCCGCCTCTTGCGGCTCCCAGGCCCGCGCCACCGCCGGTGCCGTGACCCAGACGCGCCGGGCGAAGCCGCGGAGGAACTCGCTGGCACCGCCGAGGTGCTTGTCGCGCAGCATGCCGAGCACGACAGAGGGACGCGCCGACCCCAGCACCGCTTGCGCCACTTCCAGCGTCGAGCGCAGTGCTTCGGGATTGTGGGCCACATCGAGGATGAGAAGCGGCGACCCCTTCCATTGCGGTAGCAGCTGGAAGCGTCCGGGCAGGAAGGCTGAGGCAGTGGCCCGCGGCACGTCGATCCGTCCGGCGCCGCGCCGCTCCACGAGCTCCGTCGCCGCCAGGACGGCGAGCGCCGCGTTGCGCCCATAGTGCGCCCCGAGGAAGTGGGTCCACAGGCGTTCACCGCCCGGGACCGCGAGAGAGAACTGCATGCCGCCGCCGAGCTCGAGTCCGTGCACCTGCACCAGCTGCGGCGGCAGGAGATGGAACGGGGCGCCTTGGCGAGCGCAGTGTTCCCGCGCCAGGAGCACCAGATCGCGGCGCTCGAGCGCGGCGTAGAGCGGCACGCCGGGGCGGGCGATGCCGAGCTTCTCGCTGCAGATGGCGCGCAACCCGCGTCCGAGGATCGCTTCGTGGTCGTGGCCAATGCTGGTGACGATGGAGACTTGCGCCGGGAGCGCGTTCGTCGCATCCAGCCGCCCGCCGAGACCGACCTCGTACACCGCCGCATCCACGCCGGCGTCGGCGAAGATCCAGGCGGCCAGCGCGGTCATGGCCTCGAAGAACGAGGCCCCAGAGCGCTCGATGTGCGGCCGCGCCTCGCGCACCCGCGCTGCGAAGGCGCTGGCCTCGATGGGCACGCCGTCAATGCACACTCGCTCTTCCACCGAGAGCAGGTGGGGTGAGGTGAAGCGCCCCACGCGCCACCCCGCCGATTGCAGCATGGCGGCGGCGTAGGCGGTGGTGGAACCCTTGCCGTTCGTCCCCGCCACGTGCACCACCGGCACCTGCCGCTCCGGAGAGCCGAGGGACTGCAGCAGCCGTCGCGTCGTCTCCAGGCCGAGACGGGTCTCGCCACGCTGCAGATCGTAGAGAAAGCGGATCTCGGGAGTGAAAGCCTGGGCTGGGCTAGGCAGGTCCATGCCGGCCGATCTGACGCGGCGTAGTTTCGGGAAGTTCGACCACCGCCGTCGGCGACGGCGCGACCTCGGGCGTCGGCAACGGTGCCGCGCTCGGCGTGCCGGCGTCCACGGTGGCATCCACCGGTTCCTTGCCTGCCGCCGCCTCGCGAGCGGAGGCGCAGAGGAAGCCGAGCACCCGGTCCAGCATCGAGCGCAGATCCTTGCGGTGCACGATGAGATCGACGAAGCCGCATTCCTGGACGAACTCCGCCGTCTGGAACCCCGGCGGTAGCTCCTGGTTGATGGTCTCCCGGATGACCCGCGGCCCGGCGAAGCCGATCTGCGCCTTCGGTTCGGCGAGGATCACGTCCCCCAAGGCGGCGAAGCTGGCCGAGACGCCCCCGGTCGTCGGGTTGCTCATGATCGAGACGTAGGGGACCCGGGCCTCGTGCAGCTTGGCGAGCACCGCGCTCGTCTTGGCCATCTGCATCAGGGACAGCACCGACTCGTGCATCCGCGCCCCGCCGGAGCGCGACAAGATAATGTAGGGCGAGCGGCGCGACAGGGCTTCCAGTCCGGCGCGAGCGATCTTTTCCCCCACCACCGAGCCCATGCTGCCGCCGAGGAAAGCGAAGTCGAACACCCCGAGCACGACGTCGCGGCCGTGCAAGCGCGCCCGCCCGGTGAGCACCGCCTCGGTGAGGTTGGTGCGCAGCATGGTCTTCTTGAGCTTGAGCCGGTACTTCTCTTTGGCGTCGCGGAAATCGAGCGGATCGAGGGACGTGATCGACCGGTACGTCTCGACGAAGGATTCGGGATCGGTGAGGACCTCGACGTACTGGCGCGCGCTGAGCGGGAAATGGTAGCTGCAGCTGTTGCAGACCCAGAGGTTCTTCTCCAGCTCGACGCGGTAAATGATCTCGGAGCACCCGGGGCACTTCATCCACATGCCCTCGGGCAGGTCTCGCTTCTCCGCCGTACGCTGGATCTTCACGCCCTGCTTGGCGCGATGCAGCCAAGACATCCTGGCTCCCTCCTGGTGGCCCGCCGCCGGGATTATAGGCGCGGGCCCGCGCCCCTCAATGATTTCCGCCGGGCGAGCTCCATGCCGGCCCGTGTATGGACCCACTGGAAACTATGCAACATCTTGGGATCATGGATATTGAGCTGTTTCTAATGCCCTGTCTGGAAAACCCTTCAGGGCTTCCCCGAGGCGGGTTTTTTTCGGCTCTGGCGGCCCACGGCCGACGCCGAGCGCCTCCGCCACGCGTGCGAAGACGTCAGCCCCCGGGCAGCGGCTCGAGTTCCTTCAACATCACCAGCGCGTCTTCGCCGTTGTCGGCGTAGTAGGCCCTGCGGATCGCTACCTGGCGGAAACCGAGTCCTTCGTAGAGTCGGATGGCGGCTTCGTTGCGGAAGCGCACCTCGAGAGTGGCCGTGCTCGCCCCCCGACGGCTCGCCCGGGCGCACACCTCTTCCATCATGCGCCGGCCGATGCCGCGCCGGCGCCAGCGCCCATGCACCGCCAGGTTGACGACGTGCACCTCATCGGCCACGTACCAGCAGAGGACGTAGCCGACGACCTCGCCGTCCCGCACCGCGACCAGGGATTCCGACACGTCCCATTGCAAGCGCAGTTCCTGCAGGAACATTTCCCGGGTCCACGGCGCAGCGAAGGTGCGCTCGATGGCGAGCACCTGCTCCAGGTGCTCGGCTCCCATCGCCTGCAGGCTGACTTCCATGCGGCCTCGACGGTTCTTTGGACGCGTACGACTTCTTTCGGACTCAACGCACCCGCGGCCCGAGGTCCGGATGGCGCAGGTAGAAAGGCGCGAGCCGTGCGAGCTCCACCGCGGTGCAGCCGCCGCGCGCGGCGAGGTCGAAGGCGGCCTGCGCCCGCGACTCCGGTGCCAAGTCGGCGCGTACGACCCAGGCCCCATCGTTCGCCGCCAGGAGCGCCGCCCCGGAGCCGGCGCAGGCCTGCACCGCCGTTCCCCCGCTCGGGCGCAGGAGCTCCCGCGCCAGCACGGGCGGGGCGCAAAAAGGCGGGACGAGGGCTCGCGGCATCTTCCCGCTCACATCATAAAGTCCGGCGTACACCTCGCCGCGGCGGGCATCGTGGCAAACAGCGAGGCTCCCGGCCTCGCCGCAGTACGCCGCCGCCTCCAGCATCAGGCTGTCGCAGACGAGGGGCCGCCAGCCCCGCGCGGCGGCGAGCCCCTGCGCGGTGGCGATGCCCACCCGCACGCCGGTGAAGCTGCCGGGCCCGGTGCACACCAGCACGCCCTGCAGGGCGGCCGGCGACAACTGCAGCTGCCCGAGCACCTCCGCCACCGCGGCGAGCAGCGTCCGGCCCCGACCGCGCCGCGGTCCCGCCAAGGCTACCGCCAGGCGTTCGCCGCTCTGCAGCGCCACCAGCCCGGGCACTTCGCTCGCGTCGAGGTACAGTAGGTTGTCCGGCTGCTTCACCCTGTCGCCTCCGGCAGGTCCACGACGAGCCGCCGGCTGCCATCGGGCTGGAGCGAGATCTCCACCCGGATCGCCGCCGGGACCGGCACGCGATCGCCCCACTCCACCAGGCTCACCGTGCGCGGATCGTCGGCGGCGAGGAAACCGATGCCGTCCAGCTCCGCCGGGTGCACCACCCGGTAGAGGTCGTAGTGCACCAGCGGCAGGCGGCCCTCGTAGTGCACCGCCAAGGTGAAGGTGGGCGACAGCACGGTCGCCTGCACGCCGAGGGCCCGGGCCACGCCTTGGGCGAACTGCGTCTTCCCCACTCCGAGGTCGCCGCAGAGCAGCACCACCTCGCCGCCTTGCAGCGAGGCACCGAGACGCTCCCCCAGGGCGCGGGTCTCCTCGACGGAGTGACTCGTCCAGGCCTGTTGCACGGGTCCTACCGGCGGGGCAGCAAGTGGGCCACGGGCAGGATGACCTCTTCCAGCGAGATGCCACCGTGTTGGAAGCTGCCCTGGAATTGCTTCTCGTACTTGCGGAACTTGGTCGGGTAGACGAAGTAGAAGTTTTCCTTGGCGATGATGTAGTTCTCCGTGCTCCGCAGCTTGGGCAGCATGTAGTGCTCGGGCTCCTCCATGCGGAAGGCGCCCTTGTCGTCGCTACCCAGGTTCTCGCCGTACTTGTAACGCACGTTGGTGGAGGTGTCCCGGTTGCCCGTGGCGAGGGTGGGACGCATGCCTTGCACCGCGCCGTGGTCGGTGCTGACGAAAACCTCGATGCCCGCGGCGCTCATCTGCTTCAGCAGGTCGAAGAGCGACGAATGCTCGAACCAGCTCTGCGCCAGGCTGCGGAAAGCGGCCTCGTCCGGCGCGATCTCCTGCAGGATGGTGGATTCGCTGCGCCCGTGCGCCAGCACATCGATGAAGTTGAAGACCAGGGCGAAGAGACCGACGTCGGCCTTGCGCTGGACGGCGCGCTGGATCTCCCCGGCTTCCTCGGCGTTGTACACCTTGGCATAACGCACTTTGACCCCGGCAGGAGCGCCGAGACGCTGCAGCTGCAGTTCCAGCAGCTCGCGTTCGAAGCGGTTCAGGCTGTGCTCGCCGCGCTGGCTGTCCCAGTACTGCGGATGGCGGCGGTAGATCTCCAGGGGGAAGAGACCGGAGAAGAGGGCGTTGCGCGAGTAAGGCGTCGCCGAAGGCAGGATGCTGTAGTAGTGCTTGCGGTCGATGCGGAAGTACGGCGCCAGCAACGGTTCCATGGTGATCCACTGATCCAGGCGCATGCAGTCGACGACGATGAACGCCGCCCGCCTCCCTGCCTTCACCGTGGGGAAGACGTGGTTGCGGAAGACGTCGGGGGAGAGCTCGGGGCCCTGGCGTTGCTGCACCCAGCTCTTGTAGTGGCGGGTGACGAAGCGACAGAACTCGTAGTTCGCCGCCCGCTTCTGGTCTTCGTGGGTCTGGGAGAGACCGGTCTCGCGGTAGCGGTCGAGCTGCATGTCCCAATCGATCATGCGCAGGTAGGTGTCGATCCACTCCTGGTGGTCGAGCCGGTCGAAGCGGGACGGATCGAGCTCGCGGTACTGCGAGACGTAGTCCTTCGCCACCTGGGTGCCAGCGATCTTGTGATGTTCCAGCAAGCGGCGGATGGCGGCCAGGATCTGATTCGGGTTCACCGGCTTGAGGAGGTAGTCGTCGGCGCGGCGGCCGATGGCTTGGTCCATGATCTCTTGCTCGTCGTTGCGGGTGATCATCACCACCGGAAGCTTGCCGTCGATCTGCCGGATCTCCTGCAGCGTCTGCAGCCCGTCCTTCCCGGGCATCATGGCGTCGAGCAGCACCAGGTCGAAGGTCCGTCCCCGCACCAGGTCGACGGCGTCGCCGCCGTTCGCCACCGGCGTGACCTCGTACCCCCGCTGCTCCAAGAAGGTGAGATGGGGTTTCAGCATCTCGATCTCGTCGTCCACCCAGAGGATGTGTCGCTTCTCCGTCATCCAAGCTCCTTGGTGCGGCTTGGCCCCCAGTGTATCCGACCCGGCGCCTCGGCTCACTCGCCGATCCAGTAGCGGCCGACGCCGAGGAAGCGCAGCTCGTGATCCAGGAAGACGAACTGCCCTTGATGGGACGTGCGCGCCGCCCGGCACACCCAGAGTCCCGAGGCGGCTTGCACCGCCGCCGCATCGGCCGGCGGCAGCTCCAGCATGTCGTGCAGGAAGGGCCCGCGCTTCAGGCTCTCGAGGTCGCGGCTCCACAAGCAGTCCAGGTCGTGTTCGCTCCACCGGCTGCCGCTCCGCCGCGCCAGCTCCGCCGCCGCCTGGCGCCGCGCCCTCCGCGCCGCCTCCACGCGGCGGCCGAAGTTCGTTCCTCCACTGTCCACCGCGCCGTGGCAGTGGAGGCGGAGCAGGGCGAACGCCGCGGCGCCGGGCTCGGCCTTCGCCGGCAACCGCCAACGCGAGGCCGCGGCCCGCTCGCGGAGCCGGAAGAGCACCTCGTGCTCGCTGTCTGTTCCTTCCCAGAGGATGAGGCGGATGTCGTCACGGCGGACGCTGCCGTCGGCTTGCAGAGGGAGCTCGAAGGCGGCACGGGCGCAGGGGGCGCCGGGGCTCGCGAGGTCTGCCGGCGCCACGGACAAGAGCCGCGGCGATTCCGGCGCGGCGCAGCCGCCGAGCGCCGCGGACCCGAGCGCTTCGACGAGCAGCAGGGCGCCGAGGGCCCGGAAAACGCCCGGGTTCAAGGCCGCGCCAGCTCGGGCCGCACCGGCACCGCTGGCAGCCGCACCGCGAAGCAGATACCTCGGCGATCCGGGTTGTCTTCCACCCAGATGCGGCCCCCGTGGTACTCGACGACGATGCGGCGCACGAGAGTGAGCCCGAGCCCCCAGCCGCGCTGCTTCGTCGTGAAGCCCGGCTGCCAGATGCGCTGGCGCATGGCGGTGGGGATGCCGCGGCCGCTGTCGGCGATGCGCACCTCGACGCGCTCCGACCCGGCGGTGCGGGCACCCACTTGGATACGGCCCCTCCCTTCCAGAGAGTCCAGCGCGTTCTTCAGCAGGTTTTCGAACACCCATTCCACCAGCTCGCGGTTGCCGAGCACCGGCGGCAGGGGCTCGAGGGCGGTCTCGATCTGCACCGCCCCGCCCAGGTGGGGGGCACGGCGCTTGATGTACTGCACCGAATCCTGCAGCACCGCCGCCAGATCCAGAGGCACCAGGTCGGGCGCCGCACCGATCTTGCTGAAGCGCGCGCTCACCTTCGCCAGCCGTCCCAGGTCGCGTTCCATTTCGGCGTAGGTCGCTTGCTGTCGCTCGAGCGCCGCGGCCGCCGGCGTGCCGTCCCCCGCCTCCGCTTCGCCGCGCAGGAGTTGCACCCAGCCGAGGAGAGAGGTGAGCGGGGTCCCCAGCTGATGCGCGGTCTCCTTGGCCATGCCCACCCAGATGGAGCGCTGCTCGCCGAGCTTCATGGCGCGGAAGCCCAGGAGGCCGAGGACGACGAACACCGACACCGCCACGACCAGAATGACGGGCATCCAGCGCAGCTGCCGCGACACCTGGGAAACACCGAAGTGCACGTAGCCTTGGACGCTTCCCGCCACCACGATGGGTGTGGGCGGATTGCGGCGGTCGAACTCCCGCACCAGCGCTTCGAGCTGAGCGCGCTTCTGCTGCTGCTCCGGGGTGAGCGAGGGCCGGCCCAGCTCGCCGGGCTCGTCCTCTTCGGGAGGCGGCACGGAGACGCCATGCCAGACCAGTGGCGTGCCGTCCTGCATGGTGATGACGATGGGGAAATCGATCTCCCGCAGCAGGCTGTGCACGAGGTCGAAAGAGCCGGGACGATCCACTTGGAAAGCGGTTTCGCTGATGAAGCCGGAAAACACCCGGGTGAGCAACGCCGTTTGCTGCTCCATGCGTCGCGCCGTGTGCCCGGCGAAGACGATGGCCCCGAAGCCCACCAGCACCAAGCCCACGAGAAAATAGGCGGTGAGCAGCAGGCGTGGGCCCGAGCCGTAGACCTCGGGCAAGCGCAGGAAGTTGACGAATCGCCGCGACACGACCATCCCAGAAGAGCGCCGCGCCGACGGCGCGTCGGGCGGGTGCGCGCGAGTATATCCCGCTACGGCCTCGGGCCCCCCGCGGCCACGCCGCGCTGCCGCGCCTGGAGCGGCCCCGGGGCGGCGCGTTGACCCTCCTCCGGGGGGGGTCTACCATGCCGTGTCGGCCGTCGCGCCCCCCAAGGACCTGCGCCTTGGTTCTTCACCACCGGAGGCAAGCATCCATGTTCGCCGAGATCCTCGGCTTGGTGGAAAAACCAGTGCGCTACATCGGTGGCGAATGGAACCAGGTGGTGAAGCCAGCGCGGCCGGGACTGGCGCGCGTCGGCCTCGCTTTCCCGGACACCTACGAGATCGGCATGTCCCATCTCGGACTGCGCTTGCTCTACGAGTTGCTGAATCGAGCGGAGGATGTGGCGGCGGAGCGGGTCTTCTGCCCGTGGGTGGACATGGAAGCGGCGCTGCGTCGCTTCCGCCAACCCCTGGTAACGCTGGAGACGCGGACGCCACTCCACGCCCTCGACGTCCTCGGTTTCTCCCTGCAATTCGAGATGGAGTACACCAACGTCCTCACCATGCTCGATCTGGGCGGCGTGACGCTGCGCAGCAGCGCGCGCGGCGAGAGCGAGCCGCTGGTCATCGCTGGCGGGCCCTGCGTCTTCTCGCCGGAACCCATGGCGGACTTCATCGACGCCTTCGTCATCGGCGACGGCGAGGAAGCCTTCCCGGCCGTGGTGCAGCGCTGGGTGGAGCTGCGCCGCGCCAACGTGCCTCGCGCCGCAGCGCTGCAGGAGATCGCCGCTCTCCGCGGTGTCTACGTGCCCTGCCTCTATCGCACCGCCCTCGATCCCGAGACCGGGCTCGAGAACGTCGTCGGCCCGCGACCGGGCGTCACCGCACCCTTCCCGGTGCGCCGCGCTCTGGTGGAGAACCTCGAATCCTATCCCTTCCCGGCGGCGACGCTCGTCCCCTACGGCGAGATCGTCCACGACCGCGTGGCGGTCGAGATCGCCCGCGGCTGCACCGAGGGCTGCCGCTTCTGTCAGGCCGGCATCATCTATCGCCCGGTGCGGGAGCGCAGTCCCGCCGACGTCATCCGCTCGGTGAGCCAGGGCCTGCGCGAGACCGGTTACGACGAGGTCTCCCTCACCTCGCTGTCGACGGCGGACTACTCCTGCGTCACCTCCTTGGTGCGCACCCTGATGGACCGTTTCGAACGGGACCGCACCGCGCTCTCCGTCTCCTCCATGCGCGTCTACGGCCTGACGCGCTCCATCGCCGAGCAGCTCGCCCGGGTGCGGCGCACCGGCTTCACCGTCGCCCCCGAGGCGGGTACGCAGCGCTTGCGTGACCTGATCAACAAGGGGGTCACGGACGCCGATATCGAGATGGCGGCGCGCATCGCCTGGGAGGAGGGCTGGAGCCAGCTCAAGATGTACTTCATGATCGGCCTGCCTACGGAAAACGACGACGATGTGCGCGGCATCGCCAGCACCGGAATCCGCGTCTGGGAGCAGGCCCGCGCCATGGGGCATCGGCGCGCTCAGGTCACCGTCAGCGTCTCGGCGCTGGTGCCGAAGCCGCACTCCACCTTCCAGTGGGAGGCCATGGACCCTCCCGAGGAGATCCGCCGCAAGCAGCGCCTGGTGCTGGAGACGCTGCGACCGTTCCGCAACGTCCGCTTCAAGTACCACGGCGTCGAGGAAGGCGTGGTGGAATGCATCCTCTCCCGCGGCGACCGCCGGCTCGGCGCGGTCATCGAAAGCGCTTGGCGCCGCGGCGCTCGCTTCGACAGCTGGTCGGATCACTTCGACTACGGCCTCTGGCTCGATTGCCTGCGCCAGGCCGGCCTGGAACCGCAATGGTTCCTGCGCCGCCTGCCGCTGCATGCGCCTCTGCCTTGGGACCACGTCGACTCGCTGGTGGACAAGAAGTTCCTGGTGCGGGACCGGCACGCCGGGATGAAGGGCAAGTTCCTCCCGGCCTGCGAGAAGCCGTTCATCCCGCGGGATCCGGCGAAGACGGTGAAGCCCCTGGAGAGCGCTGTCCTCGTCTGCTACCAGTGCGGACTCGACTGCGATCTGGAGGCGATCAAGCGCGAGCGTCTCGAGCAACGCGACAGCCTGGCGTTACAGGGGCCGGAGATCGAAGCGGCTTTCCGGGGCGAGCGCGCTCCTGCCGCCGGGAGCGGGCCCGTCCAGCTGCGCTTGGCGCCGCGCGGCGCTACCCAGGCGCCGACGCGGAGCGACGGTCTGGCGACGAACGCCTTCGAGGCGGCGAGCGGCAGCTTGCACGGCGAGCACGGCGGCGCACCGCCGGAGGCTACGGCAGCCCCGGCGATGCAGGGCCGCCGCGAGAGCCCGCGCCCGCCGTCGGTCCCGGCGAGCCGCGATCTCGCCCCGCACTTCGAGCTCGCCGGCAGCGCCACTGCCGCGCCCGAGCCGCGGCGGCGCTACCGCGTCTGGTACGCCAAGAGCGGCGATCTGCGCTGGCTGTCGCACTTGGATCTGGTGCGGGCGCTGCAACGGGGCTTTCGCCGCGCCGACATCCCGATGACCTACAGCCAGGGTTTCCATCCGGCGCCGCTCATGTCCTTCGGCCCGGCGCTCGCGGTCGGCACGGAGGGCGGCGCCGAGGTCTTCGATTTCGAGTCCGGTCAGGAGCTAGTGCCTGAGGACCTGGTCGCCCGGCTCGCCACGGCACTGCCCGGCGAACTACGCGTGCGCGCCGTGCAGCGCCTCGAAGCCGGGGCAGCGCCGCTGTCGCGCTGCATCGACCTGGGCGAGTACCGCGCTTGGATCAACCCAGCGCGGCGGCAGCTGACGCCGGAGCTCTTCCTGGCCCTGGACGCGCTGCCGTTCCACGATGCGGCCTGGCAGGAGGAGCGCCTGCAGGCGTTGCTCGGGCGCGCCAGCTTGGTGGTGACGCGGGCCGACAAGGAAGGCAAGAGCCTCGACATCCGTCCCTTCATCCGTGACCTGCGCTACGCTGCCGACAGGGGCACCGTGGAGATGTGGCTGCGCCTCGGCTCGCAAGGACAAGCGCGCCCCCAGGAAGTGTTGGAAGCCCTGTACGGCGTGCCCGGTGCCTGCTTCCGCCTCCGCCGCGAGCGGATCGGGGCGGAACAGGACATCGCCCCCGGGCTACCGGCGCTGGTGCCGGCCTGAGCGGCGCTCGCGCCCGGACCCACGACCCAAGTCACTGCAGCGCGGAGGAAGCGTGCAGGTCTATCTCGAAACCTACGGCTGCCAGATGAACGAGTACGACTCGGAGCTCGTGCGCACCATCTTGCAGAACGGCAGCTTTCGCATGACGCCGGAGCTGGACGATGCCGACGTCGTCCTGCTCAACACCTGCGCCATCCGCGAGTCGGCGCACCAGCGCATCCATGGACGCCTCGGCCACCTTTACCAGCTGAAGAAGCGCAACCCTCGTCTGATCGTCGGCGTCCTGGGCTGCATGGCCCAGAGCCTGAAGCAGGAACTCCTCGACGCCCATCCGGTGGTGGACCTGATCGCCGGTCCCGATGCCTACAAGAAGCTGCCGCGCCTCATCCACGCGGTCTGCGACAGCGGGCAGAAGGGCCTCGAGATCGACCTCTCGGAGTACGAAACCTACAGCGACATCGTCCCCGAACGAGTGCCGGGGGTGAACGCCTGGATCGCCTGCATGCGCGGCTGCGACAACTTCTGCACCTTCTGCGTCGTTCCCTACACCCGCGGGCGGGAGCGCAGCCGGGACCCGGAGAACATCGTCGCCGAAGCACGCCAGCTCGCCGCCGCCGGTCACAAGCAGGTGACGCTCCTGGGGCAGAACGTCAACTCCTACCGCTTCGAGTCCACCGACTTCGCCGCGCTGCTGCTGCGCGTCGCTGCCCTCCCCGGCATCGAACGGGTGCGCTTCACCTCGCCCCATCCCAAGGATTTCCCCCGCCGGCTGCTGCAGGCCATCGCTTCCCATCCGAAGCTGTGCAAGCACATCCACCTGCCCCTGCAGGCGGGCAACGACGCGGTGCTGGAGCGCATGCGCCGGACCTATACCCGCCAGGAGTTTCTCGCTCTGGTGGACGAAATCCGCGCCACCCTGCCGGAGGTGTGCCTGTCCACCGACGTCATCTGCGGCTTCCCCGGCGAGGACGACGCCGCCTTTGCCGACACCGTCGCGGTCTTGGAGCAAGTCCGCTTCGATTCGGCTTTCATCTTCAAGTACTCCGAGCGGCGCAACACCATCGCGCAGCGGAAGTTCGCCGACGATGTCCTGGAGGCGGTGAAGAGCGAGCGGGTGGTGCAGCTCGTCGCCCTGCAGAAGAGCATCTCCCTGGAGCGGCACCGGCGCGCCATCGGCAGCACCTTGCCGGTGCTCCTGGAGGGCACGAGCCGCAAGTCGAGCGCCGACCTCCTCGGCCGTGACGATGGGAACCGTTGCGTCGTCGTGCCCGGCGCCGGCCTGGCTCCAGGAATGCTCGTCCCCGTCCGTATCCTCGCCGCCTCGGCCCACACCCTCCTCGGACAAGCCCTCACTCCGGCGGGAAGCCGCGTCGGAAGCAGACCCTGACTGGGGTAATTCCACCACGGCGGGGGAAAGGGATCGCGGCAGCGCCGTGGCTTCCGGCGCACTCACTGGCGGCACGCCTGCCTTTCTGCGTCAGGCCTGCGTCATGGCGGCTGGATCCGTCGCCAAACGCTCCCGCCCCGGCAGGATGGTCGGCACCCGCTGGCCGGTACAGCCGATGCCAGGGCCCTGCCGCCCGAAGCGCTCGAACCGTTCAGAAACTGGGAACCACCGCACCCACGTCGGGTGCGGCGGGCGCTCCCTTCGGAGCGCAAGTGTCGCCGCGACCGCGAAATAACGCCGCCGGGCAGAGAGCGCACTTGACGGCCGACCCTCCGGAAGAACAGAATAAGGCGCCCCCTTAGAGATCCGAGACGGGCGCCGCTCAGGTACGCAGGAGTGCCTCTGCAGCGAGCAGGTGGGCCCAGACGACGATGCCGCCACGGAATGGAGGACCTCTCATGAAAAGACAGCTTGCTTTGGTTCTCGTGCCAGCGCTCCTCGCGCTGGTTTCCTTCAACGCCTGGGCCTCGGATGGTGACATCCTGATGGTGTCCCAGGTGGTCGGCACCGGGGGTGGCCATACGGGGGACGAGTGCACGTTCTGGAAGATCGTGTTCAACAACTCCAGCCCCAACGGCAAATCGCCCTGGGGTGTGTGTCAGCCTCCCGTGATCAAGGTCTACGCCGAATTGAAGGGCGCGAGCGCCAGTGGCATCTCGGGTGTCGAGTACGCCGGCACCTACGGACCGACCAACGCTCCGGATCCGGGTTACTTCTTCATCGAAGTCCCCGCTCCGGCGACGACGGTCCTGGGCAACGCCTTCTTCCCGCCGGATCCGGCCCCGCGCGGCCAGAACATGGTGTGGGATACGTGCCAGACCGGTGGCAGCGCGGGTCGCGTGCTGCTCGCCACTCTCATCGTGATTCCCACCACTCCGTGCGGCGCTGAAGCCCTGCCGGGAGAGATCCACTTGGCGGGGGGGCGGCACAACGATCCCTCGAACCCGTTGTTCCGCTGCCCGCTGTTCACGGTGTGCGACGCTCCGGTGTTCACCAAGGTGTGCTTGGGTGACAACCTCACCCTCTGCCCGGCGCCGATCATCCCGGGCTGCGGTACGCCTGGCCGTCCGCCGTGCCCGAACGTCGCCACCTGCTCGACGAGCGGCTCGTTCGCCATCAACGATCCCACCAGCCCTGGCGTCGGCGCTTGCAGCCCAGCGCCCGGGAAGACCGCTCCCAGCGCGGCCGTCGCCAGCGAAGCCACGTGGAGCCAGATGAAGGCCCTGTATCGGTAGTCCGTCTGTCTGGGCCGAACGAGAGAGGGCTCCTGCGGGAGCCCTCTCTTTTTTCCCCCTCCCTCTGCTCCCTCCCTCAATGCCGCAGGAAGAACAGGTAGAGGAGCACCACACCGAGATCGGCACCCAGATGGCTTGCCGCCGACCACCAGGCGTGACCATGGCGTTCGTGCAGCGCCGCCCAGAGACTCGCCGCGACGAGAACACCGCCAGCGAAGAGCAGGCCCCGTGTCACACCGAAGCTGGGGAGGAGAAAAACGAGGTGGAGCGGTATGAAGCCAACGACGGAAAGTGACACCGCCCCCGCACGCCCCAGCGGACGTTTCACCGCGGCACCCAGAAGCGTGCCGCGCCAGAACCATTCCTCCAGCCAGGGATTGAGGAGCACGTAGAGGCCGAGCAAACAAACGTCCGTGGGCGGTGCGAGACCCCAGGACTTCCAGAGCGGTGGGACGGGCGGTGCGACACCGAGCCAGCGCGCCCCGGCCCCGAGGGCGAAGACGGCGATCGTGGTGAGCGCCGCCACCGCGAGGAGTGCTGGTGCCGGTGGCCGCGTTCCCAGCCTGCCTCCCGCTGCCGCGGCTGCGAGCGCGCACGCTGCTTGATAGCTCAGCATCGTCACCCAGGCAGCCGCCTGCCCGTGCAGCAGGAGCGCCACCACGGGCCCCGATGCGAGGGCCCAGAGAACCGCGATGCCCGTACGCATGGTCCTAGTGTGTCGCTTCGATACAGGAGGGCGCCACCGGGAAGCGTGTCGGAGTTTACCTGGTAGCGACGCGCAGAGCTCTCGACGTCTCTGAGCGCGAGCGCACCTCGGCTTCCCGCAGCCCCTTGGCAGGGCAACGTCGAAGCGTTATTCTCTCCGCCTCCGCCGCCCGCGCTCCGCGACCCAGAATGCAAACCGGTTCAGCCTCGAGGCATCGATGTCGTCGCCGAGGAGGGCAGTCGGGTTGCTCCGGTTCCGGAGGATCGCCGATAATCGAATGGGGTGGATCGCCGCATCGATGTCGAGGCTGACCGACCGCATCACAGCTTTGCAGGAGGTTGCCGTGCTCAGCCGCCGCCAGGTCGTTTTCTTCGCCCTTCTCCCCCTGCTCTCCGTGGTCGCTGCCCGGCCGACCGCCGCCGCCACCTGGGGCGTCCAGTCCGTCCAGGCCTCGGGATTCGAGCAGGGACACAACGCCACCGCGATCGCGCTCAACGCCCAGAACCAGGCGCGGATCGCCTACTACGAGGGCACGGGGCGGGATCTCCTCTACTCCGAGAAGTCCGGCGGAGCCTGGATCACTACCATCGTCGACACCACCGGCGACACCGGGCGCTGGGTTTCCTTGAGCGTAGACAGCCAAGGGAATCCGCACATCAGCTACAACTACTTCCTCGACCCCAACGGCGCTCCGGTGGGCGACCTCAAGTACGCCACCCGGAGCGGCGGAGTCTGGACCCGGCAGAGTATCGACACCGCGGGAAACGTCGGCGAGTACACCTCGATCGCCCTCGATTCCCAGGGGAACCCGCACATCAGCTACTACGACAACACCAACGGCAATTTGAAGTACGCCCGCCGCTCCGGCGGCAACTGGACGGTCGAGACGGTGGAGACCACGGGCAACGTGGGTGCCTACAGCTCCCTCGCCCTCGACGCCCAGGACAACCCGCACATCGCCTACCAGGACCTGACCACCTTCCGGGTGCGCTATGCCTCCAAATCCGGCGGCACTTGGAGCTTCGAGACCCCGAGCGGTGTCGGCCCCGTGTTCCCCGTGCAGATCAGCTTGGATCTCGACAGCCAAGGGAATCCGCACCTCGCCTACTACGACCAGAACGTCAACAAAACCAAATACGCCAACAAGTCGTTGTCGACCTGGAACAACGGCATCGCCACCGCCCTCGGCGCCGAGCTGCACGGCTCTTTCCTCTCACTCCGGGTCGATGCCCAGGACATCCCGCACCTCGGCTACTACGATTCCTTCACCGCCAAGGTGATGTACGCGGTGAAGAATGGCGAGGGCGGGACCTACTGGGTGCCGGTGCCGGTGGACGAGTTCGGCCCCCAAGGCCCCTGGACCAGTCTGGCCCTGGACAGCTCTGGGTTCCCGCACTTGAGCTTTCACAGCCCGAGCGTGGGGATTGGACAGGTGCGGTACGCCGTCTTCACCGATGACACCTCCGACGTCGTCGGCGCCGGCGGCGCGCCCTTCGTCTCCCTCGACGCATTCCCCAACCCCGTCCGCACCGGAACGCAGCTGGTGCTGCAGTCGCCCCGTACGATCCCGGTGGCGTTGCTCGTTCTCGACGCCCGCGGCCGCATGGTGCGCGACCTCGGTCAGCGCGAGCTCACCGCGGGCATGAACCGCACCTCCTGGGATGGGCGTGATGCCACCGGCAACCTCGTCCCGGCGGGCGTCTACTTCGCCGTCACCCGGCCCGAGGGGATCGCCACCCCACGCAAGCTGGTCGTGGTTCACTAGAGTCCTGGGCAGGCTTGGGTCCCCGCCACACTCCGGAGCCCCGCGCGTCCACCGATGCGCGGGGCACGTCGGCCCGGGTTTTTCCTGCTATCTTCCCCGCCGGAATCCTCTCGCAGTTGGCAACTCCGCTCTGGACGGGCACGAGCGCCATGGTCTGGCAGAAACCCGAGCGTCTCCTCCCGCCCCGGATCGTGGACGCTTTGCTGGCGGTGCACGCCGGGGATGCGGCGCGAGCCCTGCAACTGCTGGGGTCGAGCGAGCGCGACGATGCGCTCACCGCGGATGTCGTGCGCCTGGTGCGGGGTCTGGCGGCGGCGGAGTCCGGCGAGCGGCCCCGGGCGCGGTCGCTCCTGCGGCCGCTGCTCGCTCACGCCGATGTCTCCATCGCCCTGGCGGCGACGCTCGCCAGCGTCGAGATGCGCATGCAGCAACGCAGCTTCGCCGGCGCCATCCCGTGGCTGTCGCGCTTGCGCCGGCACGTGAGCGACGAGCCCACGAAGCTGGTCCTCGATGCCTCGCTGCTGCGCTTGCGCCTGCGGCGCGGGGTCCTCGTGACGCCCGCCGAGGTGGAGCGCCTGCAGCAGCGCCTGCTGCGCCGCCATCCCGCCGCGGTGCACGCCACCCTCCACCTGCTGGCCTGCGAGCGCGCCCTCTATGCTGGAGAGCTCGCTGCCGCCGCCGGCGCGGCGCGTGCCGCGCACCCCTACGTTTCCTCCTCCCAGCTCGCGGCGCTGCGCCGTTGGCATCAAGCCATGGCCGGCCTGCTGCACGGCGCACCGGTGGCGCTGGTGGAGGATTGGCGCCGGCCCTGGCGCGCCATGTCGCGCGCCGAGCTCGGCGACTTGGAGCGCGAGCCGTGGCAGCTCTGGGTCGATCTACGCCGCATGCAGCTCCTGGAACGCCGCAGCATGCGCGCAGAGGAGCGGGCGGTGCACTTCGCCGCGGTCCCGGAAGTCTGGGAAGTGTGGAAGCTCCTGGTCACCGCGCCCTCGCGGCGGCTCGAATGGGCGGCGCTGCAGCGAGCTCTGGCGCTCCCCGAACCGGCAGCAGCGCGGCAACGCGCTGCCGCTCTGCAAGCCCATCTGGCGGCGCACGACGCCGCCAGGCTGCTCCGTCTTGGGAGCCGCGGTTGCAGCTTGACGGCGCGCCGTTTCGTGCACCTGCATGCCCCGGAACCGCTGCACCCGACGCAGGCGCGCCTCCTGGGAGAGCTCTCCGAACATCCCGGCTCGCGCAGCCAAGAGCTGGCGCGGGCGCTCCGCCTGCCACGGCGCACGGCGCTGCGACACTTGCACGCGCTCCGCACTCGCGCCCTCGTGCTCATGGCAGGCGGCGGTGCGGAAGCGCGCTATTGGGCGATCTGAGTGCTGGAGATCTGAGGCGTTTCTAACGGGTCCGACGCGGCGGCAGGGTCGCCAGGATGTCTTCGCCGACGGGAGCCGGCTCGACGCGTGGTGGCGTCTCCCGCACGAGCCCGCGGCTTTCGGCCCGCGCCGGCTCCGGCCGGATTCCCAACGGCTCCGGCCCCGGAGCCGCTTCCGGTGCCGCCGCGCGCTGGCGCCGCGACCAGCGCGCCGCGCTCGTCGTCCCGAGGGAGAAGCCCACCGCCAAGGCGACGGCGACGGGGAAGAGCCGCGTCTGCCCTAGCAGGATCCCGCCGCCAAGAATGGCAAAGACGGCACCGAGGCCGTAGAGCAAGAGCACGGCGCCGCGGTGCGACAAGCCGAGCCGGAGCAGCTTGTGGTGGGTGTGCTCGCCGTCGGCGCTGAAGATGTGTTGTTTGGCCACGAGGCGGCGGCAGATCGCGGTCACTGTATCCAGGATCGGCACGCCGAGCACGGTGGCGCCGCCGAGGAGCGCGGTCCAGAACCCCAAGCGCGGCGCCAGCAGACAGGCCAGGAACGCCAGCACGAACCCTAAGAACATGCTCCCCGTGTCGCCCATGAAGATCTTGGCCGGATGGAAATTGAAACGCAGGAAAGCGAGCAATGCCCCGATGAGACTGAGGGCGACGAGCACCACCGCCGCGTCGCCGAGACGGACGCCGACGGCGAGGAACGCCGTCGCCGCGAGCACCGCGAGACCTGCAGCCAGACCATCGAGCCCGTCGATCAGGTTGACGGAGTTGCAGACGCCGACGTACCAGAACACGCTGAGGGCCACCGCGAAGAGCGCGAACGGCTCGAGCACCGGTCCGCGCCACAAGCCCGCGCCCATGGCGACGATGCACACCGCCCCCAGCACCTGGTAGGTCAGCTTCACCGACGCCCGGAGTCCGCGCATGTCGTCCACCAGCCCGAGGCCGAAGACGACGAGCAAACCCGGCAGCAGCGCCAGGATGCGCGACGCTTGCGGGATGCCGAACGGCGTGGCCAGGAGCGCCAGCAAGGCCAGGAAGAAACCCGCGAAGATCGCCACGCCGCCCAAGTGCGGAATCGCTCGGGCGTGCAGTTTTCGGCCGTTCGGTTTGTCGCCCAACTTCCACTGCACGGCGAAGCGCCGCACCTGAGGTACGAGGAGGTGTGTGGTCGAGAAGGCAACAGCCAGTGGCAGGAGAGCAACCAGGACTGGAAACGGCAAAAAGCACCCTACCCGGACGATGGGACCAGCTTTCCGACGCTTGCGGGAAGAGCCTCGGGCAGGCGTTCCGCCGCGGAGCGTGGGCCCCGCCAGAACGATGGAAGTCTAGGTTCGGACTCCCCCTCCGTCAAGTGCCCCACCCTGCGCACACCTTTGCAACTGGCGTACCCCCGGTGTCGGGAGCCTGCCTGGACTCGGTCGAGCCGCGCATCGATCGGAGAGCCGCTCAGGCCCTGGCCGCGAAAAAGGCGTCGAAAACCTCGACGATGCGTTCCGCCGTCCGCCCATCCCATTTCTCCGGTGCTTCCCCGCGCGGTTTCGGCTGCTTCAAGATCGCTTCCGCCGCGGCCCCGATGCGCTCAGGATCGCGCCCGACGATGTGGTTCGTCCCCTGGCTCACCGTGATCGGCCGTTCGGTGTTCGGCCGCAAGGTCAGACAGGGAACGCGCAACACCGTGGTTTCTTCCTGGATGCCCCCCGAGTCGGTGAGCACCAGACGGGCCGCCGCCTCCAGGGCGAGGAAATCGAGATAGCCCACCGGCTCGACGAGCTGCACCTGCTCGGGTTCCAGACGGAACTCCTCGATCATCTTGCGTGTCCGCGGGTGCACCGGGAACAGCACCGGCAGCCGCGCCGCCAGGCGCTCCAGCACTTGCAGGAGATCTTGCAGCATCCTCTTGTCGTCCACGTTGGCGGGACGATGCATGGTCACCAGGGCATAACCCTCGGGCGCCAGTCCGTAGCGCTCCCAAGCGCGCGTCGCCTGCGCCCGAGGTAAAGCATGCAGCAGGCTGTCGATCATGATATTGCCCACCCAGTGGATGCGCTCCGGCGCGACGCCCTCGCGCCGCAGGTTGGCGTCGGCGTCGGGTGACGGCGTCAACAGCAGGGTGGCCATCTGATCGGTGAGGAGTCGATTGATCTCTTCCGGCATGCTGCGGTCGAAGCTGCGCAGGCCGGCCTCGACGTGCGCCACCGGGATGTCGAGCTTGCACGCCACCAGCGTGGCAGCCAGCGTCGAGTTCACGTCGCCGACCACCACCACCAGGTCGGGCGGCTGGCGCTGCAGCACTTCTTCCAGGGCCAACATCACCCGCGCCGTTTGCTGTGCATGGCTGCCGGAGCCGACGCCGAGATGCACCTCCGGAGCGGGGATCTCCAGTTCCTCGAAGAACACTCGCGACATGTTCTCGTCGTAGTGTTGCCCTGTGTGCACGATGCGATGCTGCCAGTCGCGGCGTTGCCGGAGCGCGCGGGCCAGCGGTGCCAGCTTCATGAAGTTGGGACGTGCCCCCACGACGGAGAGCAGTGCCGGACGGCGCCCGGCCCCGGCGTCTTCGGCCCGCTCCGCCGCGCCGGCCGCCCTCATGGGTTCTTCTCCGGCTCGGGAGGCGCGCCGGCGGCATACTGGCTGCGATAGTAGGCGGCGAACTCACCGCTCTTGATGCGTCCCCACCAGTCGCGGTGCTCCGCATACCAGCGCACCGTTTGCGCCAGACCTTCCTCCAGGCTCCAGCGCGGCTGCCAGCCCAGGACTCGCACCTTGGCGTCGTCGACGGCGTAGCGGAAATCGTGGCCCGGCCGATCGCGGACGAACTGCTTGAGCGCCGGGTCGCAACCGGTGTGTTGGACGATGCGATCCACCAGCCAGAGGTTCGGTCGCTCGTTGCCGCCGCCGATGTTGTAGATCTCGCCGTTCCGCCCTTGCCTTCCGACCAGTTCGATGGCGCGGCAATGGTCTTCCACGTACAGCCAGTCGCGCACGTTCTTCCCATCACCATAGATCGGGAGCGGCTTGCCCTCGAGAGCGTTCGTGATGTGCAGAGGCACCAGCTTCTCCGGGTGCTGGTACGGCCCGTAGTTGTTGCTGCTGCGGGTCACCAGCGCCGGCAGCTTCCAGGTGGTGACGGCGGCGAGCACCAGGAGATCGCCGGCGGCCTTGCAGGCGGCGTAGGGGTTGGAGGGGCGCAGCGCCGTGGCCTCGTCGCTCTTGCCCTCGGCGCGGCTACCGTAGACCTCGTCGGTGGACACCTGCACGTACCGCTGCACCTGCAGCTCCCGGGCGGCGTCGAGCAGCACCTGCGTGCCCCGCACATTGGTCCACACCACCGCCTCGGCATCCTGGAGTGAACGGTCCACATGGCTTTCGGCGGCGAAGTTGTAGACGAGAGCGCAGCCTTGCATGACCTCGCGCACCGTGGCACGGTCGGCGATGTCACCGCGCACGAAGCGCAGGCGCGGGTCTTGGCGCCACGGCGCCAGGTTCTCCACGTTCCCTGCGTAGGTGAGCTTGTCCAGGACGACGACTTCGGCGTCCGCCTGCTGGCGCAGCATGAAGTCCACGAAGTTGCTGCCGATGAATCCGGCCCCGCCGGTCACCAGGATGCGCGCCACGCTCGGCCTCCCCTCGCCGCGGGCCCGCCGGCCCGGACCGCCGGATCATACCTGCCGGCGCGGGCGGCCGCCCGCCGGAGCCTCGACAGGCCGCAGGAGAAGGGGAGCGGCGCGGCATGGGGCCGTGCCGCGGCGGGAACGACGGTTCAGCGGCCGAAACACTCGTAGCGGAAGCCCAGGGCCTCCATCCGGTCGCGGTCGTAGATGTTGCGGCAATCCACGAGCACGGGCCGGCGCAGCAGTTCCTTGAGGCGTGGCAGGTTGAGGTCCCGAAACTCGTTCCACTCGGTGCAGAGCATGACCCCATCGGCCCCGGCGGCGACCTCGTAGGGGTCCTTGCACAGGACGATCTCGGGTTCCGCAGCGCGCACCTTCTCCATGGCGATCGGGTCGTAGCCGCGCACGCTGGCGCCCTTCTCGCGCAGCGCCCGGGCGAGCTTGATCGCCGGCGCTTCGCGGATGTCGTCGGTGTTGGGCTTGAAGGCCAGACCGAGGAGTCCGATGGTGCCGCCGTTCACATCCCCGAGCAGGCGCTCCAGCTTCTGCAACGCCAGCTGCGGCCGCTCCTCGTTGACCTCGATGGCGGCTTTGACGATGCGCATGTCGTACCCGACCTGCTCGCCGATCTTCACCAGTGCTTCCGTGTCCTTGGGGAAGCAGGAGCCGCCATAACCGATGCCGGCGTGGAGGAACTTTTCGCCGATGCGCCGGTCGAGGCCCATGGCCTTGGCGAGCACGCGGACATCGGCACCGTAGCGCTCGCAGAGAGTGGAGATCTCGTTGACGAAGGAGATCTTGGTGGCCAGGAAGGCGTTCGAGGCGTACTTGATCAGCTCCGCCGTCTCCAGATTCGTCACCACGATGGGCGTCTCGCTCAAATAGAGGGGGCGGTAGATCTCCTGCATGATGGCGCGGGATTGCTCGCTCTCGGCGCCGATCACCACGCGGTTCGGGCGCATGAAGTCCTCGATGGCGGAGCCTTCGCGCAGGAACTCCGGGTTCGAGGCGATGTCCACCACGCTGCCCGGACGGGCGAACTCGTGCACCCTCTCCAGCAGCTTGCGGCCCGTGCCGACGGGAACGGTGCTCTTGGTCACCAGGAGCTTGTAGCCGTCGATGTGGGGCGCGATGTCCTCGACCACGCGGAAGAGGGCGCTCAGATCCGCATGTCCATCGCCCCGGTCCGGCGTCCCGACGGCGATGAAGAGGACGTCGCTCTGTCGCATCGCCGGCAGCAGCTCGGTGCTGAATTCCAAGCGTCCGGCCTTGGCGTTGCGCCGGACCAGCTCGTCGAGCAAGGGCTCGAAGAAGGGGATCTCGCCGCGCTCGAGCATCTGGATACGCCGGGCATCCACGTCCACGCAGACCACCCGGTTGCCGAAATCGGCGAGGCAAGCACCGGTGACGAGTCCCACGTAGCCGGTGCCGATCATGGACACCTTGTACATCGCCCGCTCCTCTGACGCCGCCGGACCGCAGGACTCCCGAGCGGTGGCATGCTAGCACGCCGCCGGAAGCAACGAGATTCCACGCGTAGCACTAAAGCAAGGATCGTTCACGAAGCGCCGGAAACCATGCCCGGGCGGCCGTTCACAAGACCAGCGTCGCGCAGTCGACCCTCTGGGCCTGGAGCCGCGCCGCCAGCGCCTCGGCCTGGACGCTCTCGCAGGTGTAGAAGAACACCTGGTGCTCGCGGGCCAACTCAGCCACCAACTCCAGCGCCGCCTGGAGGCGATCCGGATCGTACTGCACGAAGGGATCGTCGAGCAGAAGGGGGAGGCGTTCGCCGTCCCGTGCCAGGATTTCTCCCGCCGTCACCCGGAGTGCGAAGTACAGCTGATCCGCCGCGCCGCCGCTCAAGGCTTCGACGCCGAACATGCCGTCGCCGTCCATGCGCACTCGCGGGGTCAGATCCTCGTCCAGACGCACTTGGCTGTGGGTTCCGAGCGACAAGCGCGCGAACAACTGTCCGACGCGATCGTTCATCCTGGGCGCGGCCTCGCGGTGCAGCGAGGTGGCCACCTGCTGCAGTGTTTCCGTGGCGAGATGCAGCGCGGCGGCGCGGCGGCGCTCGATCTCGCTCTGTGCCTCCACTTCCTGCAAGCGTAGTTCGATCTCCGCCGGCAAGCGGCCTTCCTTCTCCCGCGCCGCCAGGCGCTCTTCCAGCTGCGCCTGCTCCGCCGCGAGCCGGTCCTTGTCGCGGGCCACCTCCTCCAGCGATGCCGGCGAGAACGCGCCCACCGTCTCCGGCGCCGCCGCGCCGGAGCCGCGGGCGAGCGCCGCTTCCAGCTCCGCCGCCCGCGCTTGCAGGGTCTCCACGCTCTCGCCACCCAGCACGCCGCGCTGCTCCCGCTGCCACGACTCCAGCGCAGCGAGCAACGCCTGCCGCTCCCCCGCCCGCGCCACGCGGGCGGCGAAGTCTTCCAGGTCCGCGGCGCCGTGCTGCTGCAAGCTGGCGGCGAGCGCCGCCTTCTCGCCTTCGAGGCGCGCCGCCTGCGCTTCCAGCTCCGCCGCGGACGCCTCGTTCTGCTGTTCCAGCTGGCCCCGTTCCTCGCGCAAGCGCTCCAGCCAGGCGCACGAACGGCGCAGCTGCGGCAAGCTCCGCAGGGCCTCTACCAGGCGGTGCAGCTCGGCGGAATCCTCCGGTTCCGCCGCTGCCGTGCTCTCCTCCTCGGCGAACGGCAAGAGCTGGAGCGCCGCCGGATCGGCCTCCTCCTGCAGGGTCCGCAACGCCTGCGCCTTGCTGCGCTGGACTTCGCGATGCAACGCCGCCGCCCGCCCGGACAGCTCGGTCTCCAGCTGCACCAGCTCGCGGCCGCCCGGAGCCGAGATTCGTTCCGCTTCGGCACGGAGAGTTTCGTAGTCCCGGCGCGCCTGCTCGATCTCCGCCAGGTTCTGCACGCCGTTGCGCTCCAGCACACCCTCGAGCCACTCCGCGGCGGCGTGCTGGTCCTGCTCCCCGAGCGCTGCGCGCACCGCCAGGCTCCGCGCCAGGTCGCGTCCGACCACCACCTGACGCAATGCGGTCAGGCAGACACCCGCCGCCGCCGCCATCACCGCGGCGAGGGCAGCGGCTCGCACCCACAGCGGCGCGATGCTCGGCGCCAGCACCGCTCCGAGCGTGAGCGCCGACACCGCGGCCAGCGCCACCAGCCCGAACCACGCCGCGCTCCCCCGGCGGGCGCGATAGGCTGCCGCGGCGGCCTCCGCTTCGGCGCGGCGCACTTCCGCGTCCCCGCCGCGCGCCCGCTGTCGTTGCGCCGCCAGCTCGCCGAGAAACTCGTCCCGCGTCCAGTCGCGCCCGTGATGCCGGCGCAAACGGTCCACGATGCCCCGATTCCGCCGTTGTTCCTCCGCGTATCGCGCCCGCGCGCCGCGCAATCTTCCCAGGTTCTCGCGCAGGTGCTCCGCCTGTCGCAGCAGCTCCTGAACGCGGGCGCGGTCGAGGCCGCCGAGCGCGGCGGCGAGCCGCGATTCGCTCGCCCCCAGCACCTGGGCCCGTTCCCTGCCCCGCTCCCAGCGGGCCCGGCGCTCTGCCAGCGACGCCGCCAGCGTGGCGATCCCGGCGGCACGCTCCCGGGCCGGCGCGTAGGCCGCCACGTCCACGGTGGCCACATCGGCGAACTGCTCGAGGCGGCGGCGCAAGGTGGCGCACTCGTCCTCCAGCGTCTGCAAGCGGTGCAAGCGCCCGAGCAGCTGGGCCCGTTCGCGCTCGTGTTCGGCGCGCCGATTCTCCGCCCAGGCTTGGCTTTGCGCGGCGTAGTCCCGCGCCACCGCCTCGCGGCGCGCATGCAGGTCGAGGATCTCCATCTGCCGCGCCCGCGCCGCGTCCAGTTCCTCTTGCAAGCTCCGCCGTTCGCGCAGGAGCAGGCCGAGGCCGCGGCTCGGCGTGCGCTCGCTGCCCATGCGTTCCTCCATCTGCGCCAAGAGGGTGAGCGCCGTCGGCGCCGACATCTGTTCGTCCCCGCTGTCCAGGAGACCCTGGATGCGGGCGCGGAGCGCCCCGACGCCGCCGAGCGCCGGCGGCCCCGCCAGCTGCCCCATGGCCGTGGTCGCTTCGAAGAGCCGCCGCGACAGCTGGATCTGGCGCTGCATGAACGGCCGTTCCTTGCGCTCGTCCAAGGGAAACTCCGCCGTCCGCTCGCGCCCGGTGATCGCATCCAGGAGGCGCAACGACTCCTCGCGGCGTTCGAACACCCGGAGCACCTCGAAACGCTCGCCGCTTTCCAGGTCGTAGACGAGCCTGCCGCTGTAAGCCGCGCCGCTCCAGGGCCGGCAGCGCTCGTACTCCGGCAGGTACTCGCGCCGGCGGCGGTCCTCCCGCTTCAAGCCGAAGAGCATGGCGAGGAGGAACTTCTGCAGCGTCGACTTCCCCGATTCGTTGTCACCGACCACGATCTGCACGCCCGGGGCGAAGCGGAACTCGCGCTCCACGAGCTTGCCGAAACCGCGGATCGATGCTTCCAGGAGGCGCATGGAGTTTAAGACCTCAGCGCAGTTGCGGGCGCCCGGCGAAGGCGTCCAGGCCGAAGTGGAGCGCCCGTCGCACCACGTCCTTGTCGGGCTCCGCCGCCGCCTCCAGGCGAGCGCAGAGCAGGCGCACGAACTGACCGCGCACGGTGTTCTCCCGCGCCATGGCGGTGAAATCGTATTCCGGCACCGTCTCGTCCCGTAGCTCCACCTCGTGCACCAGCGGCGCCAGCGTCTCGCGCAACGCCGCCAGGTCGACTTCCATGTCCGGAGGCAAGCTCCCGGTGAGCCGGAGGCGGAGGAAATCCTCCTGCAGTCCTCGTCCGCCGATCTCCGCCTGCAAGCGCTCGGCGAGCCCTGCTTGCGTGTCGGCGCCACTCACATCGAGGCACAAGGTCACGAACTGCCGCGCCGGCAGCGGCAGCAGCTCCACCTGGACACCGCCGTCGTGCAGTCGCGCCAGCACCGCGCCGTGCGCTTCCGTGTCGGCGAAGTTCTGCGGGATCGGGCAGCCGCTGTACACCGCGCGCACCCGCTGCGTCTCCAGAATGGAGAAGCGGTGGTAGTGCCCGAGGGCGGCGTAGGTGAGCGGCAAGGCATCGAGGTCTGCCGGCAGGAAAGGCCGGTAGGGATCGTGACGCTCGGGTCGACACGAGGTGTCGCTGCCGTGCGCCACCAGCACGTGCCGGCCTGCGCCCTCGATGGCGAGACCTTCCACCAAACGGGCGCGCTCTTCGCTCTCCACGAAGCCGCGACCGTGCACGACCAGATCGAGCTCCGGCAGCCGCACCGCGCGCCAGGCGCCGCCGAAGAGCGTGACGTTCTCCGGCCAGGTGGCGAGGCCATAGGCCGAGCGCTCGCCGAGAGGATCGTGGTTGCCCGGGGCGATGAACACCGGGCGGCCGCAGGCACCGAGCAGCCGTGCTACGTGGCGCACGGTCTCGGCGCGGGCATGGGCGCCCTCGAAGAGGTCGCCAGCGATGCAGAGCACATCCGCACCCAGGCGCTCCACCGCGGCGACGATCGCCTCGAAGGCTTCCCGATGCGCCTGACAGCGCTCGCGGGCCCGCTGGCTCGGCAGCCCCGTGGCCCGGAAGCTGGCATCGAGATGCACGTCCGAGGTGTGGAGAAGGCGGATTTCCCGTGCCACTTGGGGCTCCTCCCTGCCGCCACCGGCCCCCACCGGCGCCCGCTCTCGCCTATACTCGCCCTGGAAGCGCCGCCCCCGAGGGGCGGCCCCGATGGAGGCGACGTTGTCCCACTGCCCCGAATGCCGCCGCACCTACTCCCGGAGCTACGATCTCTGCCCCGATTGCTGGGAGCGCCTGGCGCCGGGCGCGCCGCGGCGTCAGGGCAGGCTGCGTCTCGTCTACGCTGCGAGCGCGCTCTACGAGGCAGAGATGATCGAGGCGATGCTCGCCAACGAAGGCATCCCCTGTCTCAAGGTTCCGGGCTCCGGAGCCGGGCTCTGGCCCGTCGCCGTGCCGGTGTCACTCTGCACTACCCGCCTCTATGTGCACCGCGAACTGGCGCCAACGGCTCTCGAACTCATCGCCGAGATCACGGGCAATGCGGTCACCGACGCTTGAGGTTGCACCCTACGGGGGGTTCCGAGGCCTGTCAACGCGCCGTCCACCTTCCTTGCTTGCACCGCAAGCCCTTGGCTCGGCAGAAAATGCGCCATCCGAGAGGGCCCGCCGCGGCCACCTGTGAGGGACTCCGAGGACGCTGCCGTCGCAACCTGGACCGCTCCCCTGGCGTAGGGGATGGAGGAGCGCGAAGAGTGCAACCCCCCACGGGCGCGGCGGTTCTGCACGCAGGCGACCCGGATGGACGACCCCCCATGAAGGCTGGAGCGAGACCGCCGTGGCGGCTCGGACCGGCGCTCGCCGCCGCTCTTGTGCTTCTCGCGGCGGTGGGTGTCGGCGCGGTGGAGTTCGCGCGCATCGATAACGTCGAGCCCGATGTGCTGCGCTCCGTCCCCTTCCGCGTCCGCCAGCCGCTCACAGTGCACGTGGAGTGCGAAGGCACCGGCGACCCCGACGGCGGCGATCTCAATGCCTACGGCTGGATCCTGAACCTGCGCAGCCGCGAGGTCGTCTGGGGAGCCCAGGACGAGGAGGCGCGACGCGGGCCGGGTCCGAACCTGACCTGGCGCGGTGACGTAGACCTCCCCGCCGGTGACTACGTCGCCTATTACTCCCCCTTCCTGCAAGAATACAAATCCTTCCATTTCCGCGGCCAAGAATGGGCCCGCATCCGCATCAAACGCGATGGGAAGAAACCGCGCGGCATGCAGCGCTGGGGTCTGCGTCTCTCGGTGCCCGAGACGGAAGGCGGGAAGGTGGAGGTCCTGGAGCGTGTGCCCCGCGGCGACGACTCGAGCCGCTTCGTCGATCTGACGCCGATGGGCGACTCCGCGTTTCGCGCTCAGGGCTTCCGTCTCCCCGAACGCATGCAGATCACCGTCTACTGTCAAGGGGAGTACACCGACGACGAGCGCGGCGCCGCCGACAGCGGCTGGATCACCAACGCGGAGACGCGGGCCTTGGTGTGGGAGTTCGGCCCGGACAACTTCGAGGACGGCGGTGGGGACAGCAAGAACAAGAGGAGCCGGGAGACCATCGTCCTGCCGGCGGGGAAGTACGTGGCTTCCTATTCCACCGACGATTCCCACAGCTACGAGGGCTGGAATGCGCCGCCGCCCTACGATCCCGACGGCTGGGGCCTGATGTTGTCGGCCGCGTCGCCGGCGCAAGCGCAGCGCATCGGCGCCTTCGACGAAAGCGAGGCGGGAGAGCGCACCCTCATTTCCATGGTGAAGCTCGGGGACAATGTGGAGGAACGCCAGGGCTTCACCCTCCGCCGCGAAACCAAGATCCGTGTCTATTGCCTCGGCGAGTACAGCGAGGACAACGGCCTTTTCGTCGACCAAGGGCGGATCGAGAAATTCGGCAGCGATGAGATCCTGTGGGAAATGACGCCGCAGAACACGCATCCCGCCGGCGGGGCCCGCAAGAACCGTTACGCCGACGAATGGGTCCGGCTCCCAGCCGGCGATTACGTCGTCTACTACTACACCGATGATTCCCACTCCTACCCGGACTTCAACCAGCCTGGCCCCCGGGACAAACGGCACTGGGGCATCACCTTGTACGGGGCGGGAGGGCAGGATGCGAGCAGTCTCCAGCTCTTCGACCCGGACACCAGGGCGGAGAATTCGAAGGATTACCTCGTGCGTCTCGTACGAGTGCGCAGCAACGAGCACGTGCACCAGCGCTTCAAGCTGGACAAAACGACGCGGGTGCACATCCTCGGCGTCGGCGAGGGCACCTACAACACCATGTACGACTATGGCTGGATCGAAACCGTTCCCGGCGGCGACTGGGTGTGGGAGATGACCATGCGCAACACCCGTCACGCCGGCGGCGACGAGAGCAACCGCCGCTTCGACGGGACTTTGGAGCTCAAAGCGGGGGAATACGAGGCCCACTTCGTCACCGACGAGGCGCATGCTTGGAACGATTGGCGGCGACCCGCGCCCCCGAAGCCGGACCAATGGGGTCTCACCATCGTGACAGCGCCGCGCTGAGCCTCATGGGGCCTCTGGACCACATCCGTTTCGTCCTCGTCCGCCCCGAGCAAGGCGACAACGTCGGTGCCGCGGCGCGGGCGTTGAAGAACATGGGGTTCGCGGAGCTCGTCCTGGTCGCGCCGTGCTACGACGATCCGACCGAAGCGGTGCGCCTGGCGCACAACGCCGAGGAGATCCTGGCTGCGGCTCGGCACGTCGATGCCCTGCACACGGCGCTCGCCGATTGCCGCTGGAGCGTCGCCACCACGCGCCGGCTCGGGGCGCGGCGCACCGCCGCGCACACGCCGCGCACGTTGGCAGCGGCGGTGCGCAGCGACCCGGCGCGCCGTCCCCTGGCCATCGTCTACGGCCCGGAGCGCGATGGCCTCGCCGCGGCGGAGCTCGACCTCTGCCACGAGGTGCTGCACATCCCGGCCTTCCCCGAGCAGCCGTCCTTGAACCTGGCCCAGGCTGTTCTCGTGGTCGCCTACGAGCTCTCTCTCGCCCACCTCGAAGCGCCGCTCCCCGGCGCCCTCGGCCCGGAGGCCACGGCGGCCGAGCTGGAGGCACAGTTCACTCAGCTGCGCCAGGTGCTGCTCGCCATCGGTTTCGCGCGCCCCGAAACGGTGGAGCACCAGATGCGCCACCTGCGCCAGCTGCTCGCCCGCGCCCGCCCGCGCCCGGACGAGGTCACCTTGCTGCGCGGCCTCTGGCGCCAGATGCTCTGGGCAGCCGCTCGTGGCGACGATGACGTCGCCGACTCCAGGCATCCCTGACCCACTTGTTTGACCCCACCCAGGGCGGTCGGTATTTTCGAAGACGAGCCCGGCGGTCCCCTTCGTGCCGGGCCGAGCGACGAAGGAACTCCTTGCGGCGTCTGCGCTTCCTCCTCCCCCTCGGGTTCGCGCTCTGGTTTGCCGCCGCCGGTGCCGGCACGCAGAGCGACAAGCTGCAGGACCTCACCGACCGCTGGCGCTCGGCCCGCGCTGGGGTGCGGCCGCCGGAGGCCTTCCTCCGCACCCTGGTGGCGCAGGACTCCCTCTTCTCGCGCGATCCCGGTCTCCAGATCGAGCGCCTGAGCCCGGAGATGCGAGCCCTCTACGACGGCCTCCGTCCCATCCTGTCGCCGTCGCTGCAAGCCCAGTTCCTCGGCTTCTCCAACGATTCGCTGCGGGCCGAGTGGGTGCGCGCCTACTGGCGGCTCCACGATCCGACGCCGACGACGGCGGAGAACGAACGCCTGGAGGAGCACGAGAACCGTGTCGAACGGGCGCGTCACGATTTCGCCCGCAAGGATGGGTCGGGCTGGGACATCCGCGGCGACGTCTTCATCCAATGCGGCGCCCCGGACTCCATCGTCGAGGAAGGTGCCGACGTGACGAGCGGCGTCGGCTACTTGCCGGCCCGGATGGACTGGCTCTACCTCGAGGAGAAGTGGGTGGCAGCTTTCGAGCGCCCGAACCCCAGGGGCCCGTGGGTGCTGGGGTCGCCTACACGCCTGTCGCGCCGGCCCGACGAGGTGCGCGAGGATCTGAAGCGCCTCGGCTACGCCGACGCCGATATGAGAAGTCCCAGCGGGCGTGACCGCGCCAGCGATCTCCTCGGCCAGGACGAGGAGCGCCGCATCCTGGCACAGAAGGGCCTCGAGGACAGCCCGCTCTCGCAGGAGATCATCGAGCACGAGGTGCGCAACGACTTCCGCACCCGCGAGTTGCTCCGCAAGCGCGACGAAGCGGTGTGGGCCTTCACCAAGGAGCACGAGGCCGGACGCCAGCGCTTCTGGATGCAAGGCGAGGCGCCGCCCCGCCTCTGGTATGTCTTCGACGCCGATGTCTTCAAGGGGCCCCCGGGCCGGATGTGGTTGGAAGTGCACTATCAGTTCAACGCCCAGGACCTCACCTTCCGCTGGCAGGACTCTCTGTATGTGGCGCGCTACAGCATCGAAGGCCTGCTCCTCGATGCCGGCGCCCACGAGATCGCCCGCGACCGCTACAGCGAGACGCTGACTGCGGCGGAGTTCCGCAGCACCCTCGAGGGGAGATTGTTCCCCGGCCAGCTGCAATTCGCCGTGCCCGCCGGTACCTACCGCCTGGCGCTCCGCCTCGCCGACGGCTTCGGCAAGGGTGAAGGCACCTACCTCACCGATCTGGAGGTGCCACCACTGCACGGCCGGCAATTGGCGCTCTCGGACATCGAGATGGCGACGAAGATCATCTACGCCGACCCGAGCTGGCACCCGCGCTTCGTCAAGAAGGATCGCCTCGTCGTCCCCAACCCCATCGGCGTGTACCGGAAGAGCGGCGCCTTGACCGGTTACTTCGAGATCTACGGCCTGCAGCTCGATGCTCGCGACGTCTGCCGCTACGAGGTCACCTACACCCTGGTGCCGCGGAGCCTGCGCCGCGCCGAAGGCTGGTTCCCCGCCTCGACGCCGCAGCAGCGACCCTTCGTCACCGCCAGCTTCACCGGCGAAGGCGGCACGAGCGAGCTGGTCGAAGAGCTGCGCATCGACATCGCCGCCCTGGACGAGGACGTCTACGACCTCGAGCTCACGGTGAAGGATCTCGTCTCGGGACAGCAGGCCACGCAGCGGGGCTCCTTCACCGTGCTGCAGTGA
>Ga0075418_10000563_pt1 | contig 39701 bp, 30 predicted proteins | sample SoiMetdeltSBSDD2_FD_81776 | JGI IMG/M metagenome (GOLD analysis project Ga0075418, IMG submission 81776) | Bulk soil microbial communities from a Populus tree surrounding site in Tennessee, USA - Soil MetaG P. deltoides SBSDD2 | ecosystem: Environmental > Terrestrial > Soil > Tree plantation...
CTTACCGGCTGCGTTAGTCGATCAAGCCGAGTCGTGCTGCTTGGAGCCCGCACTGGAACCTGGTGCGGGCTCCCAGGTCCTCCATCAGCTCACCGGTCCGGCGGCTGAGCGTGCGGGTGCTGATCCCGAGCTGACGGGCGATCGACTCGTCCTTCAGGCCGGCCGCGAGCAGCGCCAGCAGATCGGCGTCGTGCGGGATCGCGGCCGGCATGGCGAGCTGCTGCTCCGACCCGTCGGCCGGCACCGGGATCGCTGACTCCCAGAGCAGCTCGAACAGCGAGGTCAGCGCGTCCAGCAGCGTGGACGCGTACACGACCAGCGCGCTGTCCGACGGCTCGTCACGGCTCAGCGGCAGCAGTGCGGCCGAGCGGTCGCAGATCGCCAGCTTCATCGGTACCGCGGTGTGGATCCGGGCCTCCTCGCCGGCCGCGACCGCGTCCCGCAGCCCGCCCAGGTACCCGGGCAGGTCCAGCGCTTCCGGCGCGTAGATCCCACGGCACCGCACGCCGCGGGCGAGCAGGTCGTACTCGTTGCTGTTCGGCTCGGTCAGATCCTGCGCGTACGGCGGCCGGTCCAGTACCAGCAGCTCGTCCTTCGTCAGCTGCTGCAGCTGGGAGAACCGGTGTGCCACCGCCTCCCGCCCGACCACGATCTCGACGTGCTCGTCGGGACCGGTCATCCGCTCGTCCGGCAGCTCGTCCAGCAGACTGCGCGCCTCGGCCTGCACCCTGGTCAGCTCCTGCTGCTTGCGTGCGACCAGTACGCCGACCGCGACGTCCGGCCGGGTCGCGACCAGCCGGGGTCGCTGTCCGGTGAGCCGGGTGACCAGCCCCAGGTCCGCGAGCCGGTTCAGCGACAGCTCCACCGAGGGCGCACTGCGACCTGTGGCGCGGCCGAGCTCCTCGGGACTGGTGCCGGGCTGCCGCAGTAGGCAGCGATAGATCCGTTCGTCGTCCGCCGAGACCCCGAAGACGTTCAGCACGACCCGACCACCTCACGCGCAGACACCGACGCCCTCCCAGTCCTCGCACCATGAGCGACTGTGAGCGAACCTACCCTGTCGAATCCACTGCGTTTTGGCGCGGGTTAGCGCCTTCGGTGCCAGAATCCACGAACAGCCCGGCTCAGCTGCGGAACAGGCGGCGCAGGACGAGGGCTATGGCCGCTCCGATCAGGTAGGGGGCGATCCGCTTGGCCATGGTCGGCAGCAGGACGCTTCCCAGGTCGAGCGACACCTCTGCCTCGTCAGCGTCCGAACCAACCTGCTGCCCGCTCGAGCGTCCTTCCCCAGCCGGGGCCGATCCGCCGGCCGCGGACCCGCCTGCCGAGGACCCGGTAGCCGGTTCGGCGCCGGCACCGTCCTCGGTCGACTCGGCCGCCGGGGTCGAACCGCCGAACAGGACGTCGGCCGGCTGTGCAGGCGATGCTTCGGGAGTGAGCTTGGTCGTGATGCAGGACACGAACTGTTCGAGCAGCTTGTCCGAGACCTCCTGCATCAGCCCACGCCCGAACTGTGCCGGCTTGCCCGTGATGGTCAGGTCGGTGTCGACCTCGACCGCGGTGGCGGCGTCGCCGGTGCCGGTCATCCGGGCGGTGACCAGGACGGTCGCGGTGCCATTGCCGCGCTTGTCCTTGCCTTTGCCCTCGACGACGACCCGGCGGGCCGCTTCGTCGCGTTCGACGAAGCGGCCGGTGCCGTTGTACTGCAGCGAGATCGGCCCGAGCTTGATCTTGCACGTTCCGGCGAACCCGTCGTCGTCCAGCGACGTGAGCGCCGCCCCGGGGAAGCAGGGCACGACCTGCTCGAGGTCGTTGAACACTGCCCAGGCCTGCTCGGCCGAGGCCGGAACGGTGAAGCGGTGTTCGAGCTTCATCACACTCCCGCGGCGGCGAGCACCGCTCGCCGGGTCAGCACGGTGGCGAGATGCCGCCGGTACTCGGCATCGCCCTGCAGGTCGGACGGCGGTGAGGTGCCCTCCGCGGCGGACGCGGCCGCCGTACGGACTGACTCGTCGCTCGCGGACTGGCCGACCAGTGCCTGCTCGACGGCTGTCGCGCGAACCGGTGTCGAGCCCATATTGGTGAGCGCGACGCCGGCCTCCGCGATGGTGCCGTTCTCCAGCCGTACCGCGGCGGCCACCCCGACGATGGGCCACTGCTGCGCGGTCTGGGTGAACTTCTCGTAATGCGCGCCCCAGCCGGTGTGCTTCGGCACCCGAATCTCCACCAGCAGCTCGTCCTCGCCGACCGCGGTGGTGAACAGGTCGGTGAAGAACTCGCCGGCCGGCACCGTTCGGCGGCCTGACTGCCCGGCGACCACCATCTCAGCGCCGAGCGCCACCGCGGCGGCCGGCAGGTCAGCGGCCGGGTCGGCGTGTGCGAGCGAGCCGCCGAACGTGCCCCGGTGGCGGATCTGCGGGTCGCCGACCTTCTCCGTGGCGAGCGCCAGGAGCTTCGCGTGCTCGGCCACCAGTGGGTCGGACTGGACCACGCTGTGCGGCGTCATCGCACCGATCACGATCGCGTCGCCGTCCTCGCGGATGCCGCGTAGCTCGTCGAGCTTGCCGAGGTCGACGAGCAGCTCCGGTGCCGCCAGCCGCATCCGCAGCACCGGCATCAGGCTCTGCCCGCCGGCCAGCACCTTCGCGTCGCCGGACCCGGCCAGCGCGGCCAGCGCCTCGTCGACGGTGGCCGGAGCGACGTACTCGAATCCCGCCGGGATCATGACTGACCACCTTCCTGCTGGGACGACTGGGCCGAGCTGATCGCCTTCCAGACGCGGTGTGGCGAGCACGGCATCTGCACGTCGTTCACGCCGAGGTGCCGGACCGCGTCGACGATCGCGTTCACCACCGCCGGGGTGGAGGCGATCGTGCCGGCCTCGCCGACACCCTTGACGCCCAGGTCGTTCCCGGTCGCCGGGGTCTCGGTCCGGTCGGTGACGATCGCGGGCAGGTCGGCCGCGGACGGCAGCAGGTACTCGGCGAACGAGCCGCTCACCAGCGTGCCGGACTCGTCGTACACGGCCTCCTCGTACAGCGCCTGCGCGATGCCCTGCGCTATGCCGCCGTGCACCTGGCCCTCGACGATCAGCGGGTTGATCACCTTCCCGACGTCGTCGACGGATACGTAGCTGCGCAACCGCACCATCCCGGTCTCGGTGTCCACCTCGGCGGCGCACAGGTGCGTGCCGTGCGGGAACGAGAAGTTGTCCGGGTCCAGCGTGGCTTCCGCATCCAGCGACCGCTCGGCCTCGTCGACCATCTTGTGGCCCTGGAAGACCGCGAAGGCGAGATCGCCCAGCGCCATCCCGGCATCGGTACCGCGCACCCCGAACCGACCGCTGGTGAACTCGACGTCGTCGGCGCTTGCCTCGAGCAACCGTGCCGCGATCGGCTTGGCCTTCTCGATCACCTTGTCGGCAGCGGCCAGCACCGCCATCGCGCCGACGGTCAGCGACCGCGACCCGTACGTGTCCAGGCCGCGGGCGGCGATCTGGGTGTCACCGTGCAGCACCTCGACGTCGTCGAACGGCACGCCGAGCCGGTCTGCGACGATCTGGCTCCAGGCCGTCTCGTGGCCCTGCCCGTGCGGGCTGGTCCCGGCGATCACCTCGACCTTGCCGGTCGGCAGCATCCGGATCGACGCATGCTCCCAGCCACCGCCGACGTACCCCATGTCGCCGAGCCAGCGCGACGGCGCCAGCCCGCACATCTCGGTGTACGTCGAGATGCCGATGCCAAGCTGAACCGGATCGTTCGACTCCCGCCGCTTGAGCTGCTCGGCGCGCAGGTCGTCGTATCCGAAGATCTCCTTGGCCTTGGCGGTGGCGGCCTCGTAGTTCGCCGAGTCATAGGTCAGCCCGGCCACGGTGGTGAACGGGAACGAGTCGTGCGGGATCCAGTTCTTCCGCCGGATGTCCAGCGGGTCGACGCCGACCTCGGCGGCCAGCTCGTCCATCAGCCGCTCGATCGCGTACGTCGCCTCCGGCCGGCCGGCGCCGCGGTACGCGTCGGTCCAGGCCATGTTGGTGAACACGTTGGTGTCGGTGAAGCGGTACGAGCCGAACTTGTAGATCCCGTTGAACATGAACGCGCCGAGGATCGGGATCGCCGACGTGACCAGCCCGAGGTACGCCCCCATATTGGTGATCAAGTCGACCTTGAGACCGGTCACGGTGCCGTCGGACTCCGCGGCGAGTGTGAGCTTCTGCCACTGGTCCCGGCCATGGTGCGCCGCCATCATCGACTCAGACCGGGTCTCGGTGTACTTGCACGGCTTGCCGGTGTGCCGCGCGGCGATGACGGTCAGCACCTCCTCCGGCGTGAACTGCAGCTTGCCGCCGAAGCCGCCGCCGACGTCCGGCGCGATCACCCGGACCTTGTGCTCCGGAACGCCCAGCACCAGCGAGATGAAGATCTTCACGAAGTGCGGCACCTGGGTCGCCGACCACACGGTCAGCTGCTCGCCGGTCGGGTCGGCGACCACGGACCGCGGTTCCATGGAAGCCGGGATCAGCCGCTGCTGGCGGTACTCGCGCTCGATCACGATGCCGCTCTCCCGAGCGGTCGCGATCGCCGCGTCCACGTCACCGCCGGTGCCGGACTCGGCCGAGTCGAACACGAACTTGGCCGACACGTTGGTCTCGAGGTCGGGATGTGCCAGCACCGCGTCCGTGGCCGCCGCCCTCAGGTCGAGGGCCGCGGGCAGCTCCTCGTAGTCCACGTCGACCAGCTCGGCTGCGTCCCGGGCCTCGCCGGGCGTGCGCGCGACCACGATCGCGACGATCTCGCCGGCGAACGCGACCCGGTCGACCGCCACCGACGGGTGGCTCGGCGCCTTCTGCTCCGGGGTCACCGCCCAGGCGTTCGGCAACCCGCCCTGCTCCTCGGCCAGGTCGGCCCCGGTCAGCACCTTGACGACGCCCGACGCGGCCTTGGCCGCCTCGGTGTCGACCCCGGTGATCCGGGCATGGGCGAACGGGCTGCGAACCATTGCCAGGTGCAACATCCCGGGCAGCACGATGTTGTCGGTCCAGCGGGTCCGGCCGGTGATCAGCCGGGCGTCCTCCTTGCGCTTGCGCGGCGAACCGACCTCGGCGGCCGGACGCTCCTCGGTCGCGGTCATGAGTTGTCACCTCCGGCCGCGGCCGCTTGCACAGCGCGGACGATGTTCTGGTAGCCGGTGCAACGGCAGAGGTTGCCCTCGAGGCCGAGCCGGATCTCGTCCTCGGACGGGTCGGGGTTGTCGGCCAGCACGTCCAGGGCCTGCATGATCATGCCCGGGGTGCAGAAACCGCACTGCAGGGCGTGGTTCTCGTGGAACGCCTGCTGCATCGGGTGCAGCGTGCCGTTGCGGGCGAGGCCTTCGATCGTGGTGACCTCGTGCCCGTCCGCCTGCACCGCGAGCACCGCGCACGACTTCACGCTGCGACCGTCCAGGTGGACCGTGCAGGCACCGCAGTTGCTGGTGTCGCAACCGACCACGGTGCCGGTCTTGCCCAGGTTCTCGCGCAGGTAGTGGACGAGCAGCGTGCGCGGCTCGACGTCATCGCTGTAGTTCGTGCCGTCGACCGTCACGGCAATCCGGGTCATCCCGCCTCCCCAGGTAGTTGATTTCTGGACCTAGGCTGATCCTCCGCTGCTGTGACGCGGGCCACAAGGGGTACATCCGGCCATAGGCTGGCATCAGCGACCACGACCGGGTAACGCGGCCGGCGGCAGTCTCGGCGACCTGCTCGGCCAGGTGCTCGGTGGCGCGGCCGATCAAGTCAGGGCGACCCGCGCGGTCGCGTGGCGTGCTAGGTCCAGCACCAGCTGTGGTCGCGCCCAGGTGACCCGGCCGACCTCACTGCGGCGGTCGGTGGTGAATCGGTCCGGCCTGCTCCGACAGGCGGTCACCGGCCCCGCCCCAGTGCAACGCGATGATCTCGGCCGCGATACTGACCGCGGTCTCCTCCGGCGTACGCGCCCCGAGGTCGAGCCCGATCGGGCTGGACAGCCGGGTCAGCTCGGTCTCGGTCAGGCCCGCCTCACGCAGCCGCTTCAACCTGTCGTCGTGGGTCCGACGCGAGCCCATCGCGCCGATGTACGCCAGCCGCGGCAGCCGCAACGCGACCTCCAGCAGCGGCACGTCGAACTTCGGGTCGTGGGTCAGGACGCAGATCACCGTGCGCTGGTCGACGCGGCCCGCCTCGGCCTCCGCGGTGAGATACCGGTGCGGCCAGTCGACCACCACCTCGTCCGCGGACGGGAACCGTGACGCGGTCGCGAACACGCCGCGCGCATCGCACACCGTCACCCGGTAGCCGAGGAACGAGCCCATCCGCGCGACCGCGGCGGCGAAGTCGATCGCGCCGAACACCAGCATCCGCGGCACCGGCGCATGCGAGCTCACGAACACCCGCATCCCCTCGCCGCGCCGCTGGCCCTCCGGCCCGTACTCGAGCGTCTCGGTGCGCCCGGAGGCGAGCAGCCCGCGGACGTCGTCGGTGACCGCGTCGTCGGCCCGGTCCGAACCGAGCGTGCCGGCCCGCGGCACCGCCGCGTCCTCCGGCCGCACCACCAGCCGGCGCCCGACCCGGGACTCGTCCGGATGCGCGACCACCGTTGCGACCGCGACCGGCCGTCCCGCGGCGATGTCGTCGGCGACCTCGCCCAGCTCCGGGTACGACGCCGGGTCGACCCGTTCCACGAAGATGTCGATGATGCCGCCGCAGGTCAGCCCGACCGCGAACGCGGACTCGTCGCTGACGCCGTACCGCTGCAGCACCGGTACGCCGGAGACCAGCACCTGCTCGCCCAGCTCGTACACCGCGCCCTCGACGCAACCGCCGGACACACTGCCGACCGCTTCGCCGTCCGGCCCGACCAGCATCGCCGCGCCCGGCGGCCGCGGCGCGGACTCGAACGTCGCCACCACCGTGCCGACCGCGACCTGGTCCCCCGACTGCCACCAGCCCACCAGCCGGTCCATGACGTCGTTTCCGTCACGCATCCGCCACCACCTCCAGTACCGCCGCGAACGCGGCCAAGCTGTGCCCGGCCACCAGCCGGTCGACGTACGGCAACGCGGCCACGATGCCGGACTGCACCGGCTCGTACCCCGGCTTGCCACGATGTGGGTTGAGCCAGATCACCCGGTGCGCGAGCCGGGCCAGCCGGTGCATCTGCTCGCCGAGCAGCGCGGCGTCGCCGCGTTCCCAGCCGTCGCTGCAGACCAGCAAGACCGCCCGCCGGGCCATCCCGCGCTGGCCCCAGCGGTCGCCGAACGCCTTCAGCACCTCGCCGAGCCGGGTCCCGCCGGACCAGTCCGGCACCACGTCGCCGGCGGCGCGCAGCGCGATCTCGGGGTCGCGGTGCCGCAGCGCGGTGGTGACCCGGGTCAGCCGCGTGCCGACGGTGAACACCTCCACCCGGCGAGGCGCGGACCGGACCAGCGTGTGAGCGAGCCGCAGCAGGCTGTCGGCGTACGGCGCCATCGACCCGGACACGTCAACGAGTACGACGACCTGGCGGGCCTTGGTGCCACGCCGGCGCCGCCGGACCCGGCCCGGTTCGCCGACCTGGCGGAGCTGTTCGCGCAGGGTCCGGCGCGGGTCGATCTCCCCGGTGTGCGACGGGCGGCGCCGGGCGCTGCGCCGTACCGGTGGGCGAGGTTTGAGGGTGCCGAACAACCGGGCCACCTCGGCCCGCTCGGCTCCGGTCAGGTCGGCGACGTCGCGGTGCCGCAGTACATCGGTGTCGCTGGCGGCGACCCTAAGCGCGTCGACCCGCTCGTCCCCGCCGGTGTCGGCGTCGAGATCGAGGCCTGCCTCCACCCGGCGCAACGCGGCCGGGCGGTCCCGCCGGCGGCCCTTGCCGGACGGCAGGCTGCCGGAGAACCAGGCGGTGAACACCTCGTCGTAGCGGGCGGTGTCGTCGGGTCCGGCGCACAGTGTGCCGCGGCCCGCCCAGTACACGTCGGCGGTCACCGCGGGGTCGAGCGCGGCCACCGCCTGCAGGAAGGTGTGCACCCGGTCAGCGGTCACCGTCGCGCCGGCCTTGCGGAGCGCCTCGGCGAACCCGACCAGCATCGCGTCGGGCGCGGGGTCGAGCACCGCGGTCACCTCAGACCGCCAGGATCCGGTCGAGCGACTCGCGGACCCTGTCTGCGTCCTCGCGGTACTTCAGCACCGCGCCCAGCGTGGCGGCCGCGGTCGCGACGTCGAGGTCGACCTTGCCGAGCGCGTCGACCGCCCGGGCCCAGTCCAGCGTCTCGGCGACCCCCGGCGGCTTCAGCAGGTCGGTGTCGCGCATCCGCTGCACCGAGCGCGTGACCTGCTCGGCCAGCCGCTGCGACACCTGCGGCAGTCGGGCGCGGACGATCGCGACCTCGCGGTCCAGCCCTGGGTGGTCGATCCAGTGGTAGAGGCAGCGGCGCTTCAGCGCGTCGTGCACCTCGCGGGTCCGGTTCGAGGTGAGCACGACGACCGGCGGCACCGCGGCGGACACGGTACCGAGCTCGGGCACCGTCACCTGGTTCGTGGACAGCACCTCGAGCAGGAACGCCTCGAACTCGTCGTCGGCCCGGTCGATCTCGTCCACCAGGAGGACGGCCGGGCTCTCCCGCAGCGCGCGCAGCACCGGGCGGGCGAGCAGGAACCGCTCGTCGAACAGCGACTTCTCGACCTCCTCGCGGTCGTCGTCGCCGGCGCCACCGGTCGCCTCGATGGTGCGCAGGTGCAGGATCTGGCGCGGGAAGTCCCAGTCGTACAGCGCCTGGCTGGCGTCGATGCCCTCGTAGCACTGCAACCGCACCAGCGGCAGGTCCAGCGCTTCGGCGAGCGCCTCGGCGAGCGCGGTCTTGCCGGTTCCGGGCTCGCCCTCGAGCAGCAGCGGTCGACCCATCGTGAGCGCGAGGTAGCCGATCGTGGCCAGCCCGTCGTCGGTCAGGTAGCCGGTCTCGCGCAGCCGTTCGGACAGCTCCGCGGCCGACCTGACATGGTTCATATCTCAAGCATCGCGCCTTTTCCGCTCAACGCGAAACGCGCGTGCCTGGCGCAGCGATGATGCGCGATCAGGGTCGGTGGGACCGAATCATCGCAGCCTGTCCCAGACCGGACGCATGCGCTCCACCGCAACGCCCGGACCCGACCACGTGACCGACCTCAGGTCCAGCACCAGGATGTCCGCGCCTCGCGGCCACCACAGCAACCATCGATCGCAACCACCGTCGTGGCAGTCCAGCCCGACGAGCGTGCTGTCGTTGGGTAGGTCCCAACTGTCCTCCGGCTCCGGAGCCCATCGGCCGGAGGAGTCCCAGGCCGCGCCGTTGCGCTCTGGCGACATGAGCCACGAGCGGACCAGCGCCTGCGCCTGGCTCTTGTACTCGAAGGCTGAGATCACGACCTGGCCGCCACCGTCGAGCTTCACCGAGATCCCGGAGCTGCGGTACCCCTGCATCTCGCCCTCGGGCGAACGGCGGAGAACCTTGACCGTCCCGAGCGCGGCCATCTCCTGCTGCGTCTGGTCGCTCGTCAGCGCCCGGGACGCGCCGTGGGACCCCGACGGTACGAACCACACCACCAGGAGACCGAGCAACACCACACCAATCACCACCGCGATCCGGCGCAGGGCCCGGCGTCGCCGGGACCCGCCCTCGCCGGTGGCCGTCATGCGAGGCCCTGATGGATGGTCATCCGCCAACTCAATCACGGCATCTCCCGCAGCTGGTATGCCGCGATGTCCTCCCATTGCGGGAACGCAGCTCGGATCGCCTGGTCGAGCTGACCGGAGGTCAGCCCCTCTTCGCCATACTCGTCATAGAGGTCGATGCCGATCTGTACTGATATGTCGTCACCCGGGTCCTTGCTGCCGACGACCGGTATCTGGGAGGCCTGGGCACCCAGCAGCGTCTCGGCGTCGAAGCCCGATGCCCGGCCGACGTACCCGTAATGGATGTTCGACCACACGTCGTAGTAGAGCTCCTTGTTCGTACCCGGAACCTGGGTGAAGTGGTCCTTGCCACCCTCGCCCATGCCGTACTCCTCCTCGATCTCCGGCTTGTGGTCCCACTCGCAGATCTTCTGGCAGACCTTGGCGGTCCAGGCCGACAGCGCCGAGATGCTGAGGCTGCCGATGTCCGGCTGGAAGATGCGCTCCCACCAGGCCGGCTCGTCGCTCAAGTAGTAGTTGATCGTGTCGTTCATAGCCTTGATCGAAGCGACCTCGTCGGAGTCGATGTTCGTGTTGATCTCGTTGGTGAACTTGGCGAGCAACGACGCGTAGTCGCCGTCGTCCTGGTTGTCGACGCCCGAGTCGTCGGGATCGGGCGTCGGTGTCGGGGACCCGCCGCCTCCGCCGTCGGGAATCAGCATGTGTCCGTCGTACTCGACGAAGCTGACCGGGTTGCCGCCCGCCAACGAGTAGCGGTTTCCGCTCAGCGGGTCGAGGGTCAGGCCGAGATCACCGAGCGCGGAGGTGTACATGTCCTCCTGCAGGAACCGACCCGTGTCGATGCCGTACCGTCGGGCGCCGAGGTCCATGCTGGCCGCGGACTTCGTCGCCGTCGCGGACCCGGAGTCGAGCCGCTTCGCCGTGTACCGGTACGGGTTCAGCGGAGCCTTGTCGTTCAGGTCGCCGGTCGACAAGCTGTCGCTGACGTTGTCCTCGGTGTCCTGCCCGCCGTAGGCGTCGTAGCCGTACGACGCCCTGACCGCACCGGCGTCGCTGATCAGCTGGCTGACCGAACCGTGAACGTCGTTGGAGTACGTGTACGTGTCGGTCACCGTCGGTGTCGCGTTCTTCGTGTCGGTCATCGCGATCCGGTGCCCGAATGCGTCGTACGAGAAGGTCTTCGTCTTCGGGTCGAGGCCACCGGTCTGCTTCTCCTCGGTGACGTTGCTGGTCAGCCCTTCGAACGTGAAGTCGGTGCTTCGGTCGTCGCTGGTCCCGTCGTGACTCTCGGCCTCCTTCGTGACCCGGTCCAATGCGTCGTAGGTGTACTCCGCGGAGTCCGTCACGACGCCGGCACCGTACTGCCGTTGCGTCACCAGCCGGTCGAGTCCGTCGTAGGTGTAGTCGGTGACCAGCGACGCGGTGCCGTTCGGGCAGCTCGCCTGGGCACCGAGCGTCACGCAGTCGACGTTGCCGTAGTCGTCGTACCGGTAGTCCAGCGAGCCGGTCTTGCCGACCTCCTCGATCTTCCTCAGCTGGTTGGACTCGTAGTACTTCTTGAGGGTCTTGCCGTTGTTGACCTCGGTCGTGACGTTGCCGGCCCGGATCGTGGTGTCGGTCAGCAGCATCGCCGACTCGTCCAGCGCGTACGTCGCGACGTCACCCTCCTGCTTCTGGTGCCGGACCACCTTGCCGCGGGCGTCGTAGTCGTACTCCTGAAGACAGCTGGCCGTACCGACGCACTTGGTGGCGGTGCTGCCCGTGGCCCGCTCGAGGACGAAGCGGTCCGTGACCCGGTTGCCGTTCTCATACCGATCGCCCTCGAAGTAGCCGACGTCGTGGGACTCGGTGATCCGGCTGCTTCCGTCGTCCTTGTACGCGTGGGTCCGCAGCTTCGACAGCTTGCCGTTGTCGAAGTGCTCCCAGGTGGTCCGCTGCCGCTGCTTCCACGTCGAGACGTCGGCCGCACAGCCCGCCTTCCCGCGGAATATGTCGCGCTGCTTCTCGGCGCCGGTGGACCAGTAGGTGTTCAGGATCCGCTGGTCGCCCACGCAGGCGGCGTCGACGCCGAGATCCCGCTGCTCGACGAGCCAGTCGGCGTCGTCGTAGGTCAGCTCGTGTCGCCGCGGCGCCTTGGTCTGGGCCCCGGTGCTCGCCGACTCCTCGCCGTTCTCCAGCCGGACGGTGACGTTGCCGTTGCTGTCGTAGGTGTAGTCGGAGAACCTCCACGTCGCGGCACCCACGTCGCGGTGCTTGACCTTGTCCGGCTGGTCGAAGCCGGTCCAGGTGGCGACCGTCTCGATCGCTGCGTCGGCCGCTGCGGTCACGCCGGAGGCGTCCAGGCCGCGGGTGAGGTTGTTGTGCGCGTCGTAGCTGTAGGTGTTGACGTTGCCGTCCCGGTCGGTCCGGGTCCTCAAGCCGCCGTCCAGGTAGTAGTCCCACCGCATCTCACGCTCGAGGTCCGGCGTGCCGGGCTGCGCAGTCCGCTCCGGTGTCCGCAGCTGCTGCCATCCCTGCGCGAAGTAGTCGAAGACCTCCAGCGGCTGCGTCGGCTTCTTCGTCGACCGGATCCAGCCGGCGTCGAAGTAGGTCATCGACGTACGCGCCGTATCCCTGACGTCGGCGGCGTTGACGCTGGTGACCGGCAGCGAGCTCCACAGCACGTTGCCGTTCGCGTCGTAGGCGTGGTGCATGTACTGCTTCTCCTCCATCGCACTCGCGACCGGAAGCGTCGTCTTCACCAGCCGGTCGATCGGGTCGTACTCGTACGTGGTCACATAGCTGTCGAACGGCGCCGACCCACCGGCGAAGTCGAATGCTCGTGGCGAGATCGACTTCACCTTGTTACCGTTCGCGTCGTACTCGATCTGCGAGCTCAGCTTGCGCCCCGTCGACGAGTCGAACAGCTGCTCCGCCCGCTGCGGAAGGTCACGGACGTCGTAGAAGGTCTCCGTCCGCTCGACTCGGGTCGCGTCGATGTCCCGCTCCCGCACGGTCACGTTGCCGTGCAGGTCGTACGTCGTCCGGCTCTCGTTTCCGAGCGGGTCCGTCTGAGCGACAACCTTGTGTGCGTCGTCGTAGGCGTACCGCGTGGTGAAGGCCTGGGTCGCGGTCGCGGGGCAGGTGAGCGAGGTCAGGCCCGCGCGCGGAGACGTCACCGATCTCAGGTCGCCGGCCAGGTCGTAGCACGCGAAGGTACGCCGGAGATCCGTTGCGCTCACTCCGGTCTGCGTCTCGGAGACGACCTGGTCCAGCACGTCGTACGTGCTCTTCACCTCGAAGTCCCCCGCGACCGCTGTGCTGAGGACGCCCTTGGGAAGGGTCGTGGTCACCAGACGCCCGGCGTCGTCGTACGCCATCGACGTCCGCTCGGCCGCGGGGTCGACGCTCGTGTCCGGGTTCGTCCGCAACACCGGGCGGTCCATAGGGTCGTACGTCGTGGTGCTGACGCCGCCGGCCTCGCTGTCCTCCGAACCGCTGTAGTGCGGGTCGACCTGCCTGACGAGGTTGTCGTTGGCGTCATGCGTCACCGACGACCAGATCAGCCGGCCGCGCTCGATCGACGTCGACCTGGGTGCGCTCTGCCGACCCAGCCGGTGGAACGCGTCGTAGTCGAAGTACGTACGGTACGAGCGAACGTCCGCGCCCGAGGCGGTCTGGTGGTTCGGGTCCTGGGACCAGATCAGCTGACCGTCGACGTCGTAGCCCATCGTGGTGACGCGGATCCCGCCCTCGTCGATCCTGGACGGCTGTCCCGAGGCGTCGTAGGTGTACGTCGTAGGCGCTCCGCGCGGACGGTCGATCCGGGCCACTGTGCCGGGTGCGGTGGATCCGGCCAGATTCCAGGTGTACCCGGTCTCGAAGCCGGCCGCGTCCTTCATCACTGTCGGGTTACCGGCCGCGTCGTTGGTCCATGTGGTCGCGTGCGTGGCTCCCTTCGGCGGCGTCACCTTCGTCAGCACACTCCAGTGGCCCGCCGCGTCCCGCGGGTCGAGCGTGCGGTTGTCGTACGTCAGCGTGGTCGTCGCGCCGACCTGGTCCCGCTTGGTCAGCAGCCGGCCATTGTGGTTGTAGGTGAACGCCGTATAGACGCCGGTGGGCTCAGTCACCCGCGAGACCTGGTTATCGGTCGTCCACGCTATCGTGGTCGGTCGTTCGGCGGGATCCGTGATCCTCGTGACCCTGCCGGTCGCGTCGTAGGTGTAGTCGGTGTCGCGCGACAGCGGCGCGTTCACCGTGGTGATCCGGGACGTCGTGTTGTAAGCGAATGTGGTCGTCTTCGCGGCCCGGTTCGTCCGGCTCTTCAGCTTCCAGCGGAGCTGCGACCCCTCGGACGGTCCGTAGTACGCGAAAGTGGTCTCCGTGGCCCGCGGGTCGCGGATGCTGAACAGCCGCGTCGACTGGCTCGGCGTCCTCGGGTCCGGGTTCGCCCGTAGCGCCGGGTCGGAGATCGCCGGGCCGGTGCCGTTCGGAACGGTGTAGGTGAAGACGAACGAGCGGTCCGCCAGCGGGTCGCCATTGGCCTGCGTGCCACCGCGCTGCGTGATCCGCAGCAGGTTGCCGTCCTCGTAGTAGTCGAAGTCGACGACCGACCGGGAATGGTCGTAGATCCGCTGGATCTTGCCCCGGACGTGTGCCTTCTTCGCCTCCGCCTTGCTGTAGTAGTCGACCTCGAAGAACCGTCCCGCTGCGTCATGGACCTTGACAATCCGCCGTTTGGGGCCGCCCGGGTCCTCGCCCGCCGGGGTGTTCTGCAGCTCGAAGCGCAGCTCGTTGCCGTTCCGGTCGGAGACATACGTCGGGTAGCCGTCGGCGTCGAACCAGAACGTCACGTTGTCCGGGCGGGTCAGCGCCCAGTGCTTGACCGGATCGGTGCTGGATCGCAGGTAGAGGTTGACCCCTGCGGGCTCGGTCCAGGTCGTCGTACCGTCGGGGTTCGTCACTCCGGTGAACTCGTGCGTGGTGCCGTCGCCGTCGGTCAGGACGACGTACTTGCGTGACTTCCCGCTGATCTCGTCGGCCTTGTTCGGGTGGATGTCCAGCCCGTAGCCCCACCGGGTCAGGCCGGAGATCGACAACGACACGTTGTTGCCGGCCGGGGACTCCGAATGGTCCTCGAGCGAGTTGTACGTGAGGTCCAGCATCGACGCGAGGCCACGACCCGGCGCGTAGAACGGGGACCACCGCCACAGCATGTTGCCATTGGCAACGTTCGTCATGGTGTTCAGGCCGGCTCCGGCCGCCTCACCCTCGTACTGCCAGTACTTCTCCAGGCCGAGTGCGCCCTCCAGGTTCTTCTCGACGATCACCGGGTTGTCGATCGGTGGGTTCCCGCGCCCGGCAAACCACTTGTTGAGGGTCGTCGCGAGCTTGTCGTAGATGTCGAACCGCAGCCGGACCTGGGTGAGGTCGGTCCCGAGCGGCAGCGCCGGCGGCTCGACGGTCACCGGGATGCGCTTGCTCTGACCGGGCTGGACGGTCTGCGGGAAGTAGTCCGTGCCCGGCCCCTCGAACAGCACGACACCGTCGTTGGTGTACCAGCGGTACCAGAGCTCCAGGTCGGTCCCACCGATGTTCTTCCAGGCCACGGCACTGTTGTTCGTCACGGTGACGTCCGCCTGGAAGGCGTTCGGCGAGACGACGTCCGGCGGCGGCGGGACCTCGTCCGCTTCGGTCACCGCCCCGTCCGGACCGATGCTCGACGCCGACGCCCCACCGTTGTACTCCAGTGTGCTGTCCTTCGGCGCCGTCGACAGGCCCTTCGTTCCGGAGGTACCAGTGCCGGGATCGACCGGTGTGGCCAGCGAGTTGCCGAGAATCGTCGGCGGGATCGCGAACGCGTCGTCGGAGTTGCCGAGTTCGTTGAGGTCGTATGACGCGATGTACGACGTACCCACCGTGTTCCCGACGGTCACGCCGACCGCACTCGAGCTCCGGACGCGGTTCCCCGCGTCGTACGCCTTCACCGTGAGCGCATGCGGCCCGTCGAACGCCGTCCGCAAGGCATCGAGCGTGTCCCATGTGGCCGTCCAGGGCGCGGCGGTGACCGTCGCGAACAGCTCATCGTCGGCGTAGAACTCGACCTTGGTGACGGCCTGGTCGTCGGCTGCGGAAGCGTTGACGGTGACCGTCCCCGTCAGCGTCGATCCGGCCGCCGGCGCCGTCACGGCCGCGCTCGACGGAGCCGCCGAGTTGTCGACCACGACAGTACGCCCGGCCGACGTGCTGACGTTGCCGGCGTCGTCGGTCGCGCGGGCGGTCACCGTGGGGGTCCCCGTGGTCGCACCGGTCGAGTTCCAGGTCGCCGACCAGGGTGCTGCGGTGTCCGTCGCCACGACGACGCCGTCCACGAGGAACTCGACCTTGGCCACCCGGCCGTCGTCGGCGGCAGAGGCGCTCAGCGGCACGGCCGTGCCAGCCACCGGTTGCCCTGCTACCGGGTCGACGACCGACACCCGCGGTGCGCGCGGCGTGCTGCCGTCGGCATAGGTGACGGACAACTTCGGCTTCTGCGCGGTCGTGCCGTAGTCGTCACTGCGGTAGTCGAAGTACTTCTGGACCGTCGGCAACGCCTCCGATGCCGACTTGATCATCAATCCGTGGTTCGGCGTGCCCGACACCCATTGCCGGACGAGGTTCGTGAGGGTGAAGTTGTCGACGCCCGCAGCGCTGCGCGACTTCGCCGCGACAGAGGCCTGGATGGCGGCGTCGTAGGAGCCACCGGCCGCGGACCATCTGGCTCCGCGCTGCGTCTCGTTCCAGGAGACGCCGGAGGCGTTGCACTGGCCCGTCCCGGTGCCTTCGACCCACGGCTGGGTCAGCCGGTGCACATTGACCTGTCCGACCGTCGAGGTGGTGGCCGCGTAGTTCAGCGTCAGCGTGGCAGCGCTGACGGTCGCGGACGCCGGGATGTCTCGCAGGTCGAAGCGCAGCACGGGCCGATGCACGACCCCGTTGGTCGCGGGACCCGTCCGCATCCAGGCGGCAGCGCCGTAGTTGTAGTCGTTGTAGCAGGTAGCCGGCGTAGTCGTGTCCTTGGCGACGTACGACGCCTGGCCGGTTGCCTGCAGCGGCTGGAGGATCTTGCTGGACGTACCGGCTGCCGGCAGTGTCACCCGTTGCTCGGCGGACACCAGCGTCCCGACCCTGATCTTGTATGAGAAGGCGGCCGCAGCCTTCGCGGTGGTGTCGCGATACCGGGTGGTCCCGAGGTCGCTGATCGTGGTGAGCAGCGTGCTCGCCGATGGTGTGAAGGCTGCTGTCGCCGATCGATGGACCTCGTACGCCGTGAATGGGGTCGTGGCGTCCGGCACGAACCGGCTCCAGGACAGCTCGGCGCCGTCACCGTGCAGCGTTGTCGGCAGGTTGAGCACCGGCGCCGTGGCGGCCGCCGCGGTGAGCGGCTTCGCCACCTGGCCGAGTGGCGGGACACCCCCTCCGATGGCCAGCGCACCGGCGAGGATACCGGCGACGATCCGACTCATGCTGCGGCCACGCATAGCTCTCACCTCGTCTGCTCGACACCAGCTCCCTCCCACGGTCGCCACTGACAGGCGGGATGTGCAGGGGACTCTGGGCTGCACTGCACGAGTGCCAGGCAGCACAACCCGTCAGCCACCCCTCATGAGCCGTCAACCGGCCGGTCACGGAAGGTTCCGGAGTGTCTGGTTCGTGGCATATGGTGACGGCCTTCGGTCGGCCGCTAGTCGCCTGACGCGCAGCTCGGGGAGAACGGGAAACCGGATGATGGAGCGAGAAGCGAGCGCAGGAACGAAGAGCACTCACCAGACCGGTTCACGGTCGAACGTCCGAGTCATCGTCATCGCCGCGGAGCCGGCAGGGGTTGTACCGCTGTTGCGGGCGCTCACCTACGTCGACTGCCTACCCCTGCTGGCGGTGAGTCCGGCCCATGGGGAACAGCTGGCCGACTGCCACCCGGACGCGGTTCTGGTGCTCGGTCCGGACAATGCTGCTCTGAGCCTGGCGGACCCGACCCGCACACCACTGCGGACCTGGTCCACCACGGACCAGAGCGACTTCCAGCTGGCGCTGAACGTGCGGGAGGAACTCCTCGCCTACGGCCGGACCCGAGCGGTCCGGTGGGGCGACCTGGAGCTGCGACCACGGCTGTTCCAGGCCACCTGGCGCGGTCAGCCCCTGACCTTGTCCCCGTTGCAGCTGCGCCTGCTCACCCGGCTTGCTGCCGCCCGGGGTGAGGTCGTCAGCCGTCGGGAGATCGCAGCGCGCGTGTTCGGTGACGACCTTGACCGGGCCGGCGACCGCCTCGACTCCCATGTCCGGCGGCTGCGGAGCCTGCTGGAGGACGATCCGGCCTGTCCGCGGTTCCTGCTCACTGTCCGCGGTGAGGGGCTACGCCTCGCCGGCGACGAGGAGGTGACGGCGGCGGGCAAGCCCGGCCGATCGACGAGCTCAACGCCTAGGGCGGCTGCGGATCGCCGGTCCCGGGACGTGATCGCCGTTACGTGAACGCTCGGGCCGACATGGGACGATGGGGTCGTGACGACCACCACCGCGGAACCCGCCAGATCTCTGCCGCTGTTGTTCCTGGGGCGGGAGACCGATCCGCACTCCGAGCGGGGTGTGGAGTGCCCGGGCGCGCTGCCGCCGGCGTCCGACCCGGACCTGGTCGAGCGGGCGCTGAAGGCGAAGGCAGCGCTGGGTGACCGGGTATTCGTGCTCGGGCACCACTACCAGCGCGACGAGGTGATCCGGTTCGCCGACGTCACCGGCGACTCGTTCAAGCTGGCCCGGGAGGCGGCGGCCCGGCCGGACGCGCCGTACATCGTGTTCTGCGGCGTGCACTTCATGGCCGAGTCGGCGGACATCCTGACCAGCGACGAGCAGACCGTGATCCTGCCGGACCTCGCGGCCGGCTGCTCGATGGCGGACATGGCCCGGATCCAGCAGGTCGAGGCGGCCTGGGACGTGCTCGCGGACGCCGGCGTCGCGGATGTCACCGTGCCGGTGACGTACATGAACTCCAGCGCCGACATCAAGGCGTTCTGCGGCCGCAACGGCGGCGTGGTGTGCACCTCCAGTAACGCCGACACCGCACTGACGTGGGCCTTCGAAAAGGGCCAGAAGGTGCTGTTCCTGCCCGACCAGCACCTGGGCCGCAACACCGCGGTGCTGAAGATGGGGATGACGCTCGACGACTGCGTGGTGTACGACCCGCACAAGCCCGGCGGCGGCCTGACCGCGGCGCAGCTCGAGCGGGCCCGGATGATCCTGTGGCGCGGGCACTGCTCGGTGCACGGCCGGTTCACCGCGGCGTCGGTGGACGACGTCCGGGCCCGGGTGCCGGGGGTGCGGGTGCTGGTGCACCCCGAGTGCCAGCACGACGTGGTGCTGAAGGCGGACCTGGTCGGGTCGACGGAGTACATCATCAAGGCGCTGGAGGCCGCCGAGCCCGGTACGTCGTGGGCCGTCGGCACCGAGCTGAACCTGGTCCAGCGGCTCGCCACCCAGCACCCGGACAAGAACATCGTGTTCCTGGACAAGACCGTGTGCTATTGCGCGACGATGAACCGGATCGACCTCCCGCACTTCGTCTGGGCGCTGGAGAACCTGGTCGCGGGCACGGTGGTGAACCCGATCAGCGTCGACCCGGAGACCGAGCGCGACGCGAAGACCGCGCTGGACCGGATGCTGGCCCTTCCCGGCAAGTCACACCGCGACTGACCCGACCCCGTAAAAGTCACGTCATGCGTAGCGGCGGAACACCGGCTTGATCGATCGCCCCCCCAGCCACGGGGTCGGATCGCCGGCATCCAGGGCCTTGCGGTAGACCACGCAAGCCTGCGCGACCGCGTCGACCGTCCGCTCGATGTCGGTGTCGGTGAGCGCGCTGCTGACCACGAACGACGGACCGAGCACACCGCCGCGGATCAGCTCGCGCATGAACAGCGTGCGGTACTCCTGGGACGGCTCCAGCCGCTCGTCCAGCGTCCCGAACACCAGGTTGCTGGACCGTCCCCGGACCACCACATGGTCGGCGACGTTCATCGCGGCCGCCACCTCACGTACGCCTGCCGCCAGCCGGTCGCCCAGCGTGTGCAGCCGCCCCGCGATGCCCTCCTCGCGGTAGGTGTCCATCACCGCCATCGCGGCCGCCAGGGCGTGCGTCTCGGCGCCGTGGGTCGTCGACAGCAGGAAGACGCGCTCGCGAGAGTCGTGCAGGCCGCCGCGCTCCATCAGGTCGCGACGCCCGGCCAGCGCCGACACCGCGAACCCGTTGCCCAGCGCCTTGCCGAACGTGGACAGGTCCGGGGCGACGCCGTACAAGCCCTGTGCGCCGGCCTCGGACCAGCGCAAGCCGGTGATCATCTCGTCGAAGATCAGCAGGCAGCCATGGGCGTGGGCGAGGTCGCGCAGTCCGGCGAGGTAACCGTCAGGCGGGTCGTGCGGGCCGAACGCGGCCTCCAGGATCAGGCACGCGACCTGGCCCTGATGACGCACCAGCAGCTCCTCGGTCGCGGCTAGGTCGCCATACGGGAACCCGACGGTGAGGTCGGTCAGCTGCTGCGGGATCCCGGCCGCCATCGGAGTGGTGCCGATGAACCAGTCGTCGATGGAGAAGAACGGCTGGTCGGCGCAGATGGCGACCAGCGGCCGGCCGGTGACCGCACGGGCCAGCTTCACCGCGGCGGTGGTCACGTCGGAGCCGTTCTTGGCGAACTTCACCATGTCGGCCGTCGGCACGGTGCGCAGGAAGGTCTCCGCCGCCTCCAGCTCGACGATGCTCGGGCGGACGAAGTTGCTTCCGCGCTCCAGCTGGTTGCGGACCGCCTCGACGACGCGCGGGTGGGCGTGTCCGAGACTCACCGCGCGCAGGCCGGAGCCGTACTCGATGTACTCGTTGCCGTCGACGTCCCACACGTGGCTGCCGTTGCCGTGCGAGATGACCGGCGCCAGTCCCTCCGGGTACTGGTCGTCGCCCTTGGCGTAGGTGTGCGCGCCGCCGGGCACCAGCGAGTGCAGCCTCGCGTTCGCGGCGTCAGAGCGTGGCAGGCGGGTCATGACAGCCTCCCCGTCAGCTGTGAGGTTGCCGCGGCCAGGGACGGCGCCTCGCTGTCGCGCGCCGACATCAGGCTGACCGGCAACGGCCACGGCACGGCGAGCTCGGGATCGTCGTAGGCGATGGACACGTCCTCGGTGGGATCGTGCGGCCGGTCGATGCGGTAGGACACGTCTGCCGGCTCGGTCAGCGCCTGGAACCCGTGCGCGCACCCGGCCGGCACGTACACCGTGACCTGATTGTCGCCGGTGAGCTCGAAGTACTCCTGGTTGCGATACGTCGGCGACTCCGGCCGCAGGTCGACGACGACGTCGAACACCGCGCCGTACGAACAGCGCACCAGCTTGGCCTCACCCGCGCCCGACCTGACGTGCATGCCCCGGACCACGCCCTTCGCCGACCGCGAGATGCTGTCCTGCGCGAAGCCGCACGGGTCCAGTCCGGCGGCCCGCACGATCTCCTGGTCGAACGTCCGGCAGAAGAACCCGCGCTCGTCGACGTGCGGCGTGGGCCTGAACATGAGCACACCGGCGATCGCCGGAACCTCGATGACCTCCATCGAATCCCCCATGGCTAGTCCGAACCGGCCGCGGCCGTCACCCGGTCCGCGGAGAACAGTGTTTCCGAAAGGACGACGAACTGCTGGTCGAGCAGCTTCAGATTGCGTTCGTTCGTCTCGAATATCTCGCTCGTCAGCAGCTCGCGGGTGGCTGCAAGGGCACAGAACTGCTCGATCAGCCGCGCTACATCGAGGGACCGGATGGGCTGGCAGAACTCACCCAGCCCCATGCCGTCCATCAGCTTGTCGTTCTTCGATGCGTAGCTGATGGAGATCGTCGGCTTGGCAAGCTTCAGCGCCGACAGAACGTTGTGGAAGCGTGACGCCACGACGACGTCGACGGCCGCCATCTGCTCGATCAGCCCGCTCAGCGTGGGTGCGAAGTCCGTGACAAGCCGGGTGTCCGCCAGTTCCGGCCGAGTGCGCCGGAGGTCCGACGTCACCGCCGACGCCACCGACTCGTCGGCCGGGTCACCGGTGAAGAACCGTACCCGGTAGCCCTCGTCGACGAGCCATCGGACGAAGGTGGTCAGCTTCTCGACGTACGTCGAGTAGATGTCGTCGGCCTGGCGCCTGTCGACGTAGGTACCGTAGTACGCCATCACCCCGACGCCGACCGTCTTCGTCGCGGCGTTCTCCGCACGCGGCACCGGCAGCGCGAATGCAAGGTCCGGGTAGACCCGGTCGCGGCTGGTGTCGACGCCCATCCCCCGCATCGCGTCCCTGGACAGCTCGTCGCGGTACGACCGATAGTCCGCCAGTGTGGTTGCGGTCTTCATCACCCAGCGGGTGGCCGGCTGGGTGGTGGAGTCGGCGCCGACGCTGACGTACGCGACCTTCGTGCCGGACAGCTTCCCGCAGACCGACACCAGCAGGAGCGCGTACGGGAATCCCCACGGCCGGATCGGCAGGGTGGTCTCGAGGATTCCGGTACCGGGTACGACGACGACGTCGAACCGGCGCACCCAGCGGAAGGTGCGGACCGCATCGACGACCTTGCCGACGGCCTTCCGCACAACGGCTTTGGCGCGCGGTTCGTCGGCCGGGCGGTACCACGTCATGGAGAACGCGGGAACGCCGAGCTCGCGCTGCACCTCCTCCGGACCTGCGCACACAACCGCCAGCTCGGTGTTCGGATGCCTGCTCCGCAGGAAGGCGACCATCGCCTCGAGCGAGCCCCCGTTTCCGAGGTTTCCCGACCCGAACAGACCGAAGAGGGCGACCTTTGCCGCAGCCATGGCTACGACGCCTCCCGCGCGCTGACGATCCCGGCGGCCTCCGGGATCGCTGCGCCTTCAGCGGGCGGAGCGGAGTCCTCGATCCGGTGGGAGGTTCCGGGCAGGGCACGGCTCGCCATCCAGAGCGCCAGGTACTGGTAGCACCGCCGGCGCTCGGCCGACGAGAGCGGCGCGCGCCGGATCGCGCTGATGAAGCCCCAGATGTACTCCGCGGCGAGCCGGACGGCCGGGTTTCGGAGCCGGTTCGCCCGGCGCGGGTCCAGGTTGGCGCAACGTGCTTGCATGCTCGGCGTCGCCCGCTCCGCCCGGTCCGGGTGGTCGCGGCGGAAGTAGAGCAGCTCGGGCACCTGGTAGAACGGTCCGTGCAGTGCGAGCTCACTGACGATCGTCCGGTCGGCGTGGTGATAGCTCTGCTGCAGCGGCGTCTGGCGCAGGACGTCGGACCTGATGACGCCGTAGAAGTCGTCCCCGCCGACGGTGAACAGCATGCTCCGGAAGCGTTCCGGTGCTCGCGGGTCGTCCGTCGCAAGCCGGTAGTCGACAGGGAGGACGACATTTCCGGCACCGTCGATGATCGCCTGCCATGCGTGCGCGAGTACGACCTGCGGCCTGGCGTCGAGCGCGTCTACGCAGCGCAGCAGCAGGTCGCGACCGTAGAGGTCGTCGTGCGACGCCCATTTGAAGAGCTCGCCGCGGGACTCGTGGAAGACGGCGTTGTGGTTCGGCCCGGCACCGACGTTGACCGGCTGGCGGATGTAGCGGATCCGCTCGTCCTTTGCCGCGTAGTCCCGGCAGATCTCCTCGGTGCGGTCGGACGACGCGTTGTCGGAGATGATGAGCTCGAAGTCGCCGTAACTCTGCCCGAGCAGCGCGTCCAGCGATTCGGACAGGTAGTTCTCGCCGTTGTAAACCGGCAGGCCGATGCTCAGCCGTGGGGCCGCGTTCATGTGCTCCTCATCTCTGTCACATCCGGTTCGTCCACCTGTCCGTCGGCCGGCTGCATGCGCTCCCGAACGCCGGCGCGGAGGAACCACCACCACACGATCGCCCCGATGAAGGTTGCGCACGCGGCGCCCCAGGCGGAGCCGAGAGCTCCCCCCACCGCGGCACCGCTGACACCGCCGATGAGATACGCCGCCGACGCGATCAGCTGCGCTCGCAGACTCCGGCGCGCCACACCAAGAGCCCGCAGCCCCGCGGCCGCTCCGGTGGAAAAGCTCGCGTTCGCCACCGACAGCGTCGCCGGTAGCAGAAGGGCAGAGGCAGGCGCCCACACCGCGCCGAGCAGCTCGTGTCCCCAAGCATCCGGCAACCCGATCATCAGCATCAGACCCCAGACGAGTGCGGCGACAGCCTGGGCGCCACCGAGCAGCAGGCAGAAGACCGGCAGGGCGCGGACCGACCGGCGCAGCACGCGCGCCGCCTCCGGCACCGCCACCAGGCCCACCCCCGACAGGACGATGAAGAACGGCCCCAGCAGCAGCTCGGCACCGCGGACGGTGCCGACGGCGGCGACACCTGCGATCGCTCCCAGGGCGTACATCCGCAGCTGGTAGGCACCGCTGATGCTGATGTTCTCGACCAGGTAGCGCGGTCCGAGGTCCCGGTGCTCCGACAGCCATGAGCCGGCCCGCGACAGCCGCGGTAAGATCCAGGCCTGCAGCCCGCTGACGAGTGCGGCGAACGCCCCGGCGGCTCCCCACGCGAGCACGAACCAGGTGACGCTCCGGTGCTGAGAGGCGAGCACCAGCAACGGCACCAGGGCGACCCCCCAGGTGAGGTCGCTGATGAGCGCCTTGCCGCCCTGGCCGGACGCGAAGAACGCGAACCGCCAGCTGTCCTGCAGGAGCAAGCCCGGCAGGACGATGCCGAGGGCAACGAACGCCGCGCCCACGTGGCCGCCGAGGGCGAGACCGGCGACGACGCAGCAGGCACCGGCGATAAGGCCGACCGCGACAGACATGCCCGACGACCGCGACGCAGCGGCCCGCCACGCCGACCGTCGTACGCCGCTGTACCGGACGGCGAGCGGATCCGTGGCCAGGCCACGCGAGATGTTGAGGCAGACCCCGTAGGTCACCCAGGCGAGGCTGAACGCGCCGAACTCCACCGCACCCAGCGACCGGGCGACGAAGATGCCGACGACGAAGCTGACCAGGCTCGTCACCGCCTGGTCGACCAGGCCCCAGCTGAGCCGTCGCAGGACACCGGCCGAACGGCTCGGCTCGGCGCGCAGCGCGTGCCTCGCGCCGATCGGCGCCTGCCGGTGTCCCACGAGGTTCGCCATGATGCTCAGTTCACGGGGTGCGGTTCAGGCAGCGGTACGACGTAGGTCGCGCCCCAGCCGCCGCCACCGGCCTCGAGCTGCGACATCACCTCGTCGACGATGTCCCAGGTCATCACGAGGACGACGTCCGGCCGGGCGGCGCGCAGGTCGTCGATCGGGCGGATGGGCACACCGCACCCGGGGATGCGCCGGCCGTGCTTGCCGGGCGCGGCGTCGACCGTGAACGGCAGCAGGTCGGTACCCACCTTCGCCAGGTCGAGCAGTACCGGCGCCTTCGACGGTGCGCCGTACCCGAGCACCTTCCGGCCCTCCGAGCGGTACGACGCGAGCAGGTCGCGCAGGGCGGTCGCCGAGCGCTGGGCGTGCTCGTGCAGGGTGGCCAGCCGGACTCCGTCGGCGATGCCGGCGGCGGCCTCCTCGGCGAGCACCTGATGGACCGAGTCGTCGGCGCCGAGGCCGGCGGACTCGTCACGCAGCATCACTTGCAGGCTGCCGCCGAACAGGTTCACCTGCCGGACCGACCGGACCAGCAGTCCGTGCATCGCGGCCAGCCGGACCACCGCGCCGAGCGAGAGGTACGACCAGTGCCCGTGCCGGATCGTGTCGAACTGGTTGCCCTGGACAAGCGGCAGCAGGTGGTGGAACTCCAGCACCAGCAGCCCGCCCGGCGCCAGCCGCTCGGCGCGCAGCCGCAGCATCTCGCCGACCACCGGCTCGTGCGCGATGCCGTGCACGTCGACGACCAGGTCGGCACGCTCAGCGCCCTCGGTGGTGCGGCACCCCGCTGCGCGGAGGTGGTCGAGCCAGGACCCGCCATGGTGGCTGGCGAACTCGTGCACGACCGCACCGGCGATCCCCGGGTAGTCGCGCAGGATCTCCTTCACCGACGTCTCGGCGTGCGCCAGGCTGGTGGCGGACTCGATCGCCAGCGGCGGCTCCGGCAGCTGCGGCTCGACCGGGCCGAGCTGTACCAGTGTGCAGGTCCGGCACAGCCACAGCTCCAGCGGCCAGCGCGGGTCCTCGCCGGCGGTGTCCGCCGGCGGGAAATAGTCGGCGCACGGCTGCGCCCCGAGGTCGACGACGGGTACGACGTCACCCGACCCGCAGCCCCGGCAGCTCATCGTCACCATGTCGTCACCATGTCGTCACCACGTCAGGACCGCCTTCGCCGTCGTGAAGGCCTCGGCGTACCGGGCCCGGCACTCCATGCCGCGCAGCCGGGCCAGGCCGGAGAACACCTCTTCGTCGAACCAGTCGTGCGGCACCTGCGACGGGAACGCCTTGTGCAGCCGCGCCACCTTCTCGCGCAGCTGCTCGTCGGTGAGCGCGACGTACAGGAACGGACGGCTCATGTCGCCGTCCCACTTCGGGATCTCGTAGTGCAGCACCAGGTGGTCGCGCCACACCGTCGTCGCGATCTCCGCGATCGCACGGTGGTCCTGGTGCGCGTCGGTGCGGCTCGGCGCGAGCACCAGGTCGGCAGTGCGGCCGCCACGGACCGTTGCCTCGAGCAACTCCTTTGCCGCCTCCCAGTGCGTCGGCAGCCGGCCGTCGGGCAGCTCGGCCGATTTGATCGTCACCTCACAGCCCGGCAGGAACAGCTCCGCGCCCCGCCGGGCCTCGTCGAGACGTTCCGGGGTTCCGGTGGCGATCACGAACTCCGCGGTCAGCCCCGGCACCGCCTCGGCCAGCCGCAGCAGCGTGCCGCCGCAGCCGATCTCGATGTCGTCCGGATGGGCGCCGAGCGCGACGAGATGCGGCCGGTCTGCGAGACCGAGTGAGAACGGCAGCATCAGACCGCCGCGATCTCCGGCGTCAGCAGCTCGACGATGCCATTGCCGTTGGGGTCACCGTGGTGGCCGTTGCCGTTGGTCCGCGACCAGACCGCCCACGGCTTGTTGCCGCTGCGGTACAACTCCTCCAGCGCGCTGCGCTCCTTGAGCGTGTCCATCGGTGCCCAGAATCCGTGGTACGGCACCGCCTGGAGCTTGTTCTCGACCGCCAGCCGCGGGAACGCGTCGCCGACCAGATCCTCGCCCTCGTTCAGGACGTCGAAGACGCCCTGCCGCAGCACGAAATAGCCGCCGTTGATCCACAGCGGCAGGTCGGCGGCCGAGCGCAGCCCGCTGATCCGGGCGTCGGACCCGAACTCGACCAGGTGGAACGACGCCTGCGGGCGTACCGCGAGCAGGCTGGCCGTCACGTCGCTGGCCGCGAACTTGTCGACGATCTTGTCCATCGGGGCATCGGTCAGTACATCGCCGTAGTTGGCCAGGAAGATGTCGTCGTCCTCCAGGTACGGACGCACCCGCCGCAGCCGTTCCCCGATGCTGGTGTCGATGCCGGTGTCGACGAAGGTGATCTTCCAGTCGCTGATGTCGGAGTAGAGCAGCTCGCCCTCCTGGCCGCCCTTGGTCATCACGAAGTCGTTGGAATGCGTCTCGTCGTAGTGCAGGAAGTACTGCTTCACCGCGGCCGCGCCCCAGCCGAGGCACAGGATGAACTCGTTGTGGCCGAAGTGCGCGTAGTACCGCATGATGTGCCACAGGACCGGCCGGTCGCCGATCGTCATCATGGGCTTCGGTGCGGAGTCGACCCCGCTGCGCATGCGTAGCCCGAGCCCCCCGCAGAAGATCACGACCTTCATGGAACCCCTCCCTATGTCGTGTCTGCCGTGTTCAGATCACTTCGAGGCGCGGAATGGGTACGACGAACCTCGCGCCCCACTCTCGTGCGTATCCGAGCTGGTGGACGATCTCCTCCCGCAGGTTCCACGGCAGGATCACGATGTAGTCCGGACGCACCTCGGCGAGGCGCTCCGGCGGATGGATCGGGATGTGCGTCCCGGGCAGGTACATGCCGTGCTTGTGCGGGCTGCGGTCGACCGTGAACGGCAGCAGGTCCTCGCGGATCCCGCAGTGGTTCAGCAGCGTGTTGCCCTTGCCGGGCGCGCCGTACCCCGCGACCGACCTGCCCTCGCGCTGCGCGGTGACCAGGAACTCGACCAGGTCGGACTTGATCGCGAGCACATCGCGGGCGAACCCGGCGTGGCCCTCCACCGAGTGCAGCCCGGCCTCGCGCTCGTCGGCGAGCACCTTCTGGACCAGGTCCGACGGCTCACCGGCGGTCTCGACCGGCTGCGCCAGCACCCGGAGCGAGCCGCCGTGCGTCGGCAGCTCCTGCACGTCGACCACCCGGAGCCCGCCGGTCGCCAGCGCGTCGGCCGCAGTCCGGAGGGTGAGGTATGAGTAGTGCTCGTGGTAGATCGTGTCGTACTGCCGGCCCTCGATCAGCCGCAGCAGGTGCGGGAACTCCAGCGAGACGATGCCGTCGTCGGCGACCAGCGCGCGCAGGCCCTGGACGAAGTCGAGCAGGTCCGGGACGTGCGCGAACACGTTGTTCCCGACCACCAGGTCGGCCTTCCCGTGCCGCTCGGCGACATCCTTGCCGGTCTCCTCGCCGAGGAACATCGTCTCGGTCGGCACGCCCTTCTCGCGGGCCACCTCCCCCACGTTGGCCGCCGGCTCGATGCCGAGCGCCCGGATCCCTCGCGCCACCGCGTGCTGCAGCAGGTAGCCGTCGTTGCTGGCCACCTCGACCACGAAGCTGTCCGGCCCGAGCCGCAGCCGGTCGGTCATCTCACTGACGAACCGCGCGGCGTGTGCCACCCAGCTGGTCGAGTACGACGAGAAGTACAGGTAGTCGCTGAACACGTCCTCGGCCGCGACGTACGCCGGTAGCTGGACCAGCAGGCAGTTCTCGCAGATCCGGACGTGCAGCGGGTAAAAGGCCTCCGGGTCGTCCAGCTGGTCGGCGCGCAGGTAGCTCTCGCACGGCGGCGACATGCCCAGGTCGACGAACGTTCGCGTCAGCGGCTGAGCGCAGAGGCGACAGCTCGGCGCCTTCTCGGTTGGTGCGTCGCCCATCAGTTGCTCTCCTCGAAGAAGGTCGATCCCGGTCCCGGGAACTGCGCATCGGTCTGCCGCCGGAGCTGGTCGTCGACCAGGCCCTTCGACAGCAGCTGCTGGAGCCGGCGCAGCCGGGTGAAGTACGCCGAGCCGAACTCGTCGAAGGTCAGCCCGTGCTCGTCGTACGCCGACGCGAGCTCCTGGACGCCGTCCCGGACGGTCCACTCCGGCCGCAGGTCGGGGAACGTCGCGTTCAGCTTGGCGAAGTCGACCCGGTAGTTCCGCAGGTCGGGCCCGGCTCCCTCGGCGAAGGTCAGCGTCGACCCCGGCACCGCGTCGCGGACCATCTCGGCGATGTCGCGCACCTGCACGTTGTCCTCTGACCGGCCGACGTTGAAAGCCTCGTCGTGAACCAGCTCGCGCGGCGCCTCGAGCACCGCCAGGAACGCCCGGCTGATGTCCTCGATGTGCACCAGCGGGCGCCAGGGCGAGCCGTCGCTCTGCAGCCGGACCTCGCCGGTGGTGACCGCGATCCCGGTCAGGTTGTTCACCACGATGTCCAGCCGCAGCCGCGGCGAGGCTCCGTACGCCGTCGCGTTGCGCAGGTACGTCGGGGTGAAGTTGTCGTCGGCGAGCTTGGACAGCTCCTGCTCGGCCAGCGCCTTGGTCTCGCCGTACGGCGTCACCGGGAACATCTCGGCGTCCTCGCCGACCGCGTCGGAGCCGGCGGCGCCGTACAGGCTGCACGACGACGCGAACAGGAACCGCTCGATCCCGGCAGCCTTGGCGGCCTCGGCGAGACGGACCGTGCCGTCCAGGTTGACCGAGTAGGTCGCGTCGCGGTTCAGGTGGCCGAGCGGGTCGTTGGACAGCGCGGCGAGGCAGACCACCGCGTCGTACCCGGCCAGATCCTCTGGATTCACGTCCCGCATGTCCACAGGCCGGCGGTCGCCGATCGGCTCCGGCCCGCCGTTGAAGTCGCAGCCCTCGTAGAGGCCTACGTCCAGGCCGTCGATCTCGTGCCCGGCGTTCCGCAGGAACGGGACCAGGACCCCGCCGATGTACCCGCGGTCCCCGGTGACCAGAACCCTCATCAATCGTCTCCTCGCAGCCAGACCAGCCGTCCACACCTACAGATCAGCGAGCCGTCACTCTGATACACCGGATTCGAGGTTCCAGCGGGCAAGATTGGGGCACTACGGCGAGTGATGAGGCACTCATGACTTACGACGACTTCGTAGCGCGGTACAAGGAAGCCCACCGGGCGTGGATCCTCGGCCGGCTCGACCTGGCTGCCGCGGTGGATGCGCTGGCCCGGCTGCGGGCTGTCGTGCCGTCCCTCGAGCCGCCGGACCAGCGGCCGAACGCGGAGGAGCTGCTACAGGTGTGGGAGGCCGAGATCTCGCCGGAGGCGGCGGACCGGATGACGCGGGCGGTCACGGCACTGTCACGGGCTGAACGGGACGGTGGCACGGTCATGGAGCGGATCGCCCGGGCCGAGGCGGGGATCGCCGAGATCGGGCGGATCGCCGCGGAGGCCGAGGACGCCCGCGAGCGGTCCGCGATCCGGGGGATGAGCGAGACGCTTGCCAAGCTCGCCGACGCGCTGCGCCGGTCGCCCCGGTGAGCACGCCCCCGTTCCGGGCCGCGGGCCGCACCCGGCGTGGGGTACAGAGCCGCCGCGAGCTGCTGGGTCGCGCGGCCGACGCGGCGCGCGTGATCAGCGGTGCGCACCACAGCTCGTGGAACGGCCGGCTCGCGCCGATGCCGCCGAACGTCGGCGACCACATCGCGATCGCGGGATGGGACGGGACTCTGCACTTCGACCAGCGCGAGATCATCGAGCCGCTCCAGGAGATGTTCGACCAGGGTGGTCAGGAGCACGACGTGCGGACACTGATGCGCTACCGCAGCGCGTTGCGCGCCGTGCTGCACGAGAACGCCCATCTGCTGATGCCGGTCGGCCGCCGGATCGGCGACCCCGAGGAGCGCGCTGCCTACCACGGGGACGCGTCGGCCCGCGCCCTGGTCGAGGGCGGGATCGACGCCTGGACGCTCCGCAACCTGGACCGCTTCATCGACGTACTCGGCCTGGAGGAGATCGCGCCGCGCCTCAAGTCCGCCCCCGAGGAGGTGAAGTACCCGCACCTCGCCGCCGCGGCCGACGCGCTCGCCGAGCGGCTCGGCGAGGTCTCGGACCTCGGCAGCGACGACGTGCTGCGCCGCTTGGTGATCGAGCCGACCGACCGCCAGTGGCGGGTGGTCGGCGGCCTACTGTACGAAGCCAGCGACCTGCCGGACCTGCAGCGCGGCCAGCGCGACGCCGCGCAGGCCAAGACGTGGTTCGAGGACGCCATGCGGCCGGCGTTCGTCGTGCTGCGGGACCTGCCGGACCACCCGAAGGAACCCCGGGCCCAGGCCCGGGCCGCGGAGTACGGGCGGACGATCGGTGAGCAGGCCTTCCGTGCCGGTGCCGAGCGGGTCGCCGTGTTGGAACAGAGGTACTACCAGAGCAGCCAGATGGTCGTGCAGAAAGCGCTCGGTGCGGTCCCGCCGCTGACCGGTGTGCGGCGGCCCGATCCCGACAGCCTCGGCAACCGCGCCTCCCGTCCGCCGACGAACGCTCCCACCCGTCAGCCACCCGACCGTGGCGTCGACGGCTGACCACCTCTTCCGACGACCTTGCCGTGCTGGTCCTGCCGCCGCGCATCCGGCCTCACGCGTTGCGTATGTCGTTGACGACATATACTCTGTGGCCGTGGACCGGCTCTACACGATCGAGCTCGAGCCTGAGGTCCGCGACTGGCTGCAAGCCCTGCCGGCCAAGCACTTCCTGAAGATCGATGAGTACGTCGGGCTACTCGCTGAGTACGCCGCCTCACTCGGCGAACCGTATGCGCGTCATCTGGGCGATGGCGTTCGAGAGTTGCGGCCGACCTTGGACGGCGCGGCGATGCGCATTACCTACTGGCTGACACCCGATCGGACCGCGGTACTGCTGACCGTGTTCCGCAAGACGCGGATGCGCGAGGAGAACGAGGTCGAACGCGCGAGGCGGGCGAAGAAGGTTTGCGAAGCTGAGCACGGACCAGCGCATGACGAGTTCGTCCGGACCATCGAGGAAGGAGAGCTCGGGCCGTGAACCACAGTCGGTGGAAGACCCTGCGCGAGCGGAAGCTCGCCGACGATATGAGCGAACCGGACGAGGTCACTGAAGCCCGCCGCGAGATTCGCCTCTCCATGGCTCTCGCACAGGCTGTGTACGAGCGCCGCACCGAGCTCGGCCTCACCCAGCGCGAACTCGCGGACCGTGCTGGACTGACGCAGGCGAAGATCTCACGGCTCGAAGGATCCGACGCAGTTCCCACCCTGCCCCTGCTCGCGCGACTGGCGAAGGCCTTGGACGCATCGCTGAACATCGCGCTCGATGACGAAATCCGGGTGACCTTCACCGCTCACGGCACGGACGCCGCCTAGCTGGACCACTCCGAGGTTCTGCCCGGCGGTCGGGGTGTCCACCACCCAGACACGGCCACCGGATGGCAGGTCGTACAGCGCTTCCATGATCACTCCGAGTACTTGCAGTCACGAACGCACAATCTACTCACCAACGGTAGTCGCGCGCGGGCGCAGGAATCTCGGCGGCGAGATGTATCAGGGCGGGTCATCGGTGCTCTATCTAGGCGGTTCACGGGGTTCGCCTGAATGATGGTGGGGGGCGCGATGAAGGTTGCGGTGTTCGGCCTGGGCTACGTCGGTTCGGTGACGGCTGCCTGTCTGGCGGCCAACGGCCACGACGTCTGGGGTGTCGATGTGGACACCGCCAAGGTGGATCCGATCACGCAGGGTCGCAGCCCCGTGGTCGAGCCGGGGCTCGAGGAGCTGATCGCGAAAGCGGTCGCGGTCGGCTCGCTGCACGCGACCACGGATCCACGCGAGGCGCTGGACGGTGCGGACGTCTCGCTGGTGTGCGTGGGTACGCCGTCCAGCCCGAGCGGCGGCACCGACCTGACCCACATCCGGAACGCGGTGCAGGACATCGCCGCGACGTCGCGCTCGGTGGCGGCGCCGGCGTCAGGTTTCCACAGCGTGGTGGTTCGCAGCACGGTGCCGCCGGGCACGGTCGAGGACGTGGTCGGCCCGGTGCTGGCCGCGGCCGGCTCGGACTTCTCGTTCGGGACCGCGATGTGCCCGGAGTTCCTCCGCGAGGGCTCGGGTCTGGCCGACTTCTTCGCGCCGCCGTTCGTGGTGGTCGGCACCGCGAACCCGCGGGTCGGCGCAGCGCTGACCGAGCTGTTCGGCTTCCTCGGCACCGAGGTCCAGGTGGTCGAGGTCCGCAGTGCGGAGGCGCTCAAGTACGCCTGCAACGCGTTCCACGCCACCAAGGTCTCGTTCGCCAACGAGATGGGCCGGATCTTCCGCTTCTACGGAGTGGACTCGCGCCAGGTGATGGAGCTGTTCTGCCAGGACACCAGCCTGAACATCTCGCCGTACTACCTGAAGCCGGGCTTCGCGTTCGGCGGCTCCTGCCTGCCGAAGGACCTGCGCTCGGTGCTGCACCTGGCCCGGGTGAACGACACCGACCTGCCGCTGCTGGCCGGCACGCTGGCCACCAACGAGCTCGTCGTCCGCGACGTCGTCGACCGGGTCGTCGCCTCCGACGCCGGCCGCGAGGTCGCGCTGCTCGGACTGAGCTTCAAGACCTCCACCGACGACCTGCGCGAGAGCCCGAGCGTGGAGCTGGCCGAGCGGCTGATCGGCAAGGGCTACAACCTGCGGATCTACGACTCGATAGTGAACCCGAGCCGGCTGGTCGGCGCGAACCGCCGGCACGTCGAGTCCAAGCTGCCGCACCTGCGGCGAGTGCTGACCGACGACCCGGTGCAGGCGCTGTCCGGTGCCGACCTCGCGCTGGTGTCGTCGAACGACAGCGCCGTGGTCGAGGCCCTGATGACCTGTCCCCCGCCGCGCACCATCGACCTCAGCGGCCGGCTCGGCGCGGGCGTCGAGGCGCTGCCCGGGTACGAGGGAGTCGGCTGGTGACCAGCAGTACGGACAAACCCCGTGTCCTGATCATCGTCCAGAACCTGCCGGTCCCGTTCGACCGGCGGGTCTGGCTCGAGTGCCAGGCCCTGGTCGGCGCCGGGTACGACGTCTCGGTGGTCTGCCCGAAGGCGCCGGGCGACCCGTCATACCACGAGGTGGACGACGTCGCGATCTACAAGTACAAGCCGTACGCGCCGGGCGGCAGCAAGATCGGCTTCGTGATCGAGTACGCGTACTCGTTCCTGGCGACGCTCCGGCTGGTGCTCAAGGCGCGCCGCCGCGGCAAGCTCAAGGTGCTGCAGGCCTGCAACCCGCCGGACATCTTCTGGCCGATCGCGATGCTGCTGCGCCGGCTGGACGGCACGAAGTTCGTGTTCGACCACCACGACCTGTGCCCGGAGCTGTACCTGTCCCGCTTCCCCGAGGGCGGCGCCGGCCTGCCGTACAAGGGACTGCGGTTCCTGGAGCGGACCACGCACCGCGCCGCGGACCACGTGATCTCCACCAACGACTCGTACCGGCGGATCGCGGTCACCCGCAGCGGCAAGGCCACCGACGACGTGACGGTGGTACGTACCGGGCCGGATCCGGACCGGCTGCGGCGCGGGGAGGTCGACGAGTCGAGCAAGCGCGGCCGGCGCATCCTGGCCTCCTACATCGGTGTGATGGGTCCGCAGGACGGCGTCGACATCGTCGTCCGGGCCGCCGACGAGCTGGTCAACAAGCTGGGCCGGACCGACATCGCGTTCACGCTGATCGGCGGCGGCGACTGCTTCGACGAGCTGGTCGCGCTGCGCGACGAGCTGGGCCTGGCCGGGCACGTCGAGTTCACCGGGCGCGTGCCCGACGAGGACGTCAAGCAGGTGATGTCGAGCGCCGACATCGGCGTCTCGCCGGACCCGAAGAACCCGCTCAACGACGTGTCCACCATGAACAAGACGATGGAGTACATGGCCTTCGAGCTCCCGGTCGTCGCGTTCGACCTGACCGAGACCCGGGTGTCGGCCGGTGACGCCGCGCTGTACGTCGAGCCGAACGACGTGGAGAAGTACGCGCGGGCGATCATCGAGCTGGCCGATGACGAGCCGCGCCGGCAGCGGATGGGCGCGCTCGGGCGCGAACGGGTCCAGCAGGTGCTGGCCTGGAAGCACCAGGCGAAGGCGTACCTCGAGGTCTACGACGATCTGACGACAGGGGTCTGACGATGTGCGGGATCGCCGGCTGCTACCAGCAGGACGACGGCAAGGCTCTCGCGCTCACGATGAACGAGCGGATCGCGCACCGCGGGCCGGACGCGAGCGGAATCCACTGCGTCGAGAACGACCGGTTCACCGCGTACCTCGCGCATCGCCGGCTCTCGATCATCGACCTGTCGGCCGCCGCCGACCAGCCGGTGACCAAAGAGGGCCTGACGATCAGCTACAACGGCGAGCTCTACAACTACAAGCAGCTGCGCGCCGAGCTGGTGAGCAGCGGGGTTCGGTTCCGGACGCACTCCGACACCGAGGTGGTGCTGGAGGCCTGGCGGCGCTGGGGGCCCGACTGCTTGAGCAGGTTCCGCGGCATGTTCGCGTTCGCGATCCTGGACGAGCGCAGCGGCAGCCTGTTCCTGGTCCGCGACCCGCTCGGCATCAAGCCGCTGTACTACCTCCGCCGGCAGCGCGGCGTGATCTTCGCCTCCGAGCTGAAGGCGCTGGTGTCCGCGGTCGGCTCCGAGCTGCGGACGGACCCGGGCGGCCTGATCGCCTCGATGCTGTACTACTGGCTGCCCGAGCAGCGCTGCGCGATCGAAGGCGTGGAGAAGCTCCCGACCGGCTCCTGGGCCGAGTTCCGCCCCGACGGCACCAGCCGGCAGCAGAGCTACTGGCGCGTGGCCGACGTCGCGGCCGAGGCCGCCGCAGGACCGCCGGCCGACCTGCGCGCGGTGATCGAGGACTCGGTGAACGCGCACATGGTCGCCGACGTGGGTGTTTCGACGTTCCTGTCCGGGGGGTTGGACTCCAGCCTGATCACGGTGCTCGCGAAGCGGGCCGATCCGGGCGTCGACGCGTACACGATCACGTTCCGCCCCGAGGACCACAAGCTCGAGGCGATGCCGGACGACGCGGTGTACGCCCGCAAGGTGGCCGCGCAGTTCGGCATCGACCTGCACGAGATCGAGATCGCGCCGGACGTGGTCGACCTGCTCCCCCGGATCGTCGACATCCTGGACGAGCCGATCGGCGACCCGGCGGCGATCAACGTGCTGCTGATCTGCGACGCGGCCCGGGCGGCCGGCGTCAAGGTGCTGCTGTCCGGGATGGGCGCGGACGAGCTGTTCGGCGGGTACCGCAAGCACCTGGCCTGCGTCATGGCCGCCCGCTACCAGCGGCTGCCCGGCCTGCTGCGCAGCGGTGTCGGACGGGCAGTCGGCGCGATGCCGGTGACCGCGAACGGCCGCGGGCTGCGCTACGCCCGCTGGGCCAAGCGGTTCCTCACCTTCGCCGAGCTCGAGGAGGAGGCGGCGTTCCGGCGCAGCTACACCATGTACGACACCGAGGAGCTGGCCGGACTGCTGGACCCGGGCCTCGCGCCGTACGTCGGCAAGCTGGTCGACGAGCACAGCGCGATCTACCACGACACCCGGCTCGTCGACCACGTGAACCGGATGTGCCAGGCCGACGCCCAGCTGTTCCTGCCCGGGCTGAACCTGACCTATACCGACCGCGCGAGCATGGCCGCGTCCACCGAGGTGCGGGTGCCGTTCGTGGACCCGGAGGTGTTCCGGGCCGCGTTCTCGATCCCCGGTACGGACAAGATCAAGGGCCGGCAGGGCAAGGTCGCGCTGAAGCGCGCGGCCGAGGCATGGCTGCCGAAGGAGATCATCTACCGGCCGAAGGCGTCGTTCAGCGCGCCGCTGCGGGCCTGGATCGGCAACGACCTGCGCGAGCTGATCGACGACGTGCTGCTGAACGGCGAGCTGGTCGCAGGCGGCTTCCTGCAGCGCCCCGCGCTGAACCAGCTGGTGGCCGACGAGCGCTCCGGCCGCGAGGACCGTTCCAAGCAGATCTGGCAGCTCCTGACTCTGGAGACCTGGTGCCGCCACATGCGCGCACTGGGTGTCTCCACCTCCCTATGACGTCCCATGACATCACTGTGAGAAGGACGAGATGAAACAGGTCGCGCAGAACTACAAGTCCGGCGAGCTGGCGGTGCTCGACGTACCGCCGCCCGCGTGCGCCCCGGGCGGGGTTCTCGTCCGCTCGCTCTACTCGCTCATCTCCACCGGTACCGAGCTGATGAAGGTCGGCGAGGCCCGGATGTCGATGCTCGGCAAGGCGCGGGCGCGGCCGGACCAGGTGAAGAAGGTGCTAGAGTCGGTCACCCAGCAGGGCGCGGTCAGCACCTACAAGAAGGTGATGAACCGGCTCGACTCGTACACACCGCTCGGCTACTCGTTGTGCGGTGTGGTCACCGAGGTCGGCGAGGGTGCCGAGGAGTTCAGCGTGGGCCAGCTGGTCGCCGCGGCCGGCAACGAGTTCGCGCTGCACGCCGAGTACAACTGGATCCCGGTCAACCTCTGCGTACCGGTCCCGGACGGCGTCGCGCCGGAACACGCGGCGTTCTCCACCGTCGGCGCGATCGCGATGCACGGCGTGCGCCGCTCCGAGGTACAGCTGGGCGACACCGCGGTCGTGGTCGGGCTCGGCCTGGTCGGCCAGCTGGTGGTGCGGCTGCTGGTCGCCTCCGGGGTCCGGGTGTTCGGGCTGGACATGGTCGAGGACCGTTGCCGGATGGCGGAGAAGGCCGGCGCGCTGCTCTGCGCCGCACCGGACGACGCCGGCGTCGCCGCGCTGGAGCGGGCGCTCGGCGAAGCGAGCAACGGGCTCGGCGCCGACCACGTGCTGATCGCCGCCGGCGGCGCGACGAACGGCCCGGTCGAGGTGGCCGCGCGGCTGGCCCGGGATCGCGCCCGGGTGGTCGACATCGGCAAGACCAAGCTGGACCTGCCCTGGAACGCCTACTACGACAAGGAGCTCGACGTCCGGTTCTCCCGGTCGTACGGACCGGGGCGGTACGACGACCGCTACGAGCTGGAGGGCATCGACTACCCGGCCGGCTACGTCCGGTGGACCGAGCGCCGCAACTTAGAGTGCTTCGTCGACCTGATCGCGCGCGAGCAGATCGACCTGTCCTCGCTGATCGCCCGGGTCTTCCCGATCGCGGACGCGACCGAGGTGTACCAGCAGCTCGGCTCCGGCGCGATGCCTGGTGTGGGCTTCCTGTTCGAGTACCCGGACACCGCCGACGTACCGCTCGAGGCGCCCCGCCCGCGGACCGCGCTGATCGGCCCGGGGACCGCCGCCGAGCGGCCGGCCCGGAAGGGCTCGGCGGTACGGCTCGGGTTCATCGGCGCCGGCAACTACGCGTCCTCGATGCTGCTGCCGCACCTGGCCAAGGACGAGAACGTGGTGCTCGCGCACGTCGCGACGAACAAGTCGCTGTCGGCCGCGAACGCGCAGCGCCGGTTCGGCTTCGAGGCGATCTCGACCAGTGCCGACGCGGTACTTGAGGACGAGTCGCTGGACGCTGTCTTCGTGGTCACCCGGCACAGCTCGCACGCGGATCTGACCTGCCGTGCGCTCGAGGCCGGGAAGACCGTCTTCGTGGAGAAGCCACTGGCGCTCACCCGGGCGGAGATCGACAAGGTCCTGGATGTCGTCGCGGCGACCGGAAACGACCGGGTGATGGTCGGCTTCAACCGCCGGTTCGCGCCGCTGCTGACCGACCTGCGGTCCCGGTTCGGCCAGGCCGGCGAACCCGGCACGGCCCGCTACCTGGTGAACGCCGGCCGGCTTGACGCCGGCAGCTGGTACCTGAGCGAGCACGAGGGCAGCCGGTTCATCGGCGAGGGCGGGCACTTCATCGACACGCTCGGCTGGTGGTTCGACAGCCTGCCGGTCGAGGTGTACGCCGTCGCCGGGCCGGGAGCCGGCGACCTGCAGGTGACGCTGCGGTTCGAGAACGGCTCGACCGGGACGCTGAGCTACGTCACCGGCGGCAACAGCCGCTTCCCGAAGGAGACGTTCGACGCGGCTACCGGCGGGCGCAGCGCCCGGCTGGACAACTTCCAGCGGGCTACCGCGTGGACCGGCCGGCGCCCGGTCGCCAAGCGTGCCCGCGGCGGCACCGACAAGGGCCAGCGCACCGAGCTGGAGCGGTTCGTGGCCGCGGTCCGCGGCGGGGACCCGATGCCGATCCCGTTCGAGTCGCTGATCGTCACCACCGCGGCGACCGTCGCGGTGGAGCGCAGCCTGGCCAGCGGCCGGCCGGAGCAGGTGTGAGCCGCCAGTCGGTGGGCTGGTACGTCCGCCGGCTGCGCCGGATGTCGCCGGCCGAGCTGGTCTGGCGGACCGTCGACCACGGGCGTCGTACGACATGGACCTCCCGGCAGGTCCGGCCGGGCGCGACCGGGATCGGGCAGCCACCCGTCGTACCGGACCGGCGGTTCACCGCGGTACTGCCGGACGGCACCGCGGACCGCGTACCCGAGCAGGCACGCAAGGCGGTGATCGCCGTCGCGGACGCGATCCTGGCCGGGAACCTGGAGGTGCTCGGCGTGCCGCGCACCGACCTGCGGTCGCCGGACTGGTTCCGCGACCCGGTCACCGGCCGCCGGTCCGACCCGGCGCAGTACGCGTTCCGGGTCAACCACCGCTCCGAGGACCAGGTCGGGAACATCAAGCAGGTGTGGGAGCTGTCCCGGCACCACCACCTGACCCAGCTCGCGGCCGCCTGGTACCTGACCGGCGACGACGTGTACGCCGAGCGGGTCGCCGAGCAGCTGCGGTCCTGGTGGCGTGACAACCCGTTCCTGTCCGGCGTGCACTGGACCAGCGGCATCGAGGCCGGCATCCGGCTGATCAGCTGGGCCTGGATCCGGCGGCTGCTGGCCGGCTGGGCACCGGTCACCGAGCTGTTCGACGACA
>Ga0075418_10000564_pt1 | contig 39695 bp, 39 predicted proteins | sample SoiMetdeltSBSDD2_FD_81776 | JGI IMG/M metagenome (GOLD analysis project Ga0075418, IMG submission 81776) | Bulk soil microbial communities from a Populus tree surrounding site in Tennessee, USA - Soil MetaG P. deltoides SBSDD2 | ecosystem: Environmental > Terrestrial > Soil > Tree plantation...
CGTGACGCTGATGCAGAAATATCGGGGACGCTTCGGACTGTTTGCGATTCTGCCGCTGCCCGACGTCGACGGCGCGCTCAAGGAGATCGAATACGCATTCGACACACTGAAGGCCGACGGCGTCACGTTCATGAGCAGCTACCCGTATGCGGGGAAATACCAGGGCAACAAGTATCTCGGCGATCCGTTCTTCACACCGGTGATGGAAGAGCTCAATCGCCGCAAGGCGGTTGCCTATACGCATCCGTTCCGCGCTGATCCGATGTACAACCTGCTGCCTGAGCGCCGCGCGATGGGGATCACGCTATCGACCGATACCACGCTGACACTCGCGAGCGTGCTCGACAACAACATCGCGACGCGGTTCCCCGACATCCGTTTCATCTGGTCGCATGGCGGCGGGACAATGCCGTATCTGGCGGGACGCTTCAACCTCGGGGTCGGTCCGGATGGCAAACCGAACGCGCGCCTCGCTGCGGTGCAGAGCTTCTATTACGACACCGCGCAGGCGTTCAATTCGTTCACGCTCGCGGGGTTCACGAAGATGATCCCGAACCCGCACATTCTGTTTGGCAGCGACTATCTCGGAAATGCCGGCAGCGCAGGCAATGTCGTACGAGGGCTCGAATCGTTCGACGGCTTCACGCCGCAGCAGCTCCGCGCTGTCGAGCGCGATAACGCGCTGGTGCTCTTCCCCCGACTGAAGGCTGGTTAATGACGATGACTTACATGAGCCGGTTGATCCGCATTGGTGCAATAGCGCTTTGTACGTGGATGGCCGTTCCGTCGATCGCTTCCGCGCAGGGATATATCAGCCCGCTGATTGGATATGACTTCGGCGGCGACTCGAGTTGTCCTGAGATCACCAACTGCGAGGACCGGCATCTGAACTGGGGGGTATCGGCCGGAAGTCTCGGCAGCATCCTCGGCAGCGAGCTCGAATTCGCCTATGCAAAGAATTTCTTCGGTGACATTCCGGGCGTCTCCTCGAGCGTGCTGACGCTGATGGGCAACGGGATGATCGCTCCGCGCTTCGGGCCGGTGCAGCCCTACTGGCTGATCGGACTGGGTCTGATGAAAACGCACGTGGATTTCTCGGCGACCACCATTGAGCAAAGCGAGAATCATTTCGCGTGGGACACGGGCGGCGGCCTCATCATCTTCTTCGGCCGGAACGTCGGTGTGCGCGGCGAGATCCGCTATTTCCACGCGTTCTCGGACCTCGACATCCTCGGGATTCAAATCGCGAACACGAAACTTGATTACGGACGCGCTGCAGCAGGAGTCGTCTTCAGGTTCTAGCGTTCGTGGAACGCTGTGATGTGCTGATCGTCGGCGCCGGACCGGCCGGTCTGGCGTCGGCGGCCTGTCTGGCGCAGCGAAACATCTCTTTCATTTTGATCGAGGCGGAGTCTCTCGTCGGCGCACGATGGCGCAGGCATTACGACCGTCTGTGCCTCCACACGACGAAGACGCGATCGACTCTGCCGGGACTCTCCTTTCCTCGCGAGGTCGGAATCTATCCTTCGCGATCGCAGGTCGTCGCCTACCTCGAGACGTACGCGGCGCAATTCGGGATCAAACCGCGTTTCAGCGAACGTCTCGAACGAGCGAGTCCGTCCGCGGCGAATGGCGCCGCCCGCGATCACGGCTGGGACGTCGAGACAAGCAGTCAACGCTATCGTGCTCGCGATTTGATCATGGCGACAGGACTCAATCGCACCCCGGCACGGCCGGTCTGGCCCGACCAAGAGTTGTTTCGCGGACGCATCGTCCACAGCGCCGACTATCGGAGCGGCGCTCCCTTCAGCGGCCAGCGCGTGCTCGTGGTCGGGATGGGCAATACGGGCGCGGAGATCGCGCTCGACCTGCAGGAGCATGGCGCGCGCGTCTGCCTCTCGGTTCGGAGTCCGCAGAACATCCTGCCGAGAGACTTCCTCGGGACCCCCATGCAAGTGACGTCGATGCGTACCGCATTTCTTCCTGTTGCCGTCAGAGACGCGATGGGGCGGCTGACGTCGCGGATGGCGTTTGGCGACCTGACGCCGTACGGTCTGCCCGCCCCGACGTACGGGCCGGCAACAGAGATTCTGAAGCACGGACGGACCCCGGTTCTCGACATCGGCACGGTCGCGCGAATCAAAGCGGGGGATATCGAAGTTGTCCCGGCGATCGACATGTTCAGCGAGTCAGGTGTGATGCTGACAAACGAGGCGACGCGCGAGGTGGACGCGGTTGTCCTCGCGACGGGATACCACTCCGGTCTGGCGGAACTGCTCGTGCCGGAGCTGCTCGATCGCACCGGACGTCCCACTCAGGAGACACGCGCCGCACGCAACATCCACTTCGTCGGCTATCGCAACTCGCTCAGTGGTCTGTTGCGTCAGATCGGAGTCGAGGCGGAAGCGGTCGCGCGGGCGATCGCCGGTCGGGCCCGCCTGATGGGCCGCCTGAAGGCGGCCCCTACGTACTAGTCGCCGGGCTATGTACTAGTCGCCGGGCAATCACCCGGCGCCGGCTGCCAGCTCTCGACGTCGATATAGTTGACGCCTTCAGTTCCAACGGTGGGCCGACTGCCAACCGGTCCTCCGGTTCCAGGAATCACCCGGACGCCGCCACCTATCGGAAAGCCCTGCTGGTTGTACTGACCTTTCTTCATGAGGCCGGTGATCTGAATCATCTGGCCTTCATGCGCGCGAATCTCCGCGATCAGCTTCTTGGGCCCGTTCATCCGCAGATGAATCCCTTCAGGGACGTCGAGTCTACCCGGTTGATCCTCCGTCCTCGGACCCGCCGTGAAGACCATGCCCTTCGTGCATCCGGGAACCGTGACGCGGAACGAGTCTTTCGGGATCTTTTTTTCCTGCGCGACGAGCGGCGCGCTCAGCGCGAGTGCCGCGGCAACGACGATCAATGGCTTCATGAACACCGTCCACCACCATTGTCCCTCGGTTCCAGATCGAGTCCTAGCTCGTGAAGGACGCGATCGTAGAAACGGCGATATGCCTCAGGGTTACGGGCCGGTTCCACTGAGAGGGCGACCACCATCGCCGAGCGCAGCACTGGCTCGGGCATGCTCGCGGTTGCGGTGAGGAATTGTTCGAGAGTCATTGCGGCCTCCAGTAATCGGCGCTGTTCCTAACTGGTTCGACGACCGCATTTGGCGCAGATTCGTGGCGCGCCTGTGACAAATTCCGCAACGACGCTCGTTCATCTACAATCACAATTTCCGAATGGTTTCCCCGGGCGACACGACTCCCCCGCCGGCTCAGCCCCTGCTTACCATGCGCGGCGTCTCGAAGCAGTTCGGCGGCACGCAGGCGCTCGCGGACGCGGGAATCGACGTCGGTGCAGGCGAAATCGTCGCGCTGCTGGGGGAGAACGGCGCCGGAAAATCCACGCTCATCAAGATCCTTGCCGGAGTCCACCTGCTCGATGCGGGCACAATCTGCTATCGCGGTCGAGAGGTCACCCATGGCCTCGCGCTGCGCCGCCTGCCGATTGCGTTCATTCACCAGGACCTCGGGCTGATCGAGTGGATGACCGTGGCCGAGAACATTTCGCTGATGCTCGGCTTTCCACGTCGCTTCGGCATCATCGACTGGAACGCTGCACGCACGCGTGCGCAGCAGGCGCTCGATACACTCGGCGCCGACATCAACCCGGATCTCCGCGTTCACAACCTCTCCCGTACCGAGAAATCGCTCGTCGCCATCGCAAGAGCGTTAGCGGCCGAGGCGGAGATCCTGGTACTGGACGAGCCGACAGCAAGTCTTCCGGCTGACGAAGTGGCACGCCTGTTTACGGCATTGCGCCGTTTGCGGTCGAACGGTGTGGGGATGATTTACGTGTCGCACCGCCTCGACGAAGTGTTCGAGATCGCCGACCGTATGGTCATTCTTCGCGACGGCCGATTGGTCGCCGAACGCCGTGTCGCCGAAACAACTCCTGAAGAAGCGATCCTCCTGATTGTCGGCCGCGAGCCCTCGCAGGTGTTTCGGCGACCCGCCCGGCACGAGGGCGAAGCGCGCCTGATGTTCGATCGAGTGACGACCGACTGCGCAGGCCCGCTCGACTGCGGGATGCGAGCTGGAGAAGTCGTCGGTCTCGTCGGGTTGCGCGGCGCCGGTCAGGAAAGCATCGGGCGAGCGCTGTTCGGGCTCTCGCCCGTCACGGCCGGGCGAATCATGCTCGACGGACAGGCGGTTCGCGTGTCCTCGCCGCGCGACGCCATCGCGCTCGGCATCAACCTGGTCTGCGCCGACCGATCCACCGAGTCCATCGTTCCTGGGCTGTCGGTTCGGGAGAATCTCTTTCTGAATCCGTGTGCGATGGGCAGGAAGCTCACAACGTACCTCGAGCCGGAGCGGGAATCGCGTGTCGCATGCGACCTCGGCGATCGCATCGCGCTACGACCCAACGACCCCTCGCTGCCGATCGACTGGCTGTCCGGCGGCAATCAGCAGAAGGTCGTCGTCGGCCGATGGCTGCATCTCAATGGACGCGTGTACGTCTTCGAAGATCCGACCGCCGGCGTCGACGTCGGTGCGAAGGCTGAAATCTACCGGCTGTTCGACGTCGCACTCGAACGGGGTGCCACCATCCTCATCGTCTCTACGGACTTCGAAGAGGTAGCCAAAGTGTGCCATCGCGCGCTCGTGTTCGATCGTGGACGTGTCGTCGCCGAGTGCAGCGGTGACGAGTTGTCAGTGGAGAACCTGCTCGCAGCGGCGTCGGCGCGGGTTGGGCGAGAAGGGCTGGAGGGGCGGAAAGGGTGGGACGGGCGTGCAGTCACTGAAATCTAACGCGCTCGAGCCCACGCGCGCCGATCTCGCAACGCTCAGTCGAGGCCAGACGATTGTTCGGATGCTGCCCGTGTACGGGCTCCCGATTCTCACCCTGCTGCTGATCGCGTTTTTCTCGATTCTGCTTCCTGACTCGTTTCCGACCGCCATCAACGCACGATCGATCCTCAGCGACAAGGCGATCATCGCGCTCCTCTCGCTTGCAGCGATGGTGCCGATGATGGCGGGACGCATCGACCTGACCGTCGGCTTCGGAATCGTGATGTGGCACATCCTCGCGATCAGCCTGCAGGTGAAGTACGACGTCCCGTGGCCCCTCGCCTGCCTGATCGTGATCGCGTGTGCGGGAGCAGCCGGCCTGATCAACGGCATGCTCGTCGAAGTCGCGCAGATCGATTCCTTCATCGCCACGCTTGGCACCGGCACCATCCTGTATGCGCTTGCGCTGTGGCACACGGAAGGCCGCCAGGTGATTGGCGTGTTGCCTCAAGGATTCGTCAACATCAATGGGTTCTCAATTTTCGGGATACCCATCCCGGCCATCTACGCCCTGATCCTCGCCCTCGTCATGTGGGTGATCACCGAGCGAATGCCGCTCGGGCGGCACCTGTATGCCATCGGTGCGAATGAAAAAGCCGCCGCACTCAACGGCATTCCGGTCCGCGCGTACGTGGTTGGCGTGTTTGTCGCCTCCGGCCTGCTCGTCGGCTTCACGGGGTGTGTCCTCGCCAGCAAACTGCAGATCGGCCAGGCAAACGTCGGCCTCGATTACCTGCTGCCTGCGCTGGTCGGCACGTTCCTCGGCTCGACGACCATTCGGCCTGGCCGCGTGAACGTCTGGGGCACCATTATCGGGGTCTTGATTCTCGCGGTTGGTATTTCCGGCATTCAGCAGCTCGGTGGCGCGTTTTTCGTCGAACCGCTGTTCAACGGCGTCACGCTGCTCGTGTCGATCGCGCTCGCGGGATTCGCGCAGCGACGTCGTGCGGCGACCACGCGCAAGCCGCCGGTGGAGGTTCCTCATGGTGTGTAGTCGAAGAATCTTCAGTGCCGGTCTTCTCGCTTTCTGTGCCGCGTGCGGCGGCGGGACCAGCACCCGCAACACGGACGCGACGACGTCGGCGCCAAAGACAGACGACGCGTATCTGCAGATGGCGAAGGAGTACGTCGCGAAGGTGACTGCGCCGGGCACGCCATGGACGGGACCGACGACCGGACCGACCGCGCAGGGCAGGAAGCTGATCGTGTACGTCTCGTCCGATCAGCGAAACGGCGGACCGCAGGGCGCAGGCGACGGCGTGAAGGACGCCGCCACGGCGATCGGCTGGGACTTCCGCCTGCTCGATGGGCAGGGCTCGGTGCAGGGACGCACCACCGCGCTCAACCAGGCGATCGCGCTGAAGCCGGACGGCATCATCCTCGGCAATGTCGACACGCAGGAGCAGGCGCCCGTCATCCGGCGTGCCGCGACGCTCGGCATCAAGATGGTCGGTTGGCATATCGGTCCGACGCCTGGACCGGTCAACGATCCGCCGGTTTTCACGAACGTCACGACCGATCCGCGCGAGGTTGCTAAGGCCGCAGCCGTGTACGCGATCGTCGATTCCAACGGCACCGCTAACGTGATCCATTTCAAGGACAGCATCACGACGATCTCCACCGCAAAAACGAACGCGTCCGAGGAGGTGATCAAGGGGTGCGCGGGATGCAAAGTACTGGAGACGGAAGACACGCCAATGGGCGATCTGGCCAATCGCATGCCGAGCCTGACGACGTCGCTCCTGACGAAGTACGGCAAACAGTGGACGTACGCGATCGCGGTCAACGATCTCTACTTTGATTTTTCAGCGCCGTCGCTCCAGGCAGCGGGCGTCGATCCGGCGAGCGGCTATCCACGGCAGATTTCGTCCGGCGATGGATCGGTGACCGCGTTTCAGCGGATTCGCCAGCGGCGGTATCAGATCGGCACCGTCGCCGAGCCGCTCCATCTGCAGGGGTGGATGTGCATCGATGAACTGAATCGAGCGTTCGCGGATCAACCGCCGAGCGGGTTCGTTCCGCCGCCGCATCTGTTCGTCGCGTCGAACCTCGATCGCGACGGCGGCCCGAACAACGTCTACGAGCCTGAGAACGGCTACAAGGACATCTACAAGAAAATCTGGGGCAAGTAGTCGGCGGGCCGGCTAAAGCCACGTTGGGCCGACGGAAGCTACGTTGGGCCGGCTGAAGCCGGCCCTGAGCTGTCTCAATGCGTGGGTGTCTGAGCCGGAATGGGGAACTTCTCGAACATCTTGTCGAGCGCCTTATCTATCTTCTTCGCGTTCTTCGTCGGCTTGTCGCTGGCCGTCGCGGTTGCGACGCCTCGCCATACCATCTTCTTGGTCTTCGCGTCGTAGAGATCCACGACCAGCGTCCCTTCGATGAAGGTCTCGACACTCGCGGTTGCCAACCCCCCGCCCCACCATGGGCCGTACCCGAATCCATTCGCAACCAGCTCCTTGCGTTCCTGGGTCGTCACGTGCGTGGCAACGATAAGGTCCGGCGTCGTCGTGTTCATCGCAAGACCTCTCGCGGACAAGTGCGCGTCAACCGCCGCATGGAGACGGTCCTCGGCGAGCGGATCCGGTGCGGGCGTGCCGTCAACCCACGCGTAGGTCTTGTAGGTGGCAAACGGCGCCGCAGGATCTGAATCAACGCTGACCTTCTGCGCGTACGCCACCGTCGCCGTCAGCAGCACCGCCATCGCACCCCATAGTCCGTTCCTCATGCAAACCCTCCCCTCGGATTGCACGCAGCAAGGGACCTGCCGCGAGGCGTGTGCGCGTGCGGGCTTTCGGAAATTTCGAAGGCGATGAACGATTGCCGCGTCTGCTGACGACGGACTGTGATCGTGGGCAGGCTCATGCCGCTATTCAGGGTCCTCCTGTCTGTCAAGCAGTCCCTGCTTGAAACTGACCTTGAAGTCGAGGCGAAAGCTATTGTCACTGTGTGCGAGCGCATCGGTCGAAGACTTACGCGACAACTCGACGACGTATTGAAATTCGATGCGAAGGCGGTCGTTTCTGATGTAGCCGCCACCCGACGCAAACCTCAGCGCATTGACGAAACTGTGTTCCACGAACATTTCGCCATTGCCCAGCCCGTAGAACGTGCCCGGCTGCCAGGGGCGCGCACTCAGGGGGAACTCGACGCCGGGACGGGTGCGGAAACGTCCCTCCCGGGTGATCGTGTCGTTGGCCGTGTTCGTTATGCGACGCCACTCGAATCGCGTCAGGTCGTACAGGTGGATGTTCGCCGAGTTCGGCACGAAGACCTTCACACCGACGTAGGGCCGGAGCTCGCGGGTATTTCCTGATGCCTGGCCGTCGGTCCAGTTGACAAGGAAGCCGCCCACTGGGCGGAGCCAGGGCCGCGCCCGGTAAATGACATTCGGAAACGAGACACGGTACGTCCTCACGCCACCCGTCCGATCATCGAACCAGACGTAGGGTTGACCGGAGAAGTCACCTGCAATGGGGTGGGCGAAAATGACTCCAACTCGACCGTCGTCAGTGACCTCCTGGGCACGCGCGCTGTGCGCGCCGAGCGCAACAGCAACGAGCAGAAATGCACGAAACGCGATTGGCTGTGAACGTTCAGCGCTCGATCGCATGGAAGGTTCGATCCCTGGACCTCGTGAAAGGTCTCGCCGGCTTCAAGACGTTGGCCATTCAGCGCGCGCCGATTCCGCAACTCGATCTCGTCGCGGAGTTCTGGCAGGAACCCGCATCAACAGGGACGAGAAGTCAGACGACATCACGGCCGGCGGTGAGCGCAGTCCTGATGGGCGCAGATCCACCGATCTACGCAGTGTGCGTCGGGAGAGCCGTTTGCACAGTCGCCTCCATGTGTACAACGGGCGCGACGAGTTGATTGTGGAGGCGGTGGCGAGCTGAGTGATCGACGAATACTGGAGAAAGTTCATGCATATACGTCCGACACTTTCGATGTCATTGGTGGTGTTATCAATCTGCGCCGCGGCAGCCTGCTCAGCTGTCGGAGAGGCGCAGACGACGGCGCAATATCCGATTCTCGACGCTGTCACGAACAAAGTGATCCTCAAGTACCAGCAGTCAACGTGCGAGCAACTGTGGCAGAAGAAATCTGAGCCGCCATCCGAGGAGCAGCAGAGGCTCGTGTCACTTCTTCGCAGTGACCCTCAGATGCGTGCTGCGTTCATCAGCAAGGTGGCGGCGCCCATCGCCAACAAGATGTTCGACTGCGGACTGCTTCCCTAGGTGGTGGGGATGATGCGAAACATGCTATCCGGCCAGTCGATACTGGTGTTGTTGCTCGCTTGCTCGATGGCGGGGGTGACGTACGCACAGGAAACACCGACAGCTGCCAGAGCGAAAACAACTCAGACCAGAAAAGCGCGGCCGGTGCGATCCGCACCAGACCTCGAGCCCCGGGCGATTGCGCTGCTGAAGGCGTCGAGCGACCGGCTGGCCGGCGCCAACTCGCTGTCGTTCACGGCGGTGGAGCTGTTGGAGCAACCGAGCCGCCAGGGTCACCCGCTCGCGTACGCGACGCGAACGGAAGTCGTGTTGCAGCGGCCCGATCGCCTGAAAGTGGTGACGACGGGTGATGGTCCAGCCTCGGAGTTCTATTACAACGGCTCCACGATGGCCGCGTTCGCCCCGGCGGAAAACCTCCTTGCCGTCGCGGCGGCGCCTTCGACGATCGACGCGACGCTCGAAGCAGCCTATCACTCCGCAGGCATCTATTTTCCGTTTACAGACCTGATCGTCGCCGATCCGTACAAGGACATCGCTGAAGGTCTGAAGCTGGCGTATTACGTCGGTCAGTCGAACGTCGTCGAGGGCGAGAAGACGGACATCGTTGCCTACATCGACAACGGCGTCTTCGTGCAACTGTGGATTGGCGCCGAAGACCAGCTTCCTCGTCGAGTACGTGCGGTCTACCTGAACGATCCGGAACGTCTCCGCCACGACTTAGTGCTCTCCAACTGGCGACTCGACGCGGCACCGCCGGCCGATGCGTTCACACCCGCACACGCCGAGAGCGCGACGCGCATCCCGTTCGCACATCCGCATCCGCAGCAGGCAACCGGGACAACTGGCAAGAAGACGCCGGCCAAGGAACCCCAACCCACAGCGAGGTGAACGACGTGAACATCATTCGCGCGACGATCATGTGTCTGACGATCGGTCTCGTCGCAAGCGCACCCGCGTTCGGTTTTGCGCACGCGAACCGCTTCGGTGGGGGGACCGCTCATACCTTCGGCGCTACCGCGCACACCAGCGCGTTTGGATCGAGTACCGCGCATGTTGCCGGCGTAGGCACTTCTCATAGCAACGTGTACGGGGGCAGCACGACGCACTCCGCGTGGGGAGGAACAACGCACACCAACGTCTACGGCGGCACCACGTCGGGAAGGTATGGAGTCGGCGCCGTGCATACGACCCCGTACGGAACCACGGCGTACGCGTCAGCGTATCGCCCACCCACCGCGTACTACGGCTACCATCCACCCGCCACCGTCGGCTACTACCAGGCAGGGTGCTATCACTGTGGATACGGTGCCGCGGCCGCAGCAGGAGCCGTCGCCGGCGCGGCGATCGGCGCGGCGGTCGGCACGTCCGGTAGCAGCGCCGCGGCTGCACACGCGAACGCTGCCGCCGCGAACGCCAATGCCGCCGCTGCGAATGCCGCGGTTGCCGCAGCGTCGGCGTATCCGATCGCGTACCAGATGGGAGCGGTCTACGCGGCTCTCCCGGCAGGGGGCTGCGCTATGCCGCAGGTGAACGGGGCGACCTATTACCTGTGTGGCAACATCTGGTTCAGCCCGTCGTACGGCGCGAACGGCGTGTACTACCGCGTTGTTCCAACTCCATAGCGACGTGAGACGATCCGTTGATCACTTCGCCTTCAATGCGCTTTCGACCTTCTGCCACTCGGCCTTCAGCTTTTCCATGAACGACGCCTGCGGAGCCTTGGTGCATTCGGCGACGACCATTGGTGTGACCCTCTCGGTGCCGTCGATGTCGATGAGCTCCGCTTCGGGTTTACCGGCCTTCGAATAGGCCGTTGCTGCGTAGATTACCTTTGGCCTGAACTGGGCCTCGACTGCCAGGAAATCCGCGCAGGTCCATTGCGAAACCGGTTTCTTATTGCCGGAGGCCATGGCCGAAGTCGCGATGCCGGCGATCACGACGGAGCAGGCGATGTTCTTCAGTTTCATGGGAATCACTCCTTGTTGCTGTGGCCGGATATCCAAAACGATCGCCCTTCGTTATGGAGAACTCGCCACCCCATAGATCGTGGAAGCAGTGGAGATGCCAGCGACCGCAGCTCGCATGTCGGCGGTTGTTTGTGGGCGTAGCTCGTCTCGCATCCAGTGCGGAGCGGGTTGTTGCTGGTGACCTTTCAGATTTCGGACGAGATCACGACCGGTGGTGAGCGCGGAACCAGGCTCTTCCAAATCCGCCGATTCTCGCCGGGTGCATCGGAGTGTGGCTTGCAGACCCGCCCATGTTAGGCGAGTCGGCTTAGTCGGCAGACACCGCAAGGAGAAATTACGAGGATGAACTCAAACAGAAGGATGGCGGGCCTCATTGTTACGGCGATCGTTATCGCAACGCTCTTCATCACGTACCAAGGGTTGCAACAGGCCCGAGCGCAGCAGCGGCCGCCAATGGCTTCAACCTCGCAGGAACAGGGACAGGTGACCGCCGCGCCCGGCAGTCCCGGAGCCACCACGACCATCAGCGGGGAGCAGCTGCCGCCGCCGCCCGCGCCGTTCGGCGGGAAGATTGAGCGCAACGCCGCGCAGTCCACACCGTACTGGCCGGCGCGCGTGGTGCCACCCAAGGGCGCACCCAATGTGCTGCTCATCATGACCGACGACACCGGCTTCGGCGTCTCCAGCACGTTTGGCGGCGTGATCCCGACACCTAACCTAGACCGAATCGCCAAGAATGGCCTTCGCTATACGAACTTCAACTCCACAGCATTGTGCTCGCCCACACGGGCCGCGCTGATCACAGGGCGCAACCACCACTCGATGGGCTTCGGCGTCGTCACCGAGCAGTCGACGGGATATCCCGGCTACAACAGCGTCATGACCCGGGACAAGGCGACGATCGGCAGGATCCTGAAGGACAACGGATACGCCACCTCGTGGTTCGGGAAGGACCACAACACGCCGGAATTCCAGGCGAGCCAGGCAGGGCCGTTCGATCAATGGCCCACCGGCATGGGCTTCGACTACTTCTACGGCTTCGTCGGCGGCGACGCCAACCAGTGGCAGCCGAACCTGTTTCGCAACACGACGCAGATCTATCCGTACTACAACAATCCCGGCTGGAACCTCGTCACGGCGCAGGCTGACGATGCGATCGAGTACATGAAGCGCATCACGGCGATCAACTCAGATCAGCCATTCTTCATTTACTACGTGCCTGGCGCTGTCCACGCGCCGCACCATCCAACGCCGGAGTGGATCAAGAAGATCAGCGACATGCACCTGTTCGACCAGGGGTGGAACAAGCTGCGCGATCAGATTTTCGCCAACCAGAAGAGACTTGGTGTGATTCCGCAGGATGCCAAGCTCACGTCGTGGCCGAAAGATCTGTTGAAGGAGTGGGATCAGCTCACGCCGGATGAGAAGAAGATGTTTATCCGCCAGGCCGATGTGTTCGCCGCGTACTGGGCCTACTCAGACCATGAGATCGGCCGAGTGATTCAGCAGGTCGAGGACATGGGCAAGCTCGATAACACGCTGATCATCTACATCGCCGGCGACAACGGCAACAGCGCCGAAGGTTCGCCGATCGGGACGCCGAACGAAGTCGCGTCACTCCAGGGAGTTCCGACGCCTGTCGCGGATCAGCTCAAGTACTTCTACGATTCCTGGGGAACGGATCAGACCTATCCGCACATGGCGGTGGGGTGGACGTGGGCCTTCGACACGCCGTTCTCGTGGACCAAACAGATCGCATCGCATTTCGGCGGCGTACGGCAAGGGATGGCCATCTCCTGGCCGAGAGTCATCAAGGACGGGGGCGGCATCCGCAACCAGTTCCACCACATGATCGACATCGTTCCGACGATTCTCGAAGCGACGGGCATCCCGGCGCCGGACGTGGTGGACGGCATTCCGCAGAAACCGATCGAGGGTGTCAGCATGATGTACACCTTCGATGCCAAGAACGCGAACGCGCCGTCAAACCACCACACGCAATACTTCGAAATGATGGGCGATCACGCGATCTACCACGACGGCTGGATCGCCAGCACGAAAGTGATGCGTCCGCCGTGGGTGGTCGCGGGCGCCGTGAGTCAGAATCCAGCGAACTTCCCATACGAGCTGTACGATCTCACGAAGGACTGGACACAATCCGAGGACGTCGCCGCCAAGTATCCCGCGAAGCTGAAGGAATTGGAGCAGTTGTTCTGGGCAGAAGCGGCCAAGTACCAGGTCCTGCCCCTTGACGCCACCGTGGCCACACGGACCGTCGCGCCGCGCCCGAGCCTCGCCGCGGGCCGTAATCAGTTCACCTGGTCCGGCACGATCACCGGCACGCCAAACGGCGACGCGCCGAGCATCCTCAACTCGTCGTACACCTTCAAGGCCGACGTAGACATTCCAGCAGGTGGTGCGGAGGGGATGATCGCGACGCAGGGTGGCCGATTTGGCGGCTACGGGTTCTACGTGCTCAAGGGCAGACCCGTATTCCTGTACAACTTCGTCGATCTGCAGCGCACGCGCTGGGAAGGGTCCGAGGCCCTGGCGCCGGGCAGGCACACGCTGGAGTTCGAGTTCAAGTATGCCGGCCTCGGCATGGGCACGCTCGCGTACAACAATGTGAGTGGGATCGGTCGCGGAGGAACGGGCGTGCTCAAGGTTGACGGCAAGGAGGTCGCCCGTCAGACCGTCGAGAATACGATTCCGCTCATCATGCAATGGGACGAGAACTTCGATATCGGGGCCGACAGTGGCACCGCGGTCGCCCCCAAGGACTATCAGGTCCCGTTCAAGTTCACCGGCAAGCTTGACAAGCTCACGTTGACGATCGACCGACCGAAGCTGTCGCCTCAGGATATTGAGCGACTCAAGGAAGGACAGGCGACGGCGACCAGCGGGCGCCAGTAGCGCGTTCGTGCGAGCGGAAGAATTGCGTCGATCAATCTAGGGCACTGACGAGTCATGCTGCACGCGAAGGCCGCCACCAATCGCGAGCCGCATGACTTCTCTCTCGTCGTCGGCGGACCACTGTATAGCGCCTACCTCCGGACGCATCTGACAGACACACAGCTTGGACTGGTTCCCCGGCGCCTTCTCGCGTTCTTTCTGATCACATGGGCGCCGCTGTGCGTCCTGTCGGTGATCGACACCGGCGCGGCGCACGCCACCGTCTCCTTTTTCGGCGATATCGACGCGCACGCCCGCCTGCTCATCGCCCTTCCGCTGCTCGTCATCGCGGAACCGATCGTCCACGAGCGCCTCACGCTCGTCGTGCGGCAGTTCGTCGACCGGGGACTCATCGCACCCGCAGACCTGAAGCGTTATGCCGCCGCGGTGATCTCGAGCGTCAAGCTGAGGAACTCCGCGACGCTCGAGGCCCTGGTACTGGTCGTAGCCATCGTCGGTGGCCATTGGTTATGGCAAACACAGATGTTGAACGTCGGCACCTGGTACAACGACCGCGCTGCTGACGGGACGACGCGTCTCACACTGGCCGGGCGCTGGTACGTCTTCGTCAGCCTGCCGATCTTCCGGTTTCTCGCGTTCCGGTGGCTCGCCCGTCTGATCGTCGTCTGGTATCGCTTCCTCTGGCTGGTATCACGGATCCCGTTGCGCCTCAACGCGCTGCATCCGGATCGCATGGGCGGTCTCGGCTTTCTGAACGCCAGCCCCTTCGCCTTCGTGCCAATCCTCGTGGCGGATACGTCGCTGCTCTCGGCGTTGATCGCAGAACGCATCTGGCACGAGGGCGCAACGCTTCCCGAGTTCAAGTTCGAGATCCTCGCCGTTGTGGCGTTCCTGATGCTGCTGGTGTTGTTTCCGCAGATGTTCTTCGGGTTTCAATTGGAGCGCGCGTGGCGCTGCGGGGCCGCCGACTACGGAGTCCTCGGCAGCCATTATGTGGACCGGTTCCGGAGGAAATGGTTATGCGCTCACCCGCACACGCGCGAATCGCTTGTCGGGAGCGCGGACATCCAATCGCTCGCTGACCTGGCCAATGCCTTCGAACTCATCCGAGGCATGTATCTGGTGCCGATCAGCAGAGACACTCTTCTCCGCCTTGCCTTCGTAATCGTGATCCCGCTGCTGCCGCTGGTGCTCACCATGATTCGATTCGAGGAAATCGTGGACCGCGCAATCAAGATCTTGGTTTAGTGGTCCGGCTAAAGCCGGACCCTACCGATGTCGGTGGGGTCCGCCTTCAGGCGGACCTTTAGGGGAAAGGACCTCGACATCATGCACCCGCGAAGAAGACGCAGGCCCCGACGGCCGGTGTGGTCATCGGTCGCAACGGTTGCCCTTGGAATCGGGATGCTGTTCGCGCTGTGGCATGCGAGTTCCGGTACCGCGCAAGGCGAACCACCTGGTGGGATGGTGTGGATTCCAGGCGGCGAGTTCTGGATGGGGGCCCAGGATGTCCCCGACCAAGACACAGTCGGGATGCTGGCGACGCGTGACGCGCGTCCGATTCACCGCGTCTACGTTGATGCGTTCTGGATGGACACGACGGTCGTCACCAACGCGGAGTTCGAACGGTTCGTGGACGCGACCGGCTATGTCACCGTCGCCGAACGAACCCCGCGTGCGGAAGACTTTCCCGGCGCGTCGCCAGCCGATCTCGTCGCCGGTTCGGCCGTGTTCGCGCCGCCCGACCACCCAGTGCCGCTCAACAACTATCTGCAATGGTGGTCGTACGTGCCGGGTGCGAACTGGCGTCATCCCGAAGGTCCGGCGAGCAATCTGAACGGGCGCGAACACTACCCGGTCGTCCAGGTCGCGTATGAAGACGCCCAAGCGTACGCGCGATGGGCGGGCAAGCGACTGCCGACAGAAGCGGAATGGGAGTTTGCCGCGCGAGGCGGGTTGTCGGGCAAACCGTACGTATGGGGCGACGAGTTTCGTCCGAACGGCCGCGGGATGGCCAACACGCACCAGGGGCAGTTTCCCGTCGTCGACACTGGCGCCGACGGGCACATCGGCCTCGCCGCCGTCGGTTTATACGCGCCGAATGCGTACGGCCTCTACGACATGGCTGGAAACGTGTGGCAATGGGTCAGCGACTGGTATCGGCCTGACTACTACGCGGAGTTGACGCGCGAAAAAGGCGTCGCGCGAAATCCGCATGGTCCCGCCTCGTCGTTCGATCCAGATGAACCCGGCCAGCCCAAACGCGCAATGCGGGGCGGCTCGTTCCTCTGCACGGACCAATACTGCTCACGCTACATCGTCGGCACGCGGGGAAAAGGAGAGGTGAGCAGCGGAGCCAACCACCTTGGCTTCCGCTGCGTCAAGGACAAGTAGTTATCGGTTGACCGAGATCGCCGGAGTTGTGAAGTAGGATGGCTCGTTGCCCGGATACCACTTGATGTTGCAGCCCATGCTCGGCCGCTGCGCTTCTGACGGCGCCTTGCCGGCGAGCACCGCGTCGGCGGCGGCGCGCAGATCGGCACCGTTCACGGGCACGTTGTTCTTCGGACGGCTTCCGTCGAACTGCCCGCGATACACCAACCGGCGATTGCTATCGAAGAGGAACAAGTCGGGTGTGCACGCCGCCTTGAACGCCTTCGCGACGTTCTGATCCTTGTCGAACAGGTACGGGAAGACGTAGCCGGCTTCCTGCGCTTCCTTCTTCATACCTTCAGGACCGTCCTGCGGAAATTCCTCGATGCTGTTGGACATGATCGCGACGACCTTGAGTCCCTTCGCGTCGTACTCCTTCGCGAAACGGGCGAACTCCGAACGGACGTGCCTTACAAACGGGCAATGCTCGCAGATGAAGGCGACCAACAGCGCCTTGCTGCCCTTGAAGTCGGCATCTGAAACAACCTTGCCGTTGAAATCGGCCAACGAAAAAGACGGCAGCGGCGTGCCGAGGTCGAGCATTGTGGATGGTGTTTCAGGCATGGAGGCTCCTCGTATGTGAGCCTTCGATGTTACACCGTGATCTGGGCCGACGCCCAGCCCGCCGCATCCATGTCGGACTGGAACCACTTGTGGAGGTCCACGACGACGAAATTGCCGTCGCGGCGGATGAGATAGCGGTCCATATTCCGCGTTGCCCGACCTTCGGTGTGAACACCGTCAGGCTGGTACTGCGAGTCGTGCTTCGTGCATTGAAAACGATGGTCCTTTGCCCACCCACTTCACCGCATAGTTCTGATGTGGACAGGCCAGCGCGAAGACGAAGACGTGCCCCTGATAGCGTGCGAGGATCAACTGGGCAGCACGATCGATGTTGACACTGTCGGAGGCGGGAATCGGATAGCGCTTCTCGGTGCCGGTCTGCGTACCGATCGCGGCCGCCACCGGCAGCGCCTCGGCATCCGGACTGCCGAACCTGCACACCGCGAGCATCATGCCGAAGCAGCTGGCCGACTGGAGGAATTGACGGCGGCTGGCGCGCGCCAACTCTTCTACAGACACCTGATTGGCATTGCACCCGGCGCAGGAGAACGGTTTCAAGTCACGCGTCATCGCGAGTGGAATATTTCGCGGCTCAACGGCTCCGTCGGCCCACTAGTCCCGACGGATCATCGCGTCGAACTCTTCGTAACGTATCTGTGCGTTCTTGCCGAATGCGGTGTTGAAGTCGACGCCGCGGGCGAGGTCGCGCAGAAGACCTACGACGGCGTACGCGCCGCGCAGCTCGATGATGCGCTGCACCGCGTGCGCGCTGTATGCGTACGCCAATCGGGCTTGTGCCGCGCTGAGACTTGAAAAGGCGCCGTGGAGCTGTTGCAAATGCGGACGGACATTGACGGCCGCGAGAACCGCATCAGACTGTGCCACGCCTCCAGGCTCCATTACGGTTGCGAGACCTTCGTTCAGCCACACCGGAACCGCCGGGCCTCCGATATTGGCCACGACCGCGTGCACGAATTCGTGCGTCAGGACGCGCTCGAGCTGCTCGGTCTGCTGCATCGCTCCGCGTACCGGCACGTGAATCCGGCCGTCGTATGAGGCGCCGCTCCACGCGGGCATGCGCGTGATGTCCTGGAACTGTTGCATTGTGTAGAGCACGACGGTGATCGTCTGCGTCGGATAGGCGCGCAGCGACTCACCGACATGCAGGTACGCCGACTCGAGGTGATCGACGATGCGGCGGGCCAGGATCTCGTCGGCTGGTCCTTCGAACAGGACGGTGAAGTGCGTGCCTTGTGACCGCGAGAATCGTCCGACGAGCTGCTGTTCCTTCCGCCACGCGGCGAGTCGATCCTCGAGCTGGGCCGCATTCGCTTTCGGCGCCAGCTTCAATGCGGCCTCGTAGGTCGCAATTGCATCGTCAATACGGCCGCTGCGGTGCTGCAGTTCGCCGAGGACGATCGATGCCTGTAGGAGATTCGGCTGCAGCTTCAGCGCGCGAACGAGCCATGTCGCGGCGTCGCCAGTACGCCCGAGCATGAACGCCGCGAGGCCGGCTCCCAGCGCCACATTCCCGTCGTTGGGCAGCTGCGCCGCGGCCGCGGTGAAGGCCGTCAGCGCATCGTCGAATCGCCGCTCGTTGAGTGCCGCGGCGCCTTCTTTCGCGAGCGTCTGTGGGTCCTTCGTCGTTCGCTGGGCTGTGAGAACACTTGTGCACGCAAGCAGGAAAACGATCACGAGACCGCCGCTGACGCGCCCTACCCGCCTCACCCGCCCTACCCGCCTCACCCGCCCTATTGCGTCTTCCCCGCCTGCTGCTCGGCGAGCGTCGCCTTGAACATCGCTTCCTGGATGTCCGTCTCCAGATTGCAGTTCGCTTTGTCGATGAACGGATTGGGGCTGCCCGGCTTCAGCTTCGCGTACTTCTCCTGCATGTTGTACTGCGCGCCATGGTCGCCAAGCGGAATATCGCACGGCATCGCCCGCACGACCCTGAATGACCTGTTGAACTGATCGACGATCGCCGGCGTCAGGTTGCCCTGTGCACGCAGGCTGCAGTGGAACACCACGTCGTAGTCCCTGCCGCCGTCGCGCACCTTCGTCGTCCACGTCGTGCAACCGGGCGTGTGACCTGCCGTGAGATGCGCGACAAGCGTCGTCCCGCCGAGCGTCACCGTGTCGCCGTCGTGGATGATCCGATCGATCGGATGTTCCTTCCCCCCGGGCTTGATCGCCTTCAAAGGTTCCACGTCTTCGGCCATCGCGACCACCTGCGCGTTGGTGAGTTGCTTTACCATCGCGTCGCCTTCCTGATGGTCACCGTGGGCATGGTTGCCGAGCAGGATCTTGATATCGGAGAACTTGAACCCGAGATCTGTAACCGACTTCTGGATGACCGGTACGTTGCGCTCGTACGTGCTGTCGATGAGGATGTGCCCCTGCGGTGTGACGATCAGAAACGAGCTGAGCGTCTTCGTGCCGACGTAGTAGATGCTGCCGATGATCTTGTGCGGCGGAAACTGCGTCGTCTGATCTTCGGGAGTGCCCATGTTCCGCGACAGGATCGAGCGCGGCGTGTAAGTCTGCCCGCGCACGGTGACCGACGGGTGATCGGGACCACCCTGCTGCGCGAACGCGGTGGCTGCGAACGCGACAACAAGTGCTGCAAAGAAAATTTTCATAGACTTCTCCGACGGGTCCGCCTTCGCCTGCTTCCGGGTGCTCGGCGGGACCGCCCCAGGTTACCGGGTTGAAACAGGTGCGTTCATCGCGGCGAGCACCTTGCCGAAAAATTCGTTCTGCGACTTGTCGTCCTTGATCCAGCGTACGACGACGACCAGATCGTTGTCCCAGTCGATGTAGATCACGTTGCTGCCGGCGCCCACGAAACGGACGCTCGACGCGGGCAGTGACGGCATCGGCTTGCGGTCGGTGTTGAGGTACCAGTTGGCGAATCCGTAGTCCTTGTTCGCCGGGCCAGGCGTCTTTGCCAACTGGATCCATTTCTCGGAAACGATCTGGCGGTCCTTCCACTTCCCGTTGCGCAGGAACAGATAACCGAAACGAGCCATGTCCCACGCGTTGATGAACATCCCGCCACCCCAGTGGCCGCCGCCAGAGACCGACTGTACCTTCTTGCCATCGATGTCGACCCACGAGTTCTCATAGCCGTACCAGCGCCACGTATTCGAGGCGCCGATCGGCTCCATGATTTCGTCGCGGAGGACCTCCGGCAGCGGACGCCGCCATACCTGCAGTGCGGCCAGCGCCAGCACGTTCACACGCACGTCGTTGTATTTGAAGTGCGTGCCCGGCTCGTACATCGGCCGGTTCTGCCACTCATTGGGCTTGCCCACGGGCCGATCGGCCCAATCCGGTTTACCCCACAGGGTGCCCGACCAGTCGCTCGACTGATGCAGCAGATGCTCCCACGTGATCGACTGGTTATGCGGCGCATCGAAGAGATCGACACCCCAAGGCATGTAGTCGCGCGCCTTGTCCGTAATGTCTCGGATAAGACCCTTCTGCCACGCGAGGCCGACCACCGTCGTCAGGAATGTCTTGGTGACGCTGTGCGTCATGTCCACCTTCTTCGTCTCGCCCCATTCGGCGACGACGTAACCGTGGTGGAGGATGATCCCGTTGAGCGGCGCACGCACGCTATGCGGGCCGAGGATCGAATCGAACGGCTCGTTGGCCGCAAAGCTCTGTTGATGAACGACGGCCTGGTCGTGAGGCGCAGGGTTGTCACTCGCAATCGCGAACTTGATTGCCTCGTCCAGCTTCGCCGCGTCGAATCCTTCCTGCTGCGGCGTGTGCTTCTGCCAGTCGAAACGATCGGGGTAGTAGGAAGCACTCTGAGCCTTGACGCTCGTCGCGAACGTGAGCGCGGCGATACAGGCGAGTGCGATGTGTTTCGTCATGAGGAGGGATTTTATCGGGATTCGGGATTCGGGGTTCGGGATTCGACTCGAATCCCGACCGCTTCACGAATCCCGAGTCCCGACTCCCGAATCCCGGTCAGAATCCGTAACGAATGGCGATCTCGCCCTGCTGACGGGGCTGCGTGCTCAGAATTTTCCCGAATGAATCGGACAGCGCATTGTCGACGTAACTGCCAGCGCCTGGCGGAAACAGGTTATCGGTCCCGAACACGTTGAAGACCTGGGCAATGAACTCCAGCTTGCGCCGGTCCCCAAGCTGGATCGCTTTGCTGACCCTCGCATCGAGGCTGTTGTAGCAATTGGTATCGAACTGGCTCGCCGACACGGCGCCGAGCCGGTTCTGGGTGCGCCACACGTTGACCAGCGCGAGGTCGAATGCGTTGCGCGACGTGCCCGGGACGTAGTCGGTGACCGAACCATCGCCATTCAGATCCAGCCCCGCGAGCGCGCTGAACGGCATCTTCGACCGCAGCGTCCAGACGGCGCCCACCTGCAGTCCGCCGGGCATCATCATCGAACCGCTGCTGACGAGCATGTGCCGGCGGTCGGTGCTGGCCGGGCCGATGTCGAGCCTCGGGTTGGCGACGTCCGTAATCGTTCCGGCGATTGGGTATCCGTAGGTTTTCGACAACGTGTACGAGACCAGATACAGGAACCGGTCAGCGTAGCGCTTGTCCACGCGCACCATTAGTGCTTTGTAAGTCGCCGAGCCAATCGACTGCGTTTGAAGGATGCGCCCCCACTCCGGCACCGGCCGCAGCTTCGTCACGAGGTCAGGCGTGTTGATGTTGACCGCCTCCATGTCCTTCATCGTCTTCGTGTAAATGCCGTCGACGTGCACCGCCAGATTCGTGGTCAGCTGCTGCGAAAAGCCGGCGTTATAGGTGTTGGTTTCCGGCGTCTCCAGTCTGTCATCGGCAATCGTGATGTTCGGGGGTGCGGTCGACGCAAACGCGAGCGGGCTCCGGCCACCGTACGGATCGGGATAGGACGGATTCGAGATCCGGATGCTCGCCTGCAGAAGATTGGTCTGCTCGGCGCCGAATGGCGATCCAAAGGCCGGATTGCGGAAGTACCTGCCGGCGCCGCCCCGAACGACCGACGTGCCGGTGCCGAACATGTCCCACGCGAAGCCGGCACGCGGCCCGATGTTGTTGTGATCGCCGCGCGTGGACGGGTTGATGAACGGCAGCGGCCGTGGGAAGCGGGACAAATCCATGTGCTGATTCCACGATTCGTAGAACAGGTCGTAGCGGACGCCAAGGTTGAGCGTCAGCGACGAGAGCGGCTTCCACTCATCCTGGACGTAGGTCGAGAACCAGCTGTTCTTTGTGTCGCGATAAACGGGTGGATAGTTCGCCGTAAATAAAATCGGGCTCTGCAGCGCGGCGATCGACGCCGAGTCACTTGGATTGAACGGCTGATCGGTCGCAAAGGTCCAGGTCCCGTGCGTGATGTTGCTCGCCGAGTCGTCCTTGTTCGGCCCCCGCACGTCGGCAGCACCGAATTTGAAGTTGTGCGTGCCGGCGGTCACCTGGAAATCGTCCCGGAACTCCTTCCACCATTCCTTCTGCACCCGGCTGTTGTCCGATCCCCATGTCAGGCTCGGAAAGTTGTACACGGCGGTTTGAACGGAGAACCGCTCGGGTCCAAAGTACGTCGGATCGGTTGAAACGTCAGTGCCAGGCGGCGAGGTGAGGAACGAAAACGGCGCGTATTGCGCGCGGAATTCGTTCAGCATGCGGCTGCCGATCACCATCGTGTGGCCGCCCACGAGCGAGTGCCGGCGCTGATCGATGCGGCTGCCGCTGAACGCCGCGCTGGTTGCGCCGCACGTTTCGCAGTTGGTGTGATCCCACTCCCACGCCCAGCGGACGAACAGGTTCTGTTTGCCCGTGAGCTGCTGATCGTACCGAGACAGGAACGTCCGTCGGTACGACGGATTCGGAAAGGTTCCCTCAACCGCTGAATAGAACTGCGGCTTGCCTGTATTCACCGTGATGGCCTGGCGCGTCTCGGTCAGATCCGCCGCGACGAGGAAATGCGCCTTGTTGATGACGATGGGCCCGCCGAAGGTCGCTCCGTACTGGTTCCGTCGGAACTCCGGTTTCGACGTGCCGAGCCGCTCGTGATTGAGCTGCTCGAACTTGTTCATCGCGTTCAGGCTCTTGTCGCGCAGGTACTCGAACGCTTCCCCGCTGAACTGATTGGTCCCGCCCTTGGTGACGATCGTGACGACCCCGCCGCTTGTCCCACCGAATTCCGCGGACGCCTGACTGACGTTCACCTTGAACTCCTGTATGCCGCCCTGCGGAAAATCCTGCCGCGGCTCGCCGGCAGACGTCTGCTGATTCGTGACGCCGTCCACCAGATACGCGCTGGCAAACCACGAACCGCCTGATCCGACGGTCGCATTCACCTTGCGCGGACGCGTGCCGTCCTGGCTCGTGCCCGGCAGCAGCAGCGCCAGCGTAATCGCCTGCCGGTTGTTCACGGGCAGCGATTCGATCTGCTGCTGCGTCACCACCTGCGCGACCTCGCTGCGCGTGGTTTCAATCACCGGCGCCTGGCCAATGACGGTAACCGTTTCCTGCAGCGTTTCGACGTCCATCTTCACGTCGCGGCGAACTTCGAGGCCTATCGTGAGCGTCGTTTCCTTGATTTCGACGGGTGTGAAGCCGACGAGCTCTGATTTGAGGTCATAGCGCCCGGGAGCCAGTCCCACAAACCGGTAGCTGCCGTCCGCTTCGGTGACGGTTGATCGAAGGACGCCGGTGTCGATGTTGCGAAGCGTCATCGTGACACCGGGAAGCACACCTCCCTGCGCATCAACCACGGTGCCGTTGATCGACGCGCCGGTTTGCGCGCTGACGCGCACGAGCGCGAGCGCACACACAGCCACAACAACCCAAACCCAGTTGCGAATGGACACGGATCCTCCTGATGACGACAGGTTTCAGGTATCAGGTGTCAGGACTCGATACCTGATACCTGCCTGAGGTCACCAAGTGCAGCCGTTGTGCCACGTGCTCGCGCGATCACTTCGCGCGATTGCTGAGGAATTCCGTGAACTGAAAGCGCGAACCGATCGAGGAGAAGAGACAACGATGAAGGAACACGATGGCGACCCCGCACATTCTTGTGCGCGCCAGTTCTCATAAGATAGGCCGCATGAAGCTGACAAGCGGAATCGAGCGCGCTGTGATGACGTTTCTGTTGCTCGCGGTGATGTCGGCAACAGGTTCGGCGCAGACGATTCAGCGCCTTACGATCGCCGGCATCAACAACTTCTGGCGCGTCGATGACACCGTCTCGACCGGAGGAACGATCACGTCGCGCGAGATGGCCATCCCGGAGCTGAAGCGGCGCGGCATTCGCAGCGTCATCAATCTCGCGGGCGGCGCGGACGCCGAGGCGGAACGCACCGCGGTGGAAGGCGCCGGTCTGAAGTACTTCCTGTTCCCGATCGACCCGATGGCGCTCGATCGCGCGCCGGTCGATCCGCTGCTACGAGCGATGAACGATCGCGCGAACTTCCCCGTTTTCGTCCACTCGGGCGCTGGTCATCGCGCGGCGGCGGCGTTGATGCTCAAGCGCGTACTCGTGGACGGATGGGATCTCGAAAAAGCGGGGATCGAAGCCGCATCAGCCGGCATGGTGCTCGACAACGACATGGCACCCGTCTGGTGGAAGTTCATCCGCGACACGTTGAAGGCGCGGGGGAAGTAATTGGGTTCATGGGGTTCAATGGGTTCAATGGGTTCATGGGGTTCAAGGGACGAACCTAATGAACCCCTTGAACCCTTTGAACCTAATGAACCTGATCTATGACTGAAGCGCCGCCTTATAGAGCGCGACGAGCTTGCCCCATGCGCGCTCGGCGTCGGTCATGTTGTAAATCGGCTTGCCATCCTGCAGCGGCATGTCGCGAATGCACCAACCGTGTAACGAGTTTGAATAGAGCTCGACTTCGACCGGCACCTTCGCCGCGTCGAACGCCTCCTTCAGCTTCACCTTCGCATCGGGCTGCCGCATGTCGTCATTGGCGGCGACGCCGAAGTACATCCGCGCCTTGATCTTCGGAGCCAGCAGATGCGGACTGGTCGGCTGATCGGTGACCAGCCCGCCGCCATGGAATGACGCACCGGCGCCCACACGATTCGGGACCGTTGCAGCTGTCTTGACGACGAGCGGACCGCCCATGCAATAGCCCTGCGTGCCGACCTTCTTGTTCTTGTCGACCTGACGCTGCATGTCGAGCCAGGCGATAAACGCGGCTGCATCCTTTTCCGCCGCGCCGGGCGCGTTGATCGATCCCATCAGCGGCCGGAGCTTCGCCATATCCGCGTCGTTTGCAAAGTTGAATTTCGAAGGGTCGTCGAACACGGGTGCCTTGGCGACGCGGTAGAACGGATTGGGAACCAGCACTGAGTAGCCTTCACCGGCGATGCGCTTGCCGATTTCGCGCATCACTGGCCGCAACCCGAACGCGTCCGGCCAGATCAGCACGGCCGGATGCGCGCCCATCGTCGGGTGAATGAACGCCGCATCACATGTCCCATCCGGCGTCTTGATCGTGACGTTGTCCTCGACCACGGGCACAGCGGCCTCCGAAGTGTTTCCGGTGGCGAGCGCAACACCTGCCGCAACCGACAAGGTCACGAAATCACGGCGCGAGATGTCGGTGTTGGAATCTTTCTGTTCCTGATCGTCGGCCATGGCGGCTCCTTGAAGTTCGAAGTTCGAAGTTTGAAGTTTGAAGGACGAAGTTCGACGTAATTTGAGTGCGCTAGTCTACTTCGAACTTACGTCGAACTTCGCACTTCGAGGTTCAGCTAGGGCCGCGATGGAAACGTTATCGCTCGGCGCGGATCGCAATTGGCGGGCAGCGTGACCTGCTGTGGTGGGACGTTGCCGATGTAGCAGCCGGGGACCACATAAATAGTCGTTGGGGCCGCAGCGGGCGACGCTGGCGCAACTGGCACCGCGGACGGCAGCGGCGCAGCTTCGATCGGCTGCAGGGCCACGTCGTACGTAATCGTGCCGTCGAGCGGGATCCTCACGTCGACGCGCGCATCGCGGAAGCCCTCTTCGTGAAGCTCGATTGTGTGGGCACCGGCGTCCAGGATCAGCTCGCCGGCGACGTCGCTGAACAAGCCGACATAGTAACCGTCGACGAATATCTGGGGATCGACACCCGAGTGCAGGCTGAGGAGCAGACGGCCGGTCGCCTGGTTCATAGGAGGCGGTGTCGGCGCTGACGGTGAGGGTGATGAAGGAAATTCGGCGTTGGGAAAATAGGGCCAACCAGGCCAACCAAGAAAGATGATAGATGCCGGTCGATGGAACCGCTCGGATCGTTCGATCCGCTCGGCTCGTTGCGGTCTCAGGATATTGGTCCGTTCGGATCGTTGGCGATCAAATGGCCGGGCAGGTGGCAACCCCATCGGCGGAAGCGGCAGTCCCATCGACGGCAGAGGCAGACCAATGTGCGGCAGTGGCAAGCCGATCGACGGCGTCGGCATGTCGTTGGTCAATCCGCCACGCGACTGTGCCGCAGCGGTCGAGGCCGCAGCAACGAGCACGAGGGCAATACCGACGATGCGCATGTGGCTGAGCCCACTATAGCGAAGTACTGGCAGGATCCTCTAATGACGATCGCCAGATTTGCCAGTGCGCTCGCAGTAACTGTTGCAACAGTCCAACCAGTCGCGGGGCAATCGCTGCTTTTCGATACGACGCTCGCCAACGCCTTGCGGCAGGCAACCGTCGAGCCGCCCCGTGGCGGCCTGCGGCAACTCCCCACCAACAGACGGTGTGACGGCTGCGAGGATCGGCCGGGCACGATTCACGTCGTGGCAGACAGCCCGTTGCTCACCGACGCGTGGCTCGCTGCGCATGACTACCACGGCGGTGACCGGACGGCCGTCGCCGACTTCTGGTACGACGGCGTCCATCGCCGCATCCTGTCACGCTCGGCAGCGTTTCACGATGTCGACGACCCGGCAGACCTCCGGCTGGGACGAGCCCCCGGCCACTACCCGAATCCGCCCGACTTCAACATGCTGCTCGGCGAGGGAACGACAGTTGGGCAGATCGGCTTCGACATGTGGACCCACGACGGCTTCGGCGCGTATTTCGCCGCGATGCAGGGGACGATTCGCGATGAGCAGACCGGGTATCTCGTGCTGGCGACGGCGATGGGACAATCGGGCGTCACGCGAACAGGATCCCGATTTACCTCGGACGACCTCATCCGACATGTACGGCTTCACCCATCAGGGCAGCTGGAGCTCGGCTTCGAGACGCCTGTCGACAATCTCCCCGACCCGCTCCTGCTGGTGCGCGGCGCCGCGAGCACCGAAGGAGCGCTGACCGTCCAGGGGAGCGGTGGAAATGTGCCGCACGCATGCACCGTCCGCAGCGCAACGTGGCAGGGACGCGATGCGCGAGTTTCGTGTCAGGCGATGGAGATCGCGATCAGTGGCGGAGGGCGATGCGAGCGAGGAGATCTCAAGGGGTCGCGCCCGCTTCAGACGGGCGCGTCCCCGGATGGATGGGAAGTCAGCTGTGGTCGATCGGCACAGCAAACCGCTTACGCGATTTGCTGCGTGCAATGAACCTATGGGTTCAAGGGGTTCATGAGGTTTAAGGGGTTCATGAGGTTCAAGGGGTTCATGAGGTTCAAAGGGTTCAGAAGGTCCGGTTCAAGGGGTTCACGAGGTCAAAAGGTACTGATCGAAGTTCAGAAGTTGGGCGCTCAAAGAACCCACTGAACAGGACCCACTGAACCCAATGAACCTAGTGAACCCCATGAACTCAAATTAGCGCGGGGCGCCAGCCCCGCGTCCACCCTGTCCACCGTTCACGGGCGCACCAGGATCGGGCGGCGGTCCCTGTGTGCCCTGCCCGGCGCCGCGGCGTCCGAGTTTTGGCTCCGGCAGCTTGTCGAAGTAATACGTCCGATAACGGACCGACTTTCCTTCCGCGTCGAGGAACTCGAGCGACTGTTGAAACGCGATCGGCGCCGGTGCATTCCGCGCAACGGTCGCATCGAGGATGTACAGCCGGTTCTCATGCAGGTAGATGGCGACGTAGGTCCTCGTCATGTCCGGGTTGATGACCGTGAGCTGCTGGCCCGTGACGAGATTGATGTAGTGAAAGTTGTCGAATGTGACCTTGACGCCAGGCTTCAGACGATAGAGCTGCGAGGCCGCCCACTGAATCGATCCGAGAATGTCGATCTGCCAGTAGGCAGGTGCGGAAAAATCGTCGGTGTGGTGGTTGGCCGTGTAGATCGCTTCAGAGTCCGAGTAGTCGACAACGCTGACCGAATAGCGGTTCGGGCCATCCGTCCATCGGTAGATCACCTCGGGAAACTTCGAGTCGTACTCGGACGTCCACATCGTCTTCTCGACCGTCGGCTGGCCTGGCGTGTTGATCGCGAAGCGATCTTCGAGGTTCTTATATTCGATCCACTCGTTCTGCTGCGCGAACGCCGCCTGCGCCATCAGCAGCACGCATGCCGCCGCCACGAGTCGAAATCTGTGCATAGATCCAGTCCTCCGCCCGCTGCCTCCAGCACATCGCCGGCTTTGTTGAGTACCTCAGGTCGAATCTTGCGGGCTGAAGTAATACTACCCGAGTCGTGTCGATCCAGCCGCCTCCCGATCGACTTACCTGTAGGCGCCGACCTCAAAGGTCGGCGCTACAACGGAGGAGTTCAGCATGCCAGCGATTACGCCGTTTCTGTGGTTCAACGACAAGGCGGAGGAGGCGGCAAATTTTTACGTGTCCATCTTCCCGAATTCGAAGATTTTGAGCGTCAGCCGCTATGGTGACGCAGGGCCAGGTCCCAAGGGATCGGTGATGACGGTGAGCTTCGAGCTCGACGGCCGCCACTTCACCGCGCTCAACGGTGGTCCCCGCTACACCTTTACACCTTCCGTTTCGTTTCTGGTCCCGTGCGAAACACAGCAGGAGGTTGATCACTATTGGGACAAGCTCGCCGCGGGCGGAAAGCCGATTCAATGCGGCTGGCTGGAGGACAAGTACGGCCTCTCATGGCAGATTGTCCCCAGAGAGCTCTTCCGCCTCGTGCAGGACAAGGATCCGGCAAAGTCTCAGCGCGTGATGAAAGCGATGCTGCAGATGGTCAAACTCGATGTCGCGCGGCTGCAGCAGGCGGCAAACGAGTCGTAGCTACGAAACTGTCGGAGACAGCAATGGGTCGGTTCGATACGAAAGTTGGTCTATCATGGCTCAGCTGTCGAGAGGACCCATGACCGTGAAAACGCGTATCGCTTCCGTTGGTCTGGCGGCTGGGATGCTGACCGCGGCGCCCGCTGTCGCGCATCACTCCGCCAACGCGGAGTTCGACACACAGAAGGTAATGGTCATCACCGGCGTGCTCACCAAACTCGAGGTCGTCAGCCCGCATTCGTGGTGGCACCTCGAGGTGAAAGGTCCCGATGGTAAGGTGACACCATGGAGGCTGGAATCCAACAGTCCGGCGGGTCTGATTCGGCTCGGCGTGAAGGTCAAGACCGACGTGAAGGTCGGCGAGACCTACAGCTTCAGGATCTCGCCCGCATGGAAAGATCCTGCCGGAGAAAAGCTCGGATGGATGAGGGCGTTCACGATCAATGGCAAGGAGTACGTCCTCACCGAGCTTTAGTTCGCCGTTCCAACCGACAGGTGATCGACGACCGTCGACACGCCCTCTGTCTCGCGGGCCAAATCGAGGGCACGACGACGTTGCGCGTCGGTGATCACCGTTCCGGTCAACGTCACGCGGCCGTCGTCGGTCGCCACCTGAATCCGTGACCCGTCGAGCGTATCGTCGAGCGCGATCTTTGATTTCACTTTCGCGGTCAGTCCGGCTTCCTCGAGCGTCTCGCTCGCCTTCTGGGCGCCAACCGCAACCTTCTCACCGATCTCCGCGCCCGCCTCGCGCGCCCGCTCGCGCGTCGTCTCGACGCGATCCCCTCGTGTGCCGACCGGAGTCTCCTGTCGGGCTGCCGGTTGGTTCGTGGTTGTCGCTTGAGTACGTCCGCCCCAGCGGTATCCGAGCAGGAACGCCGCGGCTGCCGCGACGATCACGATGACGAGAATGATTCGCACCAGAGCTCGGAACATTGTTCTCCTCCGGTGGTCCCTGCGAAGCATCGAACGTGCCGTCAACATCTGCGAAAGTGCCGAGTGGCATCCGCCTTGTCTGTGGAGCAGGGTCAGTCGACGAAAGGTCACCCATGGTTATCAGAGAACGGGCCGTCAGAGTTCCGGTCGAAGGCGTGTCCTTACGCATCGCGGCCGCATCCGGCCATCTGGTGAACATCAGCGCGACAGGAGCGCTGGTCCGCGCGACCGAGTCGTTGACGCCACACTTCGAATACCCGATCTACCTGGACCTTCCGGCGGATCGCGTCCAATTGACAGGACGCGTCATCCGCTCGAACGCTTTACCGCGCGAGGAACACCTGCGTGATCGTGAGGATTACCTCGTGGCGGTGAGATTCACGGTGCTGCCGCCAGGCGCAAGCATTGCGGTTGCGCGTCTTTGTGGAATGGCTTTCACTCAGATGGAATAACTTCGCTGACCGAGATCAGGCAGGTATCAGGTTTCAGCGTGGTCTAGGCCCGAGCCTGATTCCTGGACCACCCTGACGCCTGATACCCGATTACCTACCGCGCGACCGACGTCACCGCGAGGCCGTGCTCACCGCGCAGCCGTGGTGGCCGCCGGATACGCCGGCAACGTCACGTGCTCACCGAAGGTAGCCTTCAACCCTTCAATCGCGCAGTTCTCGTCGCCGCCGCCACCCGCGCCGCCGCCGACGCCGATGGACCCGATCATCTGGCCATCGACGACGATCGGGAGACCGCCCGAGTTCGTGAAGAAATCGTACTGAACGATCGTGCGGTTCTGGCCTGCGGGATTATTTCTTCCCTGCGCGTTGTAGACGGAGGTCGGCACGCGCGTCTGCAACGACGTCTGGGCCTTCATCAGCGCGGTCCGGATGTTGTTGAACACCTGTCCGTCCATACGCTCCATGTGCACGAGCTCGCCGAAGGTGTCGAGGACATAGAGCGACATGCTGCCACCCTTGCCTGCGGCAAAGTCACGGCACACTTTCGCGATTTTCTTTGCCGCCGCGAGCGAGATCTGGTTGCCGTCGAACACATTCGAGGCGCCCTTGCCGCCGACGACCCATTCCGGATTCGACACGCTCGTCTTGGGTGTCGCGGTGGTTGCAAACCGCGGGACCGGCGCCGCATTCGCCGGCGGCGCGTTCTGCGGGTTCGGCAGATCCTCGACGAGCGGCGCGACGTTGTTGGCGCCGAGTACCTGCTGCATTGCCTTGTGGCCGCAGATCTCATCGCTCCAGACCGGGACGCGCGGCGCAGAGCCGCCGATGCCGATGACGCCGATCATCTGATGGTTGATGACCACCGGAAGACCGCCGGAGTTTGCAAACAGCCCGAGCTGAATGCGCTGCAGCTCCGCGTTCGGATCGCGCCGGACCTGGTTCATCACCGTTTTGCTCGGCGCGCGCTGCGCGAGCGCCGTCCGCGCCTTCATCTCCGCGGTGATGATGTTCAGGTATCCCTGACCATCCATGCGGTCCATGTAGACATGGTTGCCGTCGTTATCGAGCACGTACATGGTGATGGCGACGTTCTCGGCGGCGGCGAGCTTCTCGCACGTCTCGGCGATGCGTTCGGCCGTCGCCAGATTGATCGTGCTGAAATCCTGAATCTGTTCGGCAGCCTTGCCGCTGACGACGAATTGCGACGGGACGTTCTGAGCCGACACCGCGGTTTCCGCCAGCGTCGCTCCCGCCACCGCCAGAGCCACTGCGATGATGCGCACGTTCATGTGAGCCTCCCCTGCTGGAGGCGCATTCTACTTGATTAGCGCGCGTTCGAGGCGGCGCATGGCGACGGCGAACGCGGTTGCGCCAAGGATCACCAGATAAGCGACGTGCAGCACAAATGTCCGGTCAACGGCTCCCGTCGTCAGTTGTCGCAGCATGGCGGTGCCGTGGTACAGCGGCAGCATCTCGATGACGATGCGCGGTATCAGCGGGACGCGCGACACAGGAAAGAACGTCCCGCTGAACAGGAACATCGGCATCACGACGAGGCCGACCACGACGTCGAAGTCCTCGATCTTGCGGACGAACGTCGTGATACAGACAAACAGCGCCGAGAATGACGTCGCGGCGAGCACGGCGGCAGGAAACGCGAAGACAGCGAGCGGCGAAAGCAGCACCGGCCTGCCGGTGATGCCGCCAATGACCAACAGCACGACAAGAAAACAACCCGCGTAAATCGAACCGCGGGTCACCGCCCACAGCATTTCGCCGAACGCCACGTCGGGAACCCGCATCGGCGTGGCAAGGATTCCGTCGTAGGTTTTCATGAAGTGCAGCTTGAACCAGATGTTGAAGCAGCCGTCGGACATCGCACCGTTGAGGCACGACGCCGCGAGCAAGCCTGGCGCAACAAAGGACACGTAGCTGATGCCGTCGACGCTCGAGACGAGCGCGCCCACGCCGAGCCCAATCCCGAACAAGTAAAAGACAGGCTCGAAAAACCCGGTGAAGATCACCGTCCATGCGTGCTTGTAGACGAGCAGGTTGCGCTGCACCATACGACGCGATCGATACCAGCTCGGAAGCAGCACCGCCGTTGTGTCGGTCATGCGAGCAGCTTCCCGCGGAAGGTGTAGCGCGCGGCGACGAAACCTGCGATCAGGAGAACGAGCAGGTACGTGAGGTGGATCGTTGCCGCGAACGGATTGAGCTGACCCAGCGTGAGCCCGCGAACGAGTTGAACTCCGTGGTACAGCGGCGAGGCCTCCGCAATCCATTGCAGCGGCGCCGCCAGGCGATCGATCGGAAAGAAGACGCCGGAGAACATGAACAACGGCGTGACGATGAGTCGTAACAGGACGTTGAAATTGTCGCCGCTCTTCAACGTCGCGGCGTAAGCGATGATCGGAGCGCTCAATGCGAGTCCTGTCAGAACCGCAAACAACACGGCGAGAAGCGTTGCCGGGGCGATGCGCATCACGCCGAGTGCGGAGGCCACCACGGCGAACGCCGTACCGACGGTCGTCAGCCGGATACCGACCCAGAGCAGCTCGCCCACGATCAGATCGTCGATGGCGAGGGGGGTCGCAAGCATTGCGTGGTAGTTGCGTCTCCAGACAATCTTGCCGAGCACCGGCCAGCTGGACTCGAAGCTGGCCACCTGCATGCACACGGCGGCGAGCAGGCCCGGAGCCAGAAACTGGAGGTAGCCGGCGCCGCCGGGCAACATCGCCGCGGTGCGTGCATCGATGAGGGAACCTACGCCAACGCCGAGAGACGTCAAGTACATCGTCGGCTGCAGAAAGCTGGTGAACACCGACCCGCGCCACACGTGGCGGTAGACGACCGCGTTTCGCTGGACGATCCGCAGGGCTCGAGTCATCCTTGGAAATCCCAAAACCCAAATCCCAAAACCCGAATCCCAAGCTCGAGACTAGATCGCAATGCTGGAGGTCCTATTGGGATTTGGAGCTTGGGATTTGGTATTTGGGTTTTGCTTAGTCTATAAGCGCGTGGCCGGTGAGTCGAAGGAAGACATCCTCCAGCGTCGATCGTCGCACCAGCGCGCTCTCAGGATGAACGCCCGCCGCACGGACGGCGTCGAGGGCTCGTTCAGCATCGGCGGTATACACCTGCATCCGATCGGGCAGTTCCTCGATCCGTTCTGCGAGCCCGTCGATGAGACCGCGAAGCCTCGCACGGATGTCGTCAACCACACGCAGTTCGAGCACCTCGCGCGTCGAGTACTGTTCGATGAGATCGCGTGGCGAGCCTTCGGCGATGATCCGTCCGCGATCCATGATGACGACGCGGTCACAGAGCTGCTCCGCCTCTTCCATGTAGTGGGTGGTCAGCAGCAACGTGGCACCGCGCTGCTTCAGGCGGTACAACCGATCCCAAATCGCGTGACGCGCCTGCGGATCGAGGCCGGTCGTCGGCTCGTCGAGCAGGATGACCTCGGGTTCGTTGATCAGACTGCGCGCGATCGTCAGGCGCCGCTTCATGCCGCCCGAGAGCGGTTCCACCTCCGAGGTCGCACGCTCCGAGAGTTGGACGAACTCCAGGAGCTCCGCGGCGCGACGGGCGGCAACCTCGCGAGGTATATCGAAGTAGCGCGCGTACATCAGGAGGTTCTCGCGGACGGTGATCTCGTTGTCAAGGTTGTCCTGCTGGGGGACGACCCCGAGGCGCGCTTTGATGGCGCTGGCGTGCGTCTGCGGATCCATCCCGAACACGCGCAGCTCCCCGCCCGTCACCGGCGACACGCACCCAATCATGCGCATCGTCGAGGTCTTTCCCGCGCCGTTGGGACCGAGGAAGCCGAACGATTCCGCCGGATGAACCGCAAAGCTGACGCCGTCGACCGCCGTAAAGTTCTTGAAACGCTTCGTCAGGTCCCGCGCGACGATCAATGGGGTATCGCGGGACATCAGGCGGTGGATTGTAGCCGCACGCGGTAGAATCAGCGCGGCCGGAGGAGATCACGTTATGCGGATGGCGCGTTTGACGGCGGCGGTAGCGGTCGCGGGCATCGTGGCGGTCCTGTCTGCGACGCCACAGGCGCAGGGCGGCGGCGTGCAGCGCGGCGGCGGAGGCGGAGGCCGTGGCGCCGGCGCGCCGGCTGGAGCGCCGCAAGGCGGTGCCGCGCCGATGCGGCTGATGTCGAACTCCTTTATCGATGGTGGCCTGATTCCGCTGAAGTACACGCAGGCGGGTGAACAAGCCTCGCCGCAGCTGGTCTGGGCCAACGCGCCGATGGGCACGCAGAGTTTTGTGCTCCACATGCACGATATGGAAGGCGCGCGCAACAAGACCACCGAAGACCAGCTGCACTGGCTCGTGTGGAATATCCCCGCGGAAACGAGGGCATTACCCGAAGGCGTGCCGATGGGCGATTTGAAGGACGGCAGCCATCAGACCAGTGCAACCGGCAACGGCGTCTATCGTGGCCCCGGCGCTCCGGCCAATGGTCCGTATCATCACTACGTGTTCGAAATCTTCGCGCTCGACACAAAGATCGATGTTCCCGCCAACGCGGCAGATCCGTTCGACACGCGCGCGAAGGTCCTGGCAGCGATTCAGGGCCACGTCCTCGGCAAAGCGGTCTATCTCGGTTTCTTCCGCCGTCCGTCATAACTAATCGTTCGGGTCGTTCGGATCGTTCGCGTCGTTCGGATCAGAGAGAAGGAGACGTGCGATGAGCAAGAAACATCTTGCGGGCATCCTGGCAGCAACAGCGTTGGCCCTGACGTGCGTCATACGCGTGATCGCAGCAGAAGGTACAGCCGCTGCGGCGCTGACCGGGGTCGTCAGCTCGCAGGCCGACGGACCGATGGAAGGCGTGCTCGTCGGCGCCAAGCGGACCGGCTCCACGATCAGCACGTGGGTCGTCAGCAACGCGCAGGGGCAGTACACCTTCCCGCGCGACCGGATGGAACCGGGCCACTACGCGATCAGCATCCGCGCGGTCGGCTACGAGCTGCCCGCGACTTCCGTCGATCTCAAGGGCGACGCGGCACGGCTCGATCTGCCGCTCACGAAGATCACGCGTCCGATGAAAATCGCGACGCAGATGTCGAATGCGGAGCTGATCATGAGCGCGCCCGGCCCCGCCGGCCAAAGGAATTCCCTGGGTGGGTGCGTCAACTGTCACACGCTGCAGCGCGTGTTCTTCTCGCATTTCGAGCCACTCGAGATGTCGGAGGTGGCCGCGCGCATGCCGAGGCACACGAACAATTCCTCGCCGATGCACCCGTGGTACCGGCCGCAGGAAGGACCGCGGCCGGCGCCGATGACGGAGCCGACCAACTTCGGCAAATATCTCAGCTCGATCAACCTGAGCGCGACCGATACGTTCCAGTTCCCGCTGAAACCGCTCCCGCGGCCGAAGGGGAAGGCGACGCAGGTGATCTACACCGTCTACGACCTGCCGCGCCCTGACGCCTCGCCGCATGACGTCGCCTTCGACGCGGACGGCAACGCGTGGTACTCGGATTTCAATTCGCAGTACTTCGGCAAGCTCGACGTGAAGACCGGCAAGGTCGTCGAGTACTCGCCACCGCTCCGTCGCCCCGGGCAAATCGCGCAAGGCGGCCTGCAGATCGATCTCGACAAACAGGGGCGCGTCTACTACGGGAACATGTCACAACTGCAGATCGTGCGGCTCGATCCGAAGACCGGCAAGATGGAGACGTTCCAGCTTCCCACGCCGGAGTCCGCGTGGGGCGACGCGCACTTGACGATGATCGATCCCGCGCACATGGATGTGGACGGCAAGCTCTGGTTCAACGTCGCGTTCGATACGGGCGAATCCGGCGGCACGTGGCGCGTGGATCTCGCGAAGAACGAGTGGACGCCGATCAAATATCCGCAGGGCAGCCCGCCCGCGCGCGCCTACGACGTGATTGCCGACTCGCAGAACAACGCGTGGGGCATGCAGATGACCAACGACAAGATCTGGAAGACCGACGCGAAGACGCTGCAGACCACGTGGTACGACTTCCCCACCAAAGGCGCGGGATGCCGCCGCGGTCACATCGATTCGCAGGGCCGCATCTGGTGCGGCGTGTTCAACGGCAATCGTCTCGCGATGTTCGATACAAAGACGCTGAAGTTCACCGAGTGGACCATGCCGACAGAGTGGACGCGCCCGTACGACGCGCAGTACGACGATCGCGCGTATGCGTGGACGGCCGGCATGGACAACGACCGCGCCGTCCGGCTGAACGTCGCGACCGGCGAATTCACCGAGTACCTGCTGCCGCACCAGACCAACGTGCGACACGTCGAGGTGCAGAAATCAGGGCCGCTCTCGAGCCTCTGGCTCGGCGATCAGCACGGGAATACTTTGATACGCATTGAACCACTCGCGCCGTAGGTGGTGTCGGTGCGAAAGGTGCGAAGAGTGCAATAGGTGCGATGGGTGCGATGCGTAACGATGGCAATGGTACCTCTCGCACCGATTGCACCACTCGCACCTCTCGCACACACCTGACGCGTCGACGATTTCTCGAACAGCTCGGCGCCGTTGGGGGCTCGTCGCTGGTGATGACCGCGATGAACTCCTGGGACCTGATGGCCGGCGAGGCTGGACAGCGACCTGCCCTGACCGGACGTCCTGCAAAAGCCAAAGTTCTCGTCCTCGGCGCCGGTGTCTCCGGTCTCGTCGTCGCCTACGAGCTCGGCAAGCTTGGCTACGACTTCCGCATGCTCGAGGCGCGCGACCGGGTGGGCGGGATCAACTGGACCGTCCGCCGGGGTTCCGAACACACCGAAATCAATGGAGAGCGGCAGGCCTGCACCTTTGACGAGGGATTGCACCTGAACGTCGGGCCCTGGCGGATTCCGTACACGCACACCGGCGTGCTGAACTACTGCAAGGAGCTCGGCGTCGCGCTCCAGATCTTCCTGAACGAGTCCGACGCGTCGTATTTCTATTACGAAGGCGCGGCCGCGGGACCGCTGTCGAACAAACGCGTCCGGCTGCGCGAAGTCAAAGCAGACCTGATCGGGTACACCAACGAGTTGCTGGTCAAGGCGATCAACCAGCATCAGCTCGATCTGCCGCTCACGGGAGACGACACACAGCGCTTCGTCAGCTTTCTCGTGGCCCAGGGGTACCTCGACACATCGGATCGCCGGTACAAAGCCTTCGCCAACCGCGGCACCGGCAATCCGTATCAGCTCGGGGAGCTGCTCCAATCGGGGTTCGGCAACCGCATGCGATCGATTCCGGCGAGCGACGGCACGACCGCCGCGCCGATGTTTCACCCGGTCGGCGGCATGGACCAGTTCCCCAAAGCGTTTCAACGCGCGATCGGCGCGGAACGCGTCACCTTCAACGCGGAAGTACAGTCTGTGCACCAGACCGACACGGAGGTCGAGGTCATCTACCTCGATACGAAGAGCGGCCGGAAGACACGCGTCACCGCCGATTACGTCGTCGCCTGTTTACCCCTTTCCGTGCTGGCCGGCGTCGATATCAGTCTGTCACCGGAGATGATGCAGGCTGTCCGGGCGACCACCTACAGCGACAGCGCGAAGGTCGGCCTCGCGATGAAGCGCCGCTTCTGGGAAGAGGACGACCAGATCTTTGGCGGCCACCTCTATTCGAATCTACCGATCGGCGAGTTCTCGTATCCCTCTAGCGACTATTTTTCCCGGAAAGGCGTGCTGCTCGGCTTGTACGCGAATGCGGCGGTCGGCGATTTGATCAACCAGCCGGTGAAAGCCCGCGTCGAACATGTGCTGCTGCACACGAGCAAAGTGCATCCGCAGATTCGCCAGGAATTCGAGAGCGCGTACGCCGTCTGGTGGAAGCGCGTCAAGTACAGCCAGGGCGGCTTCGCGACGGGGGCCGCCGTGGCGCGGCGCGAGCAGCTCTCACGCGTCGAGAACCGGATCGTCGTCGGCTGTGCCGCGACGGCGCCCCAATCAGAGCCGGACTGGCAGGAAGGCGCGGTCGCAGCGGGCTGGCAGGCGTTGCGGTCGCTACACGAGAGGGCGATGCGGGGGTAAGTCCGTCAGGTGCGAAGGGTGCGAGCTGTGCAATAGGTGCGAGAGGTGCGTTACGCTTTCGTCACTTATTGCACCTCTCGCACCCATTGCACCTGTTGCACCTCTCGCACCGACTAGCAGTCTCCTGACTCTCCCCGGTGCGCGTGCCCGATGAAACACGCCGTCATTCTCAGGTATTGATCGCCCCACGCGTCTGTAGACTCGATCGCAGTCCGCTCGAAGTATTCATTCCAGCTGTAGACCAGGATCACTTCCGGGTGCAGCGCAAGCGCGCGCTGCCACTGCTCTCGATACATCTGACCGTTGTTGCGTTCGTGCACCATCGATCGCGGACGTCCAAGCGCCACGTCGGTGTAGCCGGGAATCACCGGCACCAGGCCATTGGCCAGCGGCTGCGGCGTGGGCGCCCAGAACGGCCAGTCACGCGGTTCCAGGCGGAGGGTTCCGTTGAACAGGTTCTTACCCGGATCGTACCGCTCCGTCCAGTAGACGTTGCGCAGCGTCACGCCGGGGACCTCGAAATCCAGACGTGTGGAAAACAACATCACGAGCGGCTCTCCGTACAACCGCAGGTAATGGCTGTTGGTCGCGAATTCAGCCTTCGCTTTTTCCACCCACATCGCTTTGACGGCCGGAGGTTCATCGTAGAGACCGTCCAGCACGAGCGCGGCGTTGACACCGTGACCCGACAGTCGATCGAAGAACATCCGGGCGTTGGACCACGTTCGCGGTAACGGAGGAATAACGTGCACGGCAACGAAATCGAACCCGGTTTCCTCCATCTGACGAATCTGCGTGGCCATGACGTCGGCGTCGCCTGAGTCATACCAGCCGAGGGCCGGCTTCGGCGAATCGGCGGGCACACGTGTCAGGTCGTTGCGCCAGCCGGCAGCGTCCGGCTGGTACCACGCGAAAAAGTGAACGCCGACCAGCGGCCGCTGTTCCCGCAATCGGCTTCGGATCTCTGCGAGACCTAACGGACTCTCAACCCAGCGGCGCAGCCCCAGGTCATCCCAGCCCTGCGGATCGCGGCCGAATGTTTCGATGATTAGCTGACGAACGGCGGCGACGCGGCGCGCTTCGGGGAGCGTCGCAATCTGCCGTCGTACTGCATCGATGTCCAGGCGCCGATCGATCCACTCGCGCAGCTGGGTGCAGTCCTCACGCGCGGCCTCGCGTCGAACGAGGTCGAAAAACAGTCGCCGCACCCCCTGCAACC
>Ga0075418_10000565_pt1 | contig 39662 bp, 27 predicted proteins | sample SoiMetdeltSBSDD2_FD_81776 | JGI IMG/M metagenome (GOLD analysis project Ga0075418, IMG submission 81776) | Bulk soil microbial communities from a Populus tree surrounding site in Tennessee, USA - Soil MetaG P. deltoides SBSDD2 | ecosystem: Environmental > Terrestrial > Soil > Tree plantation...
ACCACGCCCCTCTGCGGCGCTGCCGGGTCTGCGTCTCGCTTTCGACGCCGCCGCGAGCCGTTACCGCATCGCTTCGGTGCTGCGCGGCGAGAACGACGACGAGATGTATCGCTCGCCCGCGACCGCGGTCGGCGTCGACCTGCGCGCGGGCGACTACCTGCTCGCTATCGACTGCGAAGAGCTGCATGCCGACGTGAGTCCCTACAAGCTGCTGCGCGGCAAGGCCGGCCGCACGCTCGCAGTCTCCGTCAACGAGCGCCCCGCGCTCGAAGGCGCGCGGACCGTGTTGCTGCAGCCGATCGCGAGCGAGGAAAAGCTGCATTACCTCGCCTGGGTCGAACAGAACCGCAAGCTCGTCGCGACGCTGAGCAACGGCAGGCTCGGCTACGTGCACCTGCCCGACATGGGCCAGGACGGCATCCGCGAGTTCATCAAGCAGTACTACCCGCAGCGCGACAAGGAAGGTCTCGTGCTCGACGACAGGTACAACGGCGGCGGCAACGTGTCGCAGATGGTGCTCAATCGCCTGCAGCGCCAATTGCTCATGTGCACGTTCGGTCGCACGACGGGCTACCGCCCCTATCCGCAGGCGCTGTTCCACGGCCACCTGATCTGCCTGCTCAACGAGACCTCGGCCAGCGACGGCGACATCTTCCCCGCGATGTTCCGCCGCGCGGGTCTCGGCAAGCTCGTCGGCAAACGTTCGTGGGGCGGCGTCATCGGCATCACGAACCGCGGCCCTCTGCTCGACGGCGGCTCGGTCAACGTGCCCGAGTTCGGCAACACCGAGCCGGGGCCGGTGTGGACGATCGAGGGTTACGGCGTCGATCCCGACGTCGTGGTCGAGAACGACGTGAATGCGGTGTGCAAGGGCCGCGATCCGCAGCTCGAGAAGGGCGTCGAGATCCTGCTCGAAGAGATCCGCAGCAATCCGCGGCCGCTGCCCGTGGCACCACCTGCACCCGTGAAGACGGGCCGATGAGCCGCCGTGCTGTCGGGTCCGCGCCGCCGGCCGAGCTGCGGCTCAAGGTGCGCGTCAACGGCCGGCACCCGTGGTTCTATCGCAAGATGATCCAGAAGCCCGGCTCGCCGCTGCCCGCTGGCTCCGTGTGCAAGGTGAAGGACCGCGAAGGCCGGCTCGTCGGCACGGGCTTCTACAATCCGCGCGCCGAGCTCGCGCTGCGCATGTTCGCGGACGAACTCGTCGGCGACGTCGAGAGCCACTTCGTGCAGGCGCTGCGCGCGGCCACGGCGCTGCGAGAGGAGGTGCTGCACCTGCCGAAGATCGCGGACGCGTATCGGCTCGTGCACGCCGAGGGTGACGGTTTTCCGGGTCTCGTGATCGACCGGCTCGGGAGCGCGTTCGTCGCGCAGGTCGCCTCGCTCGGCATGCTGCAGCAGCTCGAGCCGCTCGGCGAATGGCTGCTGCGGCATCGACCCGAGAGTCAGCTCGTGCTGCTGCAGGACAAGGAATGGGCCGAGCGCGAGGGCATGGAGAAGCTGCCGCGGGCCGCGGTCGTGCCGACGACCGTGCGCGAGCACGGGCTCTCGTATGCGGTGTCGGCCGGAGGCGCGCACAAGACGGGCTTCTTCGCCGACCAGCGCGACAACAGGTGGCTCGTGCGCCAGCTCGCGAAGGGGCGTTCGGTGCTCGATCTGTGTTGCAACAGCGGTGGCTTTGCGATGAACGCCGCGGTCGGCGGCGCCGCGAAGGTGGTCGCCGCCGATCTCGACGAGGAGATGGTCGCGCAGACTTCGACGAACGCCGCTGCGAACAAGCTGAAGATCACGGCTGTGCACGGCGACGCGTTCGATCTGCTGCGCGAGGCGCAGCAGGGTGCGCACGACCTGATCGTGCTCGACCCGCCGAAGTGGGTGCATCACCACGACGAGATCGAAACGGGCCTGCAGAAGTACGCGGATCTGAACCGGCTCGGCTTCGAGAAGGTCGACCGCGGCGGGTTCGTCGTAACGTGCTCGTGCTCGGGCAGCGTCAGCGAAGACCGCTTCCTGCGCATGCTGCGCGACGCGGCGGCGAGAGCCGGGCGCGATGCGCGGCTGTTGATGCTGCGCGGCGCCGGCGCGGATCATCCGGTCGCGCTCGAGTGCCCGGAGACGAGGTATCTCAAGGTCGCGGTGCTGCAGGTGCGGTGAGGCTCACGGCTCACCGTCACGCTCATCGTCTTTCGGCGCGAACGGATTGTGCATCGGGTGTTGGGCTGTCATGTTGCATGTGCAGGAAGTTGCCATCCCACCCGCCGCAGCAGGCGGCGAGCCGCGATCGACGCAACCGCGAGATCGACGCCTCGCCCCCAACGCCCTCGACCGAGCCCGCGCCGTTCAGAGCCGCACTTCGTGCCCGCTGCCTTCGGGCAGCCGCACCGTCGCACGCCGCACCTCGGCCTCCCCGCGCAGCAGCACGACCATGACCTCGCGCGCCTCCGCGTTGATGTCCGGCGAGCGCCCTTCGGCGAGCTCGATGCGACCCATCGAGATCTCGAAGCCCTCGACGCGCACCAGCACGGTCGCGTGCTTGTCGTCGACGGTCCGGATCTTGAACGCATCGGCCTCACCTGGCCGGTCGAGCACGATGCGGAACGTGCTGCGCACGGGCAGTGCGACCTCGAGACGTTCACAGTCGACCTCCGGCGCGAGTTGGAACGGCGGCGCCATGAACACCGCGTCGCCCTGAAACGTCAGGTAGCTGCCGGCCAGATGGATGCCCGCGAAGTGGAAACGTCCCTCGGCGTCGGTCGCGACGGCGGCCTCGCGGAACGCCTGCGCCGGGCCGCCGGCGAAGAACGTGCAGCCGGCCCACGGATCGGGATCGCGCTCGGGTCGCTGCCACTGCAGCGCGCGACCCAGTGCTATGCGCACACCGGCCAGCGGCGTGCCCGCTCGCGAACAGACGCGACCCGCGATCGCGCGCAACGCCGGCGCCTCGAGCCGCAGCTCAGCCAGATCGCCGGGCGCGGCCCAGACCGGACCGGCCGCCGCGAGCGTGCCCGGCTGCATCGCGAACAGCGCGTAGGGCCGCGGCAGCAGCCCACGCAGCGCGAACGCCCCCTCGCGGTCCGACGTCGTCGCGAGCGACAGCGGCGCCTTGCTGTCCGCGGCGAGCTCTTCGACCGAACAGTCGCGCGAGACCTCGTGGCCGTTCTCGGCACTCTCGACGTGGCCGAAGTAGGTCAGGTCGGGTGTCCACACGCGCACGCCGGCGACCGGCTTGCCGTCCGCGTCGACGACGCGCCCCGCGACCGCGCCCGCGGCGGCCGGCAGCCGCAGCGTGATCGGATCCCCGGGCCGCCAGCCGGGCTGATCGGGTCCCGGCTGCAACATCGCTTGCACGGCGCCGTGTCCCGGATGCACGGCGCGCACGGCGGTCGGCCGCTGCCAGCCCCACGGTGCCGCGAAGCGACCGTCAGCCGTCGTGCGCACCGCGTTGCCGGCGGCTGCGACGAGCGCTCCGGCGACGGGACGGCCCTGCGCGTCGAGCACGATGCCGTGCACGAGCTTCGCATCGGGCTTCGCGGCGCCGAGCCGCAACAGCAGGTCCGGCGTCGAGGCCTCGGGCAACGCCACGCCAGCATCGGTGAACGGCCGCCTGCTCGCGGTCACGCGCGCGTTCGGCACGTACCCGACCTCGGCCAGATGGAACCTGCCCTGCGGATCGGTGTCGGTCGCTGCGAGGTCGCTCAGCAGCGCGATCGTGCGCCCGCCGGCGGCGCGCATCGGTACGATCGCGTCGCCGACCACGACGACGACACGCGCCTGCGCGACCGGCAGCCCGTCGGGATCGACGACCGTGCCCGCGTAGCTGCGGCTCGGGGCCACGACGACGACGGGTGGTTCCGCGGGCATGCGCGCGCCGAGCCACGGCCGCAGCACGGCAGCCCAGCTGCCGCCCGACGTCGTCAAGCACCCCTCGCGCGCGGGCAGCGGCACGTGGAAGCTGCCGTCTGCAACGCTCACACCGGGCGGCACCGTGTCGTCGCGCGCGAGCGCCGTCTCGTCCGTCTTGCGCGCGAACACGATCTCGACGCCGGCCACCGGTCGGCCATCGAGGTCGACCACGAATCCCGTCAACAGTTCGCGAGCAGCGTCTGCGACCTCCCCCGCCGGAGCGGTGTCCGGCGTCGCGGCCGCGACCTCGGTCCGTTGCACGCCGACGGCAGGCTGCGCCGACTGCGCCCCGGCCTGCTGCGCGGCGACCACGGGCTGGCCCGGCGCGCCCTGGCCCAATGCGGGCTCCCACCACCACGGCAGCAGCACCACGGCGGCGACCGCGATTGACAACGCGACAGCGAGCTTCGTCTTCATGAGCAGCATCACTCCCGTGGTGAGGCCCACGGCACCCAGCCCGGCGCGCGCGCCCCCACCGAACGCAATCAGCGCAGGCATCCACGCGGCCCGGCCGCCACGTTCGGCGTCGAGCCGTTCGCGCAGCCGCGCGAGCCCGCGCGCGATGCGCGAGTGCACGGTCTTCTGCGGCACGGCCAGCAGGTCGGCGATCGCGCGCGGCTCGAGTCCGCGCCAGAAGCACAGGAACAAGGCCTGGCGGCTCGGCTCCTCGAGCCCTTGGACGAGCTCGACGAGCCGGCGGTGCAGCTGGAGCTCGCTCGCGACATCGGCCGCGGACGGCGCGTCGCCGGGCGCCGCGCGGCGGGCTTCGCGTTCGTGGCGGCGCGACCCTGTCCGCGCGTGCGCGCGCAGGTTGTTGCGCAGGATCGCGCGCAACCAGTTGCGCAGCGCGGTGCGGCTCGGCGCGCGGTGCGTCATCGCTGCGACCACCGTGTCCTGAACCGCGTCGTCGGCCGCGTGAAGGTCGCGCGTCAGCCGGCGAGCCAGCGCGCGCAGCGGCTGCAGATTCTCGAGCAGGAGCTCGGCAGGAACCGGGATCTCGGACACGTTGACAGCAGGATGCCGCGGCCGGCCGCGGTTCCTTGCGGTGAGGCGATTCTCCTCGGAGGACGGCGAGCAACTCGCGTTGCCAGAAGAACTCGGCGCGGCGGCCAGCGGGCCGTCTCGATCGGGTTCGCTGTGCATCGACCTGGGCTAGCGAGGTCCGGAGCCGGCGCCTCCCGGTCCTTCGCCCCAGGCGCGCACGAAGGTCTCGAGCTCCACGCCGAGCGCGTCCGCGACGCGGTTGATGTAGTTGAAGTAGCCGACCACCTGGGTCGCGTCGTGGATCGCGGGATCCGACGCGCCGGCCGCACGCAGCGCTGTGATGTCGGCCTCCCCCATCGCCGTGGGCTGCAGCGTCAGTTTCTCGGCGAAGAGGCACAAGGCGCGGTCCAACGGTGCAAGCGGTGCAGTGCGCCAGTCGCGCGCGAGTGCTTCGACGTAGGCATCTCGCTGCTGGTCCAGAGCAAGGAAGGCGACCTCGGCACGGAGGTCGTTCGCATGGGCGCGCACTCAATAGACGCAGTGATTGGCCTTGCTGACGACGACCGCGAGCATCTCGCGCTGGTGCCGCAGCAGCGGCGAGTCCCCGAACATCACCGCGCGATACATCTGCATCGAAGCACGCAGCACCGCCGCGTTCGGCGTCATGATGCGCACGATGTTCCAGACGCGGCCCGCGCGCGTTCGCGCCGCGTCGAGCTCCTCTCGCACCGGGCCGGTCGCTTCCTCGTCGGAGAATTGGTGGATGTAGGGCATCGTGGATCGCGGGTTCCGCGGGTCTCGGGTATGCAACCGTAGCCCGGCAACGGCGCAGACGGTAAGCAGACGGATCACGACCGCCGATGCTGCACCTCGACGAAACCCTCAGAGCACGCCTCGACGCCGTGCCGCGCGTCTGGAACCGCACCGCCTTGCACGCGGCGGCGGTGTTGTGCCCGATCGTGCAGCGGGACGCCGAAGATCACGTGCTGCTGCTCGTGCGGCCAACGGACATGCGCCAGCACGCGGGTCAGATCGGCTTTCCCGGCGGCATGCGCAGTGGCGACGAGGACCCGCTCGCGTGCGCGTTGCGCGAGTGCAGCGAGGAGATCGGCGTGTCCGCGACGGCGGTCACGATCTTCGGTGGCCTGCCGGCGCGCGAGAGCTCCTCGGGCATCGTCGTGCACTGCATCGTCGGTCGCTTACAGCCTGTTCCCGTGTACACCGACCCGCGCGAAGTCGCCCGCGTCCTGTACGTGCCGCTGCGCGAACTGCTCGACGCCACGCGCTGGGAGGAGAAGGCGCCACCGCCGACTGCCACGGGTCAGCAACTGCGCACGAGTCCGCATTTCCTGTTCGGCACCGACCTGCTGTGGGGCCTGACCGCGCGCTTCGTGCAGGATCTGCTCGACCGGCTGCGCACCTAGGAAGCGATTCCGGGCGAATGTGCAACGCGCATGAGCCCGATACGGCGGCCAGCTTCGTGTGCGTCGGGTCCTTTGGCTGGTTTGTTGTTCAACGATGCCCGAGATGTCCTTGGCGATCTTGCGAAGCAACGTCGGAGAGACATCGCGTCCAGCATGAAAGGGAATCGTCGTGCCCCGCCCATCGGGATGACGGTACTGCCGATGAGATCCTCGCTGGCGGACCTCCTGAAACCCGAGACGCACCAAGAGGGCTGCGACTTCGCGCGGTTTCAAGACCGGTATCGAGCCCACCCTAGGCAACCCGAATCGTCTGAGTCCCTACGAACTCGGACTCGAGTTTGGGGTCGCCGTCTTCGAGAAGCATCGCGATCACTTCCCGCAGGTTCTTCTCGAGCTCGTCAAGGGTCGCACCCTGACTGTGCGCGCCCGGCCAACCAGGCACGGAACCGACGTACAGCCCAGTATCCGGGTCGCGCTCTACGATCGTGGTGAACGTGCGCATTCTTGTCTCGTGATGTCGCTACGCGCGCAGACTAGCTGACCAAGGCCAGCTCGGCAACGTGCGGCCCTCTGCAGGGCTCGGCAAGTTGCGAGTGGCAACGGAGCCATCGATGCGATTCGCGAGAGGGTTGCTGGTCGCCCGGCAGCAGATCAGGAGTCAGGTCAGACGCACCTGCGTTCGAACAAGCTCTCGTAGCCGACTTGCACGGCGGCCGAGCGCGAGCGCGGCGTCGCACACGACGTGATGGCATTTGCAGAAGCTGCCCTCGCGGCCTTGCCGGCGATTCTCAGCCGCCACCGCGGCCACGAACGCCCTGACCTCGTCGCTCGCGCCGGCAGTCATCGCGGGCGCGCCAACCGTTCGACGAAGCTCTCGTAGCCGATCTCGATGCACAACGCATCGAGCTCCGCACGCGGTCCGTGCCACCACAGCTCGTCGAGCGACTCGCTGAGCGGCACGTCGGTGCGCAGCGTCGCGAGGCGCTTGTAGAGCTGCGCCTCTTCGCGGTGCTCGGCCAGACTCCCGGCCAGCGCCTCGGCGCCGCGCACCTTCACCTGCCACTGCGCCGCATCGTCGGGGATCCACTCGAGATGTCCGTAGTGCGAGAGCACGACCGCCGCCGACTTGCCGCCCCAGCGCGGCAGACCCGGAATGCCGTCCTGTTCGTCGCCGACGAGAGCCAGCAGGTCCGGGATCGAAGCCGGAGCGACGCCGAACTTCGCCTGCACGCCGACTTCGTCGATCACCAGTTTCTTCTTGCGGTCGAAGAGGACGATGCGGTCGCCCTGGACCACCTGCGCGAGATCCTTGTCCGGCGTGCAGACCCAGACGCGCTCGACGCGCGCATCCGCGCCGAAGCGCAAGGCCCCCGTCGCGAGTGCATCGTCGGCCTCGAACTCCACCATCGACCAGACCACGACGCCGAGCGCCGCCACGGCGCGTTCCGCGAGCGGGAACTGCGCCCACAACAGCGGATCGATGCCATCCCCGGTCTTGTAGCCGGGGAACAGCTCGTTGCGAAACGACTCGATCACCGTGTCGAACGCGCAGGCGACGTGCGTGACCCCGGGCTCGCGCAGCAGCGAGCCGAGACTCGCGAGCAGTCCGCGCACGGCACCGACCTCGCGGCCGTCGCGGGCTCGAGCCGGTGGTGCCCCGTAGTAGCTGCGGAACAGCTCGTAGGTGCCGTCGACGAGATGGACTTGCACGGCGCTCACCATACAGGCAGTGGCCGCGAACTCCGCGTTATCCGCGCAGCTCGCCGCCGATCGTCGCGGCGTGCTCGCGCACCTTGTCGAGATACTTGCTCTCGTCCTCGTCGGTCAACGTGCGGTCGTCGGCGCCGAGCGTGACCGTGAAATTCAGACTCTTCTTGCCCGCGGGCAGTCGCTCGCCGCGGTAGACCTCGAACAGCTGCACGTCGCGCACGAGCTTGCGGCCGATCGTGCGCAGGAACTCGCCTGCCGCCGCGACCTGCGTTGTTTCGGGAACCAGCAGGGCGACGTCGACGGGCAGCACGGGGAACACCGGCACCGGCGCGTAGCGCGCGATCTTGCGGCCGTTCGCGAGCAGGGCCCGCACGTCGAGGCACGCGATCGCCGTCGTCGCGGGCAGCTCCATCGCGCGCGCGACCGCGGGATGCAGGTGTGCAACGTAGCCGACCGGCGAGCCGTCGCGGTCGATCGCCACCGCGCGCGACGGATGCACCCACGGCTGGTCCGTGCCGTGCCAGACGCGCTGCAGGTCGGCCGGGTAGCCGAGCCGCAAGAGCAGCGAGCGCAGCTCTTCGCGCAGCTCGCCGAACGGATGGCTGCCCTCGCGGCGGCTCCACACGAACGCGAGCTCGCGCACCTCGTGCGGCAGCTTGTGATCGCCGGCCATCTCGGCGTGATAGCCCTTGCCGTGCTCGCACAGACGCACTTCGGCGTGTTGGCGCAGGTTCTGCGGCACGCTCGCGAGCAGGCTCGGCAGCACGTGGCGGCGCACGCGCGTCTGCTCGGGCGACACGGGGTTGCTGAGCTGTACGTAGGCGTGGCCCAGCGCATTGCAGGCCTTCAACACGGGGTCGGGCACGAACGTGTAGTTGTAGACCTCGCTGCAGCCGAGGTCGACACACGCGACCTCGAGCAGTCGCCGCACGAGGAACAGCTCTTCGTTGCGCGCCGGCGGCTCGACCACCCCGTGCAGCGGCCGCTCGGGGATGTTGTCGTAGCGGAACATGCGGCCGACCTCTTCGATCAGGTCGTCTTCGATCGCGATGTCCTTCGTGGCGCGGAAGCTCGGCACCACGACGTCGAAGCCCGTGTCGGTGACGGCGACGCCGAACTGCAGCGACGCGAGGATGCCCGCGACCTTGGCGTCCTCGAGCTCGAGGCCGAGCTTCTGCCGCAGCCGCGCGCGGCGCAGTGCGACCTTCTTCGGCTCGTAGCGGAAGCCCGCGGGATCGACGAGCGGGCCCGCGGCCTTGGCCGCAGGACAGTACTTCTGCAGCCACTGCAGGAAGCAGTGCACCGCGAGCTCCGCGTTGGCGGGGTCCTGCGCCTTCTCGAAGCGCGCGCTCGCGTCGGTGCGCAGACCGAGGCGCATGCTCGTGCGGCGGATCGTCGACGCGTGGAAGTTCGCCGACTCGAGGAACAGGCTCGTCGTGGTCTTGCCGACCATCGTGCCGGCCCCACCCATGATGCCGGCCAGCGCTTCGGGCCGTTCACCGCTGCAGATCAGCAGATCCTGATCCGTGAGCTTGCGCGCCTGGCCGTCCAGCGTCGTGATCCCTTCGCCGTTCCGCGCGCGCCGTACGCGCACGGGGCCGTTGCCGACGTGGCCGAGGTCGAACGCGTGCACGGGCTGGCCGAGGTCGAGCATCACGTAGTTGCCAACGTCGACCGGCAGGTTGATCGCCCGCTGACCGACCGCCGCGAGCTGCCAGCGCAGCTCGTTCGGCGAAGGCCCGGCCGACACGCCGTCGATCACGAGCCCGCAGTAGCGCGGGCAGCCGATCTTGTCGTCGATCACGACCTCGATCTTCCTGCCGCTCGCGGGCAGCTGTGCCGTCGCGGCCGGCGCGAGCGGGCGGCCGTAGATCGCGGCGAGCTCGCGCGCGAAGCCGTAGTGGCCCCACAGATCGGGGCGGTGGTTGATCGACTTGTTGTCGATCTCGAACACCCAGTCCTGCACGGCCGCGACGTCGACGAAGCGTTTGCCGAACTCGGTGTCGGGGTCGAGCACGAGGATGCCGTCCTGCTCGTCGGACAACGCCAGCTCGGCTTCCGAGCAGATCATGCCGTGCGACTCGACGCCGCGGATCTTGCCGACCTTGATCTTCAGCGCGCCCTTGTGGCCTTGCGCCGGCAACGTGTCGCCGGGCTTGATCACGACGACGCGCTGGCCCGCCTGCACGTTCGACGCGCCGCACACGATCTGTACTGTGCCGCCGGCCGGGCCGAGGTCGACCTGACAGACCGAGAGCTTGTCGGCGTCGTGGTGCTTCTCGCGCTTGCGCACGTGACCCGTGACGAGACACTCGAGGCCCTCGCCAAAGCGCACGAGCCCTTCGATCTCGGCCGTGCTCATCGTGAGGTCGTCGAGAATCTGCCTCGGCTCGATGCCCGTGAGATCGACGTGCCGCGAGAGCCACCGCAGCGAGAGCTTCATCGCGGCACCTCGGGGAACTGCTGCAGGAAGCGCAGATCGCCGCCCATGAACTGGCGGATGTCGTCGATGCCGTAGCGCAGCATCGCGACGCGCTGCAGGCCCATGCCGAACGCGAAGCCCGTGTACTCCTCGGGGTCGATGCCACCCTTCTGCAGCACGACCGGATGCACCATGCCGCACGGCAGGATCTCGATCCATCCCGACTGCTTGCACACCGAGCAGCCCTTCCCCTTGCAGAACGGGCAGTTCACGTCGAGCTCGAAGCCCGGCTCCACGAACGGGAAGAACCCGGGGCGCAGCCGCACCTGCACGTCGCGTTCGAGGATCACGCGCAGACACGTCTTCATCGTGTGGATCAGGTTCGCCGTGCTGACGCCGCGATCGCCGGCGCGGTCCACGACGAGTCCTTCCATCTGGTAGAAGGTGTGTTCGTGGCTCTTGTCGACGGTCTCGCTGCGGAAGCAGCGCCCCGGCACGATGACCTTCAGCGGCGGGTGGAAGCCGTGCTTCGTGAGGGTTTGCATCGTGCGCACCTGCACCGGCGAAGTGTGCGTGCGCAGCAGGTTGCGGCCGAGTCCCGGATGCGGCGCGAGCCAGAACGTGTCCTGGCTGTCGCGCGCCGGATGGTCGGCGGGGATGTTGAGCGCGTCGAAGTTGAAGTACTCGGACTCGACCTCGGGGCCATCCTCCCAGCGGAAGCCCATGCTCGTGAACAGATCGACGAGCTCGTTCTGCACGATCGTGATCGGGTGCAGGCAACCGCGGCGGCCACGCGGGCCGGGCTCGGTCGGATCGAAGTCCGCCGACGAGATCTCCTGGTCCAGCGCCGCCGTCGCGAACTGCTCCGCGCGCGCCGCGAGCGCCTGCTCGACCTCCTGCTTGACCGCGTTGGCCGCCTTGCCGAACGCCGGGCGCTGGTCCTTCGGCAACGACGTGACCGAGCGCACGAAGTCGAGCACTTCGCCCTTCGCCCCGAACAGACGCGTCTCCAGCTCGGCGACTGCCGCCGCATCGCGCGCGGCCTTGATCGCGGCGAGCCAGCGCTCGCGGTTGGTTGTCGGATCCGTGACATCCATGGCAATCGACTCGATACAGCTCGCCTCTCGCCCGAGCCAGCCAACGCCAGGTCGTCTCACGCGCTGGCTGCACTGCCAGCCCACCTGCAGGGTCAGGCCGAGGCCAGCATCGCCTTGGCCTTGCCGCAGATCGCTTCGAACGTCGAAGGATCGTGGATGGCCAGCTCGCTCAGTTCCTTGCGGTTGAGCTGGATGCCGGCCTTCTGCACGCCGTGGATGAACGCCGAGTAGCGCAGGCCATGCGACTTCAGCGCTGCCGTGAGGCGCGTGATCCAGAGCGAGCGGAAGAAGCGCTTCTTCTGCTGGCGGCCCGCGAACGCGAACGCGTCGGCGCGGATGCCCGTGACCATGGCCTGCCGGAACAGGTTGCGGCGGCCCTGGCGGAAACCCTTCGCCCGCTTCAGCACGCGATTGCGGCGCTGGCGGGTGGCGGGACCATTCGTTGCGCGTGACATGGGTTACCTCCCACCAAGCAGCTGAGCCATGCTGGCCGCGACCTTGCCCTTGCACAGGCCCTTCTGGCGGAGGTGGCGCTTCCGCTTGGAACTGCGGCGCACCAGGAGGTGCGACGTGAACGCGTGGCGGAACTTGACCTTGCCGGTCTTGGTCAGCTTCATGCGCTTGACCACCGCCTTCTTTGTCTTCTGCTTTGGCATGGTGCCGGTCCGATCTGGCTTTGGAAGGCGGAAAACGCTACCGATCGCGAAGCACAGCAGCAAGCGCACCGCTGGGAAAAGTCTGGCTTTCGGGGCGTGGTCGCGTGAAAACCCGCGGCCCGCCCCTTTGGAACCAGAACGGCCGGCGGAACACGCCATGGATGCGCTCATCGCCTGCCTGCACGGTGCCGCCTTCGTGGCGCTGGCCATCGCGTTGGCGGTGCCTAGGGTCCGGAAGGTCGCGATGCTCGTGCTGCTGATCGCCGCCGCGGCAGGCGTCGTGGACAGTGTGATGACCGGTGGCGAGCGAACGCTCACGACCGTGCACACCTACGCTGGTTTCGAAGGCTCGTCGTTCGAGATCAGCATGGTGAGCTTTCCCACCGGCACCGTGTCGGCGCCGGGATGGTCGTGGCCGCTGCCTATTCTGGCTTTCGCCGGGTTGTGGATCCTCGTGCTGCGGCAGCTCGGCGACCGGCAACCGACGCAGACGCTCGTGCTGCCGCTGGCGTTCGCCTGGTCGGCGACCGCGGCCTGGCTCGGCATGCAGTATCTCGCCGCGCCGCCCGTCGTCGTGCAGCCGTTCGGTCTCGATCGGTTCCTGTTCCCGGCCGGCCTGTCGCTCGCGATCCTCGCGGGGCGCGCGACGAAGACCTTCCCCGCGCTGTTCGTGACCATCGGCGTCTCGATCATCGCTGCGCGGCTGCCCGCAGCGCTGTTCAGCAAGCTCGCGAGCGATCTGCAGCTCGGCACGAGCCTCGACATCAGCACGGTGCGCGACATCGTGAATCCGATGACGCAGATGCAGTTCAACCCGCGGATCGAGCCCGGTTCGGGGCAGCAGCAGTTCCTGCTGATCTGGCTCGAACACGTGATCATCTTCCCGGCGATCTACCTCATGAGCCTGGTCGGGATCGGGTTCGCGGTCTTCATGTTCGACAAGCACGGTCCCGAACGCGCGTGAGCACGGGCTGAACGCCGGCAACGCGCCGGAGCGGAGAGCGAAGTCGCACTGGAGGGTTACGCGGTGGTTCTGGGTGTCTATTGGCCCTCGACGCACAGATTCCCTGGTGAGGCGCAGGCCTTCCCGCGAAAGGAGCCACCATGCTCGCTGGTCAGACGAAAGTGACGAGCCACGCCGTAGCGCGATCGTTCCTGCTCGTTGGCTCTGCTTGCGTGTTCTTCGGAGCGCCCGTGAAGGCGCAGACGGACCTGATCACCTGGGGTGGCGTAGCGGGCGACAGCCGCTTGCACGCAGAGTCGTTCGTCGAGGTGGACGTGGGCTATTACCACACCGTGGCGCGGCGTAGCAACGGCAGCATAGTGGCCTGGGGGATGAACAGCTTTCTCGGCCTCTGCAACGTGCCGGCGCTGCCGCCGGGCCTCACCTATGTCGAAGTGTCGGCAGGCGCAGGACACACCGTGGCGCGACGCAGCGACGGCAGCGTCGTGGCCTGGGGCTACAACGGCGGTGGCCAGTGCAACGTACCGGCGCTACCGCCGGGCCTCACCTATGTCGAAGTGTCGGCAGGCGAAGGACACACCGTCGCGCGACGTAGCGACGGCACCGTCGTGGCCTGGGGATGGAACTACTACGGGCAGTGCAACGTACCGGGGCTGCCGCCGGGGGTCAGCTACGTGGAGCTGGTGGCGGGTCAGTATTACACCACGGCGCGACGCAGCGACGGCAGCGCGGTCGCGTGGGGCGACAACACCTATGGCCAGTGCAACGTGCCGGCGCTGCCGCCGGGCCTGACCTATGTCGAGGTGGCGGCAGGCTCCGCACACACCGTGGCGCGTCGCAGCGACGGCAGCGTCGTGGCCTGGGGCTACAACGGCCATGGCCAGTGCAACGCACCGGCGCTGCCGCCTGGCCTCACCTATGTCGAAGTGTCGGCAGGCGCAGGACACACCGTCGCGCGACGTAGCAACGGCACCGTCGTGGCCTGGGGATGGAACGACTTTGGCCAGTGCAACGTCCTTGTGCTGCCGCCGGGGTTCAGCTACGTCGAGGTGGCAGCAGGTTTCTATCACACCGTGGCGCGACGCAGCGACGGCAGCGTGGTTGCGTGGGGCGACAACACCTACGGCCAGTGCAACGTGCCGGCCGCATCACCGGGTGCCACCTATGTCGAGGTGGCGGCGGGTGGCGACGCCAACGATCCAGGCTTCACTGTGGCGCGACGCAGCGACGGTCACGTGGTCGCCTGGGGCTCCAACGGCCTCGGCCAGTGCAACGTACCGGTGCTGTCGCCTGGCCTGACCTATGTCGAAGTGTCGGCAGTCGGCTTCCACACCGTGGCGAGGCGCAGCGACGGGAGCGCCGTAGCCTGGGGCAACAACACCTTCGGCCAGTGCAACGTGCCGGCGCTGCCGACGGGCCTCAGCTACGTCGAGGTAGCAGCAGGCGGCGGAGACTACACCTCGATCCAAGTGGGACACACAGTAGCGCGACGCAGCGACGGCAGCGTCGTGGCCTGGGGCTACAACGTCTACGGCCAGTGCAACGTGCCTGCACTGCCGCCTGGACTGTACTATGTCGACGTGGCGGCAGGTCGTTTGCATACCGTGGCGCGACGCAGCGACGGCAGCGTGGTCGCGTGGGGCGACAACGCCACCGGCCAATGCAGCGTGCCGGCGCTGCCGCCGGGCCTCACCTATGTCGAGGTGTCGGCAGGCGCCACACACACGGTGGCGCGACGCAGCGACGGCAGCGTCGTGGCATGGGGCTACAACGGCGCGGGTCAGTGCAACGTACCGTCACTGCCGTCTGGGCTCACCTATGTCGAAGTGGCGGCAGGCTACGCACACACGGTGGCCCGACGTAGCGACGGCAGTGTCGTGGCCTGGGGCTACGACGGCTACTACCAGTGCAACGTGCCGGCACTGCCGCCCGGGATGACCGTCTCGCGGATCGCTGCAGGCCGAGACACGTCAGCTGCCATTATCCAGTCAGGCGGGTTCCACACCTTCGCCGGCGGCTGCCCCGGCAGTGCTGGCGTGACCCGGCTTCACGCCGCGCCCCCGCGCGTTGGCACCACCACGCAGATCGCGTTGCGGTCGCTGCCGCAGAGCGCAGCAGTGCTCGTCTTCGGCTTCAGCAACGTGAGCTCATCCTTCGGTCCGCTGCCGCTCGACCTGACTGGATTCGGCATGCCCGGCTGCTTCGCGCGCGTGTCGCTCGACTTCTCGGCGCCCGTGCTCGGCTCGGGCGGTGCTGCCGCGTATCCGTTCGTGGTTCCGAGCCTCCCCGCGCTCGCAGGAACGATCCTGCACAGCCAAGCGATCGTGTTCGACGCCGCCGCGGGCAACCCCGCAGGGCTCGTGATGTCCGACGCGGCGACGCTCGTCGTCGGCCCGTAGCGAGTGCAGGAGCGCGGCGCGCGTCAGCGGCCGTCGCCGCGTGCGGGCGCCGGCAGCGTCACCGTGACCTCGCCCCCGCCGAACGCGATCGGCTCGGACTTCGCGCCGCGGTGCGAGACCTCGAGCTGCATCGTCGCCGAGTTCGGCAGCAGCAGCAATCGCACGCGTGCGATGCCCTCGCCGTCGGTCGTGACGTTGGCGAACAGTCCCTGGTGCAGCGACACCGCGACCGCAGAACGTGCGAGATCCACGGGCTCGCCCTGCGTCGCGGGGCTGTGGCTGTGGATCGTGACCTCGGCGCCCGCGGCCGGCTTGCCGTCGGCCGCGACACAGCGGATCGTCGCACTCGCGAGCGGCACGAACCGCAGCTCGACGTTCTCCGTCTGGTCGTCGATCACCGTGCTCGCCCACACAGCACCGTCGCTGCAGAACAGCAGATGCTCGCCGGACGGCGCGCACAGCGTTGCACGGCCCGCGCGGTCGAGCCGGTAGCGCGCGTCCCACGCTTCGACGAACCAATGCCGGTCTGCGAGCGAGACGAGCACGGCGGTCGCGCCTTCGGCCGGCCCGCCGTCGGGCAGCAGGCCCTGCACCTCGACGGTGCGCAGCGCGGACAACCGCGTGACCGCCGGCTCCGCGCGCACATCGATCCTCGCGAGCATCGCGGGCAGCTGCGCACCGCCCGGTCCCGACAACGAAGGCTTCGCGAGCAGCCGCGGCGCGAGCCCCGCCATCGGCGCGCCGCGCACCTCGTAACCGCCGTGCGCGTCGGTGCGCACCGGGTAGAGCAGCGGCACGTGCACGCTGCCGCCGTTCGCCATCGGCATCATGTAGATCACCTCGACGAACAGGTCGGCGCCGGCGAGCGGTTCACCTGGCTTCGTCTCGACGCTGCCGCGCAAAGGCTGTTCGTCCGCGAGCTCGAAGTGCAGCTCGCCCCGGTCGGCGTCGTCCTGCCGCCTCGCATCGGCGAGGTGTTCCGCGATGTAGCCCGAGATGCCCGCCGCAAGGCCCGGCTTGCTCGCGCGGAAGACACGCACCCACTCCTCCTCGGGCGGTGTGGCGACGCGCGCGCGCAGCGTACCGTCTGCGCCCGTCGTGCCGAGCGAGCGCCACCGGTGTGTGCGGAACGTCTCGAACACGCCGAGGTGACCGAACCAGACGGTCGCCGAGCGCTGTTCGATCAAAGCGCCGCCGACGGGTTGGCCTTTGCCGTCGCGCGCGACGAAGCGCAGGTCGAGCGGCGCGCCGAGCGTCACCTCGAGCTCCGCGTCGGGAGGCTGCACGCTGTCCCACCACACCGTGCTGCCGTCAGCGCCGAGCAGCTCGAGCACGCCGGCGTCGCGCGGCAGCAGCGGCAGCTCGGCCGCGCCGGCGGCCGCGATTGCGAACTCGACCGCGATGCCCGGCGCGTGCCGGCACGTGAACCGGCCGCGGCGCGGCGCCGCGTTGCCCCACGCGGCGAGTCCGCCGATGTGCACGCGCGTCGGGGCCACGACCGAGCTCGCGTGCAGCGTCACGAACTGCGCGGCGCCGATCGCATTCACGATCTGCGACACCGCGGCCCGGCCGTTCGCGTCGGCGCCCACGGCGCCCGCCGCGTAGTGGCGGCCGACGCGCAACGCGGCGCGGAACGTGCCGTCGTCGCCGGTCGTCGCGGTCACCACTTCGGGCGACGCGAGCGCGTCGTCCGGCGCGAGCTGGCACGTCAACGTGACGGTCGCCGCAGCGAGCGGTTTGCCGTCGGGACCCAGCACGCGACCCAGCGCATGGCGTCGTTCCTGCGCGATCGATGCGGCAGCGAGGACGAGCAACGCGACGAGCGCCGGGCTCCGGATGGGCATCCGCCAAGCATCGCAGAAAGCGCCGTATGAGCAGCAGCTGTTCATTTCCCGGGCCATGGGAATCTGCCATGCCTCCACCCCTGAGGTGGCGCCATTGGCGATCCATGCAAGATCTGTTTGACAAGTCCTAGGGCGAGCGGCAGGTTTCCTCCCACCCTCATCCCCCAACCCCCTTGAAGGAACGACCCGTGCTCGGCCGACACTGACGCCGCTGAAGCCGGCTTGGCTGGGGTGCGGTCTGCATTCCCTGCGGCCAAATCGCGCGCAGCGCCTTGCGGCGGTGACGTTCTCCAATGACCGTCGCCGCAACAGGTGATGGTGCGGTTGCAAGCGGTGCGAGCGACGTGTGTTCGCTCGGCGTCTGATTGAGCCCGGTGTCATGGACACCGCAATGAACAAGCTCACTCTCCTGCTACTTGCGACCGGTAGTACGGCCGCGTGCTTGCACGCCCAGGATCCCGCCGCCGGCGGCGGCGCCCAGTCGAGCGGCATCCAGTGGAAAGACCTGACGAAGTCGGGTCTGCCGATCCGCTTCTACGGCTTCCTGCGCCTGGACACGTACTACAACACGGCGCGCATGGACAGCGTCGTGATCCCGTCGCGCGTGCTCGCGGAGACGGGCAAGCGCAACGACGACCAGTTCCACATGGATCCGCGGCTCACGCGCTTTGGCGTCGACGTCATGCCGGTCGAGGCCGGCGGCAGCAAGGTGTCGGGCAAGCTCGAGATCGACTTCGCGAACTTCCCGACCGGGGTGGCCGAGTCGCGCCCCACGCCCCGCATCCGGCTCGCCTACATCGACATCCAGAAGGACGAGTACGGCCTGCGCTTCGGCCAGGACTGGGACGTGGTCTCACCGCTGTTCCCGGCGATCAACCACGAGCTGCTCATGTGGAACGCGGGCAACACCGGCGACCGCCGTGCCCAGATCCAGGGCCGCTACGCGTCCGGTACGACGTTCGAGCTCAAGGCGGCACTCGGCCTGACCGGCGCGATCACGAACGAAGACCTCGACACGGGCGCCGCCGCCGGCGAACGCGATGGCTTCGACTCCGGCATGCCGCAAGGCCAGCTGCGCGCGGGCTTCAAGCCCTTCGAAATGGTCGAGAAGAAGCCCGCCGAGTTCGGGCTCTGGGGCCTGTACGGCCAGACCCAGACCGACACCTTCTTCAACGGCGAGAACCGCTTCGACACGTGGCTCGTGGGCCTCGACTGGCAGGTCCCGCTGTGCAGCACCGTCACGTTGCGCGGGGAAGCCTGGAGCGGCGAGAACCTCGCTGACGTGCGAGGTGGCATGGGCCAGACGATCAACACCGACCCCGCGAGCGCCGGATTCGGCGAAGGGATCGCGTCAACGGGTGGCTGGGCAGAGCTCGTCTACCAATACACGGCGAAGACCAAGTTCCATCTCGGCGCCACGATCGACGATCCCGACAACGAGGATCTGTCGACGACGCTCGCGAGCGCGAACCGACGCCTCAACCAGAGTGGCTACATCGGCACCGTGATCGACTGGGACAACGGCGTGCGCACGGGCTTCGACACCATCTACTGGCAGAGCGAGTACATGGGGCCCAACGGCACGAACGGCAGCTCGGGCAACGCCGTGCGCTTCGACCTCTACTTCCAGTACAACTTCTGAACCGACTCGCCCGCGGCGCCGACCGCCGCGGGCAACCCCATCGCGCGACACACGGCCACCTGCGCGCGTTGAAGTCTCGCTCGGGGGCTGATGGTGTGGGTAGGCCGGCGCGACTGCGCCGCGCCGGCGCGTTCGGAGCCAACCGGCCCGAGCAGATTGGTGCGCAATCAAGTGTTGATGGGCGCAACGAACGAGCCCGGACCCACCATGCAAGCCGTGCGCGGGCACCGCGGCACGGCGCCGGAGATCACTTGCCCGACGACGCCTTCTCGGTCTTCTCGGTCTTCGCGTCGGCGTTCGTGGCTTTCTGGTTCTTGCGCTCGAGCTCGTCGGCGAGCTTGCCCGCGCCATACACCTTGCGCAGCGACTCGATGATGATCGCCGGGTGCACCGACACCGTGCGCGAGATCTCGTCGTCGAAGACGTAGTTGTTGCCGAGCATCTCGATGTTGCCGTCGAAAATGAGCCCGACGACGTTCTGGTCCTTGTCGATCATCGGCGAACCCGAGTTGCCGCCGATGATGTCGCAGGTCGCGACGAAGTTGAACGGCGTCTTGAGGTCGAGCTGCTTCTCCTTGTCGAGCCAGGCCTGCGGCAGGTCGAACGGATGCACGCCGCTGAACTCGTAGTGCCGAGCGAACAGGCCGTAGAGCGTCGTGATCGGCGGCGCGAGCGTGCCGTTCATCGGGTAACCCTTGACGAGCCCGTCCGACAGGCGCAGCGACATCGTCGCGTCGGGTGGGATCGAAGTGCCGTAGACCTGAAAGCACGCCTCGCCGATGCGCTTGTTCTGCGCCTGCTCTTCCTTCGCGATCGCGGCTGACTTCTCCTTGTCGGCCAGCGCTTCGACCTTGTCCTTCTGCAGGTCGGCGATGCGCTCCCAGGCGTCGCCATACTTCTGTTGCAGCTCGGTGTTCTTCGCGACCGCCGCGCGCAGATCGGACTCGGCCTTCTGCTTGATCGCCATGATGCGCGGGTTCTTGAGGCCGTCGTAGTAGCCCTGCAGCGCCTTGCGCGTGTTCTCGACGCCGAGGATCTTCGACCGCAGCTCCTTCTCCTTCGCCGGGCTCTGTTTGGCCTCGGCATACATGGTCGCGAGCTGCGCGTGGATGCCCTCGAGCCGCTGCGGATAGAAGTGGTCGCGAAGGAACTCGCACTGCGCGAAGGTCTGCAGACGCCCGGTGCGTCCCGGGTTGCCGGTCACGAACACGAGCTCGCCCTCCTTGGCGCCTTCGGTCTTCCACGAGAAGCAGTACTTCTTCGTGTCGGCCGGCTTGCCCTCCTGGTAGGCGCGCAGGAACGAGAAGTCGAGCCCCCAGCGCGGATAGCAGAAGTTGTCGGGATCGCCGCCGAAGTGGGCGCTCTGGCCGTGCGGCACGGCGACGAGACGCAGATCGTCGAAGTAGTTGAAGCTGTAGAGCTGGTAGTTGCCGCCCTGATAGAGCGCGATGACCTGGTGCTTCTTGCCGGGGTCCGCGGTCTCGGCCGCCTTCTTGACGGCTTCGACGTTGCTCGCGGCGACCTCGGCCGTCACGTCGCGTTGGCTCACGAGCTGCGCCACGACGAGACCCGGCAGCTTGACCTCGGCTTCGTAGGCGCCGGCATAGAAGCCGTCCTTGAGCCAGTCGTTCTCACCCTGCACGCCGGTGATCGCATCGCGCGAGCAGTGGTGGTTCGTCATGACGAGCCCGTACGGGGTCACGAACGACGCCGAGCAGAACCACTGCATGCCCTCGGGACGCGGCGGAGTGGCGTTCGGATCGGCGGGCAAGACGCGGCCAAGCCGCAGCGACGAGAGACGCGCGTGCTCGAGCCAATCGTTGGTCGGCTGCCAGTCGTAGGCCTCCTGGAACCAGCCGAGCGGAGCGGCCTCGAACGTCCACATGCGGCCCAGCTCCTTGCGGGCCTGGGCCGTGGCCGGTGCTGTCGCGATGCTGCAGAACAGGATTCCGAAGGTGAGTCGGAGCAGGGGACGCCGCGGGGCTGCGGCCGGAACGGGGAGCTTGCTCATGGGGATGTTGGGAACGAGGCGCCGCAGTCTACGGAATCGGCGCTTGCGCCGCGAAACGCGGCGGTGTTTTTCCGCGCGCGACCGCCTCTCCTAGTCGTCGCGAGCGGGTGCGATGACCACCACGCGGCGGTGGCGCAGCACGAGCCACAGCACGACCGGAGTCAGCACGAGGCTCATGCCGAGACACAGCGTCTGGCCGCCGATCACGACGACCGCGATCGCCTTGCGTTCTTCGGCGCCAGGGCCCGTGCCGATCGCGAGCGGCAGCATGCCCGCGACGAACGCGAGCGTCGTCATCAGGATCGGGCGCAGCCGGTCGCGGCTGCCCTGCATCACGGCGTCGTGTGGCGGCACGCCGGCGCGCAGCAGCTGGTTGGTGTGGTCGACCTGCAGGATCGCGTTCTTCTTGACCATGCCGAACAGCACGAGCACGCCGAGCGCCGAGTAGAGGTTCAGCGTCTCGTCGGCGAACCACAGCGACAGCAGCGCGAACGGCGCTGCGATCGGGATCGCGAGCATGATGATCAGCGGCTGGCCGAAGCTCTCGAACTGCGACGCCAGGATCATGTACATGAACGCGAGCGCGATCACGAACGCGAACGCGAACTCGCCGAAGACCAGCTCGAGCTCCTTCGCCTTGCCGACGACCGCCGTCGAATACTCGGCCGGCAGCTGCAGCTCCGCCGAGAGCTCGCGCATCGTCGTGACCGCGTCCGCGAGCGCCATGCCGCGCGGCGGGTTGCCGCGCAGGTTCGCCTGACGCTGCCGGTCCATGCGGTCGATGCGCGACGACGTGATGCCGGGCTCGATGCGGATCAGGTTGTCGGCACGCACGGTGCCGCCGTCCGCGCGGCCGACCAGCAGCTCGCCGATGCGCTCGGCGCGATCGCGGTCCTCCGGCCGCAGCCGCAACCGCACGTCGTACTCCTCGTCGAGGTGCGGGTCGCGGAAGCGCGAGACCTCGGTCGCGCCGCCGACCAGCAGCCGCATCGCGGTCGCGATGTCCTGCGTCGACACGCCGAGCTCCGCGGCGCGCGGCCGGTCGATCTGCACGCGCAGCTCGGGCCGCCGCAGCCGCAGCGTCGTGTCGAGGTTCGGCATGCCGCGCTCGGCCGCGCGGACGCGCAGCGCCTCGATGCTGTTCGAGAGCGTCTGCAGGTCCGGCCCGCGGATCGCGAAGTCGAGATCGAACGGACCGCTGCCGAGGTTGACGCTGCGCTGGTTGCGCATCTGCACGCGCACATCGGGCAGCCTGTTCAGGCGCCGCTGCAGCGAGTCCATCAGCTCGCGCTGCGTGTAATTGCCGCGGAACGCCGCGAGCGGGTCGCCGGCCAGCAGGCCCGACCACAACCGGCCGAGCGAGAACCGCCGTTCGTCGTGCGGCGCGATCTTCACGTAGACGCTGCCGTTGGACAACCCGCTCAGGAAGCCGCCGCCGACCTGTGTCATCATCGTGCGGATCGCCGGCTCCTTCTGCAGCTCCGCCTCGATCGCGACCATCACGGTGTTCATCGCCGGCAGGCTGACCTCGTCGGGGCCGCTGACGCTGACCTCGAACTCGCCCTCGTCGACGTCGCTCGGCAGCAGGTTCTGGCGCACGAGCCCGAAGCCGATCAACGGCACCAACGACGCGAAGACGAGCAGCGCGCCGGCGACGACGAGCCATGGGCGGCGCAGCGACCATCGCATCGCGACCGCGTAGATCCGCTCGGACCACGGCGTCCGCCGCGGCTCGTCGCGCGCCGTGCTGGCTCGCACGAGCCGCGCGCACATCGCCGGCGTCAGCGAGAACGACACGACGAGACTCAGCAGCACGGCGACCGACGCGGTGATGCCGAACTGGTAGATGAAGCGTCCCGAGATGCTCGACAGGAACGACACCGGCACGAAGATCACGACGAGGCTCAGCGTCGTCGCGAGCACGGCGAGTGCGATCTCGGACGTCGCCTCGCGCGCCGCGACGAACGGAGTGACGCCCTTCTCGTCGGCCCAGCGCTGCACGTTCTCGAGCACGACGATCGCGTCGTCGATGACGACGCCGACCATCAACACGAGTGCCAGCATCGTGACTCCGTTCAGCGTGAAGCCGAGCACCCACATGACTCCGAACGTCGCGATCACGGAGACCGGGATCGCGATGCCGGCGATGAACATCGCGCGCCAGCTGCGCAGGAACCAGAACACCACGAGCGCAGCCAGCAGCGAGCCGATCACGAGGTGGAACTCGATCTCGTGCAGCGCCGCGCGGATGTAGCGCGACTGGTCGCGCACGACCTCGACCCGCAGGTCCGGCGGCAACGCCGGCCGCAGCGCGTCGAGCGCCTGCGTCACGCCGTCGATCACCGCGACCGTGTTCGAGCCCGACTGGCGCCGCACCTCGAGCACGACCGTCGGCACGCCGTCGAGCCGCGTCATCGACCGCGGCTCCGCGGTCCCGTCCTCGACGCGCGCGACGTCGCGCAGCTCGACCGGGATGCCGTTGCGGCGCGCGATCATCAGCGTCTCGAACGAAGCCGGGTCGACGACGCGGCCGAGCGTGCGCAGCGTGCGCTCGCTGTTGTCGTCGGTCACGTTGCCGCCCGGCACGTCCGCGTTCTGGCGCGCGATCGCGGCGGCCACCGCTTCGACCGGCAGGTCGTAGGCCGCGAGCCGGTCCGCGTCGATCCACACGTTGATCGTGCGCTCGCGATCGCCCTCGAGGCGGATCTCGCCGACGCCGCGCGCGCGCTCGAGCACGCGCTTGAGCCGCTTGTCGGCGACCTCGGTCAGCTCGCGCAGCGGCCGGTCGGCGGACACCGCGATCGTCATGATCGGCTGGCTGTCGTTGTCGAACTTGCTGACGACCGGCGGCTCGACGTCCTCGGGCAGCCGCCGCAGCACCTGCGCCACACGGTCGCGCACGTCCTGCGCCGCGGTCTCGATGTCGCGCCCGAGCTCGAACGTGATCATCACGAGCGACGTGCCGGGGCCCGAGATCGAACGCAGCTCCTTGATGCCCTCGACGGTGTTGACGATCTCCTCGACCGGGTAGGTGACCGACACCTCGACCTCTTCGGGCGCACCGCCGGGCAACACCGTGCGCACGGACACCGTCGCCGGGTCGTAGGACGGATACCGGTCGACGGCGAGGAAGTGGAACCCGACCGCGCCGGAAACCACCATCGCACAGATCAGCATCGTCGCGAAGACGGGGCGATGGATGCAGACGTTGGCGAGGCCCTTCACGGTGCGCCTACTTGTTGCCTTCGACCTTCTTGTCGTCGGTCTTGTCTTCGGTCTTCTTCTCTTCGGCCGGCTTGTCTTCGGCCTTCTTGCCCATCACGACCGGCATCTCGGGCGTCAGGCCCGTCGCGTCGCGCACGATGTCCAGGCCGGCCTTGAGCCCGGACGTGACCTCGACGTCGTCGCCGACCGTGCGGCCGAGCTGCACGATGTGCCCCTTCGCCTTGTGTCCCTTCTCCTTCGCCTTTTCGTCCGCTGCGACGACCGAGAACACGCGGCTGACGCCCGCGAACGTCAGCACCGCGGTCTTCGGCACGACGACGACCGGCTGCGCCGGCGCGGTCACGATGTGCGCGCGGCAGAACGCGCCGGGCAGCAGCGCGCCGTCGCGGTTCTCGACCTCCGCCTCGACCAGCCGCGTGCGGTCGCCGCGCTCGATCGCGGGCCCCGCGCGCACGATGCGTCCCGTGCGCTGCACGTCCTCGGCGCCGTCGATGGTGAACTCGACGAGCTGGCCGATCGCGACGTCGGCGGAAAGCCGATCCGGCACCCGCAACCGCAGCCGCAGCGGATCGACGCGCAGCAGCGTGACGACGGGATCGCCGGCCCTGACGACCTGCCCGACCGCCGCGTGCCGCTCGGCGACGCGCCCCGGCCACGGCACCTTGACGCGGCAGTCGGCGAGCCGCTTCTCGGCCTGCAACGCTTCGACGCGCGCAAGCCGCGCCTCCGCGAGCACCGTGTTCACCTCGTCGCGCGCGCGCTGCAGGCGGCTCGTCGCGACGCCGAGCGCGGCTTCCGCCGTCTCGAGCTGCGCTTGCGAGCTCAAACTCTGTTGCACCATCTCGGCGACGCGATCGCGATTGGCCTTCGCTTCGCCGAGCACCGCGCGGGCCTCGCGCACCGCGGAGGTCGCCTCGGCGTCGACCTGGTCGAGGTCGGTGCCCGGCGCGAGCCCGAGCTTTGCCTCCGCGGCGACGATCGCGGCCTTCGCGCGGTCGACCGCGAGCTCGAACTCGCGCGTCGCGAGCGCCGCGACGACCGTGCCCTCCGCGACGACGTCGCCGACGTCGACGTCGAGGGTCTGCAGCCGCCCAGTCACCTCGAAGCCGAGCACGAGCTCTTCCTGCGCGGCGAGCACGCCGGACACGGCGGCCTTGCGCGGCAGCTCGTGCGTCGACGACGCCACGAGCTCGACCGCGACCGGCCGGCGCGCCGGAGCCTGCGTTCCCTGGCCGCCGTTGCACGAGGCCGCGACCAGCGAGCAGATCACCGAGGACGCGCGCAGCATGATCATTCGGCGACGATACGGAGGTCGTTGACGAAGCGCTCGGACATCTCGAGCGTGAAGGCGAGATCCGGATGGCGCACGACGACCCAGCCATCCCCGACGACGACCTTGCGCCAGTCGCGCTTCTGCTCGCCGATCGGCGTCAGCTCGATCGTCGCGACGTGCTTGCCGTAGCGCTGCAGCAGCTCCGCGAGGCCCTGATGCGCGCGCACGATGCCTTGGCCCTGGGCCCGCTTGAAGATCATCGACGCGTTGTACTTCTTCGTCGTGTCCTGGCTCAGCGTACCGTGACACACGGCTTCGGCCCAGCCGCGGAACAGGTCGATGTCGCACGAGTAGTTCATCGCGTGCACGAGCCTCGCCCCGGGCGGCCGGCCGCCGATCTCGCCGAACACGGCCTCGCCGGCCGCCGTGCGGAACCACTCCATGTGCGTGAAACCCGTCTGGAAGCCCAGCGCCTTCAACACGCCGTGCCCCAGCTCGACGCCGGGCCGCGGCAGGTCGGCTTGGAGGTCGCGCAGCACGATGTTCTGCATCGAGATCCACTCGTTCTGCGCGAGGATCATCGGCTTCGGCCGGTAGAGCGAGACGTTCTCGTAGAGGACTCTGCCGTTGCCGCAGATGGTGTCGTAGGTCAGCTCCTCGCCGTCGATGTACTCCTCGACCGAGATCTCGGGCACGTGCGCCGTGCGTTGCAATGCCTGTTCGAGCTCGCCGCGGTCGTTGCAGCGGAACGTGTCCTTGCTGCCCGCGCCGTCGATCGGCTTCACGATCGCCGGATAACCCGTGCGCTCCACGGCCGCCCACGCTTCCTGCTTGCTGCGCGCGCGGCCATGGCGCGGCACGCGCAGACCGGCCTGCTCGACGGCCTGCTTCATCCTTTCCTTGTCGCGGAACACGACGGTCTGCGCCATCGACATGCCCGGCACCGAGAACGTCTCGCGCAGCCTCGCCGCCAGATACATGAGCCGCTCCCACAGGCACTCCACGCGGTCGACGGTCCGGCCGCGCAACCAGTGGCGCACTTCTTCGACGACCTTCTCCTCGTCGCCGAAGCCGCCGACCTGCAGGTAGTCGCTCAGCGCACCGCGCGCCTCTTTGGGCATCGTCGACATCGGCTGGTCGCCGACGCCGAACACCTTGGCCCCCACCTGCTGCAGGCCGCGAGCGAACAGCGGCATCTCCGCGGGGAAGCCGGGGCTCAGGTAGATGACGTTCATGGCATTGCGTGGATCAAGCGAGTTCGATGCGGACCGTGCGCACGATCTTCTGGACCGCGTTCGTGACCACCTGCGCATCGGGGTGGCGCACGACGACGAACCCGTCGCCTTCGTAGCTCGTGCTCGGGGTCGCGCCGATCGCGGGCAACCGCGTCTCGACGACGAGGTCGCCGAGCGCCTGCTGCATCTCGTCGAGTCCGTGCACGGCGCGCACGACCGCCTGCGGGCGGTCCTTCGGCACCCGGCCGCGCAGGTAGGCGGCGCCGGCCGAGTAGCGGCGGCCCGGCGGCGCGAACGTCTCGAACACCATGAGCTGCGCAAACGCGCGATACATGTCGGTGTCGCAGACGTAGCTCATCAGCGTCATGAATTGCGCGCCGGGCGGCCGCGCCGCGACTTCGCCGATCGCGATCGTGCCGTTGCCGCGCTGGAACCACTCCAGGTGCGACATGCCGGTCCACATGCCGAGCGTACTGAGCGCGCGCGGACCCGTCTTGTGGATCGCCGCGAACTCGGGGCTGCTCAGGGAACGCGGCAGCACGACACACCACTGGATCCACGGATTCTCCATGACCTCGAGCGGCGTGGGCAGGTAGCAGCAGATGTTGTGGAACACGTGCTGGCCGTGCAGCGTGACCGAGTCGAACGAGAACTCGCGACCCTCGATGAACTCCTCGAGCAGCACGGGCCGATCCGCGCCGGGGTGCGCGGTCGCGAGGAAGTCCTGCAGCTCCTTGCTCGAAGCGCAGCGTGCGGTCGCCTTGGCGCCGGCACCGGCCGGCGGTTTTGCGACGAGCGGGTAGCCGATCTGCTCGGCGAACGCGAGCGCTTCGTCGACCGTGCTGCAGAGCTTGTGTCGCGCGCACGGGATGTCGTGCGCCGCGAACAGGTCCTTCATGGTCGCCTTGTCGCGGAAGTTGCGCGAGGTCGCGCGGTCCATGCCGCGGATGCGCAGCTGTTCGCGCACGATCGCGAGCGGTTCCTGCAGCGGTTCGAGCACGCCGAGCAGCCGTTCGACGGGGCCGGCGTCGCGCGCCAGGGATTTCACGGCTTCCGCGAGCTCGGTCGGACTCAAGCCATCGGTGACCTGGCGGAAGCCCGCGAGCTGCTCGCGGAATTCCGCGGGGAACTTCTCGGGGGCGTCCTGCGAGACGACGCTCAAACGCACGCCCGGCAATGCCAACGTCGCCCGCGCAAAGCGGAGCGTGGTCTCCATTGCATAGGGAATGGCGAAGGCGACGTGCACCATGGGGCCCGGCCAGGGTAGCGGGGTCTGCATTGGGCTGCCACCTGCCCAGGCCGTTCGGCAGGCTCCGGCCCGTCCGTTCGGGCGGTTGGAGCCACGCGCTGCGGATTTCGCCGGTGTGACCGTTCGCCTCTACAGTGCCACCATGCTCACCAAGCTCCATGCGCTGACGTGGCTCGTTCCGTGCGCCGCACTCGTTCTCGCGCTGCAGGGTGGCGCGCTGCCGAAGGCGTTCATCACGGGAGAAGGTTGGCAGCCGCTCACGCTGGCCGACTTCGTGAACGTCAATGGCGCGCCCGACACCTGGACCGAGCAGGACGGTGTGATCGTCTGCAGCGGCAAGCCGCACGGCGGCGCGCGCTCGAAGCAGCAGTACACGAACTTCGAGATGGTCCTCGAGTGGAAGCACCACGAACCGGCCGGCAACTCGGGCGTGTTCGTCTGGTGCCCCGAAACCGCGTTCGCGGAGCTGAAGCCAGGCGAGCTGCCGCGCAGCGGCATCGAAGTGCAGGTGCTCGATCTCGGCTACGAGACGAACTGGCAACGCGACAAGGGCAAACACTCGGACTGGTTCACGAGCCACGGCGACGTGTTCCCGGTCGGCGCGTCGAAGATGCAGCCGTTCACGAAGGAGATCACCTACGAAGACGGCGACGGCGCGAAGTTCACGGTCGGCAACGGCAAGAGCACGCGCAGCTTTCCGCAGCAGCGCCTGACGCGGCCCGCCGGCCAGTGGAACCACTACTACATCCGCGCGATCAACGGCGAGGTGCGGCTGTGGGTGAACGGCGAGGAGGTCAACGGCGGCAACGCGTGCACACCGGCGAGCGGGTACCTCGCGCTCGAGTCGGAGGGTGCCTTGGTCGAGTTCCGCAACCTGCGGCTCCGCGTGCTGCCCTAGTCCACAGCTGTCAGGTGGCGCCCCACCGCGATCGCCCCACTGCCGCCGATTGCTGTGCGGCGACAATGGATTCCGAGGACAGCACGAGAGCGCCGGCGAGGAACGGGAGCATGGCGAGCAGCAACCCACTTCCGATGCCGCCCACGCCCTCGAACCAGGTTCGTGTCGTTCGCTGGGCTGCCGTCGTGCCCGGCAGGCTGTATCATCCGCCGCTCCTCTCTCCTTTCCCGAGGTTCAATCCCATGCGCATTGCCTTCCTGTACGTTTCCCTGGGCCTGGCCACGGCCGCCGCGGCCCAGATCCCCATCCCGGCCTTCAGCAACACATACACCTTCCAGCACACTCGTGGCTTCTGGTTCCAGGCGCCGACGACGTTCGTGATCACCGACGTCCGCGTGCCCAACGAAGCGACGCAGCCGTTCCAGGCGGTCGAGATCATCGACCTCGGCGCCGCCCCGCCGCCCGCCTACCCCGGCACGGTGACCGGCACGCAGCTCTTCTACAACAACAGCACGGCCACCAGCTCACTGATCCCGGTGAACATCACGATCCAATCCGGCGCCTACATCGGCGTGCTCGGCTGCTGCACACCCACGCAGGGCTCCAACACGGGCTACAACTCGTACGGGACACCCGCGGGCGCGTTCGCCAGCAACATCCTCGGCAACCCGACCACGCTGACGCGCTTCGGCACGCAGTTCGGCATCGGCGCCGGCGGCAATATGCCCTGCTGGCAGGAACCGGCGGGCACCATCTCGCGCGTCGAGGTCTACGTCGCCCCGGCGACCGGCTATGCGAGCAGCGCCCCCTACGGCACCGGCTGCATCAGCGTCGCCGACGTCTCCTCGTACGAGAACTTCGCGACCTCGGGGGCCTTCGACCTCAGCAACACGTCGATCACGATGATCCGCACCGGCGGCACCTACCTCGCGCTGCCGGGCATCACGACCTTCCAGCCGACCACGACGGCGACCGCGCTGGCGCTGACCGATGACTCGGAAACGACGATCACGCTGTCCGGGCCGATGCCCGTCGGCGCGACCAGTTCGACGACCACGCTGGTGGTGTGCTCGAACGGCTTCGTGTCGGCCGGCACCGGCAACGGCACGACCTACACACCGGTACCGGCGACCTTCCTGAACGGCTCGCGCGCCTGGTGGAGCGGCTGCTGGCACGACTACAACCCGGCGATCGCCGGCAGCGGCCAGGTCAAGTGGGAAGAGGTCGCGGGCGTCGTCTACATCACCTGGGACGGCGTCTGGGACTACGGCGGCACGACCGCGGCAAACGCCAACACGTTCCAGATGCAGTTCGAGATCGCGACCGGCACGGTGCACTACCTGTACCAGACGATGAGCACCCTCGGGAACGGCAGGCTCGTCGGCTTCTCGGACGCCGGCGCCTCGGCCGACCCGGGCAGCATGGACATCTCGGCGGCCCTGCCCACGACCTACATCGCGGCGGTGTTCACGGTGGTGCCGCTGGCGCACTCGACCAGCGCACGGCCGGTGATCGGCACCACGCCGAACCTGCTGGCCAGCAACGTTCCGTCCGGTGCTCTGATCGGGCTGATGATCCTCGGCACCACCGAGTACACGACGGGCATCGACCTGACCTTCCTCGGGATGCCGACCTGCAACCTGTATGCGTCGCTCGACGTGATGTTGTCGTTCCTGCCGGCGGGCAGCACCGGCAGCGTGCCGTTCGTGATCCCGGCGAACCCCGCCCTCGCAGGCCTCATCATCCTGACGCAGGCCACTGCCTGGGTCCCCGGCATCAACCCGTTCGGCTTCATCACGTCGAACGGCATGCGGCTGACGCTCGACCTGCTGTGAGCGGCCCGGCGGGCGCGAGTCGCTACTCGCGTCAGCGCGTCACCGCGCTGCACGGCGGCCAACGTACAGCGCCACATCGCCAGCGCCGATTCCGACCGAACACACTGTCGTTGTTCGGCCGGCACGCCGCGCGGCCATCTACGAGAGTGGTTTCCTTCCAAAGCATGTAGCAAGCCAGAGCCCTAGCCCGCCTCTTTGCGCTCGCGCCGGCCGCTCCTCCATGCCAACATCGCGACCCATGCGTCCGATGCGGATCTGCCTCGCCGCCTCCGAAGTCGCCCCGTTCGCCAAGACCGGCGGCCTCGCCGACGTGATCGCGGGCCTCGGCCGCTGGCTCGGCAAGAAGGCCCCCGAAGGCGGCGGCTGCGACGTCCGCCTCTTCGTGCCCTGGTACAAGAAGGTCGCCGACACCAAGCTCGCGACCACGCCGCTGCCGAAGGCCCAGAACATCGACGTGCGCTTCCCGGCCCGCACGATCCGCTGCTCGATCCGCACGGCGCCGCTGCCATCGAGCGAAGTGCTCGTGCACTTCGTCGACTGCCCCGAGCTCTACGACCGCGACGGCTTCTACACGAGCGACGGCGACGAATCGCTGCGCTTCGCCCTGCTGTGCCGCGCCGTGCTCGAGACGTGCCAGCGCCTGCAGTGGGCGCCCGACGTCATCCACTGCAACGACTGGCACACGGGCCTGATCCCGCTCTACCTGCGCACGACCTACGCGTGGGACCGCCTGTTCACGCCGACCAAGACCGTGATGACGATCCACAACATCGGCTATCAGGGCGTGTTCCCCGAGAGCCAGCTCGACACGGTCGGCCTCGGCGAGCAACGCGCGCACGTGCACCACGGCGATCTGCGGGAGGGCAAGTTCTCGTTCCTCAAGACCGGCGTGCTGCACGCCACCAAGCTCTCGACCGTGTCGCGCACCTACGCGCGCGAGATCCAGACCGCCGAGTACGGCATGGGCCTCGACGAGCTGCTGCGCTCGCGCAGCCAGGACCTGATCGGCATCGTAAATGGCGTCGACTACGGCGACTGGAACCCAGCTTCGGACCCGTTGATCCCGCACCACTACACGGCCGACGACCTCTCGGGCAAGGCGAAGATGAAGGCAGCCCTGCTGCAGCGCCTGCAGCTGCCGCACGACCCGCGCGCGCCCGTGTTCGGCGTCGTGTCGCGGCTCACCGCGCAGAAGGGCTTCGAGCTGTTCGCGGACTCGATCCCGATCTACCTGCAGCGCGAAGACATGAGGCTGTGCGTGCTCGGCTCGGGCGAGAACAAGCACGAGCAGTACTTCCAGTGGCTGCACGACACGTGGCCCAAGAAGGTCGGCATCTACCGCGGCTTCCACGACGAGCTCGCGCACTGGATCGAAGCGGGCAGCGACGTGTTCCTGATGCCGAGCCGGTTCGAGCCGTGCGGCCTGAACCAGATGTACAGCCTGCGCTACGGCACGCCTCCCGTCGTACGGCGCACGGGCGGCCTCGCCGACACCGTGCAGCCGTGGACACCCGCCGAGCAGACGGGCACGGGGTTCCTGTTCGACGACTACAGCAGCCAGGCCCTGGCCGACACCCTCGATTGGGTGCTGCGCAACTGGCGCGACCAGCGCGGCTGGAAGCAGCTCGTGCAGAACGGCATGAAGCAGGACTTCTCGTGGGATCGCCAGGGTCCCGAGTACATCGCCCTCTACCGCTCCCTCGTCCCCGCGTAGCCCCATGCACGTCGTCCTCGTCGAACCGGCCTTCCCCAAGAACCAGCGCGAATTCCTGCGCGGCCTGCTGAGCACGGGCGTGCGCGTCTCCGCGATCGGCGAACGGCCGCTGGAGACGCTGCCGAACGAGCTGCGCGAAGGCCTGTTCCAGTTCGAGCGCGTGCGCAGCGTCGTCGACGAGCACGGCCTCGCCGAGGCCGTGAAGCGGCTCTCGCAGAAGGCGCGCGTCGACCGCCTCGAAGCGACCGTCGAAGCACACGTGATGGCCACGGCGCACGTGCGCGAGCAGCTCAAGATCTACGGCACGACGAGCAAGACCGCGTGGCTCTGCCGCGACAAGCCCGCGATGAAGGAGGCCGTGCGCAAGGCCAACATCGCGTGCGCGCAGAGTGCGCGCGTCGAGAAGGTCGCCGATGCCGAAGCGTTCGCCAAGAAAGTCGGCTACCCGCTGATCTGCAAGCCGCTCGACGCGGCGGGCGCCTCGGGCACGCACAAGGTCTCGAGCGACGCGGAGCTCGCAACGGCGCTGGATGCGCTGCGCGTCGCGCAGGGCCGCACGATCGCGATCGAGGAGTTCCTCGAAGGGCACGAAGGCTTCTACGACACGGTCTCGGTCTGCGGCAAAGTCGCGATCGACTTCGCGAGCCACTACTTCCCGAACGTGCTCGAGGCGATGCGCACGCGTTGGATCTCGCCGCAGATCGTCTGCACGAACCGCATCGACGGCGACGCCTACAAGGAGCTGCGCGCGATGGGCCAGCAGGTCATCGAAGCACTCGGCATCTGGACCTCGCCGACGCACATGGAGTGGTTTCAGGGTCCGAAGGGCCTCAAGTTCTCCGAGATCGGCTGCCGCCCGCCCGGAGTCGGCGTCTGGGATCTCTACTGCGCCGCGAACGACTTCGACCTCTATGCGGCGTGGGGTCACGCGATCGTGCACGAGAAGGTGCCGTTCAAACCGTCGCGCAAATACGCGGCCGGCATGATCGCGCTGCGCCCCGACCGCGACGGCGTGATCTCGCACTACGACGGCCTCGACGAGATCCAACGCCGCTTCAAGGAGTGGATCCTCGACGTGCACACGCCGGCTGCGGGCACGGCGACACAGGGCGTCGAGAGCGGCTACATGGGCAATGCCTATCTGCGCATGCGCCACCCCGACTACGACACGCTGCGCAACATGCTGTCGACCGTCGGCGAGACGGTGAAGGTCCGCGCGCGTTGACCGCGGTGACGGCGGGCGGGACGCAGACCTCGGCGCGTCCTCCGGCTAGGAGGAGCCGTTCGCGACCTTGGACCAGACTTCGTGCAGCGGGATCTCGACCTTGGGCAGGATTGCGAGGCGGATCTTCGCGGTGTGCAGCGTGGCAGGGCCGAACCGGTTGCCGTCGTTGACGAACTGCGCGACGGTGCGCTTCCTGCCGTCGACGAGCCACAATTCCGGCGTGCCAGCGGCCTCGTAGCGGTGCTTCTTCTTCGTGCGGTCGCGCGCAGCGGTGTTCGGCGACAGGATCTCGATCACGAGATCGGGAGTGCCGACGACGTGAGTTGCGATGATGCGGTGTGTGTGATCTCGCAGCACGACCACGAGGTCAGGCCGCACGATGTCGTGAACGAGCAGGTGGCAATCGATGTCGGTGAAGACGCGGCCGCGCCGCTTCAGCTCGATCGCCGCGTACAGGTGATAGCTGAGGGCAGCTTGCATGCCCTGGTGGTCGCTGCCGGCGGCCGAGCTCACGACGACCTTCCCGTCGAGCACCTCGTAGCGCTTGCCGTCGTCCGGAAGGAGGCAGTACTCCTCGTAGGTGCACTTGTGCGACTTGGCGGCTGGCATCGAGTCGAGTCTCTGCATGACATGCTAGTGGCTCCTCGGCCCCTGACAATCGGGCCCGATGCTGAGTGGCTCGCCGGCTGCTCGCGGTTGCACTCGACTTCGGGAAACACTGGCAGTCGGTACCGGCGCACTGAGCGCGGCTCGCGGCTCCGTTCCCGAAGGTCACTCGGCGCGACTGCGACGCTCGCTACGTGTCTTCGCAGCGCTACCATGCGCGCATGGGCAAGGAGCTGCGCATCGACAGCCACCAGCACTTCTGGCGCTACTCGAAGGCCGATTACGGCTGGATCGACGACACGATGGCCGCGCTGCGACGCGACTTCCTGCCAGGGGACCTGCGTCCGTTGCTCGATGCCGCCCGAATCGACGGCTGCATCGCGGTGCAAGCGCCGCAGACGCTGGCCGAGACGCGCTTCCTGCTCGACCTCGCCGAGAAGCATGCGTGGATCCTCGGCGTCGTCGGCTGGGTCGAACTGCAGTCCCCCACCGTCGATGCGCAACTGCGTTCGTTTGCGACGAACCCGCGCCTCGTCGGCGTGCGCCACATTGCCCAGGCCGAAGGCGACCGCTTCCTCACAGCACCCGACTTCCTGCGCGGCATCGCGGCGCTGGCTGCCTACGACCTCAGCTACGACGTGCTGATCTATCCGCGCCAGCTGCCCGCGGCGATCGAACTCGTCGCGCGCTTCCCGCAGCAGACCTTCGTGCTCGACCACGCCGCGAAGCCGGACCTGCGTTCGGGGGATCTCGCAGCGTGGCGGCAGCACATGAAGGTGCTGGGGCAGGCGCCGAACCTGTTCTGCAAGCTCTCGGGCCTCGCGACCGAGGCGCCGTGGCGAACCTGGACCCTCGACACGGTGCGCCCGGCCGTCGACTTCGTCCTCGAGCAGTTCGGCGAACAGCGCGTGCTGTTCGGCAGCGACTGGCCCGTGTGCCACTGCGCCACGACCTATGCCCGATGGGTAGATTCCGTCGAGGCCTTGCTGGCGCGAACCTCTCCGGCCTGCGCGGCGGCGGTGTTCGGCGGCACGGCCCTAGCCGCCTACCCCCGCCTCCAGCCAGCCGCGAGCTGAGCCGATCCGGCCAGCCCGGAACGCACTCCGTTTGCGAAACCGTGGGCCTTCCCGACTTCCTGCCGAGCCGGACGAGGATCGGACTTTTCACTACCGATGGGTTGCTCTCCCCTCACAGACCCAATAGATAGTGGATCCCTTCGGCGAGCCACCCCTCGTCCGGCCACCTCTGAGGGCTGGACCCAGGTTGCTGGCCGTTGGGTCCGGGCATCGGTCACTGCCTGGATCGGGTTCTGTGCCAGTCCAGTCCGTCGGAAGACGCCCAGCGTGCCGTGCGGCAGGCTGGGTGTCGCTTTCGGTGCCGCAGCTGCTCTCGTCCCTCGGTCAGGGCTGCGGCGTGAATAAGAGCACTGTTCTGGCAGGAGCAGTAAGCGGGCGTCATCACCGGGAGCCCCCCGGTCAGGAGGAACTAGCGTGAAGGTCACTCGTCGGTTCACGGTCAAAGGCAAGTCTGCGTACGAAGGCATCCCGTTCGCGAAGCGATCCACGGAGATCCGGAACACCAACGGTTCGCTCGTGTTCGAGGCGCGCGACTTCGACGCCCCGAGCCAGTGGAGCCAGGTCGCGGTCGACATCCTGGCGCAGAAGTACTTCCGCAAGGCCGGCGTGCCGCAGCGCCACCCCGAAGGCACGCACGATGGCGGCCAGCCGATCCTCGACGAGGACGGCAAGCCCGTGCTCGGCGGCGAACGCGATGCGCGGCAGGTGTTCCAGCGCCTGGCCGGCTGCTGGCGCCACTGGGGCGAACAATACGGCTACTTCGACAGCAAGGACGACGCGCAGGCGTTCGAAGACGAGCTCTGCCACATGCTCGCGGCGCAACACGTCGCCCCGAACTCGCCGCAGTGGTTCAACACGGGCCTGCACCACGCCTACGGCATCACGGGACCTCCGCAGGGCCACTGGTATGTGGAGGGCGGCAAGGACCCGAAGAAGGCCGGCAAGCTGCAGAAGAGCCGCAGCGCCTACGAACGCCCGCAACCGCACGCGTGCTTCATCCAGGCGGTGACGGACGACCTCGTCAACGAGGGCGGCATCATGGACCTGTGGACGCGCGAGGCGCGTCTCTTCAAATACGGATCGGGCACGGGCAGCAACTTCTCGGCGCTGCGCGGCGAGAACGAACCGCTCTCGGGTGGCGGCAAGAGCTCGGGCCTGATGAGCTTCCTGCGCATCGGGGATCGCGCCGCAGGCGCGATCAAATCGGGCGGCACGACGCGCCGCGCGGCCAAGATGGTCTGCCTCGACCTCGACCACCCCGACATCGAGACGTTCGTGTCGTGGAAGGTCAACGAGGAACAGAAGGTCGCGGCGCTCGTGACCGGCAGCAAGCTGATCCGCCGCCACCTCAACGCGATCGTCAACGCGTGTCACGTGCCGCAGGGCACGGGTGCGCAGGCCGGCAGTGCCTCGGCCGAGGGCGCGCCGGGCACCGGCCCGACGACGATCAACACGTCGCCGCGCGAGAACGAGCGGCTGCGTTTGGCACTCTGCGAGGCGCGCGCTGCCGGCGTGCCCGAGACCTACCTGCACCGGGCAGTGCAGCTCGGCGGCCAGGGCCTGCACGCGGTCGAGGTGAACGAGTACACGACCGACTGGGACGGTGAGGCCTACGGCACGGTCTCGGGCCAGAACTCGAACAACTCCGTGCGCGTGCCGAACGAGTTCTTCCGCGCCGTCGAAGAAGGCGGCAAGTGGCGGCTGATCCGCCGCACCGACCGCGGCGTGGCCAAGGAAGTCGAGGCGCGCGAGCTCTGGGACAAGGTCTCCTATTCGGCGTGGGCCTGCGCGGATCCCGGCGTGCAATACGACACGACGATCAACGAGTGGCACACGTGCCCGGCCGACGGCCGCATCAACGCGAGCAATCCGTGTTCGGAATACATGTTCCTCGACGACACGGCGTGCAACCTCGCGTCGATCAACCTCGCGAAGTTCCTGATCGAGCGGAGCCCGAAGGACGGCGCGCGCAGCAAGGACGCGAACACGACCGAGATCGGCGCGTTCGATCTCGATGGTTTCCGGCACGCGTGCCGGCTGTGGACGATCGTGCTGGAAATCAGCGTGTTGATGGCGGGCTTCCCGAGCCAGTCGATCGCGCAACGCAGCTACGAGTACCGCACGCTCGGCCTCGGCTTCGCGAACCTCGGCACGATCCTGATGCGGCTCGGCATCCCGTATGCCTCGCCGAAGGCCTACGCGATCGCCGGCGCGCTGTCGGCGATCCTGACCGGCGAGTCCTTTGCGGCTTCGGCCGAGATGGCCAAGGAGCTGGGACCGTTCCCAGGCTTTCAGCGCAACCGCGAGGCGATGCTGCGCGTGATCCGCAACCACCGCCGCGCGGCCTACAACGCGATGACCTCCGAATACGAAGGCCTCAGCGTGACGCCGATCGGCATCGAGCCGCAGCTGTGCCCCAGCGACCTGCTCGAGGCCGCGCGCGAATGCTGGGACCGCGCGCTCTCGCTCGGCGAGAAGCACGGCTTCCGCAACGCGCAGGTCACCTGCATCGCGCCGACCGGCACGATCGGCCTGCTCATGGACTGCGACACGACGGGAGTCGAACCCGACTTCGCGCTCGTGAAGTTCAAGAAGCTCGCGGGCGGCGGCTACTTCAAGATCGCGAACCAGAGTCTCGCTCCGGCGCTCAAGAAGCTCGGTTACTCGGCCGCGCAGATCGACGACATCCTCGCCTACGTCGTCGGACGCAAGACGCTGGCCGGTGCACCGGCGATCAACCACGAGACGCTGGCGCGCCGCGGCTTCGACGACGCCGCGATCCAACGCGTCGAGAAGGCGCTCGAAGCGGCCTTCGACATCAGCTTCGCGTTCAACAAGGGCATCCTCGGCAACGAGTTCCTCGAGAAGCTCGGGCTCACCGCGGCCCAGCTGAATGACTGGAGCTTCGACCTGCTCAAGCACCTCGGCTTCACGAAAGCCGACGTCCAGGCGGCCAACGACTACGTCTGCGGCACGATGACGGTCGAAGGAGCCCCGCATCTGAAGGACGCGCACCTGCCCGTGTTCGACTGCGCGAACCGATGCGGGCGCACGGGCCAGCGCTTCATCCCGTATGCGGCCCACATCGACATGATGGCTGCGGTGCAGCCGTTCATCAGCGGCGCGATCAGCAAGACCATCAACATGCCCAACGACGCGACGATCGACGACGTCAAGGAGGCATACCGCTCGAGCTGGAAGAAGATGCTGAAGGCGGTCGCGCTCTACCGCGACGGCAGCAAGCTGAGCCAGCCGCTGAGCTCCACGGTGGAAGAGGCGACCACGGCCAACGTCACGGCGATGGCGGCCGATGTGCACGCGATGGCCTCGCGTATCACGGAGCGCGTCGTGCACCGCTACATCGCCAAGCGCCGCCGCCTGCCGAACCGGCGCGCGGGTTACACGCAGAAGGCCGTCGTCGGTGGCCACAAGATCTACCTGCGCACCGGCGAGTACGAGGACGGCACGCTCGGCGAGATCTTCCTCGACATGCACAAGGAGGGCGCCGCGTTCCGCAGCTTGATGAACTGCTTCGCGATCGCCGTGTCGTTGGGCCTGCAGCACGGCGTGCCGCTCGACGAGTTCTCCGATGCGTTCGTGTTCACGCGCTTCGAGCCGAACGGCATCGTGCACGGCCACGACCAGATCAAGATGGTCACGTCCGTCATCGACTACGTGTTCCGCGAGCTCGCGATCAGCTATCTCGGCCGCGAAGAGCTCGCGCAGGTCCACAGCGAGGACCTGCGCAACACGACGACGGGCGGCGAGAAGATCGTCGAGTTCACCGACGAGGAGATCGTCTCGGAGACCACCTACGAGGGCCAAGCACCGCCGCCGCCCGTGCACGAGAACGTGCATCTGCATCCACCGAGCCACGGTCTGTCGCGCACCTTCGATGCGCCGCCCCAAACTGGAGGCAACGGCGGCAGTGGCCACGGCCCCGTCGCGCCTCTCGCGGCGAAGAACCCTGCGCTGCTGCGCGACACCACGACGGCGCTCGAGAGCCGGCAGACGCGGCTCAAGATCGCCGAAGCCCGCCTCAAGGGCTACGAAGGCGACCCGTGCGGCGGCTGCGGCGCGTTCACGCTCGTGCGCAACGGCACCTGCCTCAAGTGCGTGAGCTGCGGCGCGACGAGCGGCTGCAGCTGAGCCCGCCATCGGCAACTTGATTGCGCACTAATTCATGGGGCGGTCACGATCCCGGACTGACGACGCCCTCGACCGTGCGCCGGATCCGGCGCGGGTTGTCGTCGCGCAACTCCTCTGGCAA
>Ga0075418_10000566_pt1 | contig 39657 bp, 35 predicted proteins | sample SoiMetdeltSBSDD2_FD_81776 | JGI IMG/M metagenome (GOLD analysis project Ga0075418, IMG submission 81776) | Bulk soil microbial communities from a Populus tree surrounding site in Tennessee, USA - Soil MetaG P. deltoides SBSDD2 | ecosystem: Environmental > Terrestrial > Soil > Tree plantation...
AGGGGACCAGCGTCGAGAATCGTGTCCCGATCCGTCCAGAACACGCCGCCCCAGGCCAGCGCCGCGATGCCGACGATCAGAAGCACCACACCAATCACGCGTTTTGCGGACATGCAATCACCTCAGCCGCCCCTAGTGCAAGGGCTGCGCCGGATCGCGGCGCCAGCGGAACCGTTCCCGGCGCATGGAAGTTGCAAGCCGGAATTCCACGGAGGAAATATGGAGAGTCACGTGAAACTGCTGGGTCACCCTGTCCATCAAATGCTGATTGTCTTTCCGCTGGGCCTGCTGGGGATGGCGGTCGTCTTCGATATCCTCGCGTTCGCACTCGGAAATGGCTACTGGTCTGAGATTGCGCTGTGGATGATGGTGGCCGGCATTGTCACGGGCCTGCTCGCCGCGCCGTTCGGCGTGATCGACTGGCTCGCGATCCCGGCGAGAACCAGGGCCAAGCGGATCGGCGCGATCCACGGCCTTGGCAACGTTGTCGTGTTGGCGCTGTTCGCGGGCAGCGCGCTGTTCCGCTGGGCGGAACCGCAGAACCCGGCCGGCCTCGCGTTGGCGCTGTCGATCAGCGGTCTGTGTCTCGCGCTCGTGACGGGCTGGCTGGGTGGAGAACTGGTCGACCGGCTCGGCGTCGGCGTCGATTCCGGCGCGCACCTCGATGCGCCGAGCTCGTTGAGGAGGCGCCGCGCCGCGTAACCGACCGTGGTGCGCGCGCTGATCCGGCCGGACACCCTGTGGGCCTGGAAGGGGCCTTCCCTGCTCATCGTGAACACGCGCGGGGAATGCGGCGCCGATCAATCCCTGTCGGGGTACTACTTCCGCGAGGCCCGCTTTCTCAGCCGCTGCTGCTTCGAGATCGACGGCCAGCCGCCCTGGCTGTGCGAGGCGACTGCCGTCGATCCCGAGGTCCTGGCATTCTCCTACGCGTTTCCCGAGGTCGCGCAGTACGGCGGCGGCGGCAGCGGCCAGTCGGGAGACGATGAGCCCAGGAATGAACGGGGCCTGCCGCAGCGCGGCCTGAATATTCAGCTCACCTATCGAGTGCGCGTCGCGTCGCTCGAGATTCGCGCTTCGATCGTGAACGCGTCGAAGGAGACGCTCGAATTCGACGCCGGCTGGCACCTCGACGCCGACTTCGCCGACATCCAGGAAGCGCAGGCCGCCCGGCGGCAGCAGCAGGCAGACGTGCACCGGCGTCCCGAACGACACGCCCTCAGGTTCGAATATACCCACGAACGACTGCCCTATCGTTCCGAGATCGCGTTCGCATCACCTGCGGAATGGCACATCGCGGAGGAACGCGCAGCGACGCACCTGCGGCTGGCTCCGCACGAACACGCCGATCTGACGGTGACAGTACGACCCGCCGACGCCGAAGGCGTCCCCGATGCCGCCGCCGTCGACGAGCGCGAACGGCTGGTCGAGGAATGGCGGCGTCGAGCGACGTCTATTTTCGCGCCGCAGAACACGCTGTTCGAAGCAGTGGTCGCGAGCAACATCCGCGACGTCGCGTCGTTCCCGCTGCTCGAGGGCCCTCGCGACGAGTGGCTGGCGCTGCAGGCTGGCGTGCCGCTCTATCCCGCGTTCTTCGGACGCGATGCCGTCACCGCCGGGTGGCAGACGGCGCTCGTCGACCAGGGGCGCTGCCTGGATGCTGCGCTGACGAAGCTCGCCAGGCGCCAGAGCACGCGCTTCGACGACTGGCACGACGAAGAACCGGGGCGCATCCCCTACCAGATGCGCCGGGGCCCGCTCGCGATTCTGAACATCAATCCGTATTCGGCCTACTACGCCGACTACGCGAGCCCGCTGATGTTCGTGATTTCACTGGCGAATCTCTACGCCTGGACTGGCGACGCGAGCTGCCTCCGCCGGCACTGGGACGCGGCCCGGCGCATCGTCGACTGGGCGCGCGAATATGGCGATCGCGACCGCGACGGCTACCTGGAGTACGAAACACGGTCGTCGAAAGGCACCAAGAACCAGGGGTGGAAGGACAGCGGCGACGCGGTGATCTACGAAGACGGATCGCCGGTACCGCCGCCGATTGCGACGTGCGAGCTGCAGGGCTACTGGTACGCAGCGCAGCAGCTCATGGGACTTCTGAGCTGGATGCAGGGGCGCACCGCCGATGCCCGCGCTTATCTGGCGGCCGCGTCCGAGTTGAAGACGCGCTTCAACCGCGACTGGTGGCACGACGAGGACGAGTTTTTTGCGCTGGCGATGGATCCGCAGAAGCGTCTGGTGCGCGCCGCCTCGTCCAATGTCGGGCACTGCCTCGCCGCCGGCATCATCGACGCGGATCACGTTCCGCCGGTCGTCGGCCGCCTCTTCGCGCCCGACATGTTCAGCGGCTGGGGCGTGAGGACGCTTTCGGCCGACCATGCCTACTACAACCCTGTCAGCTACCACCGTGGCACGGTGTGGGCAGTCGAACAGGCTTCGATCCTGTTTGGCCTGCGGCGGTTCGGCTTTGACGCCCGCGCGCACGACATCGCCCGCGCGCTGTTCGACCTTGCGCAGCTCTACCCCGAGTACCGAATCCCGGAATGTGTCGGCGGATACTCGCGGTCCGAGCGCGCTACGCCGGGCGCGTATCCGCAGGCAAACGCGCCGCAGCTCTGGAACGCCACCGCATTTCCGCTGGTCGTCCAGAGCCTGCTCGGCATGCTGCCGCTGGCACACTACGAGCTGCTGTTCATCGACCCGGTGCTTCCGGCGTGGCTGCCCGAGGTCGTCGTCCGCGGTCTGCGTGTCGGCGAGGCGACGGCGACGCTGCGATGCTGGCGCACCGCCGAGGGCCGGACCGACTTCGAGGTTCTTCATAAGCAGGGGACGCTTCGCATTGTCCGGCAGCCGCCGCCGGAGTCGCTGACCGCGGGGATCGGCGACCGGCTGCACGCGATGCTCGACACGATGATGCGGTAGACCACTTTCGATAGTACGTAGTGTCCGGCTTCAGCCGGACTCGCCCGATCCGCCTGAAGGCGGACACTCGTACGCGTGAAACGCGCTAGCACTGGAGGTTTCATGAAGCTCTCGCTCAAGCCAATCTCTGAACAGGTGATCGTCATCACCGGTGCGTCCAGCGGCATTGGGCTGGTCACCGCGCAGAAGGCCGCAAGCGGGGGCGCACGCGTGGTGCTCGCCGCGCGGAACGAGGCCGACCTGCGTCAGGCGGCAGACGACATCCGCGCACGCGGCGGACGCGCCATCTACGTAGTGGCCGACGTAGCCGATCCGGATCAGACGGACTCAATCGCGAGGTCAGCGGTCGCCGAGTTCGGCGCCATCGACACATGGGTGAACAACGCGGCCGTGTCGATGTACGGCCGCGTCATGGAGCTGTCCACCGAGGAAATGCGGCGGCAGTTCGACGTGAACTACTGGGGCCAGGTCTACGGCTGCCGCGCAGCCGTTCCCCACCTGCGCAAGACCGGTGGCGCGATCATTAACGTCGGCAGCGCGCTGTGCGACCGGGCGATTCCGCTGCAGGGAAATTACTGCGCCGCCAAGCACGCACTCCGGGCGTTTACCGAGACGCTGCGGATGGAGCTCGAAGCCGAAGGCGCGCCGATCTCGATCACGCTGGTCAAGCCCGCCAGCATCGACACACCGTTCTTCGAGAAGGCGCGCACCCATCTCGATGTCGAACCACAACCGGTGCCGCCGGTGTATGCGCCGGAAATCGTCGCCGACACGATTCTCCGCTGCGCGGTGCATCCGGCTCGCGACGTGATCGTCGGCGGTTCCGGCAAACTGCTGTCGGCCGCGAGTCTGGCGCCCCGGGTTGCCGATCGATACATGGAAAGCCGGTTGTTCGAGGCTCAGCAGACCGATATTCCGGTGCGCGACGGCCGTCCCGACAATCTGTTCAATCCGGTCGAGCATGACGGCGGCCAGCGCGGACGAACGTGGCGGGGACGCACGAAGAGCACCAGCGCGTATACCGCGGCAGTGCTCAGGCCTCGACTGGCGGCCGCCACGCTCGTAGGACTTGCGGCAGTCATGGCAGCAACATCGCTGTGGCTGCCGCCGCGGCGCTGATTCCTGAGATGGCGATGAAGCGGCTCGACCGTCTGTAATCGTCCGCGGTCTCCAGCGGTGGATCGGCGGCATCGCCCAGCCATCGGTCGGTGACGAGCTGGCCGTTCAGCCAGATTGGACCCACGAGCCGGCGGCCGATCGCGCCCGCGACTGCCGCTTCGCTCCAGCCGGCATTGGGCCCTGGCAGCAGCGCGTGCTGATCGATGCCGACGCGCAGCGCCTTGCGCCCGGAAAAACCCGGCAACACCGCCGCGACCGCCGCCACAAGCAGCCATGTCGCTCGCGCCGGCACGAAGTTCATCAGATCGTCCAGCCTGGCGCCGCACCAGCCGAACCGGATGTAGCGGGGCGTCCGATATCCGACCATCGAATCCATCGTGCTCACCACCTTGAACAGCGTGAGCAGCGGTAAGCCGCCGATGACGTAGCAGAAGAGCGCGCTCGTAAACCCGTCGGTGAGGTTCTCGCTCAGACTCTCGACTGCGGCGCGGCGGCATGCCGGGCCGTCCATCCGATCGGTGTCACGGCCGACCAGCTTCGAGACACTTCGACGGGCGTCGTCGAGCGCGCCGCGGGCAACGGCGCGCTCGATATCGCGGCCATGACGCAACAGATCGCCGAGCGCAAGGAAGCTGTACAACACGAACACGTGCGCCGCCCAGCCGAGCCACGTTGCGAGCGCAGACAGGCTCATGACCACGCCCGACACGCCGGCGACCCAGATGGTGGCGAGCAGAACAAACAGCGCGATGCCGCCGCCATACCCGTGAGCGCCGAGCCTTCGCAAGATGCCTTCGATCGCCTGCAGCGACCGCCCGATCAGGCGAACGGGATGCAAGTGGTACTCGGGATCGCCGACAGCGAAGTCGATGGCCACCGCCACCGCAAGCGCAATCGCGTGGGGCGCCAGCGGCCAGTCTAGAGGCATGTGTCCACTAAAGCGGTCTTCAATCGTACGTAGTGTCCGGCTTTAGCCGGACTTGCCGGGTCCGCCTGAAGGCGGACACTACGTACGAATGAAAGGCGCTCTAGGAGGACCGCCACTTGTCGGCCCACCCGAGGGCAAGCGCCGCCAGCACGAGCGATTTGGCGTCGTCGCGCGTGCCCTGGTGCAGCGCGGCCCTGTATGCCGGCCACGAGTCAGGCTTGCCGGCGACGTTGGCCGCCAGGATGGCAGCCTGCTGCACGCTCGCGTCCCACTGAACCGACGCGGGGATGGCGCCATGCCGCACGCGATCCAGTACCGCCGCCAGCGCGTGAGCGGCCGCGCCGACGAGCGGCTCGTACACGAGCGCCTTGACGTTCTTCCGCAGCAGGTCGAGGCGCGGCGGGTCGAGCAGCGGGCTGATGTCATCGACGAACGTCGCTTCCTTGACGCCATATCGCCCGAGCGCATGAAAGACGCCGCGCGTGTAGCTTGGCTCCAGGCCGTTCTGCCACCGGAGCGCTTCCTGCGTCGCCTGTCTGACCGCCCGGCCGATCAGTTCTCCGAGTTTGACGTGCGGACTGGTGGAGGTCCGGACACCTCCGGTGCCGGCAGGCGACGCGATACAGAACTGGTCGGTTCCCGTGCCGGTCGCCAGGTCCATCGACTGGCGGCTCGGCACGGCAAGCCGCTGCAATGCGGCGCTCTTCCCCTCGGTCAGGGTCGTCGCCGCTCGTGTCAGAGCGCCCGGCGTGAGCGGGCGCGTCACCAGCATCATCGTGTTGATCGTTCCCGCATGCACCGGCACCTTCTGGATGCCGGCATCGGTCTCGCGCCAGTTCGCGGGATCGCCCGCGCACGTGGCATTTCCCTCCACGCCGGCGGTGACGAGGGCGATGACTTCCACCTCGTCATCCGTTTCCGCCGCAAGAGCGGCGTAGTTCATATTGGCGGCGGTGCCCATCATCACGGTCGCGTCGGGTGGCAGCAAGGCGTCGGCGCAGATGCGCTCGTGATATCCCGCGTATCCGATTTCGGCGATCAGCTGGTGCAGGTCGTGATGACCGGCGCCCTCGCAGCTTTGGTGGTTCAGCAGGAACCGCACGTGATCGGTCTGCCCGCCGTTGACGACGGAGGTGGAGAGCACACGGTGCGGGAGCGCGAGTTCGGCGAGCAGGTACTTGCCGCTCCGCTTCAAGATGAATTCGCGACGCTCGAGCAATGTTTCCCAGGTCATGACGCTCCATCCGACAGCAGCCGATCCAACCCGCGGCCATGCTGCTCCAGCCAATCTGCGAGGCGTTCATAGTGATCGCGCTTTGGCGTCAGGGACGCCATAGGCACTCCGAACAGCTCCACACACACATCCGGATTCTCCAGCGCGCCGTGGAGATAGGTGCCGATCGCTCCCGGCAGGCAGGCGCCGTCGGCGGTGCCATCGTCGAAGCGCGCGAAGGGCTGCGCAGACCCCTCAAACGAGGTTTCGCCCATGTGGATTTCATAGCCGGTGAACCTCGTGCCCCCGCGCGTGGTTGCCGACCTCACCTCCGTCCGCTTGTCCGGCTTCATCACGGTGACGACCGGCAGCAGCCCGAGCCCGGGCGCCGAGCCGCCTCCTTCGACGCCGAGAGGATCGTCGATGCGCCGCCCCATCATCTGAAACCCGCCGCACAGGCCCAGCACGGCAGCGCCGCGGCGGCGCTGCCCGAGAATCCACGCCGACAGGCCTGAGGAATGCAGCCACTTGAGATCGCCAATGGAGTTCTTCGTACCGGGCAGGACGACGAAGTCATAGTCGGCGGACGGCGGCGCCGTGATCCAGTCAGCCCACGAGAGCAGCCGGAAGTCGGTTGCGTTCGACATGCACGGCAAATGGACAATGGCGATGCGCGCGCCGGCGGGGGCCAGCCGTCGTGGCTCGGTCTGGAGCGCAAGGCTGTCCTCCGCATCGATGGCGATATCGGCCGCGTACGGAAAGATGCCGAGGCAGTGCGACCGCGTCCGCGCTTCGAGCATCCTGGCACCTTCCTCGAACAGCGAGACGTCTCCCCTGAACTTGTTGACGGCGAACCCTCGCAGGAGCGCCCGCTCGTCATGGGTCAGCAAACCGACCGTGCCGAGAATGGAGGCAAAGACGCCCCCGCGCTCGATGTCGGCGACGAGCATCCAGGGCGCGCGGAGACGGACGACGAGATCCAGGTTCACCAGATCCTTCTCGCGCAGGTTCACTTCGCTCACGCTCCCCGCGCCCTCGATGACGATGACGTCAAAACGGCGGGCGAGGTCCTCGTATGCGGCAAGGACGTGACCGCGCAGCTCGGCAACATGCTGGTAGTAGGCGCGCGGCGGCAGCGTCTTCCACACGCGTCCGTTCACGACCACCTGGCTCGCCCCGGCGCCGTTCGGCTTGAGCAGAATTGGATTCATCGCCGGCTCCGGTTCGAGCCCGCATGCTTCCGCCTGCACGACCTGGGCGCGTCCGATCTCGCCGCCTTGCCGGCACGGGTACGAGTTGTTCGACATGTTCTGCGCCTTGAACGGCGCTACCGCCACTCCGCGGCGCCGCAGCCACGCGCACACGGCCGTCGCCATCCAACTCTTGCCGGCGTTCGACGAGGTGCCGCCGATGAACAGCGGCTTCGCCGGCATTACGCGCGTCTCCGCGCCAGCCAGATCAGATAGGGGCCTCCCACGCACGCGGTAATCGCGCCGGCCGGCACTTCCGCAGGCGCAAGTACGACGCGGCCGAGCGCATCACACGACGCCAGCAGCACGCCGCCAAGAAAGAACGCGCATGGCATGAGGACGCGGCCGTCGGCGGTGACTCGTGCGCGCACCAGGTGGGGCACGACAAGACCGATGAACCCGATCGGACCCGTCACCGCGACCGTGACGGCGGCCAGCACCGACCCCGAGAGATAGCCGAACCGCATCAGCCGGCGCACGTCGGTGCCCCTCGTCGCCGCCCACTGATCGCCCATCGCCACAAGGTTCCACGCCCGCGCCCGCCGGACGATCAGTATCGCCAGCAGCGACACGACTCCAATGAACACGGCCAGCGGGCGGTAGTCGATCGCGTCAAGGCTGCCGATCAGCCACCGGGCGATCGCGAATGATGCGGACATCCCGGAGAGTCCGTAGACGAGAAGAATGAGCGCGGAACACACGCTGTTGATCGCGACGCCGGCGAGCAGCAACCCGAATGGCGAGATGTCGCGGTCGCGGACCGAGGTGCCGAGGACGAAGAACAGCACGCACGCGGCGCCGGCAATGGCTGCCGCCCAGACGGCGGACACACCGCCAATGGCGTCCCACCCTGCGGCAATCGCCACCACCGCGCCGAGCGACGCACCCGTGGACACGCCCAGCGTGTACGGCGTCGCCAGCGCATCGCGGAGCATTGACTGGAAGACGCATCCGCCGAGCGCCAGCGCCGCCCCGGCGAACAGCCCGAGCAGAGTACGCGAGAGACGGAGCTGCACCAGGATCGACCAGTCGGGCGCCTCGCGCGCCAGGACGCGCGAGAGGTCGAGCGGTGACGGTCCTGCAAAGGGCAGCAGGACTGCCGCGGCAAGGAACGCCGCCGCCGAGAACCACACCCACTGCATGCCCTCGAGCCGGCTAAGGCCGGCCCCCACATCCGCGGCACCGGTACCCACGTGGCGGGAGTCTGTCGTGGGGGCCGGCTTCAGCCGGCTCGAGGCGTGTTCATCCATCCGCGTCACCGGTAGCAGATGCGCGCGCGTCCGTCGGATGTGACAACTCGCTCGAGCCGCGTGGAGAAATACTCCAGCCAATCGGTCCGCCTCGCCGCGTCCGCCACCGGCAGATCGCACGCAACGGTACGGCCGCTGAGGACGATCACCCGTGTGCAGAATTCGAGCGCAAGGTTCAGGTCGTGCGAGACGGCCATGCACAGGACGCCGGCCGCCGCCTGCCGCTGCAGCAGCTCGAAACAGTTCAACTGCTGATCAATGTCGAGAAACGCGGCGGGCTCGTCGAGCAGCATCACCCGGGGCTGCTGCGCGAGACAGGCGGCCAGAAAGACGCGCTGCCGTTCTCCGCCGCTCAGCGTCGCGACGCGCCGATCGCGAAATGCCAGGCAGTCGCATTCCGCCATCGCCGCATCAACTGCCTGCCGATCATTGTCGGATTCGAACCATCGATCGGCGTGCGGATAGCGGCCCATCATCACCAGCTGCTCCACCGTCAGGGGGCCGTGCACGTGTACGGCCTGCGGGAGATGAGTGATCGCGCGCGCGCGGTCCCTCGCCGTCCACTGCGACAACGGACGGCCGTCGAGCGCGATGCTCCCCTCTGAGGCGGCGCGCAGACCCGCCACGAGGTCGAGCAGCGTGCTCTTACCGGCTCCATTTCTACCCATCAACGCGATGAACTCGCCGGCGCCGGCGTCGAGGGTGACGCGCTCGACGATCGGCGTCGCGCCCGCGCGCCAGCCGGCATTCCGGAGGCTCAGCACGCTCACACGCTCTACTTGTCGCGCGCAAGCGCAAACCAGCGCTCGAGCGTCTCCGCCGCCTCGATCACGCGCGGACCGGGAACGACGAAGGCATCGCTCGTGACCGCGTGAACGGCGCCGGCCTGCGCCGCCCGCACGTGCAGCTGCTGCCGCCACAGGCGTTCGGTCGTGGGCTGGCGGCGCCGATGTTCCTCCTCGGTCTCGCCCATGTCGCCGGCATCGACGATGACGTCGGGTTCGAGCCGGATAACGGTTTCCATCGAGATGCGCGGATACTCTGGCAGGCGCGGCTCGTCCAGCACGTTGGTGCCGCCGGCGATCGTCACGAGGTCGTTCAGATACGAGCCGCGGCCAACGGCGATCAGATCCCCGAGCGTCCCCGGCTGGCGGCCGACGATGACCAGGACCTTCCTGGACGATCGCGTCAGCGCGGTGCGCTGCACGGCTGCCAGCCGTGCTTCGAGCTCGGCGACCAGGCGCGTGGCCCGATCAGCCACGCCGGCGGCGGCGCCAATGGCGCGGATCGACGAATAGACTCCCGCCAGCGTGCCGCGGTCCACGGTGATGGACGCAATCCCCAGCGCCGACAATTGCTGCGGCACGGTGTGCGGACCGCCATGAACGATGACCAGATCCGGCCGGAGCCGTGCGATCAGCTCCGCGTCGGGCCGCATGAAAGTGCCGACCTTCGGCAGCCGCAGCGCCGCCTGCGGGTAGCGGCAGAACGTAGACACGCCGACGACGCGATCGCCGAGGCCGAGCGCGAACAGCGTCTCCGTGATGCTGGGCGAGGTCGAGACAATTCGCGCCGGATCGGCCGCCTCGACCGGACCCGCGCACAAACACAGCACCGCCGCGCAGGCGGCGGCAACCTTTACCAGGCGCGCGACCACCGGTTGCCATCCTTGCCGGTCTGGGCGCGAAGCGACGAGTTCACGCCGGCGTCGAGTTCCAGCTTGCGCGCAAACAACCACAGCAGATCGGAGAGCCGGTTCAGATACGCCAGAATCGACGGCTGCATCCCTTCGCCCGATTCGCTCAGGCGCACGACGCCGCGCTCGGCGCGACGGCAGATTGTTCGCGCGAGGTTGAAGGCGGCCGCCGCGCGGTGGTCACCTGGCAGAGACCAGTCCGACAGCATGCCCTCGATCGCCTCCAGCCGATGGACTTCGGCGGTCAGGCGGTCGGCCGCATCGGCGGCGATCACGACCTGCGGCTTCGGACTCTGTGGAGGCGTGGCGAGCGATGATCCGATCTTGAAGAGCTCGGTCTGGATGCTTCGCGTGAATTCAGCAATCCCCTGGTCGTCGCAGATCGATCGCGCGAAGCCCAGCGCGGCGTTCAGCTCGTCGACGCCGCCATAGGCGTCGACGCGGGCCGATCCTTTCGACACGCGGATTCCACCCGCGAGGCCGGTCTCTCCCCCATCTCCGCGTGTCGTTGCAATGCTGCCCATTCGCACTAACTCCCAATTCCCAACAACCAACTACCAACCACTAACCACCAACCAGCTCATTTACCCAGCTGGTATTTCAGCGTCACGCCGATACCCTGCAGGGGGAAGCCCTTCTTCTCGTAGTAATAGCGATCGAACAGGTTGTTCACGCTGAGCAGCACGGCGTGCTGGGCGTGCATTCGGTAGGTCGCCGTGAGATCGACCACTACGAAGTCCGGATAATCGACGACCGGCGAGCCGGCGACGTTGAAGTCCTGATCCTGGCGACCGTGAACGAAGCGAGCCGCGAGCCGACTCGAGAGCGCGCCGATGTCGAGATCGAGGCCGGCGCGGACGGTATCGGTGGCGACGTTCAGAATGTTCCGCTCGCCGGTGGAGGGCAGCTGCTCCCGCCTGGCGAAATAGTGCGTCGCATTGCCGAACAGGCTGACCATCGGACTGAGACGATGCGCGACGTCCACGTCCATCCCCGAGATGTGCGCTCCGAGGCTGTTGACGGCCGTGAGGACAATCGGCTCTGGCGGCGGCGGATTGCTGAGCAGCACATTCGAGACCACGCGATCCTTCACCGACGTGCGGAAGTAAGTGACGTCGATCAGAGACGAGGCGGCCAGGAACTCTACGCCGACGTCGCCGCTGACGCTGTGCTCCGGCCTGAGATCGGAATTGCCCTGGTTGATCTGTGTCCGTCCGCCGACGATATTCGTGGTGTAGCCGGTCAGCGCGCTGGCATCGGCCGGCACGAACGCCCGTCCGGCGGTGGCATGCAGACGAACCCCCTCGACGATCTGCTGCTTCACGCCGACGCTCGGATTGAACACGGTAAACGTCGTCGTCGACGGTGTGAAATTGATCTTGAACGGCGTCGCCACTGTCTCGACGGCGATTCGATCGACCCGCCCACCTGCCGAGAAGACCGTCCGCCCGTCCGACAGACGCACGGTGTTTTCCGCGTAGAGTCCGACGGTATTCTTCCGGCTGTTCGCGGAGAACGGTGCTATCGGGTCGCCAGTCCTGGCGTAGGAGCGGCTCTCGCTTTTTGCGCGCTCGACGTCGAGACCGATCACCAGACTGTTCGGCGCGGACCAGCTCCACGCATCCCTGACCTGGACGCCGCTCCACCCGAGCGTATTCTCGAAGGTCAGGTAGGGCAGGAACGGCAGGTCGAGCGGGTTCGTCGTCGTGACGTTGAGCGTGTGATTCTGCTCGTCGGCCGTGTAGAACGTGCCAGACAGGAGATGACCGGCAAGCGGTCCCGACACACGCATATCGCCGGCGGTGCGCTCGAGATCCTTGCGCCCCTGCGACGTCAGCCCCGAAAATACGTCGCCAGGCGTATTGATGTCCTTACCTCGATACATGCTGACGCGGCCATCCACCCGCCACGCGCCCGCCAGATCCAGTCCGGCGCGCGCCGAGCCGTCGTACGCCCGATAACTGGTGGCCGGTCTTACCACCCCATTGCCCATGCGGAAGTCGTCGCGCTGGTTGAACGCCATGCCGCTGACGTCGAAATCTGCGCGCGAACCAAGGCTGCCTCCCGCGTGGCCGCCAAGGTCGGACGTGTTGTAGCGGCCGAAGCCGACGCGGACGCCGCCGGTGACGGGGCCTCGCGATCGGCGCGTGATGACGTTCACCACTCCGCCCATCGCCGAGGCGCCGTAGATCGACGACGCCGGGCCCTTGAGCACCTCGATCCGTTCCACGCTGGCGAGCATGAGCGTCGACAGGTTGGTGACCCCTGACGGCCGGCCGTCGATGAGGAGCAGGGATCGCTTGTTCAGGCCCGAGGTCTCGGGACGGAACCCGCGGATGCCAATGCCCGACAGCACCCCGCTGTACTGCACGACCTCGACGCCGGAGTTCTTCTTCAGGACGTCGGTGATGTCGGCCGCGACGCTGCGCTCGATGTCTTGTTGATCGATCAGCTCAATCTTCTGGGGCGTCTCGGCCAGCCGCGTTTCCGTCCGGCGACCGGTGACCACCATGCTCTCGGCCAGACCCGCCACCTCCATGACGAGCCGCACCGGCGGGACTTCGCCGCTTTGCGGGACGTCGATCAGCACGCGGGCGTTGTCAAACAACGGCATCGCCGCTTCCACTTCGTAGCGGCCGGGCGCCATCGGCGGGAACGAGAACGACCCGCTGGCTCCGGCGGTGCGCGTGGCGACGGCGGACCCGCCTGGCGTTCGAATGGTGACGACGGCGCCGGCGATGGCGCCGCCGAGCTCGTCGGTGACGGCGCCGGTGACCTGTTCTTGCGCCAGCGCGGGCGCCGCAGACGACACCACGAGCAGGAACGAAGCGGCGATTAAATTGAAGACACGAATGGGCGCAGTTGGGCTGGACATCGTTTCTGTTCTCCGCAGAAAACGGTGTGAACGGCCCTTACGGTAGGTCTCCTGGCTCGGAGGGTGCGTAGCTTGCCTCGCCGTAGCGCTGAAAGCGCGTAGGCGGGGCGGGTCGCAGCCCGCTTCACCTTCCCCGGCGCGCGGCGCCGAGTGGTATTCGAAGCGGGACGCCCTCACTCACAGTGGCGGAACCGCGCCGGACTTGCACCGGACTTCCCCGTCATGCCCGACATGGGCGACCGAAGGGAGACACGGTTGTATCACTGCTGGCTTTTCGTTGCAACGTTTCGCCAAGAGTGTCGGGGTTGGTGGGTATGTGGGCGCGACGTGTATCACGTGCGCCCACGAGACGAACAACCCGATCAGTCGTGGTCGCCGTGACCGCTGTCGCCGTCGCGATCGTCGTCGACGACGTTGATCCACGCGTACATGCCGTCAACGAAGTGGCCGCGCACGTTGCAGATGACGAGGTAGCGTCCCGGCACCGAAAAGCCGAAGGAGTCGGTGCGGTTCATGACGCCCGAAGGATTCACCGACGCATCCGCGAAGGTCGGTGGTGTGCCCGGGTTAACGCCCTTCGCAAACACGCCGACGTCGTAATTGACAAAGGTGCCGGTGGCGGGAACGTTTGCCTTGACCTGCGCCAGCGTGACCCCTGAGTTGTAGACCCACACCCAATGGAAACCGGAGACAACGAAGTTGACAGTGGCCGGGACGAAGACCAGCGTCCCGTCCAGTTTCTTGGCCTTGGTGATTCGAACCGTAAATTCCTGTGGAATGATGTGGTGATTCAGCGTATTTCCGGGCTGCGCTGTATTGAGACCGGCGCCGAACGCCACCGTGATGCGTGCCGGTACCTTCTCGTCCGCCTGTAGTGAAGAACTCGCCAGAGTGAGCGCGAGGACCGCCATCGATACTGCAAGATTCTTCATTCTCTTATCTCCGTTCACAGTCGTCGCAACGGTTGTCGCGAGCGCGACCCCCGGCACGCCAGAACGGAGCCAACAGAACATCCAGCGATACCGTGAATAGCGCGTGCGGTCGCGGGTATCGGCGCTGACGCCGCTTCCGCTCATCGAAAGCGTTTTCCTGATTGGAAAATTCTGCGTCAATACTCCGCGAAGGCGTCGTCCGGAAAGCAGTACAGCCACCGCTCCCCGCGCTCGGCGGATGCGGCCACCGGGTGCGACACCGCACGTGCGTGCTTGCTGGCGTGCCGGTTCGGAGAGGAATCGCAGCACAGGGTGACGCCGCATGTCTGACACGTCCGCAGGTGCACCCACGACGATCCGGTCTTGACGCATTCCTCGCACTGGTGCGAGCGCGGGGTCTTGACGGCGCCGATCGCCGCGATGTGAGCGCAGCTCGACTCGCTCATTGACGAACGTTATTCTGGCTGGAGCAGCGGAACAGCGTCAACGCAATCGCACGCACTGCTATGAAGGCGTCGCGCGTTCTTGATGACGACCGTTCCACGTCCGTACTCGATGATCTTTCGGGCGCGAAGTTCGGCAGCAGCCGCGGTGACGGCGGATCGCGGTGCGCCCACCATCTGAGCGACAAACTCGTGCGTGAGGGGCAGGCGATTGGTCCCGGCACGTTCCGCCGTCAGAGTGAGCCAGCGGGCGAGACGCTGGACGGACCCATGAAAACGACTGCACAGGGCGGATTGCGTAAGTTGATGCATCATGAACTGCGAGTACGACATCAGCAGTTCGTGGAGAGGCGTGCAGGAGAATATGTGTTCCGTGACGATTCCCGTGCGGGCACGGTAGGCGAGGCCTGAGAGTTGGACGATCAGCCGATACGGCAGACCCAGGCGCCCGAGCGTATCGGCAAACCCAGCCACACCTTCTTTTCCGACAATCGCTACCTCGAGTGATTGTCCGCCGCCAGTTTCGGCGACCAGCGACACCACGCCGGAGTCCACGAAGTACACCCAGTCGAGTGGTTCATGAGGTGCGCCGAGCACGGTGCCGCGCTCGAGCGGCACGGGTTGGAGGTCGTCGCAGAGCCGCGCGAAGACGCCCGGGTCCAGTTTGGCGAGACGGCGCAGAAGCCGGTTCTGTGTTGCCTCAGCAGTAGGCACGCGATAGTCCCTGACTTGGCTTGCAAGAAACGCCGCCATGACGTGCATTTGGCCAATCTCATCCTTGACCTTGATCAAGCATTGTCAGTTTCAGACATCACATATAAGATCTGCTTTCACACCTATGAGTTATGGGCTACTGGCCGAATCGCCGGCCTGGCGCGACGCCTCCCGATGATCTGGCCGGCACCTTCCCGCGGCGAGGACGTGGTGCTGACGTGCGGATGCCGTGGCACGGTGACGTGGCATCTGCCGTTCGTCTTCATCTGCCGGATGCTGATCACCGCCCGTGGTGACGGCTGCGCGCGTCCCCGGCATCTGGCGCGCGGGCGGACGTTCGTGAGGCTGGAAACGATCGCGGCTCGCGCCGACTCTCAACCCTCAGCCTGATTACTGTCCCGCTTGCGGGCGCTCGAGCCTTGTCTATGGCTTCGGGTCGTTGCCTGGCGGTACTCGGCGATCGACGGCGTCGTGGTCATCCGGGTTCGGATCCGAGGACGGGGGATCGCTCGCGGGGAACGAGGCGTCGATCGTTTCATCGAGGGCGGCTTCCCGAATCGTCCGCTCCTCTTCTTTGGTGTGCAGATGTCGATTCTTGTCCGGCATCTTCGCTCGCTTCATCTCACGTCCCCAGCAGAAACCGACACTCCTCGAACTGCGCTGCGGCGCTGTGGTCTGCCGCGGTCCGGACGACCTTCGCACTGAAGAACAACTGCCCGGCCGCGATCGACTGGATCGGGATGGGAGTCGAGAGGATGACTTCGATGTCCTGTCCGACGCGCAGATCGGCCGGCGCGAACATCACCCCCGACTCGCTGATGTTCCGAACTCGCCCGGACAGCCACTCGTCGTCTCCAGGGGTCCGATACGAGATCGGCACCGACAGCAGCAGCCGTTGCGCTCGCCGGGTTTCCATCCGCATACGGTCGAATACTGCGGCAATTGACAGCCCTTCGCAACTACGAACGCACGGGGGCGGACGATTTGTGGCAAGTCGTTCCATTTTATGGAGGAAACGGCATTTGTCAGATGCGACCTCCGAGAGCAGATCGCAGGTCTGCCTTTTGCGTATCGCCCGAATCATGGCCCCAGCCGCTACCTGTAATTCGGACGTCCTTCCACGAAGGGGTCGGTTCATCGACGCCGCAACCTTCGGCGCATTTCTGGAAAACCATCGCGCGGGTCGCAACCTCAGCCTTCACGACGTCGCCGCCGAGACGAAGATCGCGGCGCGACACCTGGCTGCCCTGGAAAGGGGCGATGTAAGTTCGTGGCCGGGTGGACTCTATCGCCGGGCCATGGTACGCGCCTACGCTGCCGCCATCGGCCTCGATCCGGAGGTGACGGTCTGCGAGTTCGTTGACGCATTCAACGAAGCGCCTGCGCCTGCGCCGGTTGAGCTTGAGACGCGTCCGGCGCTGGACGTTCTGCTCGGCGTTCGCCAGCGCGCATCGGTCTGCGTGGGTCTGGCCCTGTGCGCCACGATCGCGGCACTCTCCTGGGCTGCCACATCATCGGATGCGGTGGGTGCGATCGACACGAATCGAATCGCGCCCGTCTCGACCGTCGGCGACCATGCAACTGCCCCTTCCGCAACGACGACATCCGGACTTCTATCGCCGCCTGACGCTGCGAACGTCGAGACCTACCAACGCATCGCGACTGCCGTGTCACCACAGCCGGCCCCTGCGATTGAGCCGCCGGCAGATGTTGAAGGGTCGATGCGAATCATTTCGGAGCCGGCTGGTGCGCTCGTGACAGTGAACGGCATCCGGTGGGGGCAAACACCGGTGACCGTCCGGCATCTGGCATCCGGCGAGAAGCGCGTGCGGATTTCCAAGGACGGCTACACCAGCGCCGAACAGCGGCTGCAGCTGACGCCCGCTAATCCGACGCAGACTGTCCGGGTGATTCTCGCGGTTGAATAACTCGTCGTCGGGGCGAGCGGATTCTAAACGTCGTCGGGAAAAGGCCCATCCCTAAAAAATGTTCGATGGCTCGCCATCTCAAAGTACAGCGTATTGAGACGGTAATAGAGTGGCTCAAGGAAGCCGTTCGCTGCGATCTTGGACACGATTGATGTCCGCGACGTACTAATCACCTGGGCGCTGCCGCAGTTTCGCTCGAGCCATTGAAACAGGTGCCGCTGGTCATCAAGCGCCAATTCACCCACGTCATAGAGAATCAACGTTCCAACCTGCTCCTGAGGCGGCAATGCGAGGCGCCCGCCTGCCTGCACGGTCACTACCGGTTTCTTGATGTACGGACGCAGCGTTTGTATGAGGCTGCGCGTTCGCTCTTCGCCGCCGATGAGGAACACGTTGACGCGCCCGGTGCACGCGAGCGCCCAGTCGTCAGGTAGTGGCAAGCCGTCAAGCGCCACGCGCGGTGCGGCACGAGAAGCGTAATCGTTGCCTGAGCCTGGCAGACGCACATCAGCGAAGCGGTATCTACCCATACAGCCTCCTTCGCCTGTGGCGCGGACGGGTCCTAATTGTCTGGCGCGGCGGACGCGTCAATCAGGCAACAGCGGCCGTGAACTTGCGCGACATCCGGACTCATCGCAGCGGTGACCGTATCACAAGGTGGGCCGCATCCATCTCTGCATTACTACCGAAATCGTGCAAACCAATAGCGTGACTCATTGAAGTAGTACGCGTGGCTTAATGAGACACTTGCGCGCTCGTGTGACACCCACTCTGGTTCAAGGTCGAAGTCTGGGATCTCCCCATCCTTGCCCTGCGAGGACTTGCGCGATGCTTCGACGCTTCTGGGCCCGACCTTCTGATTCAACGTCAGCGATCGAACAGCTGCGTCGCGAGGCGCGTCTACGCTCGAATGGGGGATGAATCGGCTGGACGCCTCCATTTGCGCGACGGTCGACAGTCCGGAGGATCGCCGCGGTGAATTCCCTCGCCGAGGTCGGCATCAGAACGAACGTACAACCCATCGCTTCCGCGTCACGTTGCAAAACCGTATCGCCTGACCGGGACGTGACGATGGTCGCCATGCGCGGGTGAACTACGTTACCGCGCAACGCCAGATGAAGCCCGTTGTACTGTCCCAGCCGGAGTTCCGTGATTAGCAAATCAGGGCGAGAAGCGATAAGCAGTTTGGCATCGTGAAACGTCGCGGCAATGTCAGCTCGAAGGCCGAGGGCGCCAACGATCGAGTCCAGGTAGTCAGCCTCGAACCTCTGAGCAGCGACGATCACGACCCTGAACGGTTGAGAAAGTTCTGACCCGGTACCATGTACTGCACCCATGGCCTTGAGATGAATACCTTCAAATCAATAGCCATGAATGCTTGAGCGATCATGCTTGACGTGACCCTCGTTGACGTCTCTGTCGCATTGCGGCCGGTCACGAAGAATCGCCTCGCGACGATTCGAAAGAATCCCTGGGAAGACGCTCCGGCTAACGACGGATTCTACGGAAGGCGAACAGTCCCACCAGGCACGCCAGCCCAATTGCGAGCACGCCCAGCAATGGCCAGGCTCGCGGCGCAGCGACGTGATGTGATTCCCACCAACGTTGTGCGAGCGGTCCCGTCGAATTCGTGTCAGCAGTGGCGACGTCGTCTGAATGCGGAACCGCACGCGCAACGCGATCGTCCGTGCCTGACGTGGCCACCAGGCTTTGACTCGGCCGGTCGTCGGACCCGGTCGTGGCAACCGCTCCGGGCAGTGTCGTCTCGCCTTGCTGTGCAGTCGATTGCGGTCCACTCAACGGTTTTTGCGGCTGAACCGCTGGGACAGGGCCTCGCGGGCGTTCCATACGCCGTTGCAGGATAGCGGCGGATGACTCTTCTGCGGAACGCGCGACGTAAGTGCGAGGCGAACACCCGCTGGAGCTCAGCACCGCGAGAAAAACGGCCAGGAGGAGAGGAGCCTGTCGCACCCACCGAAGTGCAGCAAACGGAGTACCGAATAGGCCAGCTGAAGTCCCCGCCCAGGGAGACTGAACGAGGCGAGCGTGCCGCACGAGCTAGTGTTGGCCTGGAGCGATCTCTACGACGACGAAGTCCGCTACCTCCCACGTAAAGGGCGGGTTCCTGCGCCGATCTTCTTGTCGTTGTTCGTGTTCGATCGTGGTCGACGATCTGCGCCGGTCGTGCAGCCGGCGATCCCACGACACTTTCACAGGCAGGTCAGTAATGGTTTTCTGCAGTTTGTCGAACCGCCGAAGCGCACCCCGGCGCACGATGATTTCGACGACCGGTTCGGCTGGACTCTGAGGCTCCTCGCCTTTGGTTTTCGGCATCCACTGGTTCTATCGGCTGCACCAGCTGGAAAGGTGAGCTCAACCGTATCGGGTTCGGGAGTCACTGGTGCGCCGCTTTCGGCGATACGCCGGTCACGTCGAGACATAGCGTGTTCAAACGATAATAGAGCGAGTCGTTGAACATGCCCGCATCCATCAACGGCACCAACGACACTTGTGACGTGCATATCACGCGCGGGCGATTGCTCTCGCTCAGCCACGCATTCAGGGCCAGTTGATCCGCTGACATCAATTCGTCCAGATCGCAGAGCACCACAGTGCCAACTGAAGACAATGAATTCAGATCTGGTGAGTCGCCGCCGCGCACGCTGACCACCGGCTCAGTCAGGTGCGGGCGCATCTCGTCGATTAGCTTGGCCGTCGTACCGCTCTTACCGAGCAATAAAACGTTCGCCTGCCCGGAGAAAACGAGATCCCAGTCGATGGAGAGGGCGGCAGACGCTGGCGTCGAGAAGATGCTCTCTTGCGCGTCGTTGGAAGGTATTCGATCGGGGGCAAAGTGGGGCACAGGCAACAAGGATAACAGATGCATGCTCGGTAAAGCATGACTGTTAACGTCCATTTCTGATGTGCGCTCAACCGTTGGGAGGATTTACGAAGAGCTTGTCGCTATGTGCCGCGCTTCTTCGTATCCCTGCCTCTTGTGGTCGCGCTTCGTTTCAACGTCCAGACTGCGCGACATACATCGCACGTCAAATACTCCAGCTCGGGATACCAGGGCACGGTCAGCTGGCTGATCGCCGTCGACCCGCAGCACGGACACTGCGGTCCGACCTGTGGAGACACACTACGCCGGCTTTCTTCGGGAGTTGCCATCGTGATTCGGGTTCATAAGAACCGAGGCAAATCGTGGGCCACCACGAAGGCGACAAAGCACGTGCGCCATCGCACTTGTCGGCGCGTTATTGCACTCGAAAGCTGGCCAGGAAGTGTCCGGAGGACGGCTCGACAGACGGGAACCTGACGGGTTCGTCAGAATCCGTCACGTGCGACATAGGAGTAAGTAGAGGTCGCGACGTCCCGAAGCCCCATTAAAATTGCACTATCCCGCACACTGCATGGCAGGAATGCCCCGGGGGTCTCGTGAATCTCGATTTGCTGCTTGCCGTTGCCGCGTTCGGCATCGGCATCGTCGTCGGCCTGACGGGGATGGGCGGCGGCGCGCTGATGACACCCGTGCTCGTCCTCTTTTTCGATGTGCTGCCGCTCACCGCGGTGTCCTCCGACCTGGTGGCGAGTGCCGTGATGAAGCCGGTCGGCTCGGTGGTGCATTTGCGCCGCGGCACTGTCCACCTGGGACTGGTGAAGTGGTTGGCCGTGGGATCCATTCCAGCGGCCTTCAGCGGGGTGGTCATTGCCCGGTCCCTCGGCGGGGGCGAGAACGTACAGACTGTCATCCGTATTGCACTCGGCATCGCCCTGCTCCTGTCTGCTGCGGGGCTCATCGTTCGCGCGTACATCCGCCTCGTCGAACACGCGCGCCGTCGCGATGGCCGTGCCGACCCGCTGCCGCAGGGCCGGCCCCGAGTGGTGCTTCGGCCGCTTCCCCTCGTGGTCATCGGCATTGCCGGAGGGATCGTCGTGGGGATGACCTCAGTCGGCTCGGGATCCCTGATCATCATCGCGTTGATGACGCTATATCCGCGGCTCAAGGCCAGCGAACTCGTCGGCACCGACTTGGTTCAGGCCGTCCCGCTTGTGGCCTCCGCGGCGCTGGGGCACATATTATTCGGTGACTTCCAGCTGGCTATAACCACGTCGCTATTGGTCGGTTGTATTCCGGGCGTCTGGCTCGGCGCCCATCTATCGGCGCGCGCGCCAGGCGGCCTCGTACGCCGGGCGCTGGCGTTCGTACTCCTCGCCTCGGCTCTCAAGCTGCTCGACGTCTCCACGACGGACACCGGGCTCATCTTGCTCCTCGTGGCCATCGTCGCGCCTGTGCTGTGGATGTTCGTTCGGCGCCGCCATGGGCTTCCCGCAATCGCGTCGCGCCGCGGTGTCAGCCGTAATGCGACGCACCTTAGAGATTTTTAAAGCCCGCTGTTGAGCTCGCAGCCGGTCGTTTTCTGCTTTACCCTGACATCTCGCTCACAGCCGTTCTCCAACGTTCGTCTCACAATGTCTCGGGCGTACCGCTGCCGAGGCACGTCCCTGCGTGCGTAGAGGAATTCCCATCGACATGATCAGGACCTTTCAAATTCAACGATCAACCCTCTTCTGGATCCTGTTCAGCGCCGTACTGGGACTCGTCGGTGTCGCGTATGGGTTCTCATTGCGTCCCGGAATTCTGCCGGTCGAAGCTTCTCCTCACGCGCTCTCGGCGGCAACCGCTCCGCAGGACGGTGTGAACCGCGCGGAAGAACGGGCACGTGTCAACAAGGCCTACGGCAAGCTCCCCCTCAGTTTTGAAGAGAATCGCGGCCAGGCCGACTCGAGGGTTCAGTTCCTTTCACACGGGCAGGGCTATCGGGTGTTCGTGACTACCACCGAGACCATTCTGGTCCTGCGGCAGCCGCCCACTCTTACGTCTAGCCTCGTAGAGAATTCAGCCGCCGCCTACACCGGACACGCAGACGGTGCGGGCGAAATGCCGCCAACCGTTCTGACCGTGAGACTCATCGGGGGAAATTCGGAAGCACCGAGCGAGGGATTGGAGGAATTGCCCGGGAAAGTCAACTACTTCATCGGAAACAATCCGGAGCGCTGGCAGAAGGATGTGCGCACCTATAGGAAGGTCGTGTCCAGCAACGTCTATCCGGGTATCGACATGGTTCACCGCGGCAACCAGCGGCAGCTGGAATATGACTTCGTCGTCGCGCCGGGCGCGGACCCTGGTGACATCAGACTGTCCTTCAGCGGAATGCAGAAGATGCATCTGGACACCGGTGGAGACCTGGTGTTGACAACGCCGGCGGGAGAGGTCCGTCAGCATAAGCCGTACATCTACCAGGAGAAGGCAGGCGTTAAACAGGCCGTCGCGGGTGGCTACGTGCTCAAGGACCGCAACGAAATCGCGTTCGCGGTGGGCTCGTATGACGCGAGCCTGCCATTAGTGCTTGACCCGGTGCTGGCGTATTCGACGTATCTCGGGGGCAACGTCAACGACGAGGGGCGGGGCCTCGCGGTGGACGCGGCAGGCAACGCCTATATCGCCGGAGTCACAGCCTCCCCCAGCACCTTCCCGAGAGTCGGCGGCATTCCCACGGTGAACGGGGGGCTCGATGCATTCGTCTCAAAGTTGAACGCGGTCGGTGACACGCTCATCTACTCCACGTTCATCGGGGACGAAGCGAGCGAGTCCGCCAACGCCATCGCGGTGGACGACAGCGGACACGCGCATGTAACCGGTTTCACTCGATCGCCGAATTTTCCAACGACATCAGGGGGCTACCGGCGGGTCATCAACGCCGGCAACTTCAGCGCGTTCGTCACGAGGCTGAACGCGAACGGGAATGCTCTCGTTTACTCGACGTTTCTCGGTGGCAACACGACGTCTCCTCCCGGTGGATTCGTCCGGCAGGAAGGACTGGGAATCGCGGTTGATTCAACAGGTCACTCCTATGTCGCCGGTTGGACGACGACGGCGGATTTCCCACAGTTGAACGCCTACCAGGCAAGTAACGCCGGCCAGATAGACGCGTTCCTCACGAAACTGAATACCAACGTCGCCGGCGCGGCATCGCTGATCTATTCCACGTATCTTGGCGGTGGCGGAACCGACCACGGGATCGGCATCGCTGTCGATTCGCTCGGGCATGCGTATGTCACAGGTCGGACCGACTCGGGCGACGGCACCGCTCCGTTTCCGACATTCAATGCCGTCCAAGGCACCCTGGCTGGCGGGGTAGACGCCTTTGTCGCGAAGGTGGATACGATGGTCTCCGGCGTTGGGTCACTGGTGTATTCGACGTATCTCGGCGGCGGCCTCACAGAAAACCCAAACTTGCCGTGGCCTGGCGGTATCGCCGTCGATTCCACGGGTCATGTCTACGTCACGGGCTCTACGAATTCGTGGAGCTCCTCGGCGATACCCTTCCCGACGACACCTGATGCTTACCAGGCGACAACTGTCGGTGTGGGCGATCTGGATGCCTTCCTGACAAAGTTGAATCCTGCCGGTACCGGAATCGTCTACTCGACCTTTTTCGGAGGAACCGGTAACGACGTCGGCCGCGGCGTTGCAGTCGACTCTACCGGACATGCTTATCTGACAGGAGAAGCAGGGAGCAACGACTTCCCCAACCGCAATGCCGTCCAACCAGTTTTTGGTGGCGGTCCGGTCGACGCGTTCGTCGCGAAGATCGACACCGACGCCCCGGGGGACGCGTCTCTCCTCTATTCAACGTTCCTCGGCGGCAGCGACGCTGAACTCGGCTTCGGGATCGCGCTCGATTCCGGCGGCAACGCTTACGTAACTGGAAAAACGAACTCGGCGGGAATCGCGACGGATGGTGCCTACCAGACCAGCCTCGGAGGCGCACCCGGAGGCGCACTCTACGACGCTTTCGTGGCCAAGATCGAGGAGACACCCGTCGTCGGCCTGGTCTCGCTGACGCTCAATCCGACCAGCGTCACCGGGAGCAAGCCTTCGAAAGCGACGGTTGCGCTCAGCAACCCTGCGCCCGCTGGCGGTATCGTCGTCACACTCACCAGCAGCGATACAAACGTGGCGACCGTTCCTGCCACCACCACAATCGCGGCAGGACAGACCAGCCGCGTTGTCACCGTGACCACCAAGGCCGTGGCAACCACCACCACGGTTGACATCTCCGCGACGTACGACGGTGTGACCAGGACGCGGACCCTGACAGTAGTCGCTCCGGCACTGAAGAGTCTGGCGCTCTCGCCGGCGACCTTTCCTGGAGGGTGCGGGACCTCCGTGGGTAAGGTGACGCTGAGCGGTAAGGCCCCAACCGGAGGCCTGGTGGTGTCGTTGACTGACACGAATCCGGCCGCCGTGGTACCGGCGTCGGTCACGGTTCCGGGCGGTGCCGTCAGCGCGACCTTCACCATCACGGCGCCCGCAGTCTCCTCCAAACAGGCTGGAACCGTGAAGGCGACTCTCGATGGCATCAGCAAGAGCAAGGCGTTGACGGTTCGGCCTATCGGCGTGCTGTTCCTGGACCTGAGTCCTAATCCCGTCGTTGGTCCTAACCCCGTGACTGGAACGGTGACGCTGGAGTGCAGTGCAGCCCCAGGCGCCATCGGTGTGACGCTCTCATCGAGCAACGCGGCGGTTGCGGCGCCGGACGTGAACAGCATCACCATCCCGTTCGGCTCGACGACCGGGTCCTTTACGGTGACGACGGCCGATGTATCAGCAGTCAGTTCGGCGGTCATCAGGGCGACTGCGGGTGGGGTGTTGAAGAGCCGGACACTGACGGTGAACCCGTAACAGCGGGCTGTGAGACCCGCGCCAGCCTAGAACTCGTAGCCAAACGCGAGCTGCACGGCACGCCGCTGATCGACTGCTGTGTATTGGCCGAACAGCGGTGACACGACGTTCTGCGTCACGTTGGCCGCGGCGGTGTAGAGCCGCTGCGGGATATTGAACGGGTTGTAGACCTCGACTCGTACTCGGGCGGCGTGGCGGCCGAACCGTATTCGCTTCTGGACTGTCAGCTCGAGATTCAGGAGTTTCGGGTTGTTCTCGAACCGCGTGATAGGAGCGACGCCGAACAGCGCCCGGAGGCGGTTCGCCTCCTCCGTGCTCAGCTCGCGCACGCTATTACGCGTATACCTGAATCCGGAACACCGGATGTTGATGCACAAGCGCTCGTTCACCCAGTCGCCGGTAATTCCGTCTCCGTTCAGATCTCGGCCACCGGCGACCACGTCGATTGGCGTCTCGCTCCGGAACTCCCCGATGGCGGCCAGCTGAACGTCCCATGGCAGCATGACCTCCGCATGGGCCTCCAGGCGATGGCGCCGGTCCTGCCCATCCGGGCCAATGCTCAGATCTGGCTGCGACGGTACTTGTACCGGGCTGCCGAAGTTGAAGGAGTTGTTGGTGGTCTTCGACAGGGTGTAGCTGACGTGTGATTGAAAACTGTTGCTGAATCGTTTCCGCAGACCGACGACCAGGCCTTTGTACCAGATGCGGCCGTAATTAGTGTAGAAGTTCTTGTTGGTGAACGCAGCGTCAGGTCGCACGGCTCCGCCGCCGGTCAGCGTTGCCGTCCCTGGCATGCCGGCGTTGGTGTTGATGACGGCGACCTGATCGTATCCCCGATTGTAGACGGCGCTCACGTCGAGCCCGACGTCGGCCAGCAACTCGCGGCGATAGCCCGCCTGTGAATTCCAGTTGTACGGTGTCACCAGTTCGGGATCGATGATCGACACGTTCGTCGGCGGCACTCTGACGGTTCCACCGGCGAAGGGATCGGGCCACGCCGGGTTGTCGATCTCGATCCCGATAATCTTGGGCGGCGTGAACCGGGCGTTTCCAATGATGTTCAGGATGATCTGGTCGTAATAGATCCCAGTCCCGCCATAGAACGACTGCCTCGTACTTCTGCCTGGGGCCCACGCGAACCCGAATCGGGGAGAGACGTTGTTTCTGTCTTGGCTGATGCCGGGTCCGGGCGACCCGTCAGCATTCACCTCCCTGAGGGCCTCATTTCTCGCCCCTTCGTAGTCGTACCTCAGACCGAGATTGAGGGTCAGGCTCGGAACCGGCCGCCAGTCGTCCTGCACGTACAGCCCAAGAATGTTGTTCGGACGCCTCAACCGGCTGTCTCCCCGATTCGCCGTGTAGCGCGAGGGACGTCCATCGACGAACGCCTGGAGGTCGGCGAACGTGTAGGTTCCCTGGAAGTTGGAATCGGACGTGTCTTCGGATCGGAACAGCTTCACCTGCGCGCCGAACTTGAACACGTGTTCGCCGCTCCGCGTGTTCGCCGCGACCCAGGTGAAGTTGTCGACCGCCTGGGTAATGTAGTTGGTGAACGGACTGAAGCTGCCGCCACTGACATCGAACGCCCCTGACACCGAGAGATTCGGGAGGCCGGGAAAAGCCGCGCGCTGCGTGGCGGCGTCCCGGCCGAAGTGCAGGTACGCCTCATTCAGCTTGTTCGCCGCCGCCACCCATTTGTCCGTCACAGCGCCATAATGCTGGCGTCCCGAGGAGTACCTGCCGCTGTAGTCGTGCAGCGTGCCGTTTGCACCCGACGTCGGCGAGGCGTTGTCGAGCGTGTACTTGAACGTCAGACCGTGCGTCGTGTTGGCCTGGTGGTCGATCCGCGCGCTGAACTTGTGGCGGTCGGTATACTCCGGACGGGCCTGCGCGACGCGCCCACCGGCACCAAATATCGAGAGCGGAATGTCGTTCTGCGCCAGGAACTGCAGGGTCGATGCCGCAAAGGGCGCGGTTGACGCCGGCAACACCTGCGTCACCCGGTCGAAGGCGTTGCGATCGTCGCGCTCGTAGGAGATGAAGTAGTGGGCCTTGTCGCGTCTGAGCGGCCCGCCAGCTGTGCCGCCATAAATGATCCGTCGAAACGGATCCTTCGTCGCCATGTACGGATCTCTGGTAATCAGGTGATGGTCGCGAAACGTGAAGAATGCGCCGCCGCTGGGCGTGTTGGTTCCCGACCGCGTGATGACGTTGACGACTCCACCGGACGACTGGCCAAACTCCGCCTTGAACCCGTTCACCAGGATCTGCACCTCCTGAATCGCGTCGATTCCGGGGGCCGTCCGATCGAAACCCGAAAGATCGTCGCTGTTCTCGAGGCCATCTATGAACCACTGGTTCGACCGGGAGCGGGATCCACCAAAGCTGTACGAGCTGTTGTTCAACGCCGCCGTGGGCGCCAGCCGCAGCAGATTGACGTAGTTCCGGCCCAGGAGTGGAAGCAGCTCAATCTCGCGGCGCGTCATCGTGACCGCGAGCGAGGTGCTGGTCGTTTCGACGATCGGGACTGCAGCCGTGACCACGATCGCCTCGGTCACGCCTCCCGCTGCCATTGAGAAGTTGATGACCGATTCGGAGCCGGCTGAGAGTGAGAGCCCGTTCCGGATGACGATGTCGAAGCCCCGAAGCTCCGAGCGCAACTCGTAGGAGCCGGGCACGAGCGCGGCCAGCCGGTACCGGCCTTCGGCGTCGCTCACGGTGGAGCGAAAGAGTCCTGTATCAGTGTTCCGCGCTGTCACAGTCGCGCCGGCGATGACGAGTTCCTGCGCGTCGGTCACCGTTCCGATCACGGTTGCGGTGTCGAGCTGCGCAAAGGCGGGCGTTGCCAACAAGCCGGCGCCGAGGGTCAGCAGCAACCTGCAACGACCGCGCATGTCCATCCACGTCGCGCGGCGGCTGGGCATCTGCACTCAGTTCGTCGGTGCCAGGCGCCGCAACTCGACGGTCCAGTTCTGCACCACGATCATGCCAACGGTCGCCGGCGCGGGCGCCTCTGCGTCGTTCTTGACCATCAGAAATCGCGTCCCATCCGGCGACACATCATAGGTAGCGCCGGCACCGCCGAAGAAGTAATCCCCGCTGACAAGTGGCTTGGGGACGCCAGCCTGCCAGGTGGTTCCCGAGCCGACCGGCACTGTCACCAGCGTCCGGCCGCCGCTTATGTAAAACAGCTCCGAGCCGTCTCGAGACCACAGCGGTGTCTGGCCGCCGGTGGTCGAAACCTGCCACTGTCCATTTGCAACGTCGGGGAACGGACGCACGAACACTTCCCGTTGACCTGACGAATCCGAGTCGTAGGCCAGCCATCGCCCATTCGGCGACACGATGCCGTTGCGATCGTTGAACGGTGTTTGTACGAGCATGCGTGCTCTCGTGGTGACGCCCACGCGCAGCGCGGCGATGTGAAACCGCTGATCACTTGCCGAGAACTCCGACACGATCACGGCCTGGCCATCCGGCGTCAAACCAGTCGGGGCGAGACCGTTGGGGAGTAAGCCAGTGTCTGAGCCCTCGCCGACGGCTTCGGCGGTTCCGATTCCATTGGCCTGTTGCGAATACACCATGGTCTTGCCGGAACGATTCGACGCAAAGAACACCCGTTGACCGTCGGTCGACCAGATGGGCGACCGGTCCTCAGCCTCATCGGACGTCAGTCGCGTCAGCGTCCCCCTCGTCAGCTCGAGTATCCAGATGTCATTGTCCTGATCCCGTATGTCGAGCGCCGCGCGCGCGCCATCCGGCGACAGGCGTGGAACCGTATACGTTCGCGGGGCCACTGAAACCGGAGTTTCGCGCCCCGTGCGATCGACCCAGACCAGCGTGCGACGCAATTGCGGGCCACTCAACGCCGAGGCTGGCAGGTAGACCAGAGTGCCGTCCGCCGATACGTCGAAGTGAGCCGCACCGCTGGGCTGCCCGGCGACCGCGACCTGCTCCACGACGGCAACCGGCGAACCGGTCACGGTCAGAGTGGCGGCGTCGAAGGGCACCGCCAGAAGGACCCCTTTGCTGACATAAACAAGATGACCACTTGCCACGTATCGGGCATCCGACGCTCCACGGAGGAGAACTGTCCGCGCTCCGGTCTCCTGGGAGTACGCAACGATCGCCGCGTTGTCCCAGTCGCGTTCGCGTGCCTGCGTGAAGATGATGGTGCGACCGTCCGGCAGCAGTTGCGGCCCGTGGGCACTGAATCCGGATTCCATGGGGATGATGTTTTGCGGCGAACCTCCCGAGTCTGAAACCCGCCAGATACCTGCAGGACCTTCGCCGTAAAGAATCGTTCCGTCTGATGCCCACCTCACGCCCCATGGATTGGAGGCCTCGCACACGGTCAGCGCTGCTCCTCCCGTAAGTGCGACTTTCTTCAGCTGTTCGGCTTGCCAGAACCCGATCCACCGACCGTCTGGCGAAAAGAACGGATTTCGCGCAGCAGAATTGTCCGCCACTTCCCCTCGAGTACCGGCAATCGGCGTAGGGTTGAGATCATCGAGCGCACGCACGTACAAGCGTCCGTTGGCGCTGTAGACGATGTGCGTTCCATTCGGGGATATGGCGACGGCCTGGCGGCCGGTGTTGGAAAACTGGTCCTGCGGAGACAGGTTCAGGACGAAGCGCTCCACCCCACGTGGCGACTCTGCGCGTGGCCACCACAGGGTCCAGCTCAGGATGAGACTCGTCAGCGCGACAGCGACCGTCGTCATCGACAGTAGGCCAATCAGCCGCCCGCGCTTTGACAGCGGCGGCGTGGGGTCAATCGCTTCGTCCACGAGCTCGAACCGCGCATCACCAATGTCGCGCAGGCGGTGCTTCGGATCCTTATCCAAGCAGCGCCTGAGCAGACGGCGTACGCTCGTTGGTACGCCAGTTGGCAAGGACGACCAATCAGGATCGCGCTCGAGAATGCCCGCGATGATGTCCGAGACCGTGCCACCCGTGAAGGGCGCCCTGCCGGTGAGCATCTCGTAGAGCACGCATCCGAACGACCAAATGTCCGAGCGCTTGTCGAGCGGCAACCCCCGCGCCTGCTCGGGACTCATGTAGGTGACTGTGCCGAGAATGACCCCTTCCCGTGTGCGCGCTACTATCGACATCGTCGGGCTCTGTGACTCGTCCTTCACGCTCTCGCCGCTCGTCACCTTGGCCAGTCCGAAGTCAAGCACCTTCACCACACCAGCCGGGGTGATTTTGATGTTCGCGGGCTTGAGATCGCGGTGGACGATGCCCTTCTCGTGCGCGGCTTCTAGTGCGTCGGCGATCTGTCGCGCAATGTCGAGTGCGTCCTGCACTCGTAAGGGCACGCGTTTGCGCCCGGCCGCCGGCGCAATCCGTTCGGCCAGCGTATCGCCCTCGACAAGTTCCAACACGAGCGCCGTCACACGCGAGGTCGGGTATCCGGCTTCAGCAGGACCCGACCAGGATGCCTCTTCAATCCCGTAAATCGCGCCAATATTCGGATGACTCACCGAGGCGAGGACACGCGCCTCTCGCTCGAAGCGCGCCAGACGCTCCGGGTCAGCGGTGAACGCGTGCGGCAGAATCTTGATGGCCACATCGCGCCCGAGCTTGGCGTCACGGGCGAGGTACACTTCGCCCATCCCGCCTCGACCAAGGAGCTCCACAAGGTGATAGCTGCCGAGTCGACGGCCAGTCATCAGCGAAATTGCCGGGTTGACCATCTGCGCCGACACGTCAGCGGGGGCTTCAGCGAAAACGGCCTCCGCGGAAGCAGCCTGTGCAAGTAATAACTCAACCTCTCGTCGCAGCACCTCGTCGCCGGCGCACACCTGGGCCAAGAACGCTGCGCGCGTCTCAATATCGCGTGCACGCGCCTCGTTGTAAACGCGAGTGATCTCTTGCCAGCGCTCAGCAAGCATCGTGCGGCTCATGCCCGCACTCGCGTCACCCGACAAGGGTGACGACCGCGGGCTGTGGCGATCGGAGCGCTAATTGTAGTGAGTTAGCCCAAGGCCTGGAAGGGCCGGTCTCGCCGAAGCCCCATGGCAGATTGCGGCGGCACACGCCTAGAGGAGTCGCTGAATTTTGCGGGGAAAAATTGGTCGGGGCGAGAGGATTTGAACCTCCGACATCCTGCTGCCAAAGCGGGCCCTGGGAAGTCTAATTCCCTAGGTAGTCCGCATAAGTAAGGAGCCAGCCTGCTCAAACCTTGCTTAAGGCCGAAGCTCTGACTCCGAACTGCTTCAATTGTGTTTGAACGTTGCCTCCACCACTCGAACCGCAGGCTCACAACGGATAGATCAACACTGGGCGACTGCACGTTACCTATCTACCTCGCGGACACGAACAGCAGATTTGGCGCTCGCGACCTATTCTCGAAATCCAGCGCTTATCTCGCCAGCCAGCGCCAATCGGTCGCAGCGAGTGCGAACACATCGTGTAAGGGCACGCATTGGAAGGAGTTGACGGCGGTCCGGTCGCCCAGGACAATTGCAGCCGACCACTGGCACGAGGCGCCGCCGGACCGAGTCCCTCGAGGAAAGAACCAGCGATCGCCGCCATCCAGTGATGCGACGTTAGGCGGCGGAGTCGGCCTGCAATGTACTTCCCTGATCTCTCGCCGTACGCGTATTTCCCTGATCGCTCGCCGGGTCCCGATGTCCTCCTCAATGTGGGCTGGCTCTCCGCGAAACACGACTACCCGAGACGTCCACCCGATCGAGAGTTCCTGGCGTCTCTGAAGCGTCTGGCGCAATCTCCGGTGAGGCTAACCAAGGGTTCTCACACCTGTGAGTTCTGTCCGCCGCCCAGCGAGATCGGTTGGCCTAGGGGTCGCCGTATGATCGAACCTCTGCCGGCAACCGGCAACGGCGAAATACGCGTCTTCGGTCCCGAAGGAAGGGTCTTTGCGGCGCCGGCACTCATTGTTCATTACGTAGAGATGCACGAGTACGCTCCACCGGACATCTTCGTCGAAGCCGTACTGCGTGCCACCATGAACCGTCCTCGTTGGAGCTTGCTGCTCCGCCGCTTAACAGGGCGCTGCAACTGACGCGCCGTCGCTGGGTCGGCCTGCACTGGCCGGTGGTCGCTACACACTTGGCGACTAGTCATTACTCATAGGCCGCCACGGCGAACGAATGAATGGCTCGGCTACCGTGCGTACGCGGTCCTTCGATTAATTGGTCGAATGCCGCTTACGGGCAGGGGGAGAAAAGTCGGAAGTATTGCCGCCGACGCTAGGAACGCGGAGGGGGCTTCAACGGCGTGCCCTGGCAGGCCGCGCACAGGTATTCCCGGACTACGCGCCAGTGCCCCCGTCTACGGCCGCCACGCCGGGCTATGGCCGTTCGAAAAAATCAGCCCGCTCTTGGTGCCGTCTGTACTCACAGACCGCAGCGAGCCCGCGCAGTTGCGGCACGCCTGGATAGAGAAGCCGATAGTGCTGCCGTCGGGCGACCATGTCGTCCTCGAAAATCCCCCCGCCTGCGCGAGGATTTTCAGTTCCGATCCATCGGGGCGTTCGCGATCCCTAGGATTCCTGCAAGGGCGCACCTACAATCGAATCAGCTTTTACGTGCGGATTATATGACCCCTGACGAACGCGCCCAACTGATTGAAGATATCCGTCGGAGTACCGCGAGTCGCGAACGAATCGTCGAACGCGCAAGCGCTGACAAAGAGTTCGATATTGCCGCGGCCTGGGAGACTGTGGAAGAACTGGACAGGTCTATCTACACGCGAATTTTGAGAGCGCGCTCAAAGTAGGCTGAGGGCGGCCCGCTGCAGCGAACCTCCAATCGATTTCGGCTTTCTGTTTGGGTCATGTTATGGCTAGACACAAACGACTCGCTGAACTTGCCAGAAGCCTGCACCGAGCGTGAGAAAGACTGTGGCTTCGTGTTACGGATCCTGGCAATTACCAGATGACCGAAGCTGATATTGAGGCGCTGCAGAAAGCGAACACTGACCTGAACAGAGCCATCACCAAGCTCAAGATGAAGGCCAAGAACAAGAAATAGACCGCTGGACGCATGCGGGTCCCAGCCGACGCGGTATCCGTAGACTCCTTGATACGGCGTCGTCCTGGCCAAGGCCGTCCACTGGCCAGAGTGCGCCTAGGTGCTGCGCATCGAAACGACCTTCGCCTCGGCAGGCTCGATGATTTCGCTGTCAAGAACCCTCAGGAGTTGCTCGTCATCTTGGTAGTGCAACGGTGCGATGACCTGGGGATAGCGGCCCAGATCCCGAAACATAGCCCATTCGGTCTGCGCCCCACGCAGCAGGGGACGGATGGGGACGGAAAGGAGTGTCGGCACGATGCTGGTGAGTTCCTGCGGTATCGAGCGTGGATCAGTGAGGTCGGCGATAACGAAGCGAGAGAGGTGCGCCAATGTTGAAACCGTTTCGGTTAGATCCCGATTGTCGGGCTTCTCGAAGTCAAAAACGATCGGCAGGTAATTGCGAGTTCTCAATGCATTGCGGAGCGCATCCAGGGTCACCTTACGCGCGGGAGTGAAGCGTCCCAAAATCAAAACGGCCTTGGACGTCACCGAGTCTAGAACACCGCGAATCCTCGAGTTATTGAGCAGTAGGTACATGAACTGGGCAACCTCGAGATTGTCGACGGTAATTGACGCTCCGCTAGAAGTGATATCTAGGTCATGCTGGACGGCATTCTCCAAATTCACATCCCAAGCAGCGACGCCATACACATGGCAGCCGGTGAGGTCGGCGCCCTCCAGGTTGGTTTCCACAAGCTGCGCACCTTCTAGGTGTGCGCCTTGAAGATTCGCCCCGCGCATATCGGCATTGCTGAGATTTGCCGAACGGAGGTTCGCGCCTCTGAGGTCAGCGCCTTCTAGATGTGCGTGAAAGAGTCTTGCGCCGGACAAGGATGCATGGGACAGCCGACACTTCGAAAGATTGGCGTCATACAGGTCAGCGTGGTCGAGCGTCACCCCTTCCAAATCGGACTCGCGAAGATCGGTCGAGGAGAAGTCGACGCGCTTCAGGTCCCTCCATCCATATCGCTTTAGCTCCGCGGGAAGCCTACCGTTCGCATAATTTTCGTGGAGTTCATTGATTTCGCTGGGATGCGGAATGTAGTTCTCCACCATTCGCAGAAAATCGAATTCGCGAAGGAACGCGAACGAGGTGGCGCTCAGGTCTGGTGCCAGTGGCCTCGACGGCCTCCCACCATAGTGGGCGTTGGCCTGACGCCATTTGTTCCAGTCTTCGACAGAGTTACGTATTAGTTCGAGATGGGCTTCGTCGGCCATGAGGTGGGCTGGTCGCTCATTGTAGGCTTCAGATCGCGATGGATGACGCCCTGCAGTCTGTCGAAAGACAGACTACGCGCGTCCTTGGCGGCCCCTTCCGCACCTCACTCGCTCTCGCTCGAAATCGCACTTCCGCAGGTGCAGGATTACGGCCACTTCAGGCGAGCGGCGCTGAACGGCGCCTCGTTACCGCTCTTCTTGCGCAGGTGCCCGTACATCATCTCTTCGACGAACTCCACGCACTTGAACTCGAGGAGCTGGGCGCCCCTGTCCTGCCGGCGATAGAGGGGCATCTGAATCTTCCATGGCCGCGTAAACACCTTGGTATCCTCGATCGTCACCTGGTAGTCGAGCAGATCGGGACGGACCGGCGTGAATCGCTCGACGACGTGAAGCGCCTCGCTGTGGAAATTGCCCGCGCGGTCGAACCACGTCTGGTCGTTGAGGCCGGTGACGTCGACCACGAGCGTGTCGCCCTCCCAGTGACCGGCTGATTGCCCCATCCAGGTGTCGACTGGTGGCGGCTCCACCTTTGCCATCTTGATAACCCGACTGGCGCTGGCGTACTCGTACGCCATGAGGATGTCGTTGTTGCCGGTCTGCAGGATCTGGAACGGATACGGCATATACGTCGCGCGGGGTAAGCCCGGGAGGTAGCACTTCACCTCCGGGTCTCGGCTCAGCCAGTTCTCGTAGTTCTCCTTCTGCCTCGCCGCCGCCCACGGCTGATACGGAATCTCGTTCCCCTCGACGACGCTCAGGCCCGCCGGCACCGCCACGATGGCGCCAAGTTCGAGCACCGGCCCCGATCGCGCCTGATGATCCAGCAGGTTCCAGTGGGCAGAACCGATCGCCTGCCAGATGCCGTTCAGATCCGGCTTCCCGTCCTCGGTTCGCAACACGTTCACGTCGGGCGCCCGTCCCTCGACCGGTCCGCGCATCATCTGCGAGATCACGAGCGTCCCTGCGACGGACACGGCGGCAATGAGGGCGCCTTTCAGCCAGTTCTGCATCGAATTGCCTCGACTCGTTACCGCGCCGTGGAGCCCTGCGCGGCCCTGTCTCGCGCGCGGCCCGCGCTGAGCGTATTCGGGACAGCGTGGTTCCCCTCGTGACACGCGTACTCGAAGAGCTGGTACTCCGGCTCGCGGTGTAAGGGCATCGCGACCTTCCAGGGAGCGGCGAAGACCTTCGGATCCTCGATGACGACGTCGTAATTGATCGTGTTCTCATCGACACGCGTGAAGCGCTCGACGACGTGTAACTCCTCGCTCTGCGGAATCGCCCGAACACGCTGGGTCGCCACGTTGGTCGCGACGTTGCCCTTGTCGTTGTAGCCGGTGATATCCACGACCAGGGTGTTGCCTTCCCAGCGTCCCCTGGAATCCCCGTTCCACAAGCGGAAGCTCGCTCCGAGATGCGGACGCCCGTCCACCGGGATCATGCGCGCCTCGTGGATCATCTCGTAGACGATCGCGACGTAGCCGGGCCCCTGCAGGATCTGGTAGCCAGAGCCATAACCGGCCGGGAAGATCCCTCCCGGCACGCCACGCGTGATGCACCGCTCCCACGGGGTGAAATTCACCCAGTCGTCCTGGATGTGCGCCAGCTTGTAGTTTCGTCGCTCCTCCGCCCACGGCATGATCGGCACCCGGCCGTTCGGCGGATCGACAACGAGCGACCGCTCTTTCGTCAGTTGGCGATCGGTGGTGTCGGTCAGGAAGGACGATGGGCCCGTGCCGCGGCCCGTGCCATCCAGGTCGCCGGCATAGAACTCGGGGGTGTCGCTCTCATCGGGGACTTCGAACGGCGTGGCTGTGTAGTTGGTCCAGATACCCTGCAAATCCGGCTGGCCGTCCGGAGTGCGTGGCGGCGTCCAGTTCTCTGCCGGCCCAGCCGCGCGCACGGGAGGCGACTGCTGCTGGCCGGCGGCCGCGACGAGCGCCGACGCAATAATGAGCGCGGCAAACGCCAGTGATCCGAGACCGCGACCGCGCGTCCTCATTTCTTCCCCGCTGCGTCGCCGGGCGCGCCCGTGCCAGTCGACCCGATGAAGAGCTTCTTCCCGTCGGGTAACGTCAGATCGCCGCCGCTTGCCCGGGTCGACCCGTCCCTCGCCCGAAAGCCCTGAACCACGACCGCCGTGCCCGGCGCGACAGAAGTCCGGTTCCAGCCGCGTCGGAGGAGCGCGTTCGGCGCGCCCCCTTCGATCATCCAGCTGACGACCTTACCGTCCGGTCCCTTGACGTCAATGTGGAGCCACGCGTGAGGACTGGTCCATTCCATCTTGGTGACGGTTCCCCTGAGCGTTACCGGCTTCGAGCCGTCGAACTCCGCCGCGAAGGAATGATGCGCCGCGAGCGGTGCGCCGGCGGCCAGCACGCCGAGCACCGCCACCGGAATGAAGAGAGGTGTTCTCATCGACGTGACCCCCTGAATGAAAACCCTGCCATCGACTCGGACGATGGCTCCTTGAAGAACTGCCCATCACGCCGGTCGTGTCGACTTCCTTCTCCGTCCAGGCGTGACCAGACCATCGATGCGAATCATGCGGACTTGGGTGGCCACGACGCACAGCGAGGTGATGGCTCGGGCGATGAACGAGACGCGGGGCATGCGCTCCTCCGAACGACCTAGCATCGGTTTACGGTGTGTAAGAGAACGAACGAGCGGCCGAATTATACGCCCGGGAGGCTGTGCTAAAGCCTGCTTAAACCCTGCTTATCCCCACCAACCTCCAGCCACCTCCAGCCACATCAGGCCACATCACGGAGACACACGAGAGCCGTCTCACTCAGGAAGTGTCCGATAAACGCTGAATTGTTTGGGAAAAATTGGTCGGGGCGAGAGGATTTGAACCTCCGACATCCTGCTCCCAAAGCAGGCGCGCTACCAGGCTGCGCCACGCCCCGATTCCCCTTAATCCTACCAGCCAACCACCGACAAGCGAAAACGCTCAGAGCTCGCGCGTCATCTCGATCATGGTCCGGCGGAAGCCGAGCTTTTCGAATAGCCGCTGAGCAGCTGCATTCCGCTCGGCGGTGCCGAGGATCACCCGAGGCGCTCCCCGGCCGCGCAGCCACTCGATCGCCGCCTCCATCAGCGCTGTGGCGACGCCGCCGCGGCGTTGCGGGTCGTCGACGACGATGTCGTGAATGAAGCCGCAGGCCTCGCGCAATTCCTTCCACGAGATCGGTTCGAGCGCAGCAAACACATAGCCGATGACCTGACGGTCCTGCTCCGCTACGAACACGGCTGCGTCGTCTTCTTCGAGCTGGCCGCGCAGGAACCACTCGTAGCCGCTTTCGGGATTACTGCCGGGCGCGATGAATCGCTGGGGATCGAATGCGTAGTGCGCCCGGAGCAGCATCGCGCCAAGGCGCCCAAGCGCCGGCGCATCTGCGTCGGTAGCACGGCGAACGACGAACGGCATCTCAAGTCGCTGGACGAGCGATCGTGCTCAGCGTGGACCGTTTGTGGTCGAGAGCGCTTCCGAGAGCTGAGCCAGCAGATCCTCGCGGTCGAACGGTTTCAGGATGAACCGCCCGCCAACTGTTTCCGCGTCGCGACGCGTCACCACATCGTCGTACGCCGACATGACCACCACGGCGATTCGACGTCCCGGCTCGGACGCTCGAAGCGCCAGTTGCAGACCGTTGAATTCGCCGAGCCGGATGTCGGTGACCAGCGCGTCCACTGGATGCGAGTCGAGATAGTCCCGTGCGGCGTCGAAGCGCGAGCAGGTCACGACGTCGTAACCGGCGTCCGCGAGCCAGTATTCAACAATGCCCGTCGTTTCCACGTCGTCATCGACGACCAGCACGGACGGGCGCTTTACGTCAGGCATGCTTAAAGAGGGGAGTCTTACACAAATAACGGCAGAGCCGGACTGCTCCCGGGTGTTTGTTACAGGCGGCGAAGCCAAACTCAACCATTTGCGGCCCCAGCATACGGCATTTGTCCCACCAAGCGATTATCGTATGGCGTGATGTTGGTGAATCGCCTGGCCCTGGTATTGACCGTTTCCGTCGGCGCGGCCTCCCTGTTGAACGCGCAGGCGCTGCGAGCGCTTCAGCCGTTCGACGCAAAGGGACGCGTGACCTACTTCATTGCCGAGGGGGAGCCCGGGTCGCAGTTCCGCCCTGGGGACAGGCAGCTCGCGACCTGGGCGCTGCAGGCGTGGGAAAAGACGATCGGCGGGGCGCTCCGATTCGAGCCGTCACCCGAGACGGCGGCGCTCGTGCGTGTCTACTGGATTGAGCCTGGCGACTCTCAGTACGGCGAGATGCGGCCGCTGACCGTGAACGCCCGGCGCGGCGCCGCCGTCTACATCCGTCCCGATACCGATGCGCTCGGCCCCGACATCGCCGGTCCAGCTCGCCGCGATCCGCTGCTCCGCGAGACGATCGTCTATCTGACCTGCGTCCACGAGCTCGGCCACGCACTCGGCCTCGAGCATACCGACGAGTACCGCGACATCATGTACTTCTTCGGGTTCGGCGGAGATATTCCGGCGTTCTTCAACCGCTACCGCGTGCAGCTGAACACGCGCGACGATATCGCGAAGTTCCCGGGTGTGTCGGCGGACGATGCGGCCCGAGTCAGGGAGATTTATCGCTGACAGGTCCATTACAAAATCCGGTGTCTCAACCCGGCACATCGTCGCCCGGTAGTGCCGACTTCTCGTCGCCGGCGTCAGGATAACCGCCGCATGATGCTCGGAAACACGCGGAAATTCGCTGGCGCACAGTCGGCGCGTGAGTTGCGTCGTCTTTCGGCATGCGAACGGATACCTCGTGCATGCCGCGCACGGCGACAGCCGCTGCCGCGTTGTGTCTTGCCTGCCACGGACCGCTGGAGTCCGAACGCCAGAACTGGACAGGTACGTGGTTGAGCTGTGGTGGTGCTGTGACTGCAATACATGGTGGGGAAGCGGATCGTCGCAGGACGACGTCAACGACCGCGCCGTCTTCTGCCGGACGCATCCGGTGACGCTCGCTGCCCGCATAAACCGGCTCACGTCGATCGAGCCTGTGCCCGCTCGACGGCGGTACTGAGGACGACTGTGCAGCTTCCGTCAGCCCGACTCTGCCTCAACTGCGAAGAAGTCCACGACGCGCAAACATGCCCAGTCTGCGCGTCCGAAACTTTTGTCTATCTCACGCGGTGGGTTCCGCATTCACAACCGGAGTTCCGTCCGGTGGTTCGCCCGATCGTCGCGCCGACGGTACTGCAGCGCGTCGTGCTCGGCGGGGGTGCGATCAGTCTGATCGCGTTCGGCTTCTACCGATGGTTCAAGCGGGCGCAGACACGCGTGGAAGTGGTGTCGCTTCGCAAGGCCGGCGAACTGCGATAGCTCAACTCC
>Ga0075418_10000567_pt1 | contig 39628 bp, 34 predicted proteins | sample SoiMetdeltSBSDD2_FD_81776 | JGI IMG/M metagenome (GOLD analysis project Ga0075418, IMG submission 81776) | Bulk soil microbial communities from a Populus tree surrounding site in Tennessee, USA - Soil MetaG P. deltoides SBSDD2 | ecosystem: Environmental > Terrestrial > Soil > Tree plantation...
AGATGGCGGCCCGTTCATCGAGAAGCCGCGCTTCTTCTCCAGCCTGGAGACGTGGGGGCGCGATCCAGGCGTCGGCTTCTACGTCCGACCCGGCCGGCACCCCGGCATCTGGGGCCGATTGGCCGACGGCACCGAGCATCTGTTGCAGTGGGATGCGACCCGCGGCCGCGCGACGTTTCTGAGCCAGGGCATCGAGGTAGACATCGACACCACCACGCACACGCTCGGTGCGGCGCGCTTCCCGCGTGGTCCGGTGGCGACGGGCACGAAACTCGACATGCGCGCCTATCACGTCCTGCGCACGCTGCTGGCCGGCATGCTCGATCCCACGAGCGTGCACCAGATCAACGCCGGTCAGTTCTGAGGCACGGCCCCCCCGCCCGGTACTTGCAGACGCCAGCGCAACTCGTCGACGGCGAAGTTGAGCCGCGCCGCGAGGTCCAGCGCGGCGTCGAGCATCGCGGCTTCCGGAATCTCGGGGCTGGGAGCGGCCAGCGCCGCGAGCAGGTTCTCCACGAGCGTATGCACCTGCTCCTCCGATTCGGTGCGGTCCAACGGCAACTGCAAGGTCTCGGCCAGCCCCAAGAGATTGCCGGCGGCGGTGAAGGCGAAGCGGTCGGGACGCGCTCCGAGCCGGCGCGTCTGCTCGAGTAGATGCTCGCTCGCGATGCGCGTCACCGGTTCGAGACGCACATGCAGACGGAGCTCGTGCGCCAGACGCAGGGCATCGCGCAGACGCTGCGTCGCTTCGTCGCCATAGGGCGGTCGCAACGATGTCGCAGCCGCCAGCACGTCGGCTTGCACGCTGAGCTCGCACGCCTGCCGCAGCTCCTCGGGCAGATCGAGACCGATCTCGGCGAAGTCGCGCAACAGTTCGAGACTCTCGTCGAACACGGCACGCGCGTGCACGCGCACTGCCGCCACGCGCTCGCCCGCCATCGTCGCGGCGATATGATGCCGCTCCGCCGGCAGCAGGTCGGAGATGCCGCGCATCGTCGCGCCGTAGAGCCCGGCGAGAATCCGTTCCAGCTCGAGCCGCGTCAGGTCCGACTTGAGACGCAGGAGTTCGCGTCCGAGCTGTTCGTGCCGCGCCGCTCCTGCCGGCGCCGCGAAGCAGGCCAGCAACCGGGGCGCGTACTGGAGCGCGACATAGGCGTACTCGCGCACGCGGCCGGTCCGCCGCTCGACGAGCTGCAAGTGGCCCCGCCGGCCGCCATGACCGGCGAGGACCACTGGGCTCTCGTCGGCGGACACGACGTCGAAACCATAGAACCGCCGGCGGCCGCGCCCGAGATCCAGCGCTCCGAGCAGCGCGCGCGAGGTGACGGCGTGTTCGGCCGTGCGCACGTCGGGTCGCACCCAACGCTCGTAGAATCCGGCGGCGTTCTCGCCGCTCAGGTTGCTCGGCACTCGCGACAGCGCCGCCAGGAACGGGCCTTCGAGATCCAGAGCGGAGATTTCGCGCATGAGCTCGATGCAACGCGCGGCATAACGCAGATTCTGGATCGTTTCGATCCCGCTCACATCGGCGAAGAACCAGGCGCAACTGGTGTACATGGCCATCGCGTGTCGCTGCGCTTCGAGCAAGGTCCGCGCTGCGATCTGCTGCTCTTCGCCCAGGCCGGGCCGCAGGTGCCGGGACAGGAAAGCATCGAGTCGCGCGCTCGCGTCGTGTCGGTCGGCGACCTCGACATAGTCGTCGCGCGCGGCCCAAGGGTCGTGCAGGAGCGCGGCGCCGTGGCGTTCGAACAGCGCGGCCACGCCGTCGCGCAACCCATCGAGTGCCTGACGCAGCGGCTGACGCCATGCCTGATTCCACCCCGGTTGTGCGCCCGTCGAACAGCCGCAGTCGCGCCACCAGCGGCCCACACCATGCGCGCAGCTCCACGCCGTGCCCTCGCCGCCGTCGCCGCTTTCCAGTTCCACCTCGTGCGTCGGCTCGAGGTCATCCAGCAGTTCGGCGTAGTTGGTGAGCCGGAATCCGCGCACCGCCGCCTTGTCGCTGCAGAACGAGGCAACGCACATGTCGGCGAACGGCTGGTGGTGGCCAAAAGTCTCACCATCCACCGCGACGGAAACGAGCTGCGGCCCGCTGCGTTCGGGATCGACCACGAGCGCCAAGCGCTCCGCCAGCCGATCGGCGCTGTGCAAGAGCTTCTCGAACGCCATCGATTGCGACACCGGGCCGTCGTAGAAGAACACCACGAGCTCGCCGCCGCCCGGCGCGCGCACCACGTAGGGCTGGCGCGGATCGACCCGTCCGCCGCTCACCTCGTGCCAGGGCCCGCCCGCGCGCGACCGCACCCGCCGGGCCTGAAACGGCGACAGGACGGTGAAGCGCACGCCGCACTGCACCAAGACCTCGACGGTGTCGGCATGAATCGCCGTTTCCGGCAGCCACATGCCCTCGGCTTGGCGGCCGAAGCGCAGGGCGAAATCCCGGAGCCCCCACAACACCTGTGTGCGCCGGTCGCGCGGGTTCGCGAGCGGCAGGATCATGTGGTGGTAGGCTTGGGCGATGGCGTTGCCGTGACCGCGGCGCCGCGCGCGGCTGCGGCGGTCGGCGTCCAAGATGCGCGCGTACGTGTCGGCGTGCGTCGATTCGAGCCACGACAAGAGCGTCGGGCCGACGTTGAAGCTCAGTTGCTCGAAATTGTTGACGATGCGCCGGATGCGACCGTAGCCGTCGAGCACGCGCGATACCGTGTTGGGCCGGTAGCACTCGCGATGGATGCGTTCGTTCCAATCGTGGTACGGGTGCGCGCTCGGTTGTTCGGGGATCTCGTCCGTCCACGGACTCTCGCGCGGCGGCTGGTAGAAGTGGCCGTGCAGCACGACGCGGGCATCGGGCTTGCGCAACGTCAGCATCCGCTCCTCCCGCGGCGCCTCGCCTCCCTCACTCGTCGGCGTAGACGCGGTAGTCGATCTCCGGCAGCAGGTTGTCGCTCTGTTCCATGTGCCGCAGCTCGGCTTCGTCGACGCCACCGTTGCGCAACATTTCCGCCAGGCGCAGCAAGCGATGCACGTGCAGCTTGGTGCGCTTCACCGCATACGGAACCATCGTCGCCGTTTTCATGATGAAGGCCCAGTCGCTGCTCTGGGCCAGCAGCAGCTCGCGCGCCGCCTGGTTCAGCGCCCGCAGCTCGAGCCCGCTGGCGTCGGGGCGATCCTTGGCGAGCGCGATCATCGTGCGCGTGGCCTGATCCAAGTGGCGATAGATCCAGTCGTTGGATCCTTCCAGCCACACTTCGGCGTAGCCTTTGTGTCCCCAGCTCGAGAAGCTCGGGCGCAACACCTGCTGGCGGGGATGCCGCTCCAGATACTCGAGCGGCGTGATCGGCTCCAGCGTTTTCTGGTCGAAGTGCATCTTGCGGAACAGGTAGTCGAGGAACTGCGGTCCCTCGAACCACCAGTGGCCGAAGAGCTCGGCATCGTACGGCGACAGGATCAGCGGCGCTCGTCCCATCAGCCCGTGCAGGTATTCGACCTGCTTCTCGCGATTGAAGAGGAAATTGCCCGCATGCTGCGCCGCCGTATCGAGCGCGACGTCGCGGCGATACGGCTGCTTGTGCGGTGTGCCCCCGGTGATGGCGTAGTACTTGATGCCGGTGTTGATGCGCAGGTCGCCGCCGTGAATGTACGGGCGAATGTAGTCGAGCTCGAGATCGTGGCCGATGTCGCGATAGAATTCGCGATAGTTCGGATCGCCCGGGTAGCCTTCCTCGGCGCTCCACACCTGCTTCGAAGACTCGAGATCGCGCCCGAAGGCAGCGACACCCCCGGGGCAATACACCGGCGCGAAGATGCCGAAGCGCGGGCGCGGCGAGCCGTAGAGGATGCCGTGCGCGTCGACGACGAAGAAACGAATCCCCTCGGCGCGCAGATGCTCTTCGACGCCGGGGAAATAGCCGCACTCGGGCAACCAGATGCCGCGCGGACGGCGGCCGAAGTGGCGCACGTAGTCCGCGGCCGCGACCCGCACCTGGGCCCGCACCGCCTGCGGCACATGCTGCATGAGGGGCAAGAAGCCATGCGTGGCCCCGCAGGTGAGGATCTCGAGGAAGCCGGCATCCTGCAAGGCACGAAACGATTGCACCAGGTTGCGCCGCGCGCGATCGACGAAGGTGCGATGGCAATCGCGGAAGTGACCGGCGTACATCTGCGCCAGGGCATGGAACGGCGGCTCGTGGCGTGTGCGATGCACCTCCTTGTCGGCGAGCTCGATCAAGAGCTCGAGGTGCTGGACGTAACGCGACATCAGGAGGTCGTCAGTGAGCATCGCCAGCAAGGTCGGCGACATGGACATCGAGGCGCGAAACGAAACGCCGTCACGCGCCAGGGTCTCGAAGACGTGCAGCAGCGGGATGTAGGTCTCGGTGATGGCCTCGTACAGCCAATCTTCCTCGAGGAATTCGTCGTATTCCGGATGGCGCACGAACGGCAGGTGTGCGTGCAACACGAGCGCGAAGTAGCCCTGGGGCATGCTGGCTCCGACGAAAGAGGAGACTAGACCTCGCGCCGCGAGGCCAGGCTCGAGATCCCGAAGCTCGACACACCGCCGACGCTCAGCTCACGTCGCTGGCGCTCTTCCAGGGCGCGCAGGATTTCTCCCGAACCCAGGCCGATGGACCGGCCGCCGGAAAGCTCGAACATGCGTCGATATTCCTCTTCGACGATCATCCAGTTTTCGTCGGTGATCGGCGACATCGAATCGCGTGGCATGGCGACGACGTTGGAACGAGCGAGCGGGATGAAACGTCCGTCGCGGCCGCGCAGCCCGACCTCGGCGACGAAATCCGCTCCAGGGCGCGCGATCTCGACGTACCAGTTTCCGGCCTGCTCCTGCAGCTCGATGTCGAAGCTCGAATGATGATTGTTGCCGTTCCATTCGATGGCGCTCACATCATAGAAGCGCAGCACCAACTGCCCGCGCTCCTGCAGTGACTGGCGCGCGCTGTCGAGCGCGGGTTCGGTGAGCTCCCACCATGCGTAGCTCCAGTGCGGGTCGCGCACCAAGAGCACCAGACGATCGGCACCATACTGCTGCGGCAGCGGCGGCCCCATGTCCGGCACGTGGACTTGCGGCGTCGGCGCGGCTCCCCGCGGAAGCCCGGTCGAGGTCTCGGCGCGATCTCGGCTCGTGGGGAGACCCGAGGGCAACGGCACTTCGGATGAGGCCACGGGCATGGGCGCTGGCGTGGGCGTTGGTGCAGGCGCCGGGGCGGATGACGGTGCGCGGGCCGAGCGCCATTCCCGTGGGGGTTTGGTCTCGTCGAGACTGGGCCGACGCGAAGCGCCTTCCGAGGCATCCGGAAGCTTGGGTGGTTCGGACATTGGCTCTCCCCGTTGATCCCACAGTACTAAGCTCTCGCGGGCGCGGGAGCAAGCCCCCGCCGAGGCCTCAGTCTGGATTCTCCGGGCTGCGGCCGATGTCGATGATGCTGCAGGCCAGCACGAGGCGGAGGCCCAGCTCCTCGCCCCGGGCGATGACGGCTTCGCTCTCGGCGCCGGGGTTCAGCCAGACCTCCGGCACGCTCTTGGCCGCGAGCTCGGGCAGGACGGTGAGCACCCTGTGGGGTGGAAGGTAGATGGTGGCACGGTCGATCGGCCCCGGAACGTCGAGGACGCTGCGAAAGGCCGGCACCGCTTCGATCGCGCTCGCCGTGGGATGAATCGGGTACACCACCCATCCCGCGGCGCGATAAGCGCGGACGGCGCGGTTGCCGTACTTCGTCCTCCGTGTCGAGGCGCCGACCACGGCCACCGCGAGGGTTTTGCCGTCTGAATGATGAATCATCGTCGAATCATCGTTTTGTCAGCACAACAATGCTGTTTCATCATTTAATCCGGAGGGCCGTCGGCCCCTCGAACGCGCTTGATAACATGTGCACGGATAATGGGTTGGCAATTCGCCGGCAAAGCCGACGGCGTTGGCCCGTCCCCTGCATGGAATGACATCGAGATCGCGAGGATGCGGTCCCGGGCTGCTGGGTAGCACGCGAGCTGCCGAGGTGCCCTCCCGCTTCACGACCAGGTTGCTCCCCTCGGCCCGTCGTGGGCACATGGTTTCGATCCCCCTCGGAACCTTGGGCAAAGAGCGGGGAACGATTCGCGAAGCGAGCCTGAGTCCCCACACAGGCTATGACGGGGAGACGCGAATGGACGAGCGTCTCCCCGATTTTTTTTCATGGCAATCGCCAGCGTCCCTTGCGTAACGCCTGCGCCGCGCGGTCGATCTCTGGCTGATATTCCTCCGGAATGCGCTCGTAGGCTTGGCGCAGCCGCAAGCGCACCTGCGGCGGTCGCGCCCGGTTCAGGTTGCGCAATGGCCGTACATAGGACAACACCTTCCGGCGCACGCGCGGCACCGCCGGGGCTCGAACTGCCAAGGCCTGCACCGCGGCGTCCAGATCGTAGGCGTGCGCCGCCAGCGCGCGAAAGAACTCTCCGCACAGGTAGTAATCCAAGGCGCCGCGGTCGAACACCGGGATGGCGTCGCGCGAGGCGCCGTTGCGACGCTGCTCCGCGAGCGAACGGGCCGCTGCCGACAGGTTGAAGCGATGGGCGCGCAAGCGCTCGAGGACCCAGGTCCCGACCTCGTCGCCGGCACTCAAGCGCGCGTGGACCGGATCTTCCCTCCCCGCGGGCATCGAGGCTGCCGATGGATCGGGGGCTTCGAGCGCGGGTTGCGTCTCGGATGCAGCCAGAGGCGCGCGCGACGTCGGACGCGTCATGCTCGAGGCGCGCAGCAGCACGCGCTCGATCTCGTCCTCGTCCACATCTCCTTGCGCATCTCGGCGCACCAGCAGTTGCCGCACCACGTTCTCCATCTGACGCACGTTGCCGGGAAAAGCCTCGGCGCGCAATCGCCGTCGTGCCGCCGCGCTCAATCGCCGGCCGCTTCGCTCCAGCTCGTCGGCGTGCCGGGCCATGAAGTGCGCGAACAGCACCAAGCGATCATCCCCGCGCTCGCGCAACGCCGGCACACGCAATGGGCAGACGTGAATCCGGTAGTACAGGTCTTCGCGGAAAAGTCCCTGCCGCACCATCTCGACCAGATCACGGTTCGTGGCCGCCACCACACGAACGTCGACGGGGACAGGCCGGTCTGCCCCGAGCCGGCGCACCTGCCCCTCCTGCAGCACACGCAGGAGGCGCGTTTGGCTGCGCATGTCCATGTCGCCGATTTCGTCGAGTAGAAGCGTGCCGCCGTCGGCGCGTTCGAAAGCGCCGCGAAAATCGCGCGACGCACCAGTGAACGCGCCTTTGACATGTCCGAAGAGCTCGCTCTCGATCAGCTCCTGCGGGATGGACGAACAATCCACCGCTTCGAACGGGCCGGTGACACGGCGGCTCAAGCGGTGCAGGAGCTGGGCCGCGAGTTCCTTGCCGGTGCCGGTCTCGCCCTCGACCAGCACCGTGTAGCTCGTGTCCGCCAACGACACGATTTCTTCGAGCAGCACCAACATGGCCGGGCTCTCGCCAACGAGCTCCGCCATTTCTGGATAACGGCGTCGGAGCCCCTGCAAGCGCGCCGTCACCGAGCGTCCGGCGACCGGTACCGCCCTCTGCGCGGCCGCAGCCACGGCCGCGACACGTTTCGTCGCCGGCCGAGCGGGAACGTCGGGGCTGCAGCCGAGCAGACGCAGACGCAACAGGTCACCCAAGTCGACGAGCGACACGAGCGTCTCGCTCGCGGCCAGCTCTTGTGTCACGAGCGACGGCCCGGCGAACAGGATGCCGCGCAAGCGCCCTTCGGCGAGCAACGGCAGCGCCCAGGCTTCACCGAGCTGCGCGTCGAGTGGTCGCAAGGCGCGACGCAGGCCGCGCCCACCCGCGCGTCGGCGCGCGCCATCCAACGTGACGGGCCCGATCTCGAGGAAAAAAGACTGCACTGCCGCCGGGAGTCGATAACGCGGCCGCACACGGCCGGTGCCGAGGCCGAAATGGCTGAGGAGCTGCATGGGCCCGCCGTCGTCGCCGCGCCAGAGCACGGCTCCGGATGCGATGCCCTGAATCCCGGCGATGCACAGCAACCCGTCGCGTGCCACCTCATGCCAGGTCACGAGCGGCAGGAGCTGTCGCGCCAACTCGATCTGGTGTTCCTGGTGCAGATCCCACTCGGTCATGCTCGGAATCTTAGCGGATCTCGTGTCTGGACCGGGATAGCCACTCAGGATTGGACCGCACTGGGAGCCGGAAGCGGCGAACGGGTCCATACGCGGACAAGCGGCGCGCGGAGGAAATGCGTGCGCCCGCTGGTACTGAAGCCGTGGGTGCGGAGAGCGCGCAACGACGGTACGTTGCCGTCCAAGACGTGCGTCAGCAGCCGCGCGTACCCGAGGCTCGCTGCGCGCTGGCAACGCGCGCCCACGAGTGCGCGTCCGATGCCGCGGCCGCGCGCCGACGGCCGAACGAAGGCTTCGTAGAGGTATGCGGTGCCCGCCGGAAGGCAGATCTCTCGCCCGAGCGGCGGCAGGAACACACGCACGTAGCCGATCCAAGCCCAGCCGATGGGCTGTCCATCCTGCCACGCCACGACGAGGTCGTGGTCGTGCAGCAATGCCGCCCTGAACTGCGGCCAGTCGGCCTCGCGGCCTGCATGCTGGCAGATCCAATCGCGGCGCGCATGTCGATCGAGGAAGCGGATCTCGACGTTCGCAGGGGCCGGCTCTGGCTCCTCTGCGGCCGTCGCGTCGAGGTCACGCTCGAGGATCCAGAGGCGATACATCCGGAAATGATTGCGCAGGAAGTCTCCCGGCCCCATCGCATCGACCTCCCATCCAACGACGTCGACCGCTCCAGGCAGCAAGAGGCATGCCCTGTGGAGTGTGGAGTGCTCTGGGCACGAGATGCTACAAGAAAACATGCCGACCCGCGAAGCACTCGCCATGGCCTCGGAGGATTCCACACACGGGCCATCGCCGCTCTTGGTCCGGCTCGCCATGCCACGCGAGAACGGCACGCCAGGTCTCCTCGAGGCGCGGGCTGTCCTCGACTCTGCGCTGCGCCAATCGGGACACGTGCCCGAGCTGCAACCCTTCGCCTGCCACGCCGGCCGCAGTGAGGCGGCGGCGCTCGCTCTCCTTTGCAGTGCCATCCTCGTGCTCCGCTCCGGCCGCGATCCCCGCCGCCGCTCGCTGCTCATGTTGCTTTGCGCTTGGGGCCTCGCGTTCGCCGCCATCGCCGGGGGATTGGATTTCTTGATCCCCGGTGCGCCCGCGACCAACATTCTCCTGCGCGTCGAACCGCGCGCCGCGGTCCATCACGAGATCCTGCTCTCCGCACACTACGACACCAAGACGGAGCCGCTCGATCATGTCGGCAGGAGCGCGCTCTTCGGCAGCGTCGCCATCGCTTGCATCACCACCTTCGTTGCGATCGCCAGGCGGCGCAGGGTCCGCCGCTTCGGCGGCGCGACCGCCGTGCTCTTGGTCACAGCCGCAGCGCAGCTCGCGCTCGGGCGCATCCTGCCGCAACGCAGTCACGGCATCGTCGACAACGGTGCGGCCTGCGCGCTGCTCGTCGACCTGGCGCAGAGCGTCGCAGCTCAGCCATTCGAGCACACGCGGCTCGTGTGTGCCTGGTTCGCCGCCGAGGAATGGGGTGCTCAGGGCAGCTCTGCGGCAGCAGCCGCGCTGGCTCGCGCCGAGGCGTTCGTCAACCTCGAGGCCATCGGCGCCGGCAGCGAGCCCGTGATCGCCGCGTTCGAAATGTCGGGGGCGACTCCGCGCCGCGCCGATCGGTCCGTGGCCGATCGGCTGCAGCACGCGGCAGCACGCCCGCTGCGAGTGCTACGGGCACCGCTCGTGACCGACGCCGGCCCGCTTCTCGACGCGGGCATCCCCGGGCTCACGTTGCTGACCATCGAACCGGGGGCGTGGACGATCCGCTCGCTGCACGGCAGCGGCGACCGTTTGCCACGCTTCGACGCGTCCGGTGCAGCCGCGGCCCGCGCATTGCTTCTCGCATTCCTGACCGCGACGGATTCGGCAGCAACCGGCGAGTCGCGCCAACGCCAGCGGTTGCACCGATGCAGACGAGGCGGTATCCTGCCGAGCGCTCGCCGTCGCTCTGCACACCGGTTACGCGGAGGATCTCGTGGCTCGGGAAACACTGACCTTGGTCGATAACCGCACCGGAAAAACCTATGAGGTTCCGATCACGCACGGCACGATTCGCGCCGCGGACCTGCGTCAGATCAAGGTCGACGACGACGATTTCGGCCTGATGAGCTATGACCCCGGGTTCAAGAACACGGCGGCCTGCGAGAGCCGCATCACCTACATCGACGGCGACCGCGGCGTGCTCCTCTACCGTGGCTTCCCGATCGAGCAGCTGGCGGAGAACGCCTCCTTCCTCGAGACCGCGTACCTGCTCCTCGACGGCGAGCTGCCGGCACAGGCGCAGCTCGCGGAGTGGACGTACAACATCACCGTCCACACCATGTTGCACGAGAACGTCAAGAAGTTCATGGAAGGGTTCCGCTACGACGCGCATCCGATGGGGATGCTGCTGTCCACCGTCGGCGCGCTGTCCACTTTCTATCCCGGTGCCCGCGATATCCTCGACCCGGTGTCGCGCCGCCGCCAGGCTTATCGCTTGATCGCCAAGGTTTCGACCATCGCTGCCTTCTGCTATCGCCACACCGTGGGCCTGCCCTACGTGTATCCGGACAACGACCTCTCCTACACCGGCAATTTCTTGAACATGATGTTCAAGATGACCGAGCTCAAGTACAAGGCCGACCCGGTGCTCGAGCGCGCACTCGACGTCCTCTTCATCCTGCACGCCGATCACGAGCAGAACTGCAGCACCAGCGCCATGCGCACGGTGGGCAGCTCGCACGCCGACCCGTACACGGCGGTGGCGGCCGCCGCCGGCGCTCTGTACGGTCCGTTGCACGGCGGCGCCAACGAGGCCGTGCTGCGCATGCTGCTCGAGATCGGCCACGTGTCGCGCGTGCCCGATTTCGTCCGCCGGGTCAAGAGTGGCGAGACCCGCCTCATGGGCTTCGGCCACCGCGTCTATCGTTCTTACGATCCGCGCGCCAAGATCATCCAGAGGATGGCGGAACGAGTTTTCGCCGTCACCGGGCGCAATCCGCTCCTCGACGTCGCGCTCGAACTCGAGTCCATCGCCCTGCAGGACGATTACTTCGTCAGCCGCAAGCTCTATCCGAACGTCGACTTCTACTCCGGCCTCATCTACCAGGCCATGGGGTTCCCGACCTCGATGTTCCCGGTGCTGTTCGCCATCCCGCGGACCGTTGGCTGGCTGGCACAGTGGGAAGAGATGCTCCTCGATCCCGAGAGCAAGATCGCGCGACCGCGCCAGATCTACTTGGGCCCCGGTCCGCGCGAGTTCATCCCGCTCACGAAGCGTTCCTGAGTCGCTGCTGCAGCTCGGCGTGCGCCGGATTGAGACGCAATCCCCGCTCCCACGCGGCGCGCGCCTCGAGCGTGCGGCCGAGACGCTGCAACGCGTCGCCACGCACCAGCTCCACGGCATCCGTCGCCGGCATGACTTCGAGCACTGTGTCCAGCTCGCGCAAGGCGCGCTCCGCCCGTCCCGCTGCGACGCACGCCCGTGCCAGATCCACGCGCAGAGTTTCCCAGCCCGGATCGAGCGCCAGCGCGCGCTCGAGACGAGCGAGCGCCGGCTGCGCCGCTTGGTGTGACAACAAGAACAGACCGTAATACGCATGTGCCGGCGCAAAATACGCATCGGTGGCGATTGCGAGCGCGTAGTAGTGTGCCGCGCTCACGGAATCCCCGCCGGCCCAGGCGATGTTGGCGAGATTCACCATCGGCTCGACGTAATCGGGATGCATTCGCACCAAGATCTCGTAGCGATCGACTGCGGCCTGCAGCTGCCCCTGGGAGTGCTCGCATTGCGCCGCATGCGCCATCGCCAGTGCATGCTGCGGTTGCAGCCGCAGCACGGCGTCGAACTGCTGCATTGCGCGCGCGCAGTCGCCCTGCTGCTGGTAGGCGGTGCCGACGCGATAGAGCGCCTCGGCGGCATCCGTGTCCTTGGCACCGAACCAGGTGATGGACGACAGACTCCCGATCGTGGCCGCGACCGCCAACCCGCTCGCGAGCGCGGGCCAACCTCGCCGGCGCGCGGCATCGACGCACCACACGATGCCCATCCCGGCGAAGACGGCGAGAATCGGCAGCAACGGCGCACGGTAACGCGCGGTGACGAAGAACGCGACGATGGCGAGCGCGTACGAGGAGAGCCAGAGCAGCGCCGCGGTCTCCCCCGCACCACCCCGGCGCGCGCGCCAGGTGCCGAGTGCCGCGAACCCCAGCAGCCAGGCGAAGCTCCAGCCCGGCAGGCGCAGCAGCCGCGAGTAATGTCCGGCGAAAAAGTAGAAATCGAAATCGCGCATCAGCTCACGCGATTGCAGCAGCTGCACGAGCTTCTCGCCCGTGTGCGCCAGGGCGCGCAGAGGCTCCTCGCGCCAGAAGCGCAGGCCTTGCGCATAGAACCAGCGATCGCGCCCTGCCGGGTACACGATGCCGGCCTCTCGCAGCGGCAGATCGTTCATCCGCCGCCACTCGGGGCCGGGACGCAACGCCGCCGTGTGCTGCATGTTCGCATTGTTGCCGATGTAGAAATTGATCCCGCCGTTGGCGCTGATCCACACCCAGGAATCGCTCGCGCGCAGGTTGTAGGCCGTGATCGGCAGGATCGGCAGCAGGGCCGCGACGCAAAGAATGGCGGCGTCGGCGCGTCGGCGCCGCCAACACAGCCAGAGCGCGAGGACCACCAGGCTCGCCAACACCGTCGGCACCGCGAGGGCGCCCAATCCACACGCCACGCCGGATGCCACCAGGTCGCGACGCCGCGCGGATTGCAGGTATCGCAGCAGCCAGTAGAGAAAGAGGAGATCCAGGCACACCGCGAGCGGCGTCGCCAAGAAGTCACCCTCGACGAAAAGGAGCGCGCGGCTGGTCGCGACCGCCATCCCCGCCAGCCAACCCACGGCACGGCCGCCGAGACGCCTGCCGATGACGGCCGCAAGTGCGGCCGTCGCCGCACCCAGGAGAATCTGCAGCACGTGCGCTGGCCAGGGTCCCGGACCGGCACCCCAACGCAGACCGGCGAGAACCAGCGGATAGAGCGGCGGCATCATGAACGGCGCGCGCCCAGTGCCCTCGCCGCGCGCGAGCGCGGCGCCGAGGTCGCGATAGTACTGGGCATCGATGACCGGCGAATCGAAGAATGGATTGCCACGGATATCGAGCAAGTAAACGATGCGAATGGCCAGGGCGACGCCGAAGACGGCGAGCGCGAGCCCGTTTCCCCTTTCCAACCAGCGCTTCACCTACAGCTGCACCACCTTGCGTCTGCATTGCTCGCCACGCGGCACGCAGTCTACACTGGACCGGTGAAGCTCGATCCGAACATCCGGGCGTTCCTCGACGAGGAGCGCTTCACCGCCGTCGACGACGCGTGGTTGGCACACCTCGAGGAGTTCCCCACCGATCTCGGGTACTTCCTGCCGGTGGTGTCGGCGTTGCTGCAGCGGCAGCAACAACCTCGGGCCGAAACGCTGGTGCAGCTCTGGCTCGACAACCAGCGCAGCGCCGCTTCGGACGGGCACGAGATCCGAACCCTGGGCGAGCTGTTGACGGCTTGGCCCGAGGCCCCGTTCCTGCGCCACGCCACCGTCGAGGCGCTCCGGCGCCACCACGCCGATTGTCCCAGCCTCGATCGGCTGCTCGAGCACTTTCGCTTGCCGACGGCCGTGACGCCGCGGCAGGCCCTCGACCAGGTGCTCGCCTGGATTCAGTTCGATGTCGGCAAGATCGTCGACATGCCGAAGCGCGGCTGCGGGCGCGTCGTCGAGCTCAATCTGGCACTCGGAACGCTGCGCGTCGAATTCCCGCCCCAGCGCGAGATCGTCTCGTTCCGTCTCGCCGAAGCCCAGACGCTGCTGCGCGTGCTCGAGCCAGAACATTTCTTGGTGCAGAAGCTCGAGCACCTGCCGGCGCTGCAAGAGCTCGCCGGCAGCGATCCGGGTGCGCTGCTCGATCGAGTGTTCACGAGCTGCGGCAGCCCGCTGCCCGCGGCCACACTGCGCGAACACTTGCGTGACGTCGTGCCGGAAGAACATTGGACTGGATGGTGGAAACGCGCGCGCGAGGATGCGCGACTCACCGTGAGTGGTGGCCCGCGTTCCACTTGCAATTGGAGCGCGTCGGCCAGCGCGGCAGAGGATCGATTGACCGCCGACTTCGCCGCCGCCGCTCCCGCGCAGCGATTGGAGCTCGCCCGCAAGCATGCGGCGCGCTCGCCGGCGCTCGGCCGCGCCCTGGCAACGGGGCTGGTGCAGACCTTGGCGACGAATCCAGAGCTCGAGCCGGGTCTCGTTCTCGAATTCCTCCTCGAGCTCGAGCAGCTGCCGGACGTCGAGCCGAAGCCCAAGACGACGATCGCCAACTGGCTGCGCCGCGACGATGCCTTGGCCGTCGTAGCCGCCATGCGCGACCGCCGCGCGCGCGAACGCGCCTTCGAGGCGCTGCGCCAAGAGCGCCCAGACTGGGCCGAGATCTATGTGCAAGCACTCGACACCGAGAGCGACGTCCGGCTTCTCACCCAGCTCTACGAGGCGGTGCGCGACTCGGCGGCGTCTTCCAGCCTCGTCCGCGCCGTCACCGAGACCCTGCAGCGCCCCGGCCGTTCGCCCCGCTTCTACCTGTGGGTTTGCCGCGAGATGAGCCGGCGAACCGAGCTCGCTCTGCGCGCCGACTGGCGTTTCCTGCGCGGCCTGCTCGATGCCTGCACCAGCCCGGATTTCCGCGGCCAGCGGGCCGTGTTGCGCCAGTTTTTCGCCGCGAACGGACTCGCCGACACGGTCATCGCCACGCTCGACACGGAACAATCCACCGCGCTCCTCGCCCTTCTCGGACACGAGGTGGGTTTGGACGAGCACACCAAGCAAGGACTGCGCGATCTGGTGACGACACGCTTCCCGGCGCTGCGCGAGGCCAAGGAGGAAGCGTTGCTGGTGAGCGAGGCGGCGCTCGCGCGCAAGCGCGCCGAATTCGACCAGCTGGTGCGCGTCGAGATCCCGCGCAACACCGAAGAACTCCGCACCGCGGCAGCGCACGGGGATCTGCGCGAGAACTTCGAGTACAAATCGGCGCGCGAACGCCAGGAGATGCTGTCGGCGCGAGCGCAACGCATGCACGACGAGCTCCGGCGTGCACGCGCCATCGATCCCAGCAGCATCGACCCCGGTGCCGTCCGCGTCGGGACGCGTGTGCATCTCACCGCGGGAACCGCTGCGCCGGTCGTGCTCACCATCCTCGGCCCGTGGGATTCCGATCCGGCGCGCGGCATCGTCTCGTACTTGGCGCCGGCCGTCACTTCCCTCCTGGGGAAGCGCGTCGGCGAGGACGTGCGCTTCGGGGAAGCCACCTATCGCGTGACCGAGATCGCTGCCTGGCAAGCCGACGAAAGCGGAGGTTGAAGCGCATGCTGCTCACGCGCGACGAGATCCGCTTCGACTTCGGCGGCGCGCAGTTCGAATTACCGCGCGATCGGGCGTTGCTCGGCTGGGTGTTCGACCAGTTCCTCTATGGCGAGGTCACCGGCATTCAGGTCGGGCACTGGATCCATCGCGCCCCGAATGTGGAGAGCGCACGCTTCCTGGCGCGACAATGTGCCCAAGAGCTGGCGCACATCGGTCTCGTGCGGCAGATCTTCGACGTGCTCGAGGTCGAGCCGCGACCCGCGCATCGCTGGGTGCGATTTCTGTCCACGGGTCTGATGGGAGCAGGCTGGGAGGAACACGTGTGTCTGGAGATGGCCCTTGGCGAAGGCTACGTGCTCGCGGTCTTCTATGCGCTCATCGACACGGTGCCGGAGCCGCGCATTCGCCGGCTGCTGGAGGTCGCGGCGCGTCAGGAAGAAACGCACGTCGCCTTCGGAGAGACCCAGACACGCATCGCCGCGCGCTCCCCGCGCGTGCGTCAGCATTTGCTCGGGATGGCGCTGCTCAGCCTCGTGGTGTTGCGGCGTCTCGGTGTCGCTGCCGGCCGGCGACTGGGTGCGGATCATCCGGTGTGCCGGCAGCTGCCGGCCTTCACAGCGCACGTGGCCGCGATGTCGGAGATCCGATTGCAGCGCGCTGGGCTCCTCGATGCGCCGCTCGTGACCTTGTCGCGCCTGCAGCGCGCTCGGCTCATCGCCGCAGGTGCGTGTGGACGCGCCCTGCTGCCGCTCCGGATGGCACGTCGTCCACGCCTCACCTCCACGTATCTGCAGGATCCCGCGATCGCGCGTTCAAGCGTTGCGCTTCGCTCTTCGATTCCGTAGCATCGGTCAGCTTGGCCCGGCCGGAGGCACGCCGATGCACCGCCGGATTCTTTGTTGGACATTCCTGCTCGTCTGCGCGCCATCGGCCCGCGGCTCTACCTTGCATGTCCCGACCAGCGAGTTCCCCTCGGTGCAAGCCGCCATCGACTCGTCGGCGAGCGGCGACACACTGCTGCTCGCATCCGGTGTCTACGAAGAAAATCCGCGCGTCTATGTCAAGGATCTCACCATCCGGTCCGCGCCTGGCGGACTGGCCATCCTCGATGCCACGCCTCGCGCCGGCGAGGACGGCAACGCCGGATGCGCGATGCGCAGCGTCCATTCCGCCCTCGTGATCGAAGATCTGGTGCTGCGCAACGGCCTGCCGGTCACCGAGGGCGCCGGCTTGTGGGTGTGGGGCGGCCATGTCGAGGTGCGACGCTGCCGTTTCGAGAACAACGTCTACGGCGTTCTGGTGTTCGAGCCCATCCCCGGCACGATCCGGCTGGAAGAGTGCGAATTCGTCGGCAACGGCATCGGGGTCTGGGGGTTCGTGTCGACCACGATCGAGCGCTGCCGTTTCGCCAACAACTGGATCGGGTTGCGCCTGCGGGACAGGATCGAGCTGCGCGATGTCGAGGTCACCGGCAGCGGCGCGCCCTGGAAGTGGGGCGCGCCTCCATTCAACGCGGCCAGCCTGTTGCTCGTCGGGGCATCCGGGCAGCTCGAACGCGTTGCCGTCCATCACAACTCCATCCCGAACGGGCTGCCGGGAATCTGGCTCGAGGTCGGGCCGTACGAGCTCGTGGACTGCACGAGCAGCCACAACGATTCGCAGCTCGGGCCTTCTGGAATCACCTGCGTGCGCGTCACCGACCTCACGATGCGGCGTTGCGTCGCGAGCTACAACACGAGCCGCGGTCCGGCGCCTCCGATCGGTGGCCTGTTCGCCGACCGCAGTCACGTGCGTGCCGAGCAATGCCGTTTCGAGTTCAACGATTCGGGCGCAAACGGCAGCGGCATCTGTGCATTGCGCAACGCGACGGTCGAAATGACCGGCGGCCGCATTGTCGGCAATCGCACCGAGATCAAAGGTGGCGGCGTGTATGCCAGTGCGGCGCGCGTGCACCTCGACTCGGTGCTCGTCGCGGGCAACATGGCACAAGCCGGGGCCGCCATCGCCCTCGACCGCGATGGCGAGGTGCATGTGCAGCGATCGACCCTGGTGGCGAACGTGGCCAGTGGCGGGGCAGCAGCGCTGTACAACGTGGGCGGCGTGGCCACGCTCGAGCAGAGCATCGTCGCTTTCAACACCGGCAGCCCGGTTCTCGTCTGCGCCGGCGATGTCACCCGCCGTTGCATCGACGTCTTCGGCAACAGCGACGACGGCACCTGCGGCCGCGATCTGGGCGACAATCTGTCGGTGGACCCGGAGTTCTGTGGCTTCGACCCGAAGGGTGGGGTCTACGACGTGCGCTTGGCTGAGGGCTCGCCGCTCGTGGCGGCATGCGGTGGCATCGGCGCCGCCGGACCCGGATGCACCAGCACCACGGCGCAAGCCATCACTTGGAGCGCCGCGAAGCGACTCTTCCGCTAGCACATTCGTGCTGCAGCCAGTCGAGATATGCCGCGCTGCCATGCGTCACCGCGTGCGCCAGGATCTCGGGAACGGCGTGCGGGTGCAAGCGGCGGATCTCCCGTTCGACGTCGCTCAGCAGCACCGTGCGCGTCTTGAGCAGCAGCAGCCACTCGCGCGCATGCTGCAATTTCCCCCGCCAACGGTAGTGACTGCGCATCGGCCCGAGCGTCTGTGCACACGCGCAAAGTTCGAGCTGCAGCAGTCGCGTCGCGATCCGTGTCGCCTGGCGCGACGACGGCACCGCCACGAACACCTGCACGAAGGCACCGCGTCCGGGTCGCATTCCCCTGGACCCCCCGATGCAAAGAACCGCCCGGTCGCAAGCGCCGGGCGGTCGAATTGGTACGCCCGAGAGGATTCGAACCTCCGACACCCAGCTCCGGAGGCTGGTGCTCTATCCAGCTGAGCTACGGGCGCCCATAGGATCCAGTGCAAGGTACAACTCGCACGCGGTGGCGACAAGGCCCCTCGGAGCCTCAGCTTCGCTGCGCCTGCAGCACGGTCTGCACATCCTTGTCGCCGCGACCCGACAAGTTGACGACGACGAGCGCTCCCGGCGGGATGCGACTCTTCGCGTCCAACAGATAGCCGATCGCATGTGCGCTCTCGAGTGCCGGAACGATGCCTTCGAGCCGGGTCAGGGCTTCGAAGCCCGCGAGCGCCTGCGCATCCCCGATCCAGTCGTAGTCGACGCGGCCGCGGTCGTGGAGATCGGCGTGCTCCGGGCCGACGCTGCAATAATCCAGTCCGGCCGAGATCGAATGCGTGCCGAGAATGTTGCCGCTCTCGTCCTGCAGCAGGTAGCTCTTGCTGCCCTGAAGCACGCCGACACTGCCGGCGGCGAAGCGCGCCGCGTGCCGGCCTGGCTCGATGCCGAGACCACCGGCTTCGATCCCCAGCATCCGCACGCTCGGCTCGTGCAAGAAGTCGTGGAACAACCCGATCGAGTTCGAGCCGCCGCCGACACACGCCACCAGCCAGTCGGGCAAGCGGCCCTCGCGCTCGACGATCTGGGCCCGCGTTTCGCGGCCGATGATCGCTTGAAAGTCGCGCACCATCGTCGGGTATGGGTGCGCGCCGAGGACCGAGCCGAGCACGTAGTGCGTGTCCGCCACGTTCGTCACCCAGTCGCGCATGGCCTCGCTGATCGCGTCCTTGAGCGTGCGGCTCCCTGTATCCACCGGCACCACGCGCGCTCCGAGCAACTGCATGCGGTGCACGTTGAGCGCCTGGCGTTCCATGTCGACGCGGCCCATGTAGACTTCGCAAGCCAGATCGAGCAACGCCGCCGCGGTCGCGGTGGCGACGCCGTGCTGCCCGGCGCCGGTTTCGGCGATCACGCGCCGCTTGTGCATGCGCTTGGCCAGCAGGCACTGCCCGACGGTGTTGTTGATCTTGTGCGCCCCGGTATGCGCGAGGTCTTCGCGTTTGAGATAGATGCGAGCGCCCACGCGCGCCGAGAGCCGGTCGGCGCGGTAGAGTGGCGTCGGCCGGCCGACGAAGTCCCGCAGCAACATCCCGAGCTCGGCGCCGAATGCGGCATCACGACAAGCGGCGTGGTAGGCGTCCTCGAGCTGCAGCAGCGGCTCGACCAAGGTCTCGGCGACGAAACGACCTCCATAGACACCGAACCAACCGCCGCTCATGTCCGGAGCCTCCCCAGGGCTTGCAGGAAGGCGCGCATGCGCGACGGATCCTTGATCCCCGGGGCGCTCTCCACCCCGCTCGAGACGTCGACCGCGAAGGGCCGGCAGGCGTCGACGAGTTCCCTCACGTTGTCCGCATTCAGTCCGCCGGACAGGATCACGCGTGCGCTGGGTGGCAGGCTCGCCGCGAGCCGGCGGATCTCACTCACCTCGAGACGCAGCCCCAGGCCGCCGCTCTGCTGCGCTTCGTTCTCTGCGTCCAGCAGCGCCGCGAAGACATTCGGCTCGAGCGGCAGGATCGCGCCTCCACGCGCGCTGGGTCTGCGCACCACGATGACGGGAACATCGAGCGTGCGGGCGAAATCTCGCGGCTCGTGTCCGTGCAGCTGCACCAGATCGAGACGCAAGCGGCGCACGAGATGGTTGATGTGCGTGGCCGCTTGATCCTGGAACACACCGACGCGCTGGGCCTCGCCGGTATCCAGGCCCTGCAACCACTCGCTGGCACGAGGGAGATCGAGACAGCGGCGACTGTCGGGAACGCAGACGAAACCCAGGTAGTCGACTCCCATGCGCACGGCCGCTTGCACGTCCTCGGGACGCGTCAAGCCGCAGAATTTGACGCGCACACGCTCGCTCATGGATGCAGTACCTCGTGCAGCAATGCCGCCGCCGCCGCGCCCGGGTCGGCGGCGCGCATGAGGGTGGTCCCGACGAGGATGCCGCGTGCGCCGGCATCGCGCAAGCGCCGCACGTCGTGGGCGTCGCGGATGCCGCTTTCGCTCACCAGGAGCAAATCTCGCGGCAGCTGCCGCAGGCACTCGAAGCTGTGCTCGAGCGTGACTTCGAAGGTCTGGAGGTTGCGATTGTTGATGCCGACGAGGATGCGTTGCGGGTCGCGCTCGGCCCGTCGCGCTTCGCGCCGCACCAACGCCGGCGTGTGCGCCTCGCACAGCACGTCCATGCCCAGCTCGAGCGCCAGCCGGCAGAGTTCCTCGGCGCGCCGGTCGTCGAGTGCTTCGGCGATGAGCAGCACGGCATCGGCGCCTGCGGCGCGCCCTTCCAGGATCTGCCACTCGTTGGTCAAGAAATCCTTCTGCAGCCGCGGCAGCCCCGAACAGGCGGCGAGGCCGAGGTTGGCGAGGTCGCCTTGGAAATGCCGGCTCTCGGTGAGGACGGAGAGTGCCGCGGCGCCCGCCGCCGCGAACGCCGTGCTCAAGGGTTCGACCGCGAAGCCGGATCGCAACACCCCCGCGGAGGGCGAGGCTTTCTTGAGCTCGGCGATGAGCCCGATGCCGCCCGGCGCCTGCTGCAGCGCGCGCGCGAAGCCGAGCGCGAGAGGTGCCGCGGCCGCGGCGCGCTCGATGGCGGCGAGCGACAGATGGCGCTCGCGCTCGCGCGCCGCCTCGCTCGCATCGGCGACGATCTGTTGCAGGATCATGTCGCCTCCGCCGCCGGCAAACGGCGCGCCGCCGTCACGATCGCATCGAGCTTCTGCTGCACGCGCCCGCTGTGCAACAACTCTCGCGCCGCGACGACGCCGGCGCCGACATCCGATGCGGCCCCGGTCAAGTACAGCGCGGCACCGGCGTTCAACGCCACGGCGTCGAGGCATGGCCCCGGCTCGCCACGCAGCACACTCCGCGCGATCGCGACGTTGGTGCTCAAGTCCCCGCCGGACAGGCTCGCGAGCCCAGATCGAGGCACCCCAAAGTCCTCGGGTCGCCAGACAGAATGCTGCAGCCGGCCATCTTGCAGCTCGACCACTGCGGTTGGCGCCGCCGTCGAGATTTCGTCCGTGCCATCTTCCCCGTGCACCACGAGCGCACGCTCGCATCCGAGATCGCGCAAGACCGTCGCAAACTGGATGGCGAGCTGGCCGTCGCAGAGACCGAGCAGCTGGTGCGTCGCGCCCGCAGGGTTGGTGAGCGGACCGAGGAGGTTGAACACCGTCCGCACGCCGAGCGCGCGCCGGGCGGAAGCCGCATGCCGCATCGCCGGATGATGCCGGGGGGCGAAGAGGAAACCAAAGCCCGTGTCCTGCAACAGGGTGGCGATCCCGTCGGGTCCGAGGTCGAGGCGCAGCCCGAGCGCTTCGAGCAGATCGGCGCTGCCGACGCGCCCCGAGGCCGAACGGTTGCCGTGTTTGGCGACGCGGACGCCGGCCGCGGCGGCGACCAACGCCGCCAAGGTCGAGATGTTGAGCGTGCCGGCTGCGTCGCCGCCGGTGCCACACGTGTCGAGGACGATTCCGGGAGGCGGCAGCACGCGCACTGCGCGTTCGCGCATGGCGCGCACGAAGCCGACGATCTCGTCCACCGTTTCGCCGCGCTGACGCAGCAAGACCAGCAGCGCCCCGATCTGCGCCTCGCTCGCCTCCCCGGCCATGATCGCACCCATGACGCGTGCCGCGCTTGGGGCGTCGAGACTCTTGCCGTCGAGAAGCGTTTGAATCGCCTGCTGCATCACGGCGGTTCAGACCCCGCACAGATCGAGGAAATTGCGCAGCAGATCCTTGCCATGTCGGGTCAGGATCGACTCGGGATGGAACTGCACGCCCCAGGTCTCGGCGCCCTTGACCTTGAGCCCCATGACCACGGCGTCGGAGGTGGCGCAGGTGACCTCGAGCGCTTCGGGCAGGCTCTCGCGTTCGACCACCAGGGAGTGGTAGCGCGTGGCGACGAAGGGGTTTTCGATGCCACGGAAGATGCCGCGTCCGTCGTGGATGATGCGCGAGGTCTTGCCATGCATCACCTGCGGTGCGCGCACGACGCGGCCGCCGAAGGCGATGCCGATGGCCTGATGCCCGAGGCAGACGCCGAGAATCGGCAATCGGCCGTGCAGGCGGCGGATCGCGTCGACGGCGATGCCGGCTTGTTCTGGCCTTCCCGGTCCAGGCGAAATCACCAGGCCGCGCGGAGCGAGCGCCCAAAGCCTCGCGACGCTGATCGCATCGTTGCGTTGCACCACGATTTCCGCCCCGAGCGAACCCAGGTACTGCACCAGGTTCCAGGTGAAGGAATCGTAATTGTCGAGAACCACGAGCGGACCGCGGCCACGGGCGCTTTTGGCGACGGTTTTGGCTACGGTTTTGGCGGTGGTTTTCTTGCTTCGGCGCGCCGTCATTCGAGCCCCAACTCCGCCATCTCGATGGCCGCCACCAAGGCCTGCGCTTTGCTGCGGGTTTCGTCGTACTCGAGGCGCGGATTGGAGTTGGCCACGATACCCGCACCCGCACCGATGCTGGCCTGGCCGTCACGGCAGAGAACGGTGCGGATGGCGATGCAGATATCCATGTTGCCATCGAAACCGAAATAGCCGACGCCGCCGGCGTAGACACCGCGCCGGCGCTTCTCCATGGCGTGGATCAGCTGCATGGCGCGCACTTTCGGCGCCCCGGACACGGTGCCGGCGGGAAAGCAGGCGCGCAGCACGTCGAAACAATTGATGCCGTCGCGTGCCAGTCCGCGCACGCCGGAGACGAGATGCATCACGTGCGAGTAGCGCTCGACGATCATGAGCTCCTCGGCGACGACGCTGCCGTACTGCGCGACGCGCCCGAGGTCGTTGCGCCCAAGGTCCACCAGCATGATGTGCTCGGCTCGTTCCTTGTCGCTCTGGCGCAGCTCTTCCTCGAGCCGCAGGTCGTCGACGCGCGTCGCGCCGCGCGGGCGCGTGCCGGCGATCGGACGCAGCTCGAGAACATCGTCTTCCTTGCGCACCAGCGCCTCCGGCGAGGCGCCGAGGACGACGTCGTTGCCGAAACGCAGGAAGTACATGTAGGGGCTCGGATTCATCTGGCGCAGCGCGCGGTAGACATCGAATGGATCGCTGGCGATGCGCGTCGACAGCTGGTGCGAGAGCACGATCTGGAATACGTCGCCCGCCAAGATGTGTTCCTGCGCCCGGCGCACGATGCGCTCGAAATCGGCTGCGGATGCCGTGCTGCTCCACACCGGCCGGTGCGCGGACTTGCGGCTCGTGTAGTGCGTCGGGGTGAAGCTGCGCAGGCGATCGACGATCTGGTCGATCTGCCGTGTCGCTTGCTTGTAGCTCTTGTCGGCGTCGTCGGTCACCGCGGCGTTCACCACGACCTTGATCGTGTGCGCGAGATTGTCGAACACGAGAAGCGGCCCAGTGATGAAGAACTGGGCGTCGGGCAGATCCCCCCGCTTCCCCTCCGGCAAGCCGATGCTGTCTTCGAGGAAGCGGGCGCATTCATAGCCCAAATAACCGACGGCGCCGCCGACGAAACGCGGCAAACCGGGAACCGGCACCGGCCGGTAACGGCGCAGGTACGCTTCGAGGCCGGTGATCGGGTCGCGCACGTTGCGTGTCTGCCGCGTGCCGCCGGACTCGATCACCATGCGGGTGCCTTGGCAGCTCAAGACGGCGGAAGGGGCGACACCGATGAAGGAGTAGCGGCCCCATTTCTCGCCGCCTTCGACGCTCTCCAACAGGAAGGCGTAGCGGCCGTCATCGAGCTTCTTGAAGGCGGAGACCGGCGTTTCGAGATCTCCCAGGATCTCGCGATACACGGGCACGAGATTGCCCTCGCGCGCTTTGCAGCGGAATTCTTCCAGCGTCGGAGTGTACGCGTGCACCCGGTGCGCCTCCACGCGCTCGTGGCCATGGGAAGGCAGAATAACAGCTTCAGGGTCGTGGTGCTTGGCGGCCGTGGCCCCAACCCAGCTTGCTGCACAAGGTGCGATAGAAGCTCTGCTCCTGTGTCACCACGAGTTGCAGATCGCTCGCTGCGGCTCGCACCAAGATGCTCTCGCCGCTGCGCATGGGCCACACCGGATGGCCATCCACGCTGATGTCCGCCTGATCCGACGGCGCGCGCACCAGACGAACCTCGACGCCCTCGTCGGCGCCCAGCACGAGCGGCCTGAGCGACAGCGTGTGCGCGCTGATGGGGGTGAGGATGACCGCGCGCAAACGCGGCGAGACGATGGGACCGCCGGCCGAAAGACTGTAAGCCGTGCTGCCGGAGGGCGTGGCCACGATCATGCCATCGGCGAGCGTGTGGCCGAGATCGACGCCGCCGGCGCGCAGCTCCACCGCCAGCACGCGGGCCGCGGGCCCGTGCAACACCACATCGTTGAGCGCGCGCACCGTGGCAACATGTTGCTCGCCGGATCGATGCTCGGCCTCGAGCAGCATGCGCGGATCCAAACGGTACTGGCCGGCGAGCAGACGGCTCACCGAGTCTTCGACTTGATCCTCGGGCGTGTCGGTGAGGAACCCCAGGCTGCCGAGATTGATGCCGAGCAGCGGGCGCAAGTCGCTGCCGAGGAGGCGCACGGCGGACAACAAGGTGCCGTCGCCACCGAGCGCCAGGACCACGTCGGCCGCATGCACGTCGTCGATGCAGGCGTAACCATCGAGCTGATGCGCGAAGTCGGAGCGCTCACGCAGCAACGCCGCGGCCGGCGCCCACAACAGCGCGCGATGCGGCGGCGGAATGCAGGCGCGCACGCGTTCCAGAACGCGCAGCGTGCTGGACTTGCGCGGGTTGACGACGAGAGCGAGATCCACGCTCCCCCTTCATGGGTGGCGCGTCGCAGCCGAGCTCGGCGTGGCGGGAATCGACCCCGGCTGGGGGACACCCAGCTCGGCACGCACCAGACGTGCGATGTGGACGGACGTGAGCCCGAGACGCTCGAGCTGGCGATCGCGCGGAGCTTGCTCGATGAACCGATCCGGAATGGCCAACCGGCGCACGTGACCTTGCGACACGCGACGCTCCTCGCAAAGCTCCAGCACCGCGGCGCCGAATCCTGCCTGCAGTTGGTGTTCCTCCGCCACCACGACCAGCCGGTGTTGCTGCACGACGCGCAGCAGCAGCTCGGCGTCCAGAGGCTTGGCGAATCGCGCGTTGATCACCGTCGGCATGACGCCATCGATCTCGAGCTCGGCGGCGGCACGGAGACACCACTCGACGCTGGTGCCGTAGCCGACGAGGGCGACGTCTTCGCCGGCGCGCAACACCTGTGCCTTGCCCAAGGTCAGACGTTCGTAGCGCTCGCTCCCCGGCGCGCTCGGCGTGCTGCCGCGCGGGAAGCGCAGTGCGATCGGCCCGTCGTCGTACTGCAGCGCCGTGTACAGCATGTGACGCAGCTCGTCGGCATCGGCGGGCGCCATCAGCACCATGTTGGGAATGGTGCGCATGTAGGCGATGTCGAACACGCCGTGATGCGTCGGTCCGTCGTCGCCGACGAGGCCGGCGCGGTCGAGGACGAACACGACGTTCAGATTCTGCAGCGCCACATCGTGGATGAGCTGGTCGTAGGCGCGTTGCAGGAAGGTCGAGTAGATCGCCGCCACCGGCTTGAGCCCACGCGTCGCCAGCCCGCAGGCGAGCAACACCGCAGCTTGCTCGGCGATGCCGACATCGAAGAAGCGCTCGGGATACTTCTCGCCGAACAGCTTGGTCCCGGTGCCGCTCGGCATGGCGGCCGTGATCGCCACCACGCGCGGATCGCGTCCGCCGAGATCCGCGAGCGCGTCGCCGAACACCTTCGTCCAGGCCGGTGGACCGGGTTTCGCCGGCTTGACGACGCCGGTCACCTTGTCGAAGCTACCGAGCCCGTGGAAGACTTCCTGCTTCTCCTCGGCAAAGGCGTAGCCCTTGCCTTTGGTCGTCACCGCGTGCAGGAGAACCGGGCCTTTGAGCTTCTTCACGTGTCGCAACGCGTCGACGAGCACGCGCACATCGTGACCGTCGAACGGGCCGAAGTAACGCAGCCCCAATTCCTCGAACAGCATCCCGGGTGCGACCAGGTTCTTGACGCCCTCCTTGACGCGGCTCGCCAGATCCTGCGCCTTGTCACCACGCGGCATCTTGCCCAGCAGCTCCCAGACCTCGGCTTCGAACTTCGAGTACACACGGCTGGTGGTGACGCGCGTCAGATACTTCGAGATCGCGCCGACGTTCCTGGAGATCGACATCTCGTTGTCGTTGAGGATCACCAGCAGGTCGGTGCCGAGGTGTCCGATGTTGTTGATGGCTTCGTATGCCACCCCGCCGGTCATGCCGCCGTCGCCGACGATGGCGATGATGCGGAAGTCCTCGCCGCGCACGTCGCGCGCGATCGCCATTCCCAGCGCCGCACCGAGCGACGTGGACGCGTGCGCGACGCCGAAGGTGTCGTACGCGCTCTCGCTGCGCATCGGAAAGCCCGACAGTCCGCCTTCCTGGCGCAGGGTGTGGAAACGGTCGCGGCGGCCGGTGAGCAGCTTGTGACCATAGGCCTGGTGCCCCACGTCCCAGACGATCTGGTCGGTGGGTGCATCGAAGACATAATGCGTGGCGAGCGTGATCTCGACGGCGCCCAGGCTCGCACCCAGGTGACCGCCCTGGGTGCTGACGACGGAGACGATCTCGTGGCGAATTTCTTCGGCGAGCTGTTCCAATTGCTCGAAGCCGAGCGCTTTCAAGTCGCGCGGGCTGTCGATGCGATCCAAGATCCGTGCAGACAAGCAGAAGCCTCTATGATCGAGGAAACGCCGCGGAGCCGCCATCCACCCAGGCACCGCCACGGCGATGCCGCCCCCGCGCACCGGGCCCCACGGCACGGGAATCGGCGTATTATCCGTGCCTTCCGGGAAAGGGTCAAGCACAGGAGCGTCAGCAAAGGCGCGCACCGATCTGCTCAGCAAGGTCGCGCAAGGGGCCGCTCCGCGGCCAGCGCGCGAGGGCATCCCGGGCCGCGGCGATGTGCTTCTCGGCCCGCGCGCGCGAGGCAGGGACGCCATAGAGCGCGGGAAACGTGATCTTGCCGGCGGGCGTATCCTTGCCCGCCGACTTCCCGAGCTGCGTGGCGGACCCGGTGACATCGAGGATGTCGTCGACGATCTGAAAGGCGAGCCCCAGGTTCTGGCCGACATCGCCGAGCGTGGCACGCTCGTCGTCACTCGCGCCGGCCGTGATGCCGCCGCATACCATCGCCGCGCGGATCAGCGCCGCCGTCTTCGCGGCGTGAATGGCGTCCAGGAGATCGGGGTGCGGCGGCTGGTGCTCGCCCAGGAGATCCAGCATCTGCCCGCCGACCAGTTGCCGGTGGCTCGCGGCATCGGCGAGGACTCGGGCGCAAGCCACAGCGCGTTGCGGATCCGTCCACGCCGCCTCGAGCACCACTTCGAAAGCCAGCGCCAGCAACGCATCTCCCGCCAGCACCGCCGTGGCCTGGTCGAACTGCACGTGACAGGCGGGCTGGCCGCGCCGCCAGTCGTCGTCGTCCATGCAGGGCAGATCGTCGTGTACCAGCGAATAGGAATGCACGAGCTCGAAGGCGCAAGCCACGTCGAGCACCGGCTCGCGCTCTGTTTCGCTCAGCATGTCGTGCGTCCACAGCACGAGGAGCGGGCGCAGGCGCTTGCCGCCGCCGAGCACCGCATAGCGCATGGCGTCGAGCAGCCGCTCCGGCCCGCCTTGCAACAGAGCATCGAGCCGTGCTTCGACGCGCTCGCGGCTCTGCGTGGCCCGCTGCTCGAGGGTGCTCATGAGCCTTCCGGAGCCTCGAACGGCCGCGCTTCGGCGCTGCCGTCCTGGCGCTCGAGCAGCTGGTCGACGCGGACCCGTGCCTGCTCGAGGAGCTGCGTGCAACGATTGCCTAGAGCCAAGCCTTCCTCGAAGAGCACCAGTGCGCGGTCGAGCGCGAGCTCGGGCGATTCGAGCTCTTGCACGATCTGTTCGAGCCGCACCATCGCGGACTCGAAATCAGCGGCGTCGTCGGCGCTCATGCTTCCGACTCCAATCCGGCCCCGCCTGCGCCTTCGATGCGCGCCGGCGCCATGCCATCGGCAAATTGCAGGTGCAGGCGTTGCCGCGGCCGGGTGGCCGCCGCCCGTGTCACGACGTCGCCGCTCTGGGAATCGACGCAGTAGACGTAACCGCGCTCCAACACACCGCGCGGGCTGAGCGCCGACAGACGTCCGCGCGCCGCGTCCAAATTCGTCGCCAGCCGCTGCAGTCGCACGCCGAGCGCGCGTTGCAAGCGCTCCTGCCATGTGTCGAGGCTCTGCAGGTGCTGCGCGATCAGGAGCCGCGGCCGGCGAAATCCGTAGCTTTCGAGACTGCGTTGCAAGCGATGGCGTTCGATGTCGCTTCTCTTGCGCAGCGCGAGCGCCATGCGGCGCAGCGAGGCGGTCAATCCACGCCGCAGTTCCTCGCGCTGCGGCACCACCAGCGCCGCCGCCGCCGTGGGTGTCGCCGCGCGCGCGTCGGCGACGAAATCGGCGATGGTGAAGTCGGTCTCGTGGCCGACGGCGGAAACGACGGGAAGGCGCGATGCCGCGATGGCACGGGCGACCCTCTCCTCGTTGAAAGCCCACAGATCCTCGAGGCTGCCGCCGCCGCGGGCGAGGATGACGACATCGGCGACGTCGTTACGGCCGAGGAACTCGAGGGCGCGCACGATCTCGCCGGGCGCGCTCTCGCCCTGCACCGCCACCGGAACGATGCGGATGTGCAGCAACGGCCAGCGCAACGCGAGCGTCGCCACTAGGTCGCGCACCGCTGCCCCTGTCGGCGACGTGACGAGCGCCACCCGTCGCGGCAGCTGCGGCAGCGACCGCTTGCGCCGGGCGTCGAACAGGCCCTCGCGTTGCAGCTTGTCCTTGAGCTGACGAAAGGCGAGCTCGAGCGCACCGTGACCCACCGGGTGCAAAGTCCGCACCTGCATCTGGTACCGCCCCTGCGGCGCGTAGAGTCCCAGCCTGCCACGAACGCGCACGTGCAACCCTTGTTCCGGCTCGAAGCGCAATCTCGCCGCATCGCTGCGAAACAGGATGCACTGCAGTTGCGACTGCGCGTCCTTCAAGGTGAAATACCAGTGGCCCGAAGCTTGAGCGCGAACGTTGGAGATTTCGCCCTCGACGTCGACGTCGCCGAAGGCATCTTCGAGCAGTCGTTTGACGCGCTCGTTGATCTCGCTCACGCTGTAGACGGGGCTCGCCGGCGTGGCGGCGAACAGATCGGGCTGCACCATTCAGATCCTCTCGTTGCGGCGCCACGCGAGCGTGGTGTTGCGCATCAGCATCGCCACCGTCATCGGACCGACGCCGCCGGGCACCGGCGTGATCGCGCTCGCCACCAGCGAGGCGCTGGCGAAATCCACGTCGCCCACCAATTGTCCCGTCGGGGTGCGATGAATGCCCACATCGATGACGACCACGCCCGGCCGCAGCCACTCCCCGCGCACGAAACCGGCGCTGCCGGCGGCCGCGACGAGGATCTCCGCTTCGGCCAGCCGGGCCGGCACGTCGCGACTGCGCGTGTGCACGACGGTGACGGTGGCATTTCCGCCCGGCGCGCGTCGCAGCAACAGCAAAGCGAGTGGCTTGCCCACCAAGCTGCTCCTGCCGACGATGACGACACGCCGCCCCTCGATGGGAAGCTTGTAGCGCTGGAGCAGCTCCACCACGCCGGCTGGAGTGCAGGGCTGGAAGCCGCTCTTGTCTTCGGCCACGAGCTTGCCGAGATTCGTCGGATGCAGTCCGTCGACATCCTTGGCAGGGTCGAGGGACAGCAGCATTCCCCGCGCGTCGATTCCGGCGGGCAGCGGCAGTTGCAGCAAGATGCCGTCCACTGCCGGGTCCTCGTTCAATCGCTGCAGGACGCGCAGCACGTCGTCGGCACTGGCATTCACCGGCAGAGGTTCGAAGAAGGACCGGATCCCGCAGGTGGCACACGCCTTGAGCTTGTTGCGCACGTACACCCGGGAGGCTGGATCCTCGCCGACGAGGACGGCGGCGAGACCGGGCGGGCGCGCCCCTTGCGCGTTCGCGATCTCCGCGCGCAGTTCTTGCAGCAAGGTGTCGGCGAGCGAGCGTCCGTCGAGAGTGCGCGCGACCATGCTCCGTCCTTCAGGGTGGAAGGCCGGCGATCCCGAGCGCGAGACGACGAAGTCGAAGACTTGGAGGACGGGAGAAGAACTCCCCACCGCGCCGTGGATCGAGGCCTCTTTGAACCTGGTAACCAGGTGGGCACCGTCACGCTGCCTGCAGTCTCGATCCCTCAGGACCAAGACATCGAGCCGCGCTTCTGGTTCCCGTCATCGAGGTGTTGGCTCAAAAAAATATCGACCCACCTGCTGAGCAGGGAATTCTTCTCCAGTCAGTATATTCAACTGCCCGCAGCCGGAGCAAGACAAAGATCAAAGCGAGCGCGACAAGACTGCGGCGAGCGCATCCGCCTTGACCGTGACGTCCTCTTCCGTCTGCTGACGCTGGCGTCGTTCCTTGAACAGCTCGTCGGCAATGTTGATCGCCGCCAGGATCGCCACTTTGGTCGAGGACACCAGGCTCTGATTCTGCGCGATTTCCTGCATCTTGGCGTCGACGTAGACGGCGACCGTCTTGACGTAGTCGGCATCGGCGTCGGCGCGGATGTGGTATTCGCTGCCGAAGATCTCTACCCGCGTGGACTTGACTCGCTCCATGGCCGCTCCCGGTCGGAGCCCGAGATGCGGCCCTCGGGCTCGTGCGAAGACCGATCAGATCTCGAGCTCTTCGAACTTGGCCAACATCGTGTCGATGCGGCTGCGGATCTCCTCGCGGTCGCGCTCGTAGCGCGCCCATTCCTTCTCGCGTTCGCGCAGCAGGCGGCCTTCGTTCACGAGCTCCTGCTTTTCGGCACCCAAGTCGTCAGCGCGGCGCTCCAGCGCATGGCGGTCCTGCTGCAGCTGCGTCATCTCTTGTTCCAGGCGTTTGTTCTCCTGGCGTAGTCGCGCGATCACGTCGACCGTTTTTTGAATCCGTTCCTCGAGACGCGAAAGACTCTCCATGTGCAGAGGCGAAAGACTCTCTGTTTGCTCCACCAGTGTTCTCCTCCCTACCCGTGGCGGTTCAGGCGCGTCGTTGCACGCCGAGTTTCGCCGCCAAGTCCCGCACGATCGCTTCCATCCACGGATCCACCATGTCGTCGTGGAGAGTGCGCTCCGACGAACGAAAACGCAACCGCAGTCCGAGACTGCGCACGCCCTCGCCGAGTGACGCATCCTCGAAGACGTCGAAGCACTGCACCGATTCGAGCGCCGCGCCGCCCGCGAGAGCGACGGCGGTTCGAACGTCGGCGTACGATACCGTGGGCGGCACCACGACCGACAAGTCCCGCTTCACGGCGGGAAATCGCGGCACGCCCTGGAACGTGCGCCTGAGCGGCAAGTGCTTCTCGAGCGCCGCGACATCGAGCTCCAGGACGTACACCGGAAGCTCGATCTCGAAGCGCCGCAGCACCTCGGAGCGCAGTGCGCCGCCGCCGCCGATAACGCCGTAACTGCCCGAAATCAAAAAGCTTGCGGCGTCATCGACGAACGGCTCAGTATAGCCACGGGTCCAGACGCTGTCAACGCCGAGATGTTCCAACAGCGCTTCGGCATCACCGCTCAAATCGAAGACATCGCACGGCCGTGTCGGCTCGCTCCACGATTCGGGGCGAGATGCGCCGCACAGGAGCGCCACCAGACGCTCCGGTTCTTGTGGCAGTCCATCGCTGCCGCCGGGCAGGTCGAGGAACACGCGGTCGATGCATGCCAGGCGCAAGCTGCTCGCATCGCGGTTGAGGTTGTGCTGCAGCACGCGCAGCATCCCCGGCAACAGCGTGGTGCGCATGGTGTCGAGCGCGGCGACGAGCGGATTGCGCAAGGTGACGAACCGCCGCCGCGTCTCGCCCGCCGGCAGCTCCAGCCGGTCGGGATCGCGGCGATCCATGAATGCGCTGGTGCGGATCTCGTAGTAACCGAGCCCGATCATGAGATCGCGCAATCGGCGCAGCAACAGCAGTCGCGGACTCGGACGCGGGTCGAGCGGCGCCGGCGGCACCATCGCGCTCGGGATGTTGTCGTAGCCGTGCATGCGCGCGACTTCTTCGATCAGGTCGATCTCGGCGTGCAGATCGCGCCGGAAGGACGGCACCTGCACCTCGATGTCCCCGCCGCTCGCCGTCGCCTGCAGATGCAGCCGCCGCAGCAACGCCGCGACGTTTTCGGCACCGAGCTGGACACCGATCAGCCGGTTGACTCGTTCCGAGCGCAAGCGCAACCGGCGCGGCGCCGGCTGGCGCGGATACACGTCCTCGCTGGTCTCTGTGACCTCGCCACCGGCCACCTCCAGCAACAAGTGCGTGACCCGATCCGCCACCCAGCGCACCGACTCGATGTCGATCTGGCGCTCGAAGCGATACGACGCATCGGTGTCGAGACCGAGCTTGCGACGACTGCTGCGCACCAGATCGGGACGGAAGTGCGCCACCTCGACGAAGAGATCGCGCGTCGAGTCCTGCACCGCGGTCGCCGCCCCGCCCATCACGCCCGCGAGCGCCACCGGCTGCGTGTCATCGGCGATCACCAGGATGTCCGGATCCAGGCGGCGCTCGACGCCGTCGAGCGTGCGCAAGGTCTCCCCGGCGCGGGCGCGGCGCACGACGACGCGCCCGCCACGCAACGTCCGCGCGTCGAACGCGTGCACCGGCTGTCCGGTCTCGAACAGCACGTAGTTGGTGACATCGACGACGTTGTTGATCGACACGAGACCCATCGCCGCGAGCCGCGCTTGCAACCATGCCGGCGAGGCTCCCACTTTCACGTTGCGCAGGATGCGCCCGAAATAGCGGCCGCAGTCGTCGGGTGATTCGATCACGACGTGCAACGGCGACGGCGGGCGTGTCCCCTTCGGCTCGCGCCAGATCGGGGGCAAGCGCAGCGGCTCGGCGTAGAGGGCGGCGACCTCGCGCGCCACACCGAGCAGACCCAAGCAGTCCGGGCGGTTCGGCGTGATCTCGGCTTCCAGCACCGGATCGGCGCCGGCTCGAAACGGCGTGCCGCTCACGAGAGCGTCGTCGAGCTCGAGGATGCCTCCCGATTCCTCCCCCAAGCCGAGCTCGCGCGCCGAGCAGATCATGCCTTCGGAGGCCTCGCCGCGGATCTTGGCGCGGCGGATTTCCACGTCTCCAGGCAGCCGGGCGCCGACGCGCGCCACCGCCACCGTGAGGCCGGCACGCACGTTGGCCGCGCCGCACACGATCCCCAGCTCCTCGCCCCCGACGTCGACACGACAGAGACGAAGCCGGTCGGCGTTGGGATGCTGCCGCGCGTCCAACACCTTGCCGATGAACACCCCGCTCCACTCGGTCGCCGGCGCATGCACGGCTTCGATCTTCGTCCCCAGCATGGTGAGGTCGCGTGCCAGCGAATGCGCATCGGTGCCGAAGCTGACGTACTCGCGCAACCACTCGAGCGGAACGCGCATGGAACTCCTCAGAACTGCGCCAGGAAGCGCACGTCGTTCTCGAGCAACAGGCGCAGATCGTCGATGCCGTGCTTGAGCATGGCGATGCGATCCACCCCCATGCCGAAGGCGAAGCCCGTGACCTGCTCGGGGTCGTAGCCGGCGGCGGTGAAGACGTTGGGGTGCACCATGCCGGCTCCCATGATCTCGATCCAGCCGGAGCCGCCGCACAGCTTGCAGCCGCGCCCGGCACAGGCGAAGCACGTCATGTCGACGTCGACGCTGGGTTCGGTGAACGGAAAGTAATGCGGCTTGAACCGAACGCGCGTCTCGTCCCCGAACATGCGACGGCTGAAGTAGGCGATGGTCGCCTTGAGGTCGACCATCGACACGGCCTTGTCGACGTACAGGCCCTCGAGCTGGTGGAACTCCGCCGCATGCGTGGCATCGATCTGCTCGTTGCGGTACACGCGCCCCGGGACCACGACGCGCACTGGCGGCGGCTGCGACCGCATGATGCGCACCTGCATGGGCGAGGTCTGCGTGCGCAGCAACAAGCGATCGTCGACGTAGAACGTGTCCTGCAGGTCGCGCGCCGGATGGTTGGGCGGGAAGTTGAGCGCGGCGAAGTTGTATTCCTCGAGCTCGACCTCGGGGCCGCTCGCCACCGAGAAACCGAGACCGACGAAGATCGACTGCATTTCGTCGAGAACCTGGCTCAAGATGTGGGCGCGGCCCACCCACGGCCGTCGCCCCGGCAGCGAGGCGTCGACGGTGCGCACGACGGGCGCGCGCTCGGCCGGCGCCGCGCCGTCATGCAATGCCTGCAAACCCTGCTTGAACGCATTGAGGAGCTGCCCGAGCTCGCGGCGCTCGCTCGGGTCCGCGCTCGCGAGAGCGGCGAAGAGCTCCGCCACGGTGCCCTTGCGCCCGAGCCAGCGCACTCGCCAACCCTCCAGCAGAGCGGGAGAAGTGGCAGCGGCGAACTCCGCGCGCGCCGCGGCCAGGCCGCGGGCAATGCGCTCGCGCAGAGACTCCGGCGCCGCGCTCACGGCTTCAGCTCTGGGCTTGTTTGGCGGTTTCGACCAGCTTCTGGAATGCCTCGGCGTCGTTCACTGCCATCTCGGCCAGGACCTTGCGGTTGACCTCGATGTTGGACTGCCGCAGGAGGCTCATGAAGCTGTTGTAGGACAAACCATTCAGACGCGCCGCCGCGTTGATGCGCATGATCCACAGCTGGCGGAAATCGCGCTTGCGCGCACGCCGGTCGCGGTAGGCGTAGTTGAGACCGCGCTCGACCGCTTCCTTCGCGATGCGGTACAGGCGGCTCTTGGCACCGTAATAACCCTCGGCCTGCTTGAGCAGCTTACGGTGGCGCGCACGCGCCGCGACATTGTTGGTCGCACGTGGCATGTCTGCACTCCCGTGGACTAGTTGTTGAGAAGCGCCTTCAACCGCTTCTCTTCTTCGGGCGCGATGAGCTGCGAACCACGCAGTCGTCGCTTCTGCTTGCGCGACTTGGAACTGAGCAAATGGCTATGGTAGGCCTTCTTGCGCTTCAGGCGGCCGCTGGCGGTGCGACGCACCCGCTTCGCCAGGCCGCGATGTGTCTTCATCTTCGGCACCGGAGATCCTCCCTCAGGTCGACTCGGTCGCCGGTCGATCCGAGCTCGCCGCCGCGCTGGGCTGGCGTTTGGACGCTTTGCCCTTGCTCGTCGCGACCGGCATGAGCAGCAGCACCATGTTGCGGCCTTCCTGTCGCGGCGGCGCTTCGACTTTGCCGACGTCCTCGAGGTCCGTCGCCAGCTGATCGAGGAGGCTGCGCCCGAGGTCGAGGTGCGCCATCTCGCGGCCTCGGAACATGAGCGTGATCTTCACCTTGTCCCCTTGGGACAAGAACTCCTCGATGTGCCGCTTCTTGAATTCGTAGTCGTGGGTCTCGATCTTCGGCCGCATCTTGATTTCTTTGACCACGACTTGATGCTGGCGCTTGCGCGCCACTTTGGCCTTCTTGGCCTGTTCGTATTTCCACTTCCCGAAGTCGACGATGCGACAGACGGGCGGCCTCTCGGTCGGCGCGACCTCCACCAGATCGAGCCCGAGCTCCTTCGCTTTGGCCAGAGCATCGCGCGTCTGCAACACGCCGAGCTGTTGGCCGTCCTCGAGGATGACCCGCACCTCGCGTACGCCGATGCGCTCGTTGATGCGTGGCCCCCGCTCGCGGCTGGGAGCGCGCTCGCGAATCATCGACCTCCTCGACCGGCGACGGTGCGGACCGTCCACCGGAAAATAAAAAAGGTAGGCAACATGTCACCTACCCCATGCGGTCCGAGACCGACTTGGGCTCCGTGGGAGACCCGGCAAGCTGCCGCCGAGCGGCGCCGCCGGGTGGAAGGTGACCCTTCGCTTGCCCGGTTTTCGAACGGTGAGGAATACCGTGCCGGCGGCCAGGCTGTCAAGACCTGCCTCGTGGCGTCCGCGGGAAGCCCTGGGGTAGGATCGCGCCTGGCCGAGAAATCCCGGGCGGAGATCCAGATTCACGAAGGGAGGACACATGGCGCGTCTCGACGCCGATCCCGATCGCCAGTCCGATCCGCTGTATCGCCGGCGTCACAGCCTGGCGCACGTGCTCGCCCATGCCGTCCTCGAGTTGCGCCCCGGCACCCGGCTCGGCTTCGGTCCCCCGGTGGACGACGGCTTCTACTACGATTTCCTCTTTGCCGAGCCTCTCGATGACGCGTCGCTACGCGAGATCGAAAAGCGCATGCGCAAGATCCTGGCACGCCGGCTGCGCTTCGAGCGCGAGGAGCATGACTTCGCCGCCGGCGTGCGCTTGCTCGAGGAACTGGAGCAGCCGTTCAAGGTCGAATACGCTCACGATCTGCACACCGTCCAAGGCGTCGAGCGCCTGAGTTTCTATCGCAGCGGCACCTTCGTCGACATGTGCGAGGGACCGCACGTCGAGTCGACCAGCGAGATTCCTCCGGACTCGTTCAAGCTCGACAGCATCGCCGGCGCCTATTGGCGCGGCAGCGAAAAAAACCCGATGATGACGCGCATCTACGGCCTCGCCTTCGCCGATCACGAGGAGCTGACGCAGTTCCTCGCGCGGCGCGAGCTGGCCCGCCAGCGCGATCACCGCAAGCTCGGCGCGGAGCTCGAGATCTTCATGGTCAGCGACGACATCGGCCGCGGCCTGCCGCTGTGGCTGCCGAACGGCACGGTGCTGCGCGACGAGCTCGAGTCCCTGGCGCGCGAGATGGAATTCCGCGCCGGTTACCAGCGCGTGGCGACACCGCACATCAGCAAGGGTCGCCTGTATGAAACCAGCGGCCATCTGCCGTATTACGCCGAGTCCATGTTCCCGCCGATGCAGCTCGAAGACGAGGAGCCGTATTACCTCAAGCCGATGAACTGCCCGCATCACCACACGATCTATGGCGCGCGGCCGCGGAGCTATCGCGAGCTGCCGCTGCGCCTGGCGGAGTACGGCGACGTCTACCGCTACGAGAAGAGCGGCCAGCTGGCGGGGCTGCTGCGCGTGCGCGGCATGAGCATGAACGATGCGCATATCTATTGCACCAGCGAGCAAGTGCACGGCGAGTTCCGCGCCGTCATCGAATTGCACCGCACGTACTACGAGATGTTCCGGTTGCGCGACTTCTGGATGCGGTTGTCGCTGCACTCCCCCGACAAGGAGAAGTTCGTCAGCTCCGAGGAACGTTGGACTGTCGCCGAAGAGATGGTGCGGGAGGTGTTGCGCGAGCTCGCCCTCCCCTTCCAGGAACACGTGGGCGAGGCCGCCTTCTATGGCCCCAAAGTCGATTACCAGGTGACGAATGTCATCGGCCGCGAGGAAACGGCGAGCACCGGGCAGCTCGACTTCGTCGGCCCCGAACGTTTCGGGCTCGAGTACGTGGCGTCGGACGGCTCGCGCCAGCGCCCCTGGATCATCCATCGCGCTCCGCTCGGCACCCACGAGCGCTTCATCGCCCTTCTGCTCGAGCATTTGGGCGGAGCCTTCCCGACCTGGATGGCGCCGGTGCAGGTGGCGATCATCCCGGTGTCCATGGGCGATGCCTTCCTCGACTTCGCGCGCAAGCTGAAGCACGAGTTGCACGACGAGCTCTTCCGCGTGCGTCTCGAGGACGGCCAGGACAGTTTTGGCAAGAAGATCCGCAGCGCCGAAACGCAGAAGGTGCCCAATCTCTTCATCGTGGGCCAGAAGGAGCTGGAAGCCGATGCGGTGACGTGGCGACGGCATGGCCACAAAGACCATCAACCCTTCGTGCCGACCACAGCGGCAGTCGAGGGCTTGAAGCAGATGCGCGCCCAGCGGCTGATGGATTGTTTCGCGGACGTCGAGGTTCCTGTATGGTCGAGCCGGTGATGCGTATGCGCGGGATTCTCTTCGCAGTGGCTTGGCTGCTGTCGTTTGCCAGCGCCTCGGCCCAGCCCGGCGGAACTCCGCCCCCGACGTCGAATCTCGTCGTCCTCGAGGGCGGGCCGTTCGCGCAGCCCTTAGCGCTCACGCACGCCGGCGTCGGCACCCCTCCCGAGCGTGGCGATGGTGCCCAAGCTGCGGCCGACTCGGCTCTCGCTGCCCTGCGCGCTGGCGCCTCGGCGCTCGACGCCAGCATCGCCGGCACGGTCGAGATGGAGGACGATCCGCGTTACAACGCCGGCACCGGCGCCAACATTCGCCTCGATGGCAGAACCATCCAGATGGATGCGGCGCTCATGACCAGCGATGGGCGCTTTGCCGCCGTGGCGGTCATCGAGCGTGTGCGCAATCCAATTCGCGTCGTGCGCAAGGTTCTCGACACGCCGCACCTTTTGCTCGCCGGCGATGGCGCGACACGATTCGCTCACCGGATGGGGTTCGAAGATGTCGTGCCCACTTGTCCGGAAGCGGAGGCCAAGTACACGACGCGCCTGAAACAGGTCCGTGAGGCGCTAGGTCGTCCCGGCAGCGGCGAGTTCGACTGGCCGGCGCATTGGAATTTCCCGAATCCGCTCCCCGAATCGCTGCACGATCTCGCGCGCGAAGGCGATACCGTCGGAACGCTGACGCGCGACCGCAATGGACACTACGCGGCCACGCTTTCCACCGGCGGCACGTCCATCACTCTCTACGGACGTGTCGGAGACGTCCCCGTCTACGGCGCGGGCCTCTTTGCCGGCACGCACGGCGCCGTGGCATGCACCGGGCATGGCGAGGAGATCGTGCGCCAAGCCACGGCGCGGAGCGTCTACATCGCCCTTTCCCAAGGGATTCCAGCGCGCGACGCTGCCGCCACCGCCGCGCGGGCTTTTCCTCCCGCGAGCGACATCGGAATCATCGTGCTGGCAAACGATGGGTGGGCCGTTGCGGCGAACCGCACGATGGCTTTCGGTCTCGCCGGACCCGCCGCACCCAAGGATCCGTCCAAAGCCCCGCGCACCAAGTAGCCGATCGCTGCAGTCGATCGCCCGCTGGATCCATCCGCGCTGGTTCGCCAAGCGGGCTCCGTGCCCTGCAAATCAGTCCGGCGCACCCGATTCTCAATCGGCGTAGTGGAAATCTGCATTTGTCATCTCACCAGCACTTTGCGCCGATAATCTCATCTCGTTTCTCCACCACGTTGCGAGCCCCCAGTCTCCGATTCGGCAGAGGACCTCGAGCGGCGCCTTGCCCCTGAACCGCGCCAAGGTCCCGTGCTCGCCCTGCTGGTGATGGAATTCACAGAGCACGAGCAGATTCCCCGGCTCCTCGCCGCCCTGGTGACCGCGGTAGTGAATGTGGTGCACCTGCAGA
>Ga0075418_10000568_pt1 | contig 39603 bp, 32 predicted proteins | sample SoiMetdeltSBSDD2_FD_81776 | JGI IMG/M metagenome (GOLD analysis project Ga0075418, IMG submission 81776) | Bulk soil microbial communities from a Populus tree surrounding site in Tennessee, USA - Soil MetaG P. deltoides SBSDD2 | ecosystem: Environmental > Terrestrial > Soil > Tree plantation...
GACCGCCTCCAGACCGGACGCGCGCAGCCACTCGACGGTCTCGTCCCGCGACTCGCGCAGTGCCGCGACCCGGCCGAGCAACTCGTCGGTATGCCGAAGCGCCGCCCGCGCGACCGCCTGGGTCACCGCGGACAGGTGGTACGGCAGCCGCACGATCCGCAACGCGTCCACCAGGTCCGAGCTCGCCGCCAGGTACCCGAGCCGGGCACCGGCGAACGCGAACGCCTTCGACATCGTCCGCGCCACGGCCAGGTTCGGGTACGACGGCAGCAGCGTGACGGCGCTCGGCGTACCGGCCCGGCGGAACTCGGCGTACGCCTCGTCGACCACCACCACGCAGGGCAGCTCCGCACAGGTCTTGACCAGCGTCTCGACCAGGTCCAGCGGCAGCGCCGTACCGGTCGGGTTGTTCGGTGACGCCAGCAGTACGACCGATGGCCGGTGCTCGGCGATCTGCGCCAGCGCGTGGTCCGGGTCGACGGTGAAGTCGGCCTCGCGTCGCCCGGTCACCCAGGCGGTGTTGGTGTCCCGGGCGTACTCCGGGTACATCGAGTAGGTCGGTGCGAACGACAGCGCGGTGCGGCCGGGCCCGCCGAAGGCCTGTAGCAGGTGCAGCATCACCTCGTTGGACCCGTTCGCCGCCCAGACCTGCTCCGCGGTCAGATCGGCACCGGACTCCGTGCCCAGGTACGCCGCCAGGTCGTTGCGCAGGGCAAGGAAATCCCGGTCCGGGTACCGGTTCAGGCCGCGGGCCGCGTCCGCCACCGCCGCGGAGAGGTCGTCGATCACCGCCTGGCTCGGCGGGTACGGGTTCTCGTTGACGTTGAGCAGTACCGGTACGTCGAGTTGCGGGGCGCCGTACGGCTCGAACCCCTTCAGCTCGTCACGCAACGGCAGCCCGGAGAAGTCAGCCATCCGCGCGATCCCCCTGGAACCTCACCGAGACGGCCGCACCGTGGGCGGGCAGGTCCTCCGCGTGCGCCAGCGCCACCACGTGACCGGCGACGTCCGCCAACGCCTCGCGGGTGTAGTCGACGACATGCACGGCCTTGAGGAAGCTGCGCACCGAGAGGCCGGACGAGTGGCAGGCGCAGCCGGCGGTCGGCAGCACGTGGTTCGACCCGGCGCAGTAGTCGCCGAGCGAGACCGGCGCCCACGGACCGATGAAGATCGCGCCCGCGTTGGTGATCCGCAGTGCGCGCTCGGCCGCGTCCTCGGTCTGGATCTCCAGGTGCTCCGCGGCGTACGCGTTCACCACCTCGGTGCCCTGCTCCAGGTCGTCGACCAGCACGATCCCGGACTGTTCCCCGCCCAGAGCGGTAGTGATTCGCTCGCTGTGCCTGGTCGCGGCGACCTGTCCCGGCAGCGCCGCGGCAACCGCGTCGGCCAGGGTCTCGCTCGGCGTGACCAGCACACTGGCGGCCATCGGGTCGTGCTCGGCCTGGCTGATCAGGTCAGCGGCCACGTGCTCCGGGTCCGCCGTGTCGTCGGCGAGGATCGCGATCTCGGTCGGACCCGCCTCGGCGTCGATTCCGACGACGCCCTTGAGCAGCCGCTTGGCCGCGACCACGTAGATGTTGCCCGGCCCGCTGACCAGATCGACCTTCGGGCAGCCGTCAAAGCCGTAGGCGAAACCGGCGATCGCCTGGGCACCGCCCATCGCGTACACCTCGTCGACGCCCAGCAGCGCGCACACCGCGAGCACCGTCGGGTGCGGCAGGCCACCGAACTCGCGCTGCGGGGGCGAGGCGACCGCGAGCGAGCCGACCCCGGCCACCTGCGCCGGCACCACGTTCATCACCACGCTCGACGCGAGCGGCGCCAGCCCGCCCGGCACGTACAGCCCGACCCGGCTCACCGGGACCAGCCGCTGCGTCACCCGGCCGCCCGGCGCCGGCTCGGACACGACGTCGGCGCCGCGCTCGTCCTCGCTCACCGCGCGGACCCGGCGGATCGACTCGGCGAACGCGGCCCGCACCTCGGGGTCCAGCCCGGCCAGCGCCTCGTCCAGCGCCGGTCGCGGAACCCGCAGCGACTCGACTACGACCCCGTCGAACTTCTCGCCGTACGCCCGGATCGCCTCGTCACCGCGATGCCGTACGTCGTCGCAGATCGGGCGTACGACGTCGACGGCGTGCTCGACGTCGAACGCGGCCCGCGGTACGAGAGCGCGGTAGTCCAGAACCTCGGAGGCCTTTCGGCCCCGCAGGTCGACGCGGCGAATCATGCTGCCAGTTTATTGGGGCCGAGTGGACGCGGGGTTTCAGGCTCCGCTCCTTGAGAACCGAAGGCGGCGACCGCGGCCCGAAACCTGCGCCGCCCGGCCTTGGAACTTGGGTCCACTCGGCCCCGCGGCAATGCCCTAGGGTCGGTCGCATGGACTCCCGGCTCCCGCTACTCACCGTCGACACGGTGCTGTTCCCGGGACTGGTGGCCCCCGTTCCGGTGGCCGACGTCCAGAACCGCGCGGTGATCCGAGACCTGCAGGCGTCCGGGGACGAGGAGATGATCTGCGGGGCGCTGGCGATCCGGGACGGCTACGAGCTCGGCGACCGGGTGTTCCGCTCGCTGCACGGCGTCGGTTGCGCCGCCGTGGTGTCCGACATCACCGGCGAGGCCGGCGACGACGGCGAGGGCCCGCTCGAGGTGACCCTCACCGGCAGCCGCCGGTTCCGGGTGGTCGAGCTGGACGGCGACGGCGACTACCTGGTGGCCAAGGTCGACTGGCTCGGCGAGAACGCCGGCTCCGACCCACTCGGTGCCGCCTCGATCGCGCTCGAGCGGTTCCGCCGGTACGCCGACGCCGTGACCGAGATCAGCCGGCCAGGCTTGCACCTCGGATCGCTGCCGGACGATCCGAACACGCTCTCCTACCTGATCGCGGCCGCGATGGTGCTGATCCAGCCCGACCGCCAGCGGCTGCTCGAGATCATCGACACCACCAGCCGCCTCGCCCACCTGGTCGGCCTGATCGACTCCGAGCTGGCCGCGATGGCCGCTCTCCCCTCGCTCCCCGCCATCGACATCTCCTGGTCCGACCTGGCGCCGAACTGAGAGTGTCCGGCACGGCGTCTAGCCTGGCGGGGTGAGCGGGTTGCTGGAGCATCACGCGCGGGCGCCGGTGGCGGCACTGCGGCCGTACCTGGCCGAGCTGACCGGGTACGCGTACGCGGGCGAGCCGCCGGAGCTGCATCGCGGGCTGCCGTCCCAGCACCTCACACTCGTGATCTGCCTGGACGAGCCACTCGGCGTCGCGTGGCCCGGCGGACCGGTGGAGAAGTTCCACGCGCTGGCCGGCGGCCTGCACGACACCGCGGTGCGGATCGGGCAGTCGCCTAACCGGGCCGGGCTCCAGCTGGCGCTCACGCCGGCCGGGTCGCGGCTGCTGCTCGGCGTGCCGGCCGGTGAGCTCAGCCGGCTCGTGCTCGACCTGGGCGACGTGCTCGGACCCCAGGCGCGGCTGCTGCCGGAGCGGCTCGCAGAACTGCCGGACTGGCCGCAGCGGTTCGACCTGGTCGAGCGGTTTCTCACCGACGCGGTACGACGCCGGTCCCGGCGGCAACTGACCGGACCGCAACCGGAGGTGGGGTGGGCCTGGCAGCGGCTGCGGGACAGCGCCGGCACCGCGGGTGTGCAGGAGATCGCAGCCGAGGTGGGCTGGTCTCGGCGGCACCTCGGTGAGCGGTTCGGGCAGGAGTTCGGGCTGTCCCCCAAGGTCGCCGCCCGGGTGCTGCGGTTCGAGCGGGCGGTCGGGCGGTTGCGGACCAGTCCGCAGCTCCGGCTCGCCGACCTGGCCGCGCAGTGCGGGTTCGCCGACCAAGCGCACCTGACCCGGGAGTGGCAGGCGCTCGCCGGATGTACGCCGCGGCAGTGGATCGCCGAGGAGCTCCCATACGTACAAGACCTGGAGTCGCCCGCGGCCGCATCGTGACGGTATGACTGACACACGGACCACCGTCATCGGCGTCTGGCCGACACTGATCTACCGCGACGGGCCGGCGGCACTGCGGTTCCTCACCGAAGGCCTCGGCTTCACACTGGTCGCGTCGTACCCGGGCGAGCGCGAGGGCTCGATCGCGCACGCCGAGCTGTCCTGGCCCGCCGGCGGCGGCATCATGCTCGGCTCGGTCGACCGCGGCGAGAACGAGTTCGACGGGCTCGCGGACCAGGCGCAGGCGGTGTACCTGGTGCACGACGACCCGGACGCGCTGTTCGAGCGGGTCACCGCGGCTGGTGCCACCGTGGTGCGCGGGCTGCGCAACGAGGACTACGGGTCGCGCGGGTTCTCGGTCCGCGACCACGAGGGCAACTTCTGGAGCGCGGGAACCTACGCCGGCGAGTAGCTTGTCCACAGCCTCCCGCGGGTTGGGCGGCACGGCTCCTAGGATGGCTGGGTGACTGCTGCCGCCGACGAAGCCCTGCAGGTGCTCCGACGGGTCTTCGGGTACGACTCCTTCCGCGGCGACCAGCAGCAGATCATCGAGCACGTGATCGGTGGCGGCGACGCGCTGGTGCTGATGCCTACCGGCGGCGGCAAGTCGCTGTGCTACCAGATCCCGGCGCTGGTCCGCAGCGGGACCGGGGTGGTGATCTCGCCGCTGATCGCGCTGATGCAGGACCAGGTCGATGCGCTGCTCGCGCTCGGCGTACGAGCCGGGTTCCTCAACTCGACCCAGGACTTCGCGCAGCGCCGGGACACCGAGCGGGCGTTCCTGGCCGGTGAGCTGGACCTGCTGTACCTGGCGCCGGAGCGGCTTCGGGTGTCGTCCACCGTGGACCTGCTGGACCGCGGGAAGATCGCGCTGTTCGCGATCGACGAGGCGCACTGCGTCTCGCAGTGGGGGCACGACTTCCGGCCGGACTACCTGATGCTGTCCGAGCTGCACGAGCGCTGGCCCGACGTGCCGCGGATCGCGCTCACCGCCACCGCCACCGAGGCCACCCACCACGAGATCGCGACCCGGCTGAACCTGAAGAGCGCCCGGCACTTCGTCGCCAGCTTCGACCGGCCGAACATCCAGTACCGGATGGTGCCCAAGGACAACCCGCAGCGGCAGCTGCTCGACCTGCTGCGCACCGAGCACTCCGGCGACGCCGGCATCGCGTACTGCCTGTCGCGGAACTCGGTGGAGAAGACGGCCGCGTTCCTCACCCAGAACGGCATCGAGGCGCTGCCGTACCACGCCGGCCTGGACAGCCGGACCCGCACCACGCACCAGGCCCGGTTCCTGCGCGAGGACGGGCTGGTCGTGGTTGCGACGATCGCGTTCGGGATGGGCATCGACAAACCCGACGTCCGGTTCGTCGCGCACCTCGACCTACCGAAGTCGGTCGAGGGGTACTACCAGGAGACCGGCCGGGCCGGGCGGGACGGGCTGCCGTCGACGGCGTGGCTCGCGTACGGGCTGCAGGACGTCGTCCAGCAGCGCCGCCTGATCGACACCTCCGAGGGCGACGCCGCGCACCGCCGCCGGCTCAGCGCCCACCTGGACGCGATGCTGGCACTGTGCGAGACCGTGCAGTGCCGCCGGGCCCAGCTGCTCGCCTACTTCGGCCAGCACGGTACGCCGTGCGGCAACTGCGACACCTGCATCACGCCGCCGGAGTCGTGGGACGGCACGATCGCCGCGCAGAAGGTGCTGTCCACCGTCTACCGGCTGCAGCACGAGCGGCGGCAGAAGTTCGGCGCCGGCCAGATCATCGACATCCTGCTCGGCAAGACCACCCCCAAGGTCGAGCAGTTCCGGCACGACCAGCTGACCGTCTTCGGTGTCGGCACCGAGCTACGCGACACCGAGTGGCGCGGGGTCATCCGCCAGCTGCTGGCGCTGCGGCTGCTCGCGGTCGAGGGCGACTACGGCACGCTGGTGCTGACCGAGGGCAGCGCCGACGTACTCGGCCGGCGCCGCGAGGTGCTCATGCGCCGCGAGCCGGAACGCAAGACCTCGAAGTCCGCCCGCAAGGCATCGGCTGCCGCCTCCGCCGACCTGTCGCCGGAGGCGGCCGGAATCTTCGAGCAGCTGCGGAGCTGGCGTGGCGCTGCCGCCAAGGAGCAGGGCGTCCCGGCGTACGTGATCTTCCACGACGCCACGCTGCGCCAGATCGCCACCGAGCGCCCGACGTCACTCGCCGAGCTCGGCACGATCAGCGGGATCGGCGAGAACAAGCTCACCAGGTACGGCGACGCGGTGCTCGCCGTGCTCGACCCGGACGCCACCGCCGCCGAGCCCCGACCCGCTGACCTCTTCGCCGACGACCCCGAGGCTTGATCCCTCCACGAGCTGGTGCCGGGCGCAGAAGTGGGGCGGCGTCGCGCCGGACCCGCCTCGGTGTGGTGCTGAGGCGGGCCCGGTTGAGTGGTACTAGTTGGCGACTACGCGGAGGTCGAACTTGGCTTCGCCGTCGCCGGTGACGCGGGCCGAGTAGCCGGCCGACTTCAACGCGGCGAAGTCGCGGTTGTCGGTCTCCTCCGGTGCCAGCGAGCGAACGGCGTCGAAGTCGACATACCCGATCATCATCGAGTCTTCGGGGTCCGGGACCGCGGCCTTGAACGCCTCGGAGTCGCCGAGCTTTCCGCCCTTGAGCACGGCGTCGGCGTACTCCTTGCTGGTGGCAACGACCAGCGTGTTCTCGTCCTTCGCCTTGCCCAGCTCGACGTCCACGCCGCCCTGGTTGCGGGCGATGCCGACCAGCTTGTCGACCACGGGCTCGGCCTTCGCCGGGTCGGTCTTGACCTTCGCCGCGACCTTCGGCAGCCCGTTCTCCGGCGCTGCCTTGTCGGCCGAGATCACGAAGTTCTCACCGAGCAGCAGCTTCAGATCGTCCGGGATCTTGATCCCGTACTGCTCGGCGAGGTCGTTCGCCATCTCGGTCAGGTCCACCCCGCTGCCGGACGCCTTCTGGACCTGCTCCCAGATCTTGTCGATGTAGCTCGCGCCGTCCGAGATCGCGATCGCGGCGGCGGTCGAGTCGGGCAGGTTGGTCACGACCTCCTCGGCCTTCGCCTTGCCCGGCTTGAACGACTTGTCGCCATGGACGACGCCGTCGAGCTCCACATGGTCCGCTTCGAACCGGAGCGCGCCGGCGGCGCTACCCTGCGGCAGCGCCTTGCGCTGCTCCTCGGACAGCTCTCGCCCGGACAGGTCGGCGGCACCCTTGGTGTCGATCCAGAATGACGCGAAGCCCTGCTCACCCAGCTCGGACATGTCCTTGTCGAAGGTGGCGTTGTCGCTCAGCGGCTTCTTGTTCGCCTCGGCGACAGCGGCATCCGCCCGCTGCTGGTCCTCGGCGATGATCACGTAGGACTCGACGAAGGCCATGCCGGGCTTCTCGTCCTCGTTGGCGAACAGCTTGTCCAGGCCGGCCCTCGCCTTGCCCTCGTCCGTGATCTGGATCGCCATCACGGCGTCGGCCTTATCGCCGTTCGGCACCGCGGCGATACCGGCGCGGTCACCCAGCCACGGCTTGACGTCCTTCTCGAAGTCGACGTCGGCGAGGTCGTCGCCGGCCTCCTTCTTGATCATCTCGAACAGCTTCTGCCGCAGGTCGTCGTTGTCAGAGCTGAGCCCCATCTGCTCCTTGACCGACGGGAACTTCATCAGGAACCGGATCGCGTTCACCTTCTGGCCCGCGGACGGGTCCAGGTCGATCCGCGCGTACGCGACCGCCGTCGACGGAAGTACGGTTGCCGGCTGGTCGCCGCCACCGGCCAGTCGACTGTACGCGAAGGCGCCGCCGGCACCTGCGACCAGCAGTACCGCCAGTGCCGCGATCAGCGGGATCAGCTTGCCCCGCCGCTTCTTCGGCGCCGGCTCGAACTGCTGCGGGTGCCCATAGTCCGGGCCCTGCGGTGGCTGCCCGTACTGCCCTGGCTGCTGGCCGTACTGCTGGCCGTACTGCTGCTGCCCGGGCTGCCCGTACTGCTGCTGGCCAGGCGGCGGTCCGTACGAACCACCCTGAGGCGGGTACTGCTGCTGCGGACCGCCCTGCTGCGGACCGTACGGGTTCGGCTGCTGGTACGGGTTCTGCTGCGGACCCGGCTGCCCGCCGTACGGGTTCTGCTGGGGTCCGGACTGCTGCGGACGCCGATATGGATCAGGCTGGCCGCCGGGCTGATCGCCGGGGCCGCCGGGCTGGCCGCCGTACGGCGGGTAGTTGTTGTCGGACATCGAACCCCCTCAGTTCGTACGGCACCGGACGCTTCCAGGTTCCGGGCCGGTCAGGGCTTACTGCAGCTATGGCTTATTGCATCGAGGGCCTTGCATCGAGGGCTTACTGCATCCAGGGCGCCTGCTCAGACGGACCCTGAGTGGTTCCGGTTGCGTGCTCCTGCCGCCAGTTCAGTGCCGCGATGACGGCGACGGCCAAAGCGGCGCCGACCGGCCAGGCCGCCAGAGCGGTCCAGCCGTGCAACTCCAGCGGCGCCGCGACCAGGTCTCCGGGTTTCGCGGCCGCCAGCCGGGGGTCGAGCGGTTCGTTGCCGAGCAGCATGCCCACTCCCCAGGCCACACCGGAGCCGACGATCGAGCCGAGCACCACCGCGGCGACCGCGAACGGCCCGTAGTTGCGCAGCCACCAGAACAGCAGGCCACCGAGCGCGAGCGCGGTGAGGAACCCGATCGTCACGAACAGACCGTCCGGCCCGAACACCCGGGTCATCTCCTCCTCGTCGAGCGCGGCGCCGGTCTCGTCAACCGCGTACCGGGCAAGCGGGGCGTACTGCTGCCACGCCCAGCCCGCCACCAGACCCGCCAGCAGGAACGTTGTGAACGTCACCGTGATCGCCCGGCTCCAGCGCGTGGTCACCGCCGGCGTCGGAGGCGGCGCAGGCGCTGGATACGTCACGCCGACAGTTTGGCTCATCGTCCAAGTCTCCCAGGCGATGGGTCCAAGCGCGTGATCCTCAACCCGCAAGACACGAGGGGCCGAGCAAGGCTTTCAGGTCGGCCATCAAGGCCGGTGTGGGTGATACGCGGAGGCGGTCGTCGAGGCGCATCACGGTGGTCTTGGAGCGGGCCTGCAGCCGGAGCTGGACCTCGGTCATGCCGGGGTGGGTCTTGAGCACGTCGCGGAGCTGCTCGACCAGCGGCGGCGTGCAGCGGTTCACCGGCATCGTGATCACCACCGGTCCGGTCGGCCCCTCGGTCAGGTCCGGCACGGTCACGTCGGACCCGCTCAGCTCGAGCCGGTCGTCGCGGCGTCGGACCCGGCCCTTGATCAGCACGATCGCGTCGTTGACCAGCAGGTGAGCTGCCAGCTGGTACGCCGAGGAGAACATCATCACCTCGATCGAACCCTCGAGGTCCTCGACCGTGACGATCGCGTAGATGTCGCCGCGCTTGTTCACCTTGCGCTGGACCGAGGTGACCAGACCGCCGATCGTGACCTGGCTGCCGTCCGGCCGATCCTCGTCCGCGAGCAGCTGGCCGATGGTGCAGTCGGCGCCGGTCGCCAGCACGTGCTCGACGCCGAACAGCGGATGGTCGGACACGTACAGCCCGAGCATGTCGCGCTCGTGCGCGAGCTTGGTCTGCTTGTCCCACTCGGTCAGCTCCGGCACCACAACCGTCAGGCGGCTGGTGTCCCCGCTGTCCGAAGGCTCGCCCATGCTGAACAGGTCGAACTGGCCGTGCGCCTCGTTGCGCTTCAGGTCGATCGCCTCGTCGACGGCCTGGTCGTGCACGGCGACCACCGCGCGCCGGGCGTGGCCCAGCGAGTCGAACGCGCCGGCCTTGGCCAGCGACTCGATCACCCGCTTGTTGCAGACCTGCTCAGGAACCTTGTCGATGAAGTCGGTGAAGTTGGAGAAGCGGCCCTTCTCCTCGCGCGCGGCGACCACACCGGCGACGACGTTGTTGCCGACGTTGCGGATCGCGGACAGCCCGAACCGGACGTCGGTGCCGACCGGAGTGAAGTTCGCGTCGGACTCGTTGACGTCCGGCGGCAGCACCTTGATGCCCATCCGGCGGCACTCGTTCAGGTAGATGGCCATCTTGTCCTTGTCGTCCTTCACCGACGTCAGGACCGCGGCCATGTACTCCGCCGGGAAGTTCGCCTTCAGGTAGGCCGTCCAGTACGAGACCAGCCCGTACGCCGCCGAGTGCGCCTTGTTGAACGCGTAGTCGGAGAACGGCACCAGCACGTCCCACAGTGCCTTGATCGACCGGTCGGAGAAGCCGTTCGCCTTCATCCCCTCGGAGAAGCCGACGTACTCCGCGTCCAGCACCTCGCGCTTCTTCTTGCCCATCGCCCGGCGGAGCAGATCCGCCTTGCCGAGCGTGTACCCGGCGAGCTGCTGGGCGATCGCCATCACCTGCTCCTGGTACACGATCAGCCCGTACGTCGTACCGAGGATCGGCTCCAGCGCCTGCGCCAGCTCGTCGTGCGGGTAGCTGATCTCCTGCTGCTTGTTCTTGCGGAGCGCGTAGTTGGTGTGGCTGTTCGCGCCCATCGGGCCCGGCCGGTACAGCGCGCCGACCGCGGAGATGTCCTCGAAGTTGTCCGGCTTCATCAGCCGCAGCAGCGCCCGCATCGGTCCGCCGTCGAACTGGAACACGCCGAGTGTGTCGCCGCGCGCCAGCAGCTCGTACGTCGGCTGGTCGTCCAGGCTGCGGCCGAGCGCGTCGAGGTCGAGCTTGATGCCGCGGCTGGCCTCCACGTTGCGGACCGCGTCGTCCATGATCGTCAGGTTCCGCAGGCCGAGGAAGTCCATCTTGACCAGGCCGAGCGTCTCGCAGCTCGGGTAGTCGAACTGGGTGATGACCTGGCCGTCCTGCTCGCGGCGCATGATCGGGATCAGATCGATCAGCGGCTCGCTGGACATGATCACGCCGGCCGCGTGCACACCCCACTGGCGCTTCAGGTTCTCCAGGCCGCGGGCGGTGTCGACGATCTTGCGGACGTCCTGGTCGGACTCGTACAGCTGGCGGAACTCGGTCGCCTCGGAGTACCGCTTGTGCTCGGGGTCGAAGATCCCGGACAGCGGGACGTCCTTGCCCATCACGGTCGGCGGCATCGCCTTGGTGATCCGGTCGCCCATCGCGAACGGGTAATCCAGCACCCGGCCGGCGTCCTTGATCGCCTGCTTCGCCTTGATCGTGCCGTAGGTGACGATCATCGCGACCCGGTCGTCGCCGTACTTCTCGGTGACGTAGCGGATCACCTCGGGGCGGCGGCGGTCGTCGAAGTCGATGTCGAAGTCGGGCATCGACATGCGTTCCGGGTTCAGGAAGCGCTCGAAGATCAGGCCGTGCTGGAGCGGGTCCAGGTCGGTGATCCGCATCGCGTACGCACACATAGAGCCGGCACCGGAACCACGGCCGGGGCCGACCCGGATGCCGTTCTCCTTGGCCCAGTTGATGAAGTCCGCGACCACCAGGAAGTAGCCGGCGTAGCCCTTGGAGACGATCACCTCGATCTCGAACTCGGCCTGCTTGCGGACCTTGTCCGGGATGCCGTCGGGGTAACGGTGGTGCAGCCCGACCTCGACCTCCTTGACGAACCAGGACGTCTCGCTCTCCCCCTCCGGGCACGGGAAGCGCGGCATGTACCGCCCCTCGCCCTCGGTGAAGCTGACGTCGCAGCGCTCTGCGATCAGCAGCGTGTTGTCGCAGGCCTCGGGGAAGTCCTTCCACACCTCCCGCATCTCGGCTGCCGTCTTGAGGTAGAAGTCGTTCGCGTCGAACTTGAACCGGTTCGGGTCCGACAGCGTGGAGGCGGACTGCACGCACAGCAGCGCCGCGTGCGCCTCGGCGTCCTCCTTGTGCGTGTAGTGCAGGTCGTTGGTCGCGACCAGCGGCAGGTTCAGGTCCCTGGCCAGCCGGAGCAGGTCCTTCTGGATGTCCCGCTCGATGTCGAGCCCGTGGTCCATGACCTCGCAGAAGTAGTTCTCCGCGCCGAAGATGTCGCGGAACTCGGCTGCGGCCTTGACCGCCTCGTCGTACTGGCCGAGCCGCAGCCGGGTCTGCACCTCGCCGCCCGGGCAGCCGGTAGTCGCGATCAGCCCTTTGCCGTAGGTCTGCAGCAGCTCGCGGTCCATCCGGGGCTTGAAGTAGTAGCCCTCGAGGCTGGCCAGGCTCGACATCCGGAACAGGTTGTGCATGCCGCCGTTGTTCTGCGCCAGCAGCGTCATGTGCGTGTACGCGCCACCGCCGGAGACGTCGTCACGGCCGCTGCTCGCGTCGCCCCACCTGACCCGGCGCCGCTCGGACCGGTGCGTGTGCGGCGTGATGTATGCCTCCACCCCGATCACCGGCTTGACGTTGTACTTCTGCGCCGTCTTCCAGAACTCGTAGGCGCCGAACACGTACCCGTGGTCGGTGGTCGCCAACGCCGGCATCCCCATCTGTTCGGCGGTCTTGAAGAGCTCGCCGATCCGTGCCGCACCGTCCAGCATCGAGTACTCGGTGTGCACATGCAGGTGCGCGAAACTGTCGCCGGCGGCCATTGAGGGTCTCGTCCTCCAGTACGTTCGGGCGGTTCAACCGCGCTACTGCTGAGCCGTCGAGCCAGTGGGAAGGGCGATCCCGAACCGCGGGCTCGCTGCTGGCGACCACGTCAGCCTACGTCGTTCCGATCCAACCACCGGCCACCGACATCCGCGTCCGGCGAGATGCCGTCCCGAGTCGTGGATGGTGATTTCGGAAAGCGCTCTCTGCAAGCGAGCCGGCTAGACGAGCTGGCGGGACTCTCCGTCGATGACGAGGACCTGGCCGTCGCTGAGCGGCTGGTAGGGGACGTCGATGGTCTCGTACAGTGCCGCGACCCGTTCCACCAGTTCGGTCTCCGGATGCCCGGGCGAGTCCAGGTGCGGCACGATCGCGTGGTCGAGTACCCCGAGCCCGTCCCAGATCGGCTCCGCCACCAGCGACACGTCGTCGCAGATCTCCAGGCCGCGCAGGCTCGGCGCCAGCACGCACGGGCCGGCGCTGTACCCGGCGTACACGAGGGCGTCCTTCCCGAGCAGGTCCACGACCACCTGGTCGGCGCCGCTGCGGCGCAGTGCGTCACGCAGCACGAACACGTTCCCGCCGCGCACCCACATCGCGTCGTACGACGCCAGCCGCGCCGGGTCGTCGGTGCGCAGGTCCAGCTCCTCGGGGCGCAGTCCGAGCTGGGTCAGCCAGCCGAGCTCGGCGGCGACCATCTCCGCCCGGACGTCGGCCGGCTCGGTGTCGATCGCGTTGCAGACCACGGCGGTCCGGCCCGGCGGCTCGACCATCGCGACCAGCCGTTCCGGGTGGTCGCCGAGCCGGAACGACGACAGGTAGAGCCGCACCTCAACCGGCCGCCAGTACGTCGAGCGAGTGCTGCAGGTCGTCCGGGTAGATCGAGGTGTACTCGACGTACTCACCGCTGCCCGGGTGCACGAACCCGAGCCGCATCGCGTGCAGCCACTGCCGCTCCAGGCCGAGCCGCTGGGCCAGCACCGGGTCCGCGCCATACGTCAGGTCGCCGCAGCACGGATGCCCGATCGCGGCCATGTGCACCCGGATCTGGTGCGTCCGGCCGGTCTCCAGGGTGACCTCGAGCAGGGTTCCGAACCGGAACGCCTCCAGCGTCTCGTAGTGCGTCACGCTCGGCTTCCCGCCGGCCACCACGCCGAACTTGTAGTCGTGCTGCGGGTGCCGGTCGATCGGCGCGTCCACGGTCCCGGTGAACGGGTCCGGGTGACCCTGCACCAGCGCGTGGTAGATCTTGTCGACCGTACGCTCCTTGAAGGCGCGCTTCAGCACGGAGTAGCTGTACTCGGTCTTCGCCACCACCATCAGCCCGGAGGTACCGACGTCCAGCCGGTGGACGATGCCCTGCCGCTCCGCCGCGCCGCTGGTCGCGACCCGGAACCCGGCGCCGGCCAGGTGCCCGATCACGGTCGGGCCAGTCCAGCCCGGGGACGGATGCGCGGCGACACCGACCGGCTTGTCCACCACCACGATCTCGTCGTCGTCGTGCACGATCCGCAGCCCCTCGACGGTCTGCGGGACCACCGTCACCTCGGCCTTCGGCGCCGGCAGCTCGACGTCGAGCAGCACTCCGGCCGCCACCCGGGCGGACTTGGCCGCGGGGGCGCCGTCGACCCGGACGCCACCGGACTCGATCAGCTCCGCGGCCTTGGTCCGCGACATCCCGAACAGCCGGGACAGCGCAGCGTCGAGCCGCTCCCCTGCCAGCCCGTCGGGCACGATCAGGGTGCGACTGTCAGTCACCTGGGTCACCCGGGGTCACTTCTTGCCACCGCGGTGCTCGCGGGTGCCGTCGAGGCCGACACCGCGCAGCGTCTGCAGCACCATCAGGCAGGCCGCGGTCACGATCGCGGTGTCGGCGAGGTTGAAGATCGGCCAGTTCGGCAGCTCGAGGAAGTCGATGACGTGCCCGCGCAGCGGCGCGGGTTCGCGGAAGAACCGGTCGCTGAGGTTGCCCAGCGCGCCGCCGAGCAGCAGCCCCAGCGCGATCGTCCAGGCGGTCGACCGCAGCCGGCGGGACAGATGCACCACCGCCGCGGCGACACCGACCGCGATACAGGTCAGCACCACCGTGTAACCGGTACCCAGGCTGAACGCGGCGCCCGGGTTCTTCACCAGGTGGAACCGCAACAGCGACCCGATCAGGTCGACCGGCTCGCCGGGCTCGAGGCTGCGCAGCGCGATCGTCTTGGTCACCTGGTCGGCGACCAGCGCCGCGACCGCGACGGCCGCGAACAGGACCGAGGTACGACGCCGAGCGGGCGGCACCGCGGATCCGTCGTCGGGTCCGGTCCCGGGCTCGGGCTCGTGATCGGACGCTGCGCCGGACTCGGGCGCGGTGTCCTCGGCCGGCTCGCCCTCCGGCGTACCGGAACCGGTCGACGAGTCCTCGTCGACCGGTTCGGTGGGTCCAGTGGGCTGTGCGTCGCTCAGCGGCGTTCTTCGCGTTCTTTGCATGACACGCACAGTGTCGCACGCGGGAATGCCTGCAACCGCCCCTTGCCGATCGGGTTCCCGCAGCTCTCGCAGACGCCGTAGCTGCCGTCCTCGATCCGGGCCAGAGCCCGCTCGATCTGCGCCAGCATGTCCCGGGCGTTGTTCGCCAGCGACATCTCGTGGTCGCGCTCGAACGTGGTCGAGCCGACGTCCGCCTGGTCGTTGCCGGCGCCGTCGCCACCGTCGCGGAGCAGACCGGCGATCTCCTGCTCGGCGGCGCGGATCTCGTCCCGAAGGTGCTCTGCCTCATGCTCGAGCTCGCCGCGCAGCTCGGCCAGCTCGGCGGCGGTCCACGGCGACTCCCCCGCACCGACGGTCAGCTTCTTGGCGGTCCTCGGCGCCGACGTGGACTTCTGCGCCGGCTTCTTCGCGGCGCTCTTCTTGGCGGCGGCCGATCCCGCCGTCGTGGATTCGCTGGACTTCACGGCCACCTTCTTCTCGGGCGTCTTCTGTGCAGGCGTCTTGCGTGCCGGGGACTTCCGTGCAGCGGACTTCGCCGCCGTCGTCCTCGTGCTTCCCCCCGTGCTCCCCGTTGCTTTGGTGGCTTCCTTCTTCGTCGCGCTCGTCGTACTGGCCGTGGCCGAGCCGGTGCGTCCGGTGCGGTGCGCGGCCGTTGCCTTCGTCGCGGTGGTCGCCTTCGTCGCCGCCGTCTGCTTGGCGACGGCCTTCTTCGCTGGTGCCTTCTTCGCAGGTGACTTCTTCGCTGGTGCCTTCTTCGCTGCTGACGTCTTAGCCGGCGAGGTCTTGGCAGCCGGTTTCTTCGCCGTCCGGGCAGCCGGTTTGGCGGCTGTCCTCGTAGCGGTCCGGGTAGCGGTCTTGCCAGCGGCCTTGGTGGCCTTCGCGGCCGTCTTGGGTGCCGCTGCGGACCGTGCGGGGGTGGACTTCTTGCGAGCCGGTGTAGCCATCATGACTACCCCCTGACTTCGTCGACGACAAAGCGGACTGGTCGCCGACAGTAAGGCACTGGCAGGTGCCGGTGCCAGCCGACGCGCAGACCGTGCACATACGGTAGTCCGCCGTTCAAGTTCACACGAGGGAGTTAGGGCGCGAGGCGGCTGAGCGGTCAGCCGAGAAGCTCCCGGAACAGCGCGTCCAGCTCGTCCGGCGGGCCGTTCAGCTCGAGCACCTTGTCCCGGCTGGTCGCGCCGGACACCAGCCGCACCTGCCGGCGTCGTACACCGAAGGCGCCGGCGACCGCCTCCAGCACCGCGGCGGTGGCCCGGCCGTCGACCGCGCGGGCCGTCACGGCTACCACCAGCGCGGGCCCGGGCACGGCGTCGTACCGGCCGCCGACCCGGGTCCGGGACGCGCCGGGCCTGACCCGTACGGCGATCCGGTACCCGCTCACCGGACCAGTCTGCCAACAGGTATGGGATAACGATTCGTGCCGGGGGCGCGGCGCGCCGTACACTCGTCCTCGCATCCGCACGGCGATGACGGGGCCATCACCCCCGAGCTGCTGGAAGAACGGCGCCTGTGCACGGCAGGGGCTCACTAGAACCAGCAGCGGAGCGACACGAGAGGGCGGCAGCGGTCGGGCCGCCAAGAAGGGTGGTACCGCGGCGCGCTCGCGTCGTCCCTTCGTCAGGGCAGCGCAGCACCGACGGAGGAACCACCCCATGACATCCCAGTCACCCGACCAGAACCGCTGGAAGCAGGTCCCGGCCCAGGTCGACCTCCCGGCGATGGAGCGCGACGTGCTCGCGTTCTGGGAGTCCCACGACACCTTCGAGAAGAGCCTGGCCAACACCGCCGGCGGCGAGCCGTGGAACTTCTACGAGGGCCCGCCGACCGCGAACGGGATGCCCGGCACGCACCACATCGAGGCGCGGGTGTTCAAGGACCTGTTCCCGCGCTACCGGACCATGAAGGGGTACTCGGTCGGCCGGAAGGCGGGCTGGGACTGCCAGGGCCTGCACGTCGAGGTCGGCGTGGAGAAGGAGCTCGGGCTGTCCGGACGGCCCGACATCGAGCGGTACGGCGTCGCGGAGTTCAACGCGAAGTGCCGCGAGTCGGTGCTGCGGAACGTGGACGCGTTCGAGGAGCTCACCACCCGGATGGGCTACTGGGTGAACCTCGACGACGCCTACCGGACGATGGACCCGGCGTACATCGACTCGGTCTGGTGGTCGCTGAAGGAGATCTTCGACGCCGACCTGCTGGTCGAGGACTTCCGGATCACGCCGTACTGCCCGCGCTGCGGGACCGGCCTGTCCGACCACGAGCTCGGCCAGCCGGGCGCGTACGAGACCGTCGCCGACCCGTCCGTGTACGTGCGGTTCCCGCTCACCTCCGGGCCGATGGCCGGGAAGGCGGCACTGCTGACCTGGACCACGACGCCGTGGACGCTGGTGTCCAACGCCCTGGTCGCCGCGCACCGCGACGTGACCTACGTGGCCGCGACCGACGGGAACGAGACCCTGGTGGTGGCCGAACCGCTGCTGGAGTCCGCGCTCGGCGAGGGCTGGACCGTGACCCAGCGGTTCAGCGGGACCGACCTGGAGGGCTGGCGCTATCAGCGGCCGTTCGAGCTGGTCGAGTGGCCGGACGAGCACGCGCACTTCGTCGTGCTGGAGGACTATGTCACCACCGAGGACGGCACCGGCCTGGTGCACCAGTCCCCCGCCCACGGTGAGGAGGACTTCCGCAGCTGCCGCGAGAACGACGTGGCGATGGTGAACGTGATCGACACCGCCGGGCAGTTCCTGCCCGAGCTGGATCTGGTCGGCGGTGAGTTCTTCAAGAAGGCCGACGAGAAGCTGGTCAAGGACCTCGAGCAGCGCGGGCTGCTGCTCCGGCACGTCACCTACGAGCACGCCTACCCGCACTGCTGGCGCTGCCACACGCCGGTGCTCTACTACGCGCTGCCGGCCTGGTACATCCGCACCACCCGGCTCAAGAACGAGCTGATCGCCGAGAACGACAGGACGAACTGGTTCCCGGACTCGGTGAAGGAGGGCCGGTACGGCGACTGGCTGCGCAACAACGTCGACTGGTCGCTGTCCCGGACCCGGTACTGGGGTACGCCGCTGCCGATCTGGCGCTGCGCCGACGGGCACCTGACCTGCGTCGGGTCCCGGGCCGAGCTGGGCTCGCTGGCCGGCGAGGACCTGTCCGAGCTCGACCCACACAAACCGTACGTCGACGAGGTCATCCTCGCGTGCCCGTCGTGCGGTCAGGAGGCGCGGCGCGTCCCGGACGTGATCGACGCCTGGTACGACTCCGGCGCGATGCCGTTCGCACAGTGGGGCTACCCGTGGCTGGAGGGCTCGAAGGAGAAGTTCGAGAACGCCTACCCGGCCCAGTTCATCTGCGAGGCGATCGACCAGACCCGGGGCTGGTTCTACTCGCTGATGGCGATCGGGACGCTGGTGTTCGGGCGGTCGTCGTACGAGAACGTCGTCTGTCTCGGGCTGCTGCTCGCCGAGGACGGCCGCAAGATGTCCAAGCACCTCGGCAACGTGGTCGCGCCGATGCCGCTGATGGACCGGCATGGCGCCGACGCGGTGCGCTGGTTCATGGCCTGCTCCGGCTCGCCGTGGCTGGCCCGGCGGGTCGGCGACGCGACCATCAACGAGGTCGTCCGCAAGGTGCTGCTGACCTACTGGAACACGGTCGCGTTCCACGCCCTGTACGCGCGGCTCGCGGACTGGACGCCGGAGTCGCCGGCCCCGCCAGTCGCCGAGCGGTCGGTGCTGGACCGCTGGCTGGTCTCGGAGACGCACCGGCTGGTGCGCGACTGCGACGCGGCGTACGAGGCCTTCGACACGTCCCGGCTCGGGCTGCAGATCAGCCAGTTCGTCGACGTGCTGTCGAACTGGTACGTCCGCCGCTCCCGCCGCCGCTTCTGGGCCGGTGACGCCGGTGCGCTGGCAACGCTGCACGAGACGCTGGACGCGCTCACCCGGGTGATGGCGCCGCTCACCCCGTTCGTCACCGAGCGGGTCTGGCAGGACGTCATCGTGCCGGTCACGCCCGGTGCGGCCGAGTCGGTGCACCTGGCGACGTTCCCGTCGTACGACGAGGCGCTGGTCGACGACCGGCTCGCGGCGCAGATGGCAATGGCCCGCCGGGTGGTCGAGCTCGGCCGGTCCGCCCGGGCCGAGGCCAAGGTCCGGACCCGGCAGCCGCTGCGCCGTGCCCTGGTCGGGTCGGCCGCCATCGCGGACCTGGACCCGGGCCTGCTGGCCGAGATCGCCGAGGAGCTGAACGTCGGGTCGGTCGAAGCTCTGTCATCGGCAGCCTCGGCCGGCACCGCTGATCTCGTCGAGTTCTCCGCGAAGGGCAACTTCCGCGAGCTCGGCAAGCGGTTCGCCAAGCAGACTCCGGCCGTCGCCAAGGCGATCGCCGACGCGGACGCGGCCGAGCTGGCGGCGTCGCTGTCCGGCTCGGGCACGGCGACGGTGACGGTCGACGGCGAGGCGGTCGTGGTCAGCGCCGACGAGGTGCTGCTGTCCGAGCGGCCGAAGGAAGGCTGGTCGGTGGTCAACGAGCAGGGCGAGACCGTCGCGCTCGACCTCGAGGTGACCCCGGAGCTGCGTCGTGCCGGCCTGGCCCGCGAGGTGGTCCGCACCCTGCAGGAGGCTCGCAAGAACGCCGGCCTCGAGGTGTCGGACCGGATCGAGGTGTGGCTCGCCGCGGACGGCGACCTGGCCGAGGCCCTCGGCGTCCACGCCGACGAGGTTGGCCGCGAGGTCCTGGCCACCCGACTGGACCGCAGCGAGCCCGCGGACCCCGGCTCGCTCATCGCCGGCGAGGACGCCGAGCTCGGCCTGCGCTACTGGCTCACCAAGTCCGCTCCCTAGATCCCTCGGTGGCCACCCACCCCGTCGCGCCCACCCTTCCCTTGGCGATCATCGGTCGGTTTGCGACGAACTGTGGATAACCGGTCAGGTACAACGCCGGCGGTCAGGTGGCCGCGTTATCCACAGTTCGTCGCAAACCGACCGATGATCGCCAAGGGGGTGGGGAACGCGGCGAGCCGGTCCCGCTGGAAACTGCGGGACCGGCTCGTGGTGGTACTGGCTGGGTGATGCCAGGCGCGTCACCCGTGATCTGACCTCACACTCGCGGCAACCAGACCCTGCCTGCCCGGGAGCCGACGATGGAGGTCAGACGCCGTGGCCGTGCGCCTGCGCGGGACGGGTCTCCGGACGGAAGCCGTTGCGCGGGCTGAGCGTGTCGTCGGCGCTACCGAGGGCCTTCAGCTGCTCGGTGAAGTAGGTCTTCAGCCGGCTGCGGTACTCACGCTCGTAGGCGTGCAGGTCGTCGATCGTGCGCTCGAGCTGGCTCTTCTGCTTCTCCAGCGCGCCGAGCATCTGCGCGCGGCGCTCGCCCATCTCGCCGTCCAGCTTCTCGGCACGGGCGCGGGCCTCGCCGGTCATCCGGTCGGCCTTGCCGCGGGCCTCGTTCTCCAGCCGCTCCGCCTTCGCCCGGGCCTCGCCGATGATCTTGTCGGCGGTGTCCTTGGCCTCCTGGACGAGGTCGTCAGCGTGCTTGGTCGCCATCTCCAGCAGCCGGACGGCCGAGCTGGAGGCGTCACCGACTGTGCTCGCAGCGCCTCCCGCGGCAGCTGCGACTACGTTCGCTGCTGCTCCCTGCGGCGGCTTGGGCTCCTCGATCTTGTCCTGCTTCGGCGCACTCACGGTAGCAAGACTGCTGGCCGCGTCCGGGCGCTCCATCGAGCCGCCGGCCCGCTGTGCCGCCGCCAACTTGGCGCGCAGCTCCTCGTTCTCCGCGAGAAGGCGCTCGAGCTCGGCCTCCACCTCGTCGAGGAAGGAGTCGACCTCAGTGACGTCGTAGCCCTCCCGCAAGCGGACTGGCGTGAACTGCTTAGAGCGGACGTCATCCGGCGTCAGCGGCATCTTTCACCTCGTTTGTCTGTGTCTTGGCAGGTCACCGATGGCCTGGACCGCGGTGACTTAGTAGATCACGTTATCGCTTCGTTGTGTTCCGGTGGAATCCGGGCAGGCCCCTGAGTAGCCGACGCCCCCCGCATGTCTGATCCGTTCATACCCCGATAACGGGTCTTCTCACACCCCGTCACAGGGATGCGATGACGTTCCGGTTGATCGACATCACCAGGGAGACGAGCACGAACAACATCAGCATGGACAGATCGATCCGCACACCTCCTGCACCGATCGGGGGCAGGATGCGCCGCAGTGGCCTCAGGAACGGGTCGGTCACCGAGTACACGGCCTCGAACACCAGCAGCAGCGGGCCTTTCGGGTGCCACTGCGGGGCGAACATGACGATCAGGCTCAGCACGAACCGGGCGATCAGGATCAGGAAGAAGATCCAGAGCACCCAGTTGAGGATGAGCAGAACGGCCTCGAGAGCATTCATGACATGCCGAGTCTAGGGGGCGATGCAAGCCTGACGCGTCAGCTCTGGTTGAAGAAGCCGCCCTGGGCGATCCGCTCTTTGTCCTCGGCAGTGACCGTGACGTTCGGCGGCGAGAGCAGGAAGACCTTGGAGGTGACGCGGTCGATGGCGCCACGGCAGCCGAAGATCAGCCCGGCCGCGAAGTCGACCAGGCGCCTGGCGTCCGAGTCGTCCATCTCCGTCAGGTTCATGATCACAGGGGTGCCTTCGCGGAAGTGCTCCCCGATCACCCGCGCCTCGTTGTAGCTCCGCGGATGCACAGTGGTGATACGTGTCAACTCGGTTACCTCCGGGGCCGCTGAGACACCACGCCGATCTGACAGTTTGCTGACAGTGCCGCCTGGCTCGTCCCGCTTCGGGTCGGCCTCCGGGTCCTGCGCGTCCCCGTCGTCCCCGTCTGCCCCGTCTGCCTCGAACTCGTCGTCAGGCTCCAAGTCGTCGTCGTACCGCGAGCCGTAGCGCTCACCATCCTCGACCAAGCCGAGGTAGACACCCATCTTGCGCAGCGCGCTCATGCTGGTTCAGCCCTTCGGTCCGATGAACGACTCGGTTCCGGGCAGGCCCTGCTGACGGCCATTTGACGACCCGTCGACGACACAGCACCCGCCCGGACTCGACACTAACCCGCGACAGCACGCGTTCCGAGTAAGGCGCGCCCAACGCGCACGTGTGTCGCGCCGTGCCGGATCGCCGACTCCAGGTCATCGCTCATCCCGGCGGAAACCCAGGTCGCGTCTGTATATACAGCCCGTATCCGTTCCGCCACTCCCGCCAGCTCGGCGAACGCCCGGTCCGGGTCCGTCCCCAGCGGCGCCACTGCCATCACCCCGGCCAGCTCCAGCCCCTCGGCCTCCGCCACCAGGTCTGCCACTTGTTCCACCTGGTCCGGTACGACGCCACCACGCTGCACCGTCCCCCCGGCTCGGCTCGCATCGTCGGACAGCGCCACCTGCACCAGGCAGCGCAGCGGACGCTCGGCACCCGCCCGGGCCTTCGCCAGCGCGGCGACAAGCGACTGCCGGTCGACCGAGTGCACGACGTCGGCATACCGGGCCACCGGACGGGCCTTGTTCGACTGCAGCTGGCCGACGAAGTGCCAGGTCACGTCCAGGTCGGCGGCCGCCTCGGCCTTGCGTGTGAACTCGTTCGCCCGGTTCTCACCCAGGTCCGTCACCCCGAGCGCGGCCAGCGCCCGCAGGTCCGGCTCGCCGAACGTCTTCGTGACCGCGACCAGCGTCACCTCGCCGGGATCCCGTCCGGCCGCGTCACACGCGTCCGCGATCGTCCGCCGCACCACCACCAGGTTGGCCGCCAGCTCGGCGTGCCGTGCGTCGGTCACCGCGGTGCCAGCCGTACGACGCCGGCCAGCCGCCCGCTCGCCTGGCCCTGCCGCCGGTACGAGAACAGGTCCTCGGACTCGAGCGTGCACCGGGTCGCATCGACGACGGTGCAGCCGAGCTGTTCGAGCTGCCAGCGCACGCCGGCGCCGATGTCCAGCGACGGCGTCCCCCAGCTGGTCTCGGCGTACGCAGCCGGCACCCGCTCGGCGACCTCGGCGCGCAGCTGGTCGGGCACCTCGTAGCACCGCCCGCACACGTGTGGCCCGATCACCGCCGTGACCTGCCCGGCGCCCAGCGCCCGCATCGCCTGCACGGCCGCCGGTACGACACCGGCGTAGAGGCCGGGCCGGCCGGAGTGCACCGCCGCGGCGACACCGGCGCCGGCATCGGCGAGCAGCACCGGCACGCAGTCCGCGGCGCGGGCCGCGAGCGCGACGTCGGACCGGGTCGTCACCAGCGCATCCGCGGTCGGCACCGACCCGGGCAGGTCGTCACCGGGTTCGACCACGTGGACGTCGCGGCCGTGCACCTGGCTCATCCGGACCAGCGCCTGCGGCAGTAGGCCGAATGCGTCCGCGACGCGCCGTACGTTCTCCTCGACGGCGTCGGGATCGTCACCACTGGCGGCGCCGAGGTTCAACTCCGCGTACGGCGGCCGGCTCACACCGCCGAACCGGTCGGTGAACGCGAACCGCACGCCGTCGATCGTCTGGTCGAAGCTGAACACTCTCCGAACGCTACCCAGCGCCCCGCAGCCGGGTCACTTCAGGAAGTCGGGGACGTCCAGCTCGTCGTCGTCGAAGTCGATCTTGCGCGGGCGCGGCTGCGGCGTGACCGGCCGCGCAGGCTCGGCGGGCCGGCTGCTCGACGGCGGCGTGGGAGCCTGCCCGTTCGACGAGGTCGCGGGTGAGCCACCGGTCGGCGGTGGCCCGACCAGCGAGCCACCGGCCGGCCGGGCGGACGTCTGGGCCCCCGGCACCGGCGGGTCCGCGGGCGACGGGGTGACTGGGCTCCTCGGCGCCGCGGGACTGGCAGACGTGCTCGGCTGAATGGTCGGCGGTGTGCTCGGCGGTATCGCCGTCGTCGGCCGCGGCGCCTGGGTCGCGACCGAGCCGGCGTACGACGAGCCCGCGTACGACGAGCCGGCGCTGCGCTGCGACTGCTGGCGAGCGCTGGCCATCGCCTGCTCCCGCCGCTTCGGCATCCCGCCGTCGAACCCGGCCGCGATCACGGTGACCCGGACCTCGTCGCCGAGTGCGTCGTCGATGACAGCGCCGAAGATGATGTTGGCGTCCGCGTGCGCCGACTCCGAGACCAGCTGGGCGTCCTCGTTGATCTCGAACAGGCCCAGGTCGGAGCCGCCCGCGATCGAGAGCAGCACGCCGTGCGCACCCTCGATACTTGCCTCAAGCAACGGACTCGAGATGGCCGCCTCGGCGGCGGCGACCGCGCGGTCCTCGCCACGGGACGAGCCGATGCCCATCAGCGCCGAGCCGGCGTTCGACATCACGGCCTTGACGTCGGCGAAGTCCACGTTGATCAGGCCCGGGGTGGTGATCAGGTCGGTGATGCCGGAGACACCCTGCAGCAGCACCTGGTCGGCCTGCTTGAACGCGTCCAGCACCGAGACGGCCCGGTCGCTGATGGTCAGCAGCCGGTCGTTCGGGATCACGATCAGCGTGTCGACCTCTTCGCGGAGCGTGGCGATGCCGTCTTCCGCCTGGGTCGCGCGGCGCTTGCCCTCGAACGAGAACGGCCGGGTCACCACACCGATCGTCAGCGCGCCGAGCGAGCGGGCGATCCGGGCCGCCACGGGTGCGCCACCGGTGCCGGTGCCACCGCCCTCCCCAGCGGTGATGAAGACCATGTCGGCGCCCTTGAGGGCTTCCTCGATCTCCTCGGCGTGGTCCTCGGCGGCCTTCTTCCCGATGTCCGGGTTCGCGCCGGCGCCGAGGCCGCGGGTCTCCTCCCGGCCGATGTCGAGCTTGACGTCGGCGTCGCTCATCAACAGCGCCTGCGCGTCGGTGTTGATGGCGATGAACTCGACGCCCTTGAGACCGTGCTCGATCATCCGGTTGACGGCGTTCACACCGCCGCCGCCGATGCCCACGACCTTGATGAGTGCCAGGTAGTTCTGTGGTGCCGCCACGTTGCGCGCCTCTCGCCTCGTTCTGTCTCCCGTTGTCGCCGGCCCGCCCAACTCTTCACCGTCCGGCCGGATGTTGTCCTGCAGTTCACCCGGTGGATCTGCCACCTGGCGCACACAGGCCGAGTTGCGCCTCGTCGGGCCCACCCCGGACCCTTCCCTCACCGTGAGATCAACCCTGAAGTCTCGACCTCAAGTTGAAGGTTATAGTTATGTCAACTTTAGATTACGTCGCACGCTACGGGACCGTTCCCGGCAATGTCCAAGCGCCGCGCCGCCGTGTCGCGATGTTGCTTCCGAGTCAGCTCAGCTAGCGCTTTTCGCCTTGCGTGACAGGAAGATCGGGCGCCGACACGTCGTACACCTCGGCCGGCCGGCGCATCAGCGCGAGCAGTACCTCGGCCTTGCGGTCGCTGCGCTCCGCGCTCCCCCAGACCACCTTCACCCCGGAGTCGAGGTCGAGACCGATCGAGTCCGGGGACGCCGCCGAGATCAGCCGCACCCGGCCGCGCAGCTGGTCCGGCAGCGCCGCCGACACGGCCACCACCGAACGGAGCGTGACGTCGCGCCGCGGACCGCCCACCTTCGCCTGGGGCAGCCCGTCCGGGCGCCGGTCGGTGATCCGGAACGACACCCCGGCGGCGTCGACCAGCTCGTACCGCTCGCCGATGGTGACCGCCACCACCGCGGCCCGCTCGGTCACCGTCAGCACGACCCGGTCCGGCCAGGACCGCGACACCCGGACGTCGGCCACCGCGGTGATCTGCCGGACCCGGTCCGCGATCGCGCCGGTGTCCACCCGGGCCAGCGGCGTACCGGTCGGCACCGCCGCGGATCGCAGCACCGTCGCCTGCGGCACGGTGCGGTTGCCGCGCACCTCGACCGACGACACCGCGAGCACCGACGAGAAGAACGCCAGCCAGACCAGGCCGCCGAGCAGCAGCACCACGACCGTGCCGACCAGCCAGGGCAGCCAGCTGCGCCGCCGGACCGACCGCTGCCGCCGGGCGAAGCGCCGCTGCGCCTCCAGCAGATCGGTCTGCCGCGACGGGGTCACGGCGAGGCAGTTCCGTCCGGTTCCGGCCCGGCCGAGGACGCCCGCTCCGCGAGCAGCTCGACTACCTCCGGGCCGACCAGCGTGACGTCGCCGGCCCCGAGCGTGACCACCAGGTCCCCCGGCCGGGCCAGGCCGGCGACCAGCGCCGGCACCGCCGACCAGGACGGCTCGAACCGGACCTGGTCCGCGGGCAGCGGCACGTGGTTCGCGATCAGCGCGCCGGTGACACCGGGCTCCGGATCCTCCCGGGCCGCGAACACGTCCATCACCACCACCTCGTCGGCCAGCGCGAGCGCGGCGGAGAACTCGGCGGCGAAGATCCGGGTGCGGCTGAACAGGTGCGGCTGGAAGCAGGCGACCACCCGGCCCTCACCCGCTACCTGGCGGGCGGCGGTCAGGTCCGCGACCAGCTCAGTCGGGTGGTGCGCGTACGAGTCGTACACCCGCACCCCGTCCTCGGCACCCTTGAACTCGAACCGCCGGCCGGTCCCGGTGAACGCGGCCAGCCCCTCGCCCAGCTCCGCGGCCGAGAACCCCAGCCCGAGCCCGACGGTCAGCGCCGCGGTCGCGTTCAGCGCGTTGTGCTTGCCCGGCTGCTGCAGCCGGACCGGTGCCAGCTTGCGGCCGTGCACCACCGGCACGAACGTCTGGGTCGAGCCCTGCGCGCTGATCCCCTCCACCCTGACATCGACAGTGTCGGCGCCGCCATCACCTTCGCCGTACGTCTGCACCGTGATGCCCTTGTCCCGCGCGTACGAGGCCAGGCGCCGGGCACCCTCGTCGTCGACGCAGATCACCATGAACCCGCCCGGCAGCACCCGGCCGCAGAACGCCTCGAACGCCGCGACGTAGCTCGCCTCGTCGCCGTAGTTGTCCAGGTGGTCCGGCTCCACCGAGGTGACGATCGCGACCTCCGGCGAGTACAGCAGGAAGGACCGGTCGGACTCGTCCGCCTCGGCGACGAAGAACTCGCCGGTGCCGTCGTGCGCGTTCGAGCCGGACTCGTTCAGGTTGCCGCCGATCGCGAACGACGGGTCGGCGCCGCAGTGCTGCAGCGCGACTGTGAGCATCGACGTGGTGGTGGTCTTGCCGTGCGTGCCGGCGACCGCGAGCGTGCGGCGGCCGAGCATCACCGAGTACAGCGCGGCCGCCCGGGGCAGGATCGGCAGGCCCAGCCTGCGGGCCTCGACCACCTCCGGGTTGGTCTCGCGGATCGCCGTCGACACCACTACGGTGTCCGCCTCGGCGACGTGCGACGCGTCGTGGCCGACCCAGCAGGTCGCGCCGAGCGCGCGCAGCGCGGCCAGCACCTTGGAGTCCTTCGCGTCGCTGCCGGAGACCTCGATCCCGCGCGACGCCATGATCCGGGCGATCCCGGACATGCCGGCTCCGCCGATCCCGACGAAGTGCACGCGCCCCAGCTTCTCCGCGGGAAGGCAGTCCAGCGGCGCCTGGACGATCATGCTGTGCCGGATCCTGGACCCACAGGTCCAGACCTCACCACATCGAGCACCATTCGCGCCAACCGGTCGTCGGCATCGGTACGGATGAGGCCGCGCGCGGCGGCGGACATGGTCGCCAGCCGGGCGGTGTCACCGAGTAGCGCGGGCACCGTCGTACGGACCCAGTCGGTGGTCATCGCGTCGTCGTCGACGAGCAGGCCGCCGCCCGCGTCCACCACCGGACGGGCGTTCAGTGCTTGCTCCCCGTTGCCGTGCGGCAGCGGTACGTAGACGGCCGGCAGCCCGATCCCGGAGACCTCCGTGACGGTGTTGGCGCCCGACCGGCACACGACCAGGTCCGCGGCGGCGTAGGCCAGGTCCATCCGGTCGACGTACTGCAGCACCACGTACGGCGGGGTGCCGGCCGGTGCCTCGAGCGTGTTCTTCGGGCCGATCACGTGCAGCACCTGGACGCCCGCGGCGGCGAGCGCGTCGGCGGAGCCGGCGACGGCCTGGTTCAGCCGGCGCGCGCCCTGCGAGCCCCCGGTGACCAGAAGCGTCGGCGCGTCCGGGTCGAGGTCGAAGTGCTTGCGGGCCTCGGTACGCAGCGCGGCGCGGTCCAGCGTGCTGATCGCCCGCCGGATCGGCAGCCCGACGTACTGCGCGTGCGGCAGGTCGGTACCGGGGAAGGACACCGCGACATGCTCGGTGCAGGTACGGGCCGCGAACTTGTTCGCGATCCCCGGCACCGCGTTGCCCTCGTGCACCACGATCGGGGTCTTGCGCCGCCACGCCGCGATGTACGCCGGGGTGGACACATAGCCGCCGAACCCGACCAGCACGTCGGCGCGGACCTCGTCCAGCACCTTGCGAGCGGCGCTCACCGCGGACCACATCTTCCCGGGTACGGCGAGCAGCGCGGGGGTCGGCTTGCGCGGCAGCGGCACCGGCGGGATCAGCTCCAGCCGGTACCCGGCCTCCGGCACCACCCGGGTCTCCAGCCCGCGTTCGGTGCCGAGCGCGGTGATCTCCACGTCCGGGTCGAGCCGCCGCAACGCGTCGGCGGTCGCGATCAGCGGCGAGGTGTGGCCGGCGGTGCCGCCGCCTGCCAGGACGATGCTGGGGCTCACGGCTCTCAGGTCTCCTGTTTCTTGCGCTTGCTCTGTCTACGGAGTGCAGCCTGCGCCGCCGGTTCGGCCCGCGCGAAGGACAGCAGCATCCCGATCGCGATCAGCGTCGGAAGCAGTGCCGACCCACCGTACGACAGCAGCGGCAGCGGCACGCCGATGACCGGCAGAAGACCGAGCACCGCGCCCAGGTTCACCAGCGCCTGGGCCATGATCCAGACCGTGATCCCGGCCGCGGCGTACCGGATGAACGGCTCCCGGGCCCGCATCGCGATCCGCACCCCGGCGTACGCCAGCGCGAGGAACAGCGCAAGTACCACCAGCGAGCCGAACAGGCCGAGCTCCTCGCCGATCACCGAGAAGATGAAGTCGGTGTGCGCCTCCGGCAGGTTGCCCCACTTCTGCCGGCTGTTCCCGATCCCGACCCCCCACCAGCCGCCGGTGGAGAGCGCGTAGAACGAGTGGTAGGCCTGCCAGCCGCCGTTCTCCGGGTCCGCGAACGGGTCCAGGAACCCGAGCACCCGGTCCACCCGGTGCTGCGCGGTGACCACGAAGTACGTCGCCAGCCCGCCGACGGCCAGGAACATCACCACGAACAGCCGGGTCGGGGCGCCGACGATCCAGATCATCCCGAGCATGATCGCCATCAGCACCAGCGCCGTGCCCAGGTCCTGCTGGCCGACCACGAGCGCGATCACCAGCATCGACACCGGGATCATCGGGACCAGCAGGTGCTTCCACTGTGTGAGCAGCTTCTGCTTGCGCACGTACAGGTCCGCGCACCAGATCACCAGCGCCAGCTTTCCGAACTCGCTCGGCTGGATCTTGAGCGGCCCGCCGAACGACAGCCAGTTCTGGTTGCCGTTCACCTCGTACCCGAGGCTGGTGTACGTCGCGACCAGCAGCGCGACCGAGCCGAGCAGCGCGACGTAGCTGAGGATCCGGAAGTGCCGTGGCTTCATCCGGGCCGCGACCCACAGCATCGGCAGCCCGACTCCGACCCAGATCAGCTGCCGGTAGAAGATCGTGTAGCTGTTCCCGTTCGTCTTGTACGACAGCACGCTGGACGCCGACAGCACCATCATCAGCCCGAGCACCAGCAGCAGCCCTGTCGCGCCGAGCACCAGGTGGTAGGACGTCAGCGGCCGGTCCAGCACGCTCCTCAGCGGGTCCACCCACCGGCGGGCGCGCCGGTCGGTCTGCTCGGATCCCTCCGGCGTCACCGTGGCCATGTTGTCCACACGGTTGTCCACACGATCGTCCACACGGCCGGGCTCAGCCGGCGGTCAGGCCGCGCACCGCCTCCGCGAAGGCGTCTCCGCGGGCACCGTAGTTGGCGAACATGTCCCAGGACGCGCAGCCGGGCGCGAGCAGCACGGTGTCGCCCGCCCGGGCGAGCCGCGCAGCCTCGTCCACCACCCGTCGCATGGCTCCAGTGTCAGTGTCGGCGACCTCGATCACCGGGATATCGGGTGCGTGTCGGCGTAACGAGTCCGCGATGACGGCTCGGTCCTGACCGAGCAGCACCACGCCGCGCAGCCGCTCGTGCACCGCCCGGACCAGGTCGTCGAAGGTCGCCCCCTTGGCCTGGCCGCCGGCGATCCAGACCACGTGCTCGTAGGCCTGCAGCGACGCCTGCGCGGCGTGGGTGTTGGTCGCCTTCGAGTCGTCCACGTACGAGATCTCGGCGACGTCCGCGACGTGTGCGATCCGGTGCGCGTCCGGCGTGAAGGCCCGCAGGCCCTGCTTGATCGCGGCCGGCGGCACGCCGTACGCACGGGCCAGGGCCGCGGCGGCGAGCGCGTTGGCCACGTTGTGCGGTGCGGGCGGGTTGACGTCGGCCAGGGTGGCGATCTCGAGCGCGGAGCTGGCTCGCTGCTCGACGAACGCCCGGTCCACCAGCAGGTCGTCGACCACGCCGACCATCGAGATGTCCGGGTAGCCGAGCGTGAACCCGATCGCCCGGCAGCCCTCCACCACGTCGGCGTCCACCACCAGCTGCTCGGTCGCCTTGTCCGCCGCGTTGTAGACGCACGCGACCTGGCAGTTGCTGTAGATCCGGCCCTTGTCCTTCGCGTACGCGTCCAGCGACCCGTGCCAGTCGACGTGGTCGGGCGCGATGTTCAGCACCGCCGCGGAGTGCGCGGAGATCGACGAGGTGAAGTGCAGCTGGTAGCTCGACAGCTCGACCGCGATCACGTCGTACGGGTCGGGGTCCATCACCGCCTGCACCAGCGGCAGCCCGACGTTGCCCGCGGCAACGGTCCGCAGGCCGGCGGCGGCCAGCATCGACGCGAGCATCTGCACCGTAGTGGTCTTGCCGTTGGTGCCCGTGACGCACAGCCACGGTGCCGCGGCGGCCGGGTCACGCAACCGCCAGGCCAGCTCGATCTCGCTCCAGATCGGCAGTCCACGCTCGGCGGCCTGCGCCAGCAGCGGTACGCCGGGCCGCAGCCCGGGCGAGGTGACGACCACCTCGGCGTCGTCCGGCAACGTCGCGGTCGACCCGGGACCGAGCCGGATCTCGGCGCCGAGCGTGCCGAGGACCTGCTGCTGCTCGCGCAGCTTCTCGGTGTCGCGGTCGTCCAGCGCCACGACGTGCCGCGCGCCGACCTGCAGCAGCGAGTCGGTGCACGCGTACCCGGCGGTGCCGAACCCGGCGACCACGAACCGGGTGGTGTCCCAGCCCGGGCTGGTTCTGGTCGAGGGCCCTGTCTCGGGCCCGGGCTCGGGCATGGTCACCCGCCGGCCACCCATTCGGCATAGAACACACCGAGCCCGGTCACCACGCAGATGCCCGAGATGATCCAGAACCGGATCACCACGTTGACCTGTTCCCAGCCGAGCATCTCGAAGTGGTGGTGCAACGGCGCCATCCGGAACAGCCGTTTGCCGTTGGTCAGCTTGAAGTAGCCGACCTGCAGGATCACCGACGCAGTGATGATCACGAACAGCCCGCCGAGCAGCAGGACCAGCAGCTCGGTCCGGGTCATCACAGCGAACCCGGCCAGCGCACCGCCGAGCGACAGCGAGCCGGTGTCGCCCATGAAGATCTTGGCCGGCGACGCGTTCCACCACAGGAACCCGAACAACGCCCCGGTCAGGGAGGCCGCAACCACCGCGAGGTCGTGCGGATCTCGGACCTCGTAGCACTTGGCGCCCGGCGCGGTCGCGCAGCTCTGGTTGAACTGCCAGATGCAGATCAGCGTGTACGCGCCGAACACCATCATCGAGGCGCCCGTCGCGAGACCGTCCAGGCCGTCGGCCAGGTTGACGCCGTTCGACATGCCGGCGATCAGCAGCAGCACCCAGATCACCACCAGCACCGAGCTGAGATGCAGCCAGTTGATGTCCCGGGTGAACGAGATGAACGGCGACGCCGGGCGCTGCCCGCGGTCGTCCGCGAACTGCAGTGCGACCACCGCGAAGGTGACCGCGACCAGCGTCTGGCCGGCCAGCTTCGCCTTGCTGCGCAGGCCCAGGCTGCGCTGCCGGAAGATCTTGATGAAGTCGTCCAGGAAGCCGACCAGCCCCATCCCGGCGAACAGGAACAGCACCAGCATCGCCGAAGCGGTCGGGCCGCGCATGGTGAACAGCTTGGCCGCCGCGTACCCGAGGATGACGGCGATGATGATCACCGTGCCGCCCATCGTCGGGGTCCCGCGCTTGGTGTGGTGCGAGGTCGGCCCGTCGTCGCGGATCTCCTGACCGTAGCCGCGGCGCACCAGCACCGCGATCGCACCGCGGGTGCCGAGCAGGGTGACGATCAGGGCCACCAGGCCGGCGAGCAGAATCGCCCTCATGCGCTGCCCTCCTGCAGCAGCGCCTGTGCGAGCCGCTCGAGGTGGATGGTGCGGGACGCCTTGACCAGCACGACATCACCGGGCCGCAGCTCGCGGCGCAGCAGGTCGAGCGCGGTCTCCACGTTCTCGGCGTACACCGACTCGTCTCCCCACGATCCTTCGTGTGCCGCCCCGAGGTGGATCGGCCGGGCGGCCTCTCCCACGGCGACCAGCCGGTTGACGTCCAGCCGCACCGCAAGTCTGCCGATCGCATCGTGCTCAGAGGTGGACGCCGCGCCGAGCTCACGCATCTCTCCGAGCACCGCCCAGGTGCGTGCCTGCTCCCCGCGGGCCCGTCCCATCGCCACCAGCGCCTTCAGCGCGGCGCGCACCGAGTCCGGGTTCGCGTTGTACGCGTCGTTGATCACGGTCACTCCGTCCGCACGGTCGGTGACCTCCATCCGCCAGCGCGACTGCGCCTGCGCCTGCCCCAGCGCCGCGGCGATCTGATCCGGTTCCACCTGTACGGCGAGTGCCACCGCCGCGGCCGCGAGTGCGTTCGAGACCTGGTGCTCGCCGACCAGCTGCAGCTGGACGTCGTACGTCCGGCCCGCCAGGTGCAGCGTGAACCCGGGCCGGCCGCGATCGTCCAGCGTGATGCCGGTGGCGCGGACGTCGGCGCCGTCGGACTCGCCGAAGGTGAGCACCCGCGCGGCGGTCCGGGACGCCATCGGGGCCACCCGCGCGTCGTCGGCGTTCAGCACCGCCGTGCCGTCCGACGGCAGCGCCTCGACCAGCTCGCCCTTCGCCACCGCGATCGCGTCCTGGCTGCCGAACCGGCCGATGTGCGCGGTGCCGACGTTGAGCACCAGGCCGACCCGCGGCGGCGTGATCCCGGTCAGGTAGCGGATGTCGCCGGACTGCGCCGCGCCCATCTCGGCCACCAGGAAGCGGGTCTGCTCGTCGGCCCGCAGCGCGGTCACCGGATGCCCGATCTCATTGTTGAACGAGCCCTGCGGCGCGACCGTCGGGCCCAGCCGGCCGACCAGCTGCGCGATCAGGTCCTTGGTGCTGGTCTTGCCCTGCGACCCGGTCAGCCCGATCACAGTCAGGTCCGGCAGCCGGTCGACCACGTACCGGGCGAGCTTCCCGAGCGCGGCCTGCGGGTCGTCGACGACGACGCACGGGCTGCCCTCGACCGGGCGCTGGGTGATCGAGACCGTCGCCCCGGCCTCGGTGGCCGCCGCGACGAAGTCGTGCCCGTCGACGTTCTCGCCGGGGAAGGCGACGAACAGCCCGCCGGGTACGACAGTGCGCGAGTCGATCGTCGCCGGCGCGGACACGACCGCGTCCGGGTCGGCGCCCGCGAGCGTGCCGTCCACCACCGACGTGAGGTCGGCGACACTGATCGGGATCACCTTGGCGCCTCCAGGATCTCGCGCACCGTCTCGCGGTCGTCGAACGGATGCACCACCGAGCCGATCTCCTGCCCTGTCTCATGTCCCTTACCGAGTACGACGACCGTGTCGCCGGACTCGCCGAGCCCGATCGCGGTTCTGATCGCCGCCCGGCGGTCGCCGACCTCATGGATCTCCGCTGTACCGGCCTGCTTCGCCCCCTCGATCGCGGCGGCCCGGATCGCGGCCGGGTCCTCCGACCGCGGGTTGTCGTCGGTGATCACCACCACGTCGCTGTTCGCGGCGGCGGCCGCACCCATCGCCGGCCGCTTGCCCTTGTCCCGGTCGCCGCCGCACCCGACCACGCTGATCAGCCGGCCGGTGGTCGCGGTCCGGGCGGCGCGCAGTGCGAGCACGATCGCGTCCGGTGTGTGTGCGTAGTCCACCACCACCGCGAGCCCGTCGGCCCGGGTGAACAGCTCCATCCGGCCCGGCACCGTCGCCTCGGCCAGCCCTTCCTGGATCTGAGCGGCCGATACGCCGAGCCGCCGCAGCATCGCGGTCGCCAGCAGCGCGTTCGCCACGTTGAAGTCGCCCGGCAGGCTGATCGTCACCGCGAACCGCTCGTCATCCGGACCGGCGACCTCGATGCGCGTTCGCGGGCCGTCCGGTGTCGTGCTCGCAACCCGCCAGTCGGCCTCCTGCGCCCCTGCCGGCGAGATCGTCACCACCGGCACCCGGGTGTCGTCCGCGAGCCGGCGGCCGTACGGGTCGTCGATGTTCACTATCGCGACGTCGCAACGCTCCGGCGTGAACAGCGACGCCTTCGCCGCGAAGTACTCCTCGAACCCGGCATGGAAGTCCAGGTGGTCCTGGCTGAGGTTCGTGAACCCCGCGACCGCGAACCGTGCCCCGTCCACCCGGCCCATCGCGAGCGCGTGGCTGGACACCTCCATCGCGCAGGAGCGGACACCGCTGTCCCGCATCACCGCGAACAGCGCCTGCAGGTCGGTCGCCTCCGGCGTGGTCCGAACGCTCTTGACGATGTCGTCGCCGATCCGGGTCTCGATCGTCCCGACCAGCGCGGTCTTCGCGTGCTGCCGCAGCACCGTGTCCAGGAGGTAGGTCGTGGTGGTCTTGCCGTTCGTGCCGGTCACGCCCAGCAGCTGCAGGTCCCGAGTCGGCTCACCGTAGATCCGTGCCGCCATCGTGCCCAGCACCGTCCGCGGCGCAGGGACCACCAGCACCGGCAGCCCGCTCGACGCGGCCCGCTCCTGCCCGGTCGGGTCGGTCAGCACTGCCGCCGCCCCGGCCTTCGCGGCCTGCTCGACGTACTGCGCGCCGTGCGTCACCGACCCCGGGATCGCCGCGTAGAGGTCCGCCGGCCGCACCGACCGCGAGTCCAGCGTCACCCCGGTCACGACCACGTCCTCGGCCTGCGTTTCCACGGAAACGCCGAGCAGCCGCGCCAGCTCACCGAGGCCGACCGGCTCGGTGTGACGGGGACGGATCGCGGCGACGGCGCCGCCTGCCGCAGGAGGTGTTGGCACGGGCCCAGAGGCTACCCGCCCCGGCCCTGGGACTCGAACGCGGCCGAGCCCAGGGGCGATCGCGGTGCGGGGCGGATCTCCAGGCCATTCCATGTCGGGGTGGACGCCCGCCCGGCGCTTCGGGTTCGGCGTGCGGCTGGACCGTGAAGCCGGGCCGCCGAGGTTTGTGATGGCTGGAGGTCCGGGTTCGGATCAGTCGACGGTCCAGGAGCGGGCGCGGGCGAGGTCGCGGACGGCAGTACGGACGGAGTCGATCCGGGCGGGCAGCGGGTCGGCCCGGCGCCAGCGCAGCGACCAGGGGTACAGCGGGACCGGACCGGTCAGCGGGCGCACGACGGTGCCGGGAGGGTGCTCGGTGGACAGCAGGCTGAGCGCGACGCACTCGCCGGCCCGGACCAGGTCCATCGCGGTGTCGGTACCGTCGGTGCTGGCCGGGTGCCGGCGCGGCACGAAGCCGGCGGAGCGGCAGGACGAGAGCACGTACGTGTTCCACTCCGGCGCGAACCCGTCCCGCGGCAGGTAGTGCACCTCGTCGGCCAGCACCGCCAGCCCGACGGTCTCCGCGGTGGCGAGCCGATGGTCCGCGGGCAGCGCCACGCCCACCGGCTCGCGTCGGACCACCTGCTCGGCGATCTCCGGACCGGTCGCGGCACCGGCGCCGCAGAGCGCGAGGTCGAGCTCGCCGGCGAGCAGCCGGCGGTTCTGGTCCGCGCTGCCGGTGCTGGTGATCTCGAGCCGTACGGAGGGCAGCGTGGTGCGGAGCCGGCCGAGCACCGCACGCGGGGTGTCCAGGCCCGAGGCGAGCAGGTCGATCCGCAGCGTCTCGTCCTGGCCCGCCGCGGCAGCGGCCTCGGCGACTCCGCGGGAGACCGCCGCCAGCGCCTCGCGCGCCCGCGGCACGAACGCCTCCCCCGCCGCGGTCAACGAGACCCCTCGGCTGGTGCGCTCGAACAGCTCCAGGCCCAGGACGCGTTCCAGCCGGCGGATCTGGTTGCTCAGCGCCGGCTGCGACAGGTACAACCGCTCGGCCGCCCGGGTGAAGTGCAGCTCCTCGGCGAGCACCAGGAAGTAGCGCAACAGCCGGAGGTCGACATCCACCCGCGACAACCTCCTGACCTGCGGCGATAACGATTCGGTGTGACTGTAGAACGACTGTGTCTTGGACGTCGACGCGGTCCGGCCGTCACGGTCGGACCATGACGACCGACGAGGAGCTGCGCCGGACCTGGGAAGAGCAGCAGTCCGTCCACAAGATCGACCGCGAGCAGCGGTTCCGGGTGATGCTGGACTATGTCGAGCGGATCGCCGGGCAACCGCGGCGGGTGCTGGACCTGGCCAGCGGCCCGGGTTCGGTGACCCGGCGGGTGCTGGCCCGGTTCCCGTCCGCCCGGGTCGTTGCCGTCGACCTCGACCCGCTGCTGCTCGAGCTGGCCCGGGGCGCCTTCGCGGGCGACGAGCGGGTCACGCTGCTGGACCGCAACCTCGACGACCCGGACTGGTACGCCGGCATCGACGGCAGCTTCGACGCCGTGCTCAGTACGACCGCGCTGCACTGGCTCAGCCCGGCCGCCTTCGCCCGGGTCTGCAGCGCGATCGCCCGGCTACTGCGACCCGGTGGCGTGTTCGCGAACGCCGACCACATCCTGATCCCGGACGAGCGGCTCCGCGCCACCGCCGACGAGATCCACCAGCACCACCTCGACACCGCCTTCGCCGCCGGCGCGGAGAGCTGCGACGAGTGGTACGAGCGGGCCTACGCCGTGCCGGCGTACCAGCACCTGCAGGCTGAGCGCGAACGTCGCTTCGCGCACTGGTCCGCCGACCTGATGCAGCCCGCGACCTGGCACCTGCAACACCTGTATGACGCCGGCTTCCGTACCGCCGACGTGGTCTGGCGCCACGGCAACAACGCCATCACCATCGCCATCGCCTGACCAGGCCCCACCTCCCGTACGGACACGCCGCCGGCGCCGAGTGCGGGCGGCGTGCCGGTACGGGAGGTTGGGGGTGCTACCAGGTGAGGGGCGGGTTGGGGGGCTTGGCGCCGGTCGGCGGGACGGCGTACTTCTGCAGTGCGTAGTTCATGACGTCGCGGAAGACCGGGCCGCCCTGACCGCCACCGCTGCGGCCGTTGGTCGGGTTCTGCAGCACGACGTAGGTGACGAAGCGCGGGTTGTCGGCGGGTGCGAACCCGGCGAACGACGTCGCCCAGCGGCAGTACCGGCCGCCGCACTCAGGCCCGGTCTCCTGCGCGGTACCGGTCTTGCCGGCCACCCGGTAGCCGGCGATCCGCGCGGTCTTCGCGGTACCACCCGGTCCGGTGACACCCTCCATCATGGTGGTGACCTGCTTCGCGGCCTGCGGGCTGACCACGCGCCGGGACTGCTGCGAGTCCACCGGTACGACGTTGCCTGAAGCATCGACGTAGCTGCGGACCAGCTTCGGCGGCACGTACACACCGCCGTTCGCGACCGCGTTCACCGCTGCGGCCATCTGCACCGCGTTCGCGGACAGGCCCTGACCGAACGCCACGTTGGACCGGGTCAGCTCGCTCCACTCGTCGCCGGGCGGCATGATGCCGCGGCTCTCACCCGGGAAGCCGATCCCGGTCGGCTGGCCGAAGCCGAACTTGTAGAGGTACTTCACGAACTGCGCGATCGGCATCTGCTGCGCCGCCATGATGGTGCCGATGTTGGACGACTTCGCGACCACGCCGGAGACGGTCAGCTTCAGCGTGCCGTGGTCGAAATGGTCGTGCACGGTCTTGCCGCCGACCCGCAACGCGCCCGGGACGGTGAGCCTGGTGCTCAGGTCGATCAGCCCGGCGTCGGCGAGCGCGGCCATCGTGACCACCTTCTGCACGCTGCCCGGCTCGTAGACCTGCTCCAGCACCCGGTTGCCGCGGGCATCCTTCTTCGCCGCCGCGGCCTTGTCCGGGTCGAACGAGGGGTACGTAGCGGCAACCAGCAGCTCGCCGGTCTTGGTGTCCATCATCACCACGCTGCCGGACTCGGCCTTGGTCAGCTTGACCTGCTGTGCGATCCGCTGCTCCGCGTACCACTGCAGGTCACGGTCGATGGTCAGCTGGGCACTGACGCCGGGCTTCGGCTCGGCCACGGTGTGGTTGGCCAACGGGATCCGGTTGCCGCGGGCATCGACCTCGTAGATGGCCTTGCCGTCGGTACCGGACAGCTGCTCGTCCAGCCCGTACTCGAGCCCGCCGAGCCCCTTGCCCTCGGCACCGACGAAGCCGATCACGTTCGCCGCGACGTCGCCGTTCGGGTGGCTGCGGACCGGGTCGGCCTGGGTGTACAGCCCGGCCAGCCTCTGCTGCTTCATCTCGGCCTTGATCTGCTCCCAGACCCGCGGGCTGACCTTGCGCGCGACGTACTCGAACCGGGTCGGCTGCACCAGCTGGGTGATGATCTCGTCGTAGGTCAGCGCCGGCAGCTTGGCGGCGAGCAGCCTGGCCAGCCGCTGCGCGACCGGCGCGGTCAGCTTCGGGTCCGCGGTGATCGCGACCGTTTCCTCGGAGATCGCGAGGGGGATGCCGTCCCGGTCCAGGATCGCGCCACGGGACGCGTGCAGCGGGTACTGCCGGGTGTTCTCCTTCGCCGCCGCCAGCGCATACGAGTCCGGGTCGACCCCTTGCAGCAGCACCAGCCGCCCCGCGAACAGCGACAGCACGAATGCCATCACGACGAACGCGATCCGCAGCCGCAGCGCCGGACGCCCGAGCCGCAGCGTACGCGGCGGCCGCTTCGGTGGACGGCGCCGCACGGCGCGGCGGGTGGCCGGACGGCGCGGCGTTCCGCTGTTCTTCCTGGACTGCACCGGCCCTCGCGCGGGCACCGGACCAGCCGTACGACGCGTGGTCGCACCCGACCGCTTCGAAGGCTCCGTCCGCTTCCGCGGCTGCTGCGTACGCTGCGCCGGCCGGCCACCCTTCGCAGCCTGACCACGCTTGGCAGCACCGGACTGCTTCGCACCGCCGGACTGCTTCGCGGGACCGGTCTTCCTCGCGGGTGCGGTCTTCCTCGCCGACGCGGACTTCGGCGCGGGCGCGGACCTGGGCGCTGACCTGGGCGCGGACTTCGGCGCGGACTTACGGGCCGTGCCGGACTGCTTCGCGGACGCGGCCTTCCGCGCGGCAGGGTTGGACCGCGCCGCGGACTTCTTCGCCGCTCCGGGCGTACGTTGTACCCGAGGCTGATTGGAACCCTGCGCTTGGGTTCGACTGCCCTCCGTAGCAGTCGGACGGCGACGTGGGGTGCTGCGCTCGTTCGAGCCGGTACGGCGTGCGGTCGCCGGCTTACCGCGGTTGCGCGGCTGCTGGTCGTCCGATCCCTTCCGGTCGGTCAACGTCTCACCCCCCAGTCGTCGTCACTGTTCCCGGCTTCGGCGGAAGTGCAGGTCTC
>Ga0075418_10000570_pt1 | contig 39597 bp, 39 predicted proteins | sample SoiMetdeltSBSDD2_FD_81776 | JGI IMG/M metagenome (GOLD analysis project Ga0075418, IMG submission 81776) | Bulk soil microbial communities from a Populus tree surrounding site in Tennessee, USA - Soil MetaG P. deltoides SBSDD2 | ecosystem: Environmental > Terrestrial > Soil > Tree plantation...
CCGGGTCCTTGGCGACTGCCGGGATGGTCGGCACGTTGGTGTTGGTGATCGCGTCGAACTTCTGCACCGGCGCGCTCGTCATGTAGCGGACGAACTCGATCGACGCGTCGACGTGCTTCGAGTACTTGTTGACTGCGAGCTGCCAGCCGCCCACCGTCCCGACCGACGACCCGCCCGCGTGCGGCAGCACGGTGACGCTGAACTTGCCGACGATCTTCGACGTCTTCGGATCGGCTCCGATCGAATAGGCGTACGGCCAGTTGCGCATGAACGCCGCGTTGCCCTCGACGAACGCCGTGTGGGCCTCGCCCTCCTGGTACGTCGTCACGTCGCGGGGCGTGCTCTTGCCGATCTGCGAGGCGAACAGGTTGAGGATCGCCGCGCCCTTCGGGTTGTTGATCGTCACCTTGCCGTCGTCGATGAACCCGCCCGCCCCGGCCGACTCGTACCACTCGAGCGCGTCGCAGGTCAGGCCCTCGTACGAGTTGCCCTGGAACACGAAGCCGTTGAAGCTCGAGTTCCCGGCGGCCTGTTCGCCGGCCTGGATCTTCCTCGCCATCGCGAAGAGCTGCGTCCACGTCTTCGGCGGAGCCGTGTAGCCGTACTTCTTCAGCAGATCCGTGCGGTAGTACAGGATCCCGAAGTCACCGAACCACGGCATCGCGACGAGCTTCCCGTCGATCGTGTCGTTCCGGATGATCCCTTGCGCGTGCTGCTTCGCCTCCTTGCCGAGCTTCGGCTTCAGGTCGACGAGGTACGGCGCAAACGCCCCCGGCCAGACGACGTCGATCATCGCGACGTCGAAGGACGACGATTTCGACGAGAACACGCGCGCGAGCTGCGAGTACGACGCATCGGACGCCGCCGGGTGCGGAACGACCTTCACCTTGATCCCGGTGTCCTTGGTGAACTGCTTCGCGAGCGCGACGTCACGGTTGTGACTGCCGCCGACGGAGTCGCCGATGAACGTGATCGACTGACCGCCGTACTCCTTCTTGAGGGCGGCGGCGTTCGGCACCTTCGGCGCCGGGTAGGTCGCTGCGCTCGTGTTCGTAGCCGACGGGCCCAACCGCCCGGCGGAGGCCACGTTCAGCGAGAGCGCGACGGCTACGAGTGCGGCGGCCGTCGCGAGAAGAACGATGCGGACTTTCATTTCTGCTGTCCTTTCTCCGAGCGCGGCAGGCGCGCCCGGCACCGGAGGGTGCAACGTGGGCTATGCGGACTCGTCGAGCAGGGGATATCCCCTGCCCAGTCCGCCCAAAGACCCCGGCCCACGGCCAAACAATCTAGCCGACTTGCGGCGAAAATCTAGGCGCGGTACTCGGGCGCGCCCGCTGAAGTGGGCTGTCCAGTCGCCCACGGACGACGTCAGGTGTAGCGGTGTTCGCGCCGCCAGACCCGGACGAGCGCCCAGACACAACACGCGATGACGGCGACGAAGGCGATCGCGTCCGCTCCGCGCGGCGACAGGCCGAGCAGCGCGCCGACGGTGAGCACGGCGAGCGCGATCGCGGCGTAGAACGTCCGCCGCGAGAGGTCTGACCACGCCTCGATGTCGGAGCGGCGCTCGCGCCAGAGGAGGAACAGGAAGAATGCGATCGCGAGGAAGAACGCGATGCTGAGGAGCGCGCTCGCCGTCGCGAGCGAGTTCTCGAGCGAGAGCAGCACGATCGCGAGCGAGACGAGAGCGACGAGCGCGAGGCCGCGCAGGAACCGGTTCTCCCAGAGCCTCCTCACGAGGTGCCCGTCATGAACGCGCGGATCGCAAGCGCGCCGGCGACGCCGGTGGTCGCGGCGAACCAGAGCAGGCGCCGCGGCCCGGACTCGGGCGCGTAGAACCACGGGGCGAGCGCGACCGCCAGTGCGAGCGTCCCGTAGAGGTAGTGGAGCTGCTCCGGCGCGCGCTTGTCGTCGGCGAGGAGCAGGAGGCCGACGCCGACCTGTGCGACGAGGAGCGTCTGCGCGAGCGACAGGAGGTGCGTCGTGATCGTCCCGGCGCCGCGACCGCGCCAGTAGAGGAACCCGCCGACGAAAGCCGCACAGGCGCACACGACGATCGCCGCTCCGCCGAGCCAGGGGTGGATTGCCGCCACCGCGCGAGCGTACCCGAGCACCGGCTTGACTCACCCAGCCCGCGAGCAGCACCGGACGGCGACCGTAGATCGACTCGCTGCTTTTCCGCGAGAGGACCGACTGGTCGTTCTCCGCTCAGTCGGTCACGACGGGCGCCAGGAGGAGGAAGGCGCCCATCGTGACCCGCGCACTACGGCCGACCTCACGACCCCGCCGCCGTGGACGCTATGAGCTAGAACCGCTTCCTGACGCGAAACCAGCGACCGCGCTCAGGCCGCCAGATGGGCCCGGAGCAGCTCGTCGATCTCGTGGCCTGTGGCCCGGCCCTCGAGCCGCGCGACGACGCGCCTGCGGTCGATCAGGACGAGCGAGGGGAACTCGCGGATGCCGAACCGGCGGACCAGGTCGGTCCGGTGGTCGCCGTCGATCTCGACGACGCGGAGCCGGGCCTTCTTCGTGACCTTCACCCACGCGACGAGGCTGTCCATCCGGCGCGACGGCCCAGAACGACGCTTCCCGACGAAGAGGAGGATCGGGAGCTCGGCCTGTGGAGTCCGCGTGGAGACGCTCATCCGTTCGTAGTGCCCCTCGGGAGGCCGTCCGAAACGGCGGCGTGCGCGAGCGCCTCGTCGCGCGTCCGGTCGAGCGGAAAGACCTGGTCGAGGGCGGTGAGCTCGAAGAGGCGCCGGACCTCCGGTGCGGGCACCACGAGACGGAAGTGCTCCTTCCCCGCGCCGAACCGCCGCGTGCCGCGCAGGAGCGCGCCGAGGCCCTGGGAATCGACGAAGGGCACCCCGGACAGGTCGACGACGAGCGATGCCGCGCCGCGGTCGACAACACCCACGAGGCGGTCGCCCAGCTCGCCGGCGGAGTGCAGATCGAGATCGCCGTGGACCGCCACGATCACGAGACCGGGGCGCGGGCACTCCTCCTCCACGCGGAAGTCGGTCGCGTCCGTCGCCGTCACGTCGAGGTCGCGCACGTCCAGCGCCACCTACCCCGAACGCGCCGCCCTCAAACCTCCGGCTCGCGCTTGCGGGCCGCGGCCCCGGCCGGCTCGGCGTGCTTGGTCATGCGGACCGTGGTTCCCGTCCCGTCCTCGCCCGGGCCGATCGCGAAGTCGTCGACGACCGCCTGGATCAGCCGAAGGCCCATGCCGCCCGACTCCGACGGCGGGGAGGCCTCCCGGAGCGGCAGCTCGATCCCGGCGCCGCGATCCTCGACCACGAGCTCGAGACGGTCGCCGTCGACGAGGAGCTCGAGCGCAATCTCCCCCGGCGGCCCCTTCGCGTACGCATGACGAACGGCGTTGCTGCAGGCCTCCGTGACGGCGAGCTTCAGGTCGCCGACCTCCACCCGCCCGAGCGCCATCCTGCGCGCGACGGCGGCCACGGCAAGCCGTGCGAGCAGCAGGTACTCCGGCCTCGCCGGGAACCGGAGGCGAATCGCGTCGCCGCTCACGACTCGGCGCCTTGGGCCTCGATCGATCCGCGCATCAGCTCGAGCGCGGTCCTGAGCAGGCGCGACACATGCATCTGGGAGATCCCCAGCTCGGCCGCGATCTGCGACTGCGTCATCTCCTCGAAGAACCGCAGCTCCACGATGCGGCGCTGACGCGCGTCGAGCACGTCGAGGCCGGCGGCGAGCAGCCACCGGTCGTCCACGCCGTCGTACCCCGGATCCTGCCCGGCGAGGTGCTCCGCGAGCTGCTCGCCGCCGCTCGGGACGGCGTCGAGGGAGCGGGTCGAGTACGCGTGCGCGGCGTCGAGCGCGTCGATCACGTCCTCTTCGTCGACCGCCGCGGCCTCGGCCAGCTCGGCGATCGTCGGCGAGCGCCCGAGCGTCGTGGTCAGCTCGTCGAGCACGCGTGACAGCCGGACGCTCAGCTCCTTGATCCGGCGCGGGACGTGCATCGCCCACGCCTTGTCCCGAAAATGCCGCCGGATCTCCCCCACGATCGTCGGGACGCCGTAGCTCGTGAACTCGACGCCGCGGGACACGTCGAACCGGTCGACGGCCTTGATCAGTCCGACCGCCCCGACCTGGACGAGGTCGTCGAGCGGCTCACCGCGCCCTGAATATCGCGAGGCGAGTGAGCGAACGAGCGGCATCAACTCGACGAGCACCTGCTCACGCGCCTCGCGGTCGCCGTCGCGGTGGTAGGCCAGGAGCAACGCGTCGACGCTGCGCCGCCGGGCGGGGCTGGGGTCGGCCACCGGGCGATCGGCCCGGCTCCGGTCGGTCCGGCCCGTTGTGGTCTCCCTCTCCGCCATCGCCAGGGACATCTCCGATCTCCTCAGACCTGTCTCCGTAGACCTGTCTCCGTTCTCTACCCGGGGCGACCCGGCGCAAACGTTTCGTCAGCGGCGAAACCGTGGAATCAAGAGGCGTCGAACCGAGGAAAGGAGGAAGGGATGTACATCGGCGGTGGCGTCATCGTGCTGATCCTCATCATCATCCTGCTCATCTACCTGCTGTGACCGGGGTGTCCGGCTCCTCGACGAGGAGCCGCTTCTCCATCGTCACGCGCGTCCCGTGTGGGCCGGGCTCGACCTCGACCGACGACATCAGTGCTCGCATCAGTTGGAGGCCCCGGCCCCGGTCCGGGCGCGCGGCAGGAGGCAGCCACGTGCCGCTGTCCTCCACCACGACGCGGACCGTGTCGTCGACGAGGTGGGCCTGGAGCCGGAAGCCTGCCTCCGAGAGGCTGTGCTCGTTTGCGTTCGCGCTCGCCTCCCAGGCGGCGAGCACGACGTCGTGGGCGTCCACGTCCCGGATCGACGCGCCGGCCAACCAGATCCTGAGCGCCTCGCGAACGTGCCGGAGCCCGGCGTCGCCTCCATCGAGCTGGAGCGAGAGCGAGCGTGGCGCCACAGGCAGCAGGCGCGCGACGAGCAGTACGACGTCGTCGCGACGGTCCTCGTCGCCGATCAGGTGCTCGAGCACGTGCTCGGCGAGCCTCTCGGGGTCGCGCGGCCCCGTGGCGACCGACGCGCGCAGCCGCTCGAGGCCCTCGTCGAGCGATCGTCCTCGCCGCTCGATCAGCCCGTCGCTGTAGAAGACGAGCACGGAGCCGTGCGGGAGCTCCGCGACCGCTTGCCGGTACCCGGTCGAGACCCCGGTGCCGAGAGGGACGCCGCGTCCGCCCTCCAGGTACTCGACGCGGCCGTCGAGTGTCGCGACGAGGGGCGGCGGATGCCCGGCCGACGCGTAGCGGCAGACGCCGGTGTCGGGGTCGAGCTCCGCGTAGACGACCGTCGCGAACGTCGTCTCGATCACGTCCTCGGCCAGGCGGGTAAGCCGTCCCAGCGTCGTCGCCGGCTTCAGCCTGTCGAGGGAGAACGCGCGGATCGCGTTCCGCAGCTGCCCCATCGTGGCCGCGGCACGGACGCCCTTACCGACGACGTCTCCGACGACGAGGCCCAGCCTCCCGCTCGGGAGGACGATCGCGTCGTACCAGTCACCGCCGACCTCGAGCTCCGCCGTCCCCGGGAGGTAGCGGCCGGCCAGCTGGACGCCGGGCAGGGCCGGCAGTGACGCCGGCAGGACGCTCTGCTGGAGGGTCTCGGCGATGGTCTGCTCGGATTCGAAGCGCCTGGCGCGCTCGAGCGCCTGCGCGGCCTGTCCCGCGAGCGCCGCGACGAAGCGGAGGTCCTCCGCACCGAGCTCGAGCGGATCGTGCGACGACGCGACGAGGATCGCGAGCGGGCGGCGGCCGAGCACGAGCGGCACGAAGAGGAAGGAGCGGTGGCCCGTGCCGGCCGGGTCGTACACCCGGTCGCCGGCACCCGCTTCGCCCTCGTAGAGGTACGGGGCGAGCCGCCGGATCGCCTGCCCCTGTGGCGTCCCGGCGTCGAGCGGTGCGTCGAGCCAACGCTCGGCGACGTCGTCCTCGAAGCCGCTCCAGCCGAGCAGCTCGGTCAGGCGGAACCCGTCGCCGAGCAGCGCGAGCACAGCGCACTCGGTGCCGACCGCCTCGTCCACGTGGTCGAGCAGGACGCGGGCGACATCGGACCGGGTCAGCGCGTTGGCGAGCTCCGCGGCGATGCTCTGCAGCCGCTCCGAGAACTGTCGCTGCCGACGCTCGGAGTCGAACAGGAAACTCCGCTCGAGGGCGAGCGCGCACTGGGCGACGACTGCGTCGAGCCGGTCGCGGTCGTCCTGTGAGGGCGTGAGCCCCACGGGGAACAAGAGCTGCACCGCCCCGAGCGTCCGCGGGCTCGAGCCGAGCGGCAACGCGCCGACTGTGGTCCGCCCCCCGGCGCCCGGGTCGTCGTGCCCCTCGAGCGTCCACACCGCCCGCCCCGAGCGGATCGCCTCTGCGAAGGGAGCGTCCGAGTCGAGCGCGAGGTCGTCGGGGGCGACCTCGATGTCGCCGTCGCGCGCGACCACACGGAGCGCGGTCCCCTCGACGGGCGCACGCACGACCAGGCCGCTCACAGACCCGATCGTGCTTCGCACGTGCTCGAGGCAGATGACGCCGACCTCCTCGGGCGTCACCGCATGGACGAGAGCGGCGGTCAGCTCGTGGAGGCGACGGGCCTCGGAGGCGCGGCGCGCAACCTCGGCCTCGGCGCGGCGCCGCTCGACCTGCTCGAGCGCCAGCCCGGCCTGGTCGGCGAACCGCCGCACGAGGACGAGCGTCGACGCGTCGGGCTGCGAGACCACGGTCTGCCAGGAGACGATCAGCACGAGCTCCGCCTGCCCGGTGATCACGACCGGCACGCGAAGCGACGAGCGGATCCCGAGGCGCCTCACCCGGGCGAGGCCCTCTCCCCGCGCCTCCTCGCCGACGTCCGGTATGAACGAAACGTTCAGCGCGCTCACGGCGTCGCGCAGGCGTGGAAAGTCGTCGAGCCGCGACTCGAGCCCCTCGTGGAGCGGCGCGAGCTCGGGGTCGAAGGCGCGAAGCTCCAGCGTGTCGCCGTGGACGCGCCAGAGCATCGCGACGTCCGAGCCGAAGACCGTTCGCGCCTCGCGACAGATCGCGTTGCTGACCGCCGACTCGCTGCCGGCGAAGAACCGCGGTGCGACGCGGAGGATGCGGTCGAGGCCGCGCCGCGACTCCTGCTCGCTCTCGTACAGCCGCGCCCGCTCGAGTGCCTGCCCGCCGAGGCCCGCCACGACGATCGCGAGTGCCTCCGCCTCGTCGTGCGCCTCCTCCGCGTGATCGAACACGAAGCCGATCGAACCGATCACGCGCCCCTCGACGCGGAGCGGCACCGCGATCGCGGCTTGCGCGTTCGGCGCCAGGGCCGCGGTGTCGGGGAACATCGCCTCGAGCTGCTGCCGGCCGACCGCGTGCAGCGTGCGCCCCGCACTCGCCGTGCGGTGCAGCATCCGACCCTCGGTGAGCCGGAGCACCTGCCATTCGGCGAGCTGGAGCCCCTCGGGGTGCGCGATCACGATCTCGCCCTCCTCGACGAACCCGAGCGCGACCGGCGCGCCCACCGCGGGCGGCGCCTCGTCGACGAGCGCCGACACGACGTCGGAGACGCTGACGGCCGCCGACAGCGCCGACGACAGCCGCTGGAGCGTCTCGAGGCCCGCGAGGGACTCCTGTGCGACCTCCACCGCCTCGCTCGCCCGCACGCGCGCGCGCCGCAGGAGCAGGCTGACCCAGATCATCCCGAGCGCGACGGCGAGCCCGACCCCCCACTGGGCCCAGGCCTCCCGCCGGCTCATGTCGAGCGAGTCGTGCTCGCGGACGACGAACAGCGCGGCGCCGCCCCAGGCGAGCACGACACCGACGACCCCGGGGCCGACGCCCCCGTACCACACGGCGAGCGCGACGGCCGCGACGAGGATCGAGTAGACCGAGACCTCCCATTCGTGGGTCAGCGCGACCTGCGCCATGAGCGCCGCGAGCGCCGCCAGGACGGCGACTGCGTAGCGTGCGAGCGCCCGCTTGTGCGCGAAGCCGAGGAGATGGCGAGAGCCGTCGGCCATCAGCCTCGATCGTAGAGCGGCCGGCGGGTCGGGGCACGGCCGCGTCGCCCCTGCATGTGCCTCTCCGGGCTCAGATCCAACGCCGCTGGCGGACGAGGAGAAGAGTGCCGAGCGCGACGGCGACGATGAGCGCGAGCGCGACCCAGAAGAGATCGGGGTGATCGAACAGGCCGACCTTGAAGTTCATGCCGAGGATCCCTGCGAGGAGCGTCCCCGGCAGAAGCAGGAGCGAGACGAGCGTCAGCGTCTTCATGATGTCGTTCGTCCGCTGGCCGACCTGGGTCATCAGGACGTCGAACGAGCCCACCACCGACTCCCGGCTGTCGCGCGCGGCCTGCGTGATCTCCCCGAGCCGTTCGACCAGCGCCTCGAAGCGCGCCGCCGACTGCTCGGTCGAGATGCCGCCGAGCTCGGGCCGCGTGAGCGCGAGCAGAACCGGGCGATGGGCGACGACGAGCCGGCGCAGACGCCCGACCTCGGCGCGGATCTCGACGAGCCGCGACAGCGTGCGCTCGTGCGACGCCGAGCCCGTCATCGCGCGCTCGTCGATCTCCTCCAACTCGACGTCCAACGCCTCGAAGGCGCGCAGGTAGCCCTCCAGCACCCACGTGAGGAGATCGGCGAGGAAGTCGAGGCCGTCGAGCCGCCCGACCTCGCCGGCCCCCTCCGCGCGCTCGCGGAGCTCGTTGACCACCTCGACGGGCCCGTCGCGCACCGTGACGACCCACGACGTCGAGACGAGACAGTCGACGCGGTGGATCTCGTGCCGTTCGCCGCGCGGCACGAAGGCTGTCACGTGGAGATAGGAGCCGAAATCGCCGAGATGTGGGCCGCCGTCGTTTCCGGTCAGGTGGCTCAGGCTCTCGTCCGCAAGCTCGAGCGCCTCGCCGAGCCGCGCGATTTCCTCGTCGCCGGGGCGCTCGAGGTCGATCCAGAGCAGGGTCGACTTGCCGAGCTTACGGACGTATTCGGGCCACTCGTCGATCTCCTCGGCTTCGTGCTCGCGGAACAGCAGCGCGTCGGTCATGTACTTGCCCCTGTCAGGCGATGACGTATGCGACGACCACGACGGCGAGCGCCAGTGCGACCAACGCCCCGATCACCACGGCGACCCAGTTGATCACGGTGACCGGCGTCTGCTCGACACGACCCCGTGCGAGCTCTTCCTCGCTGCCCGGGGGCCGTTCGGCGGGCGGGACCGACTTCTCGTCCGCGCCCGGATCGTAGAGCGACTTGGCCATTCCGTGTTCGTACCCCGGGGGCCCGGCCCAAAAACCGCCGGACGCACGTTTTCGTCGGAGGTCGTCGGGGAACGAGAAAAACAAGACGAGCGGAAGGAGAAACAGAATGTCGAGTGACGTGTGGACATACCGGTCGACGACCGATCTGGGCACGAACGTCGACGTGTCGGGCTACGACGTCGAGGCGACCGACGGCTCGATCGGCAAGGTGGACGAGGCCACGTACGAGACGGGCCGCAGCTACCTGGTGGTCGATACCGGCCCGTGGATTTTCGGTAAGAAGGTCATGCTGCCCGCGGGCGTGATCCGCGGAATCGACGAGGACGATCAGAAGGTCTTCGTCGACCGGACGAAGGACGAGATCAAGCACGCGCCCGGGTACGACGAGACCCAGGTCGACGACGAGTATCGCGGGCGGCTCGGCTCGTACTACGACTCGACGGGCGACCCCCGCAGCAACCCCTCGAACGAGAGTCTGATGTGAGCTCCGGTGGGGGCCGGCGGGTTCCCCCGGCCCCCACAAGCTCTGGGGGCGGGGCGGTTGGCCGCCACGCCGGCGGGGAATACAGCGGGACCACGAAAGGAGACATCGAATGATTGTCTGGCTGCTCGTTCTGCTGCTCGTGATCCTCGCGATCGGCGGCGGCGTGGCACTGTCGAAGTTCCTATTCCTGATCCTCGTCGTGGCGCTGATTCTCGCGCTGTTCGGCGTGTTCAACCGGTCGACGGTCTGACCTCTCTCGGGAAGGCTCCGGCGGGCGTGCGCCGCTCGCCGGAGAGCTTCTCGCTTCTGCTTCCGTTCGAAACTCGCGCGCGTCAGTGCTTGACGCAGCGACAGACGTCGCCCCGACGGTAGAGCCGGCCACAGACGGGGCACCGTGCCATCGTCCCGCGGAATTCGATCATCCGTTTCCGCGTAGCCAGATAGAGCATCACGACGCCCGTTGTCACGGTGGAGAACGCGCTGATGGTCTCGGGACTCATCAGCTTCGGGCGAATCGCCGGCGGACGTGCATGAGGAGTGGCTACCCGCGATCCGCGGGTGTCAACCACCACAACCCGAGGGGCCGCCCTCTCCGAGCGGCCCTCGTCGTCTCGCTGCCGTCGTCCGCTAAGCGGCAGTCTGCTGGCGCTCGACAATCTCCTCGAACACCGCACGGAAGTCGAGCATCGCCTTGCGGAGGTTCTCCGTGCCCCCCGCGCCGTCGACCTCCCCGAGCATGGCCCGCCCGTGCCGGTAGCGCTCGACGACGTCCGGGTGGTCGACGGCCAGGTGCGCGCTCCGCTCCTCCGGGTCGCGGCCGGTGGGGTAGCCCTGTTCCTCGAGCGCGCGCAGGACGATCCGCTCGGCCGCCTTCGTCGCGTCCTCCGGATCGTTGACGAAGCGGGCCTCGACGGCGCGCCACTCGTCCAGGTAGCGCTCACGGGCTGCCTCCGACAACGGCCTGATGTCGAGCTTTTCGTGCTCGTTCTCGACCGCCGAGAGCCGCCGCTCGGCCGTTCGGCGCCCGGAGTCCGACACCGCACGGTCGTACTCCGGCCCGAAGCGATCGCGCAGGTGCGCTCGTCGCCGCCCCTGCAACGCCCAGGCCGCGGCGATCACGACGATCACCGCGACGATGACGGCCGCGATCAGGATCCACACCCAAGTCTCCATCTCTTTCACCTCCGTCGCTGACCTGGGGTGAGGTTCCCGCCGCCGCGTGCCGGGAAACCCGTTTCGCCCACCCGCGACCGGGGCAGACACACGACAGCCGACCGACAAGGAGGACACACTCGTGGACAAGGACCGCGTGGAAGGCAAGAAGAAGGAGACCGAAGGCGAGATCCAGCAGAAGTGGGGCGAGGCGAAGGACAAGGCTCGCGACACCTGGGACGACGCCAAGGACAAGGCCGAGGACATGAAGGACGACCGGGACCGCGAAGGCGAGCCCGCGTCGAGGAACGCCTAGGCTCTCGACCCCCGCGACGCTGCGCGCAGCAGACGAACGAGCGCGCGCTCGTCGACCGACATTCGCGCGGGGCCGCGCGAGCGGCCCCCGCGAAAGTCGGCCAGCGTTCGTCCTGCAAGATACGTCTCCACGACGACCGGGCTGACGTACGACTCGCGCGCAACCGTCGGCGTGTTGCCGAGCTCCCGTCCGACCACCGTCATCACGCGACCGAGGATTCTCTTCGCATCCCGCTCGCTCTCCGCCGGTCCGTGCCGCGCGAGCTCGCTGGCCGCGACCAGCGTCCCACCCCACGTACGGAAGTCCTTCGCGGTGAAGCCGTTCCCCAGCCGGTCGCCGATGTAGTCGTTGAGATGGTGCGCGGTGAGCGCGACAAGCTCGCCTTCCCGCTCGAAGCGGAACACGCGCGATCCCTCGAGCTCGAGAAGATGCTCCAGCTCCCGCGCCAGGGGGACGCTCCGCAGGGTGCGGCGAACGAGGGCGCGGTTCTTCGTCCTGAACAAGAAACGGATCTCCTCACGGTCGATCGCGACGTGGCGCTTCGTCAGCGTCGTGACGCCGTACGTCCGCGCAGAGCGCGCATGGCGGTCGCTGCCGACCCGGAACCACGCCTTGTTGACGACGCCGATCGCGATCGCGCATGCCCACTCCGGCTCGTACGGCCCTCGGCGAAGATCGTGCTCCGCTCTCGCGCGAAGCGTCGGCAGCCCGCGCGCGAACTCCAGCAGCCGGTCGAACTTCTCCTCCCGGCGCGCGGCCTGGTGGCGCTCGCTGTACAGGTACTGCTTCCGACCGGCCGCGTCGATGCCGGTGGCCTGGAGGTCGGCGGACGGATTCGGCGAGATCCACACGTCCTCCCAGGCGGGCGGGATCGCCAGCGACCGGATCCGCTCGAGCTGCTGCTCGTCTGCGATCACGCGCCCGCGCGAGTCGACGTAGCGGAACCGCCTCCGCCCGAGCCGGCGCCATCCACCGCGGCGTGCCATCGCCGAGCGAGGTACCCGAGCGGGCGGGGGACCAAAACGCCCCACGGCCCGCGGGCCGGCGGTTAGCCTGCGAGGGTCGAAAGCCCGCGAAGGAGGTCCTGCGTTGCCGGTCGAGGAAGGTCAGCCCGCTCCCACGTTCACGCTTCGCAGCGATGCCGGCGAGGAGGTCGCGCTCTCGGCCCTTCGAGGGAAGCCGGTCGTCCTCTTCTTCTATCCCAAGGACGACACGCCCACTACCTTATTGCAGTAGTGGGCGTGCCGCATTGGATTCGCCGACGCGACTAGGGTCGCGTCCGAGGGTCGATCACGACCTCGCTGTTCGGGTTGCCCACCGTGTTGTCGCGAAGGATCATCAGAGGGTCGAACGGTGTCTTCTTCGCCGCCGCCCCAGGAAGCAGATGGACGCATAGATATCCGTCATCGTTTCCCAGTGCATCGAAGTCGACCACTGCCTGCTCGAAACCCGACGTTGTGAGCGTTGCGTTGATCTGCTCGACGGTCATGAGGTCGTATCCGGCCGGACACCCCAACCGCTCCGCGGACTGGGCCCCAGCGGTGCCCACCATTACCAGGCCCGACGCAACGACGAGGCCCGCCGCAAGCCTCCTCAGACGCGTATCCATTGCTCCCCCTTTCGTGCCGCTTGTCACATTGAGGCCATCTTCGGGCACGTCGCGCTCGGCGTCAAACATCTCCGTCGCCGCTTCTTATCGTCGGTCTCGCGGGAACGCCAGTCACCCCGAGGACGACGCGCCCGTCGTGATGCCGTCGCGCTCTGCGGCCGACTGGATACGCTCGAACTGCTCGCGTGGCGACACGAACCGCTCGCCGTCGCGGTCGCCGACTCTAGAGACGCGGACGACGTTGACGGCCCGACGAACGGAGGACCGCTTGGCCATCGAGGAAGGAACCCCCGCCCCAGATTTCACACTCAGCACCGATTCCGGTGACAACTTGTCGCTCTCCTCGCTTCGGGGGAAGGCAGTCGTCCTCTACTTCTATCCCAAGGACGACACCCCCGGCTGCACGACGCAGGCGTGCGGGATCCGCGATGCGTGGGGGGAGTTCGAGCGCGCAGGGGCCGTCGTCGTCGGCGTCAGCCCGGACGGCGAGGCGTCGCATGCGAAGTTCAAGGAGAAATACGACCTCCCGTTCACCCTCCTCGCGGACACCGATCACGAGGTGGCGGACGCATACGGCGTCTGGGGAGAGAAGACCTACGCGGGCAAGACGTACATGGGCGTCCACCGGTCGACGTTCGTGATCGACGCCGACGGGAACGTCGCGCGCGTCTTCCACGACGTCAAGCCGGCCGAGCACGCCGACCAGGTCCTCGACGCCCTCGGGGCGTAGCGCGCGAGACAACGCTCGGGGTGAATCACCAGGCGTTGTCCGCCTGGGTCGCGGAGTTGACCGCGGCTACACTGAGCCTCCGCGCGGATGTGGCGGAATTGGTAGACGCGCACGGTTCAGGTCCGTGTGCCCGTAAGGGCGTGGAGGTTCAAGTCCTCTCATCCGCATGACGCAAGTGGGCCGACGACCGGCTCTCGCAGGCGTCTCAATACCCGTGAGGCGTCTTCTTCTCCCCCTCTCCGTCCTGACTGCAGCCGCGCTCGCGGGCGCCCTTTCGAGCAGTGGCCCGGCGGCTGACGCACGACCGGTCAGCGAGGTCGTCGTCCAGCTGACGGCGCGCCCGCTGGCGTACGACGACTCGGCGCCTGCGCGCGCGAGAGTCCAGGCGGAGCAGCGACGCTTCGTCCGGACGCTCGCCGCCGCGGCCCCCGACGCGCGCGTCCGCTGGCACTACCGGATCGTGGCGAACGGCCTGGCGGTCGCGCTGCCGAGCGCCGACCTTCCCCGTCTCGCTCGCCTGCCCGGCGTGAGCCGCGTCTACGCCGGCACCACCTACCGGGCGCTCGCCGGGCCCGACGCGGCGACGATCAACGCGCGCGGGCTCCCCGAGCCGCCGCTCTCCACGGACGGCGCCGGCATCAAGATCGGGATCATCGACGACGGCGTCGACCAGACGCACCCGTTCTTCGACCCCGCCGGCTACGCCATGCCCGCGGGCTTCCCCAAGGGCCAGGCCGACTTCACGACCGCGAAGGTGATCGTCGCGCGCGCCTTCCCGCCACCAGGCGCGACCTGGCGCTACGCGAACAGGCCGTTCGACCCGCAGGAGTCCGGCCACGCGACGCACGTCGCGGGAATCGCAGCCGGGAACGCGAACACGGCCGCCGACGGCGCGCGGATCGGCGGCATTGCCCCGCGTGCGTACATCGGGAACTACAAGGCGCTGACGGTCCCGACCGACGCGGATGTCGGGCTGGACGGGAACGCGCCGGAGCTCGTCGCCGCGATCGAAGCGGCCGTGCAGGACGGGATGGACGTGATCAACCTCTCGATCGGCGAGCCGGAGATCGCGCCGCAGCACGACGTCGTCGCCCTCGCGCTCGACGCCGCCGCGGCGGCGGGGGTGGTTCCGGTCGTCGCGGCCGGGAACGACTTCACGGAGTTCGGCGCGGGGTCGCTCTCCTCCCCGGGGACGTCCGAAGGCGCGATCACGGTCGGCGCCACCACGTCGGGTGCCACCCCCGTGATGGCGAGCTTCTCGTCGTCGGGGCCGACGCCGATCTCGCTCAGGCTGAAGCCGGACGTCGTCGCGCCCGGTAGCTCGATCCTGTCCGCCCAGCCGGGCGGCTGGGGCGCGCTCTCCGGCACGAGCATGGCGACACCGCACGTCTCCGGCGCGGCCGCGCTGCTTCTCCAACGCCATCCGGACTGGAGCCCCGAGCAGGTGAAGGCCGCCCTGACCGTCACCGCGCGGCCGGTCGGATCGTCGTCGTCTCCCGTCGCGCCCACGCGGGCGGGGGCCGGCCTCGTGAACGTCGCTGCAGCCGACGTGCCGCTCCTCCGGCCGACGCCCACTGCGATCTCCTTCGGCCTCGTGCGGCCCGCCGGCCCGACGCACACGGAGCTCCGCCTCGACGACGCCGGCGGCGGCGCGGGCGCCTGGACCGCGACGTTCGAGCCGACCCGGATGCCGAGCGGGACGACGCTCACGGTTCCCGCACAGGTCGTCGTGCCCGGAACGGTCCCGCTCGACCTGGCGGCGGGGGCGCAGGAGGGCGAGCTCGCCGGAGCGCTCGTGCTGCGCCGGGACGGCGTCGCACGGCGGATCGCCGTCTGGGGCCGGGTCGCCGTCGCGCACCTCGCGGCGGCCAAGGCTCAGATCCTGCGGCGGCAGGGGAGCTACGCCGGCAACACGCGCGGGCGCGCCTCGAACGTCGACGTCTACCGCTACCCCGAAGTGCCGGCCGAGGGGATCGTCACGAGTCGGCTCCGCGGCCCCGAGCAGGTATTCCGCGTCGCGCTTCCCCGCCGGGTGGCGAACGTCGGCGTCGTGATCACGTCACGGGCCCCCGGCGTGCGCGTCGAGCCGCGGTTCGTCGAGAACGGCGACGAGAACCGTCTCACGGGGTACGCGGCGCTGCCCTTCGACCTGAACCCGTACGTCGACGAGTTCGAGGACCCCACCCTGGTCGCCGGCGCGATCATGCCGGCGCCCGGGACGTACGCAGTCGTCTTCGACAGCCCCACGCGCGCGGGCGCCGGGGCGTTCAGGTTCCGGCTCTGGATCGGCGACACGACCCCGCCCAGCGCCAAGCTGACGACGCGCTCGGTCCGGGTGGGGCTGCCGCTCCGGGTCCGCGTCCGGGATGCGGGCGCCGGGGTCGACCCCGCCTCGCTCGAGGCGACGATCGACGCCCGCAGCGTGACCGCGCGGCTCGTCGGCGACGAGGTTCGCATCCAGACGATCGGCCTCGCGCCGGGTACGCGCCGGCTCCGGCTCTCGGTGGCGGACTACCAGGAGACGCGCAACATGGAGAACGTCGCGCGGATCCTTCCGAACACGCGCGTCGTCAACGCGTCGGTGACCGTCCGCCGACGGTAGGGCGTTCGTCAGGGCCGCTTGGAGCGCGGCTCTTCGGTCGTCGGGAGCGCATCGAGGTCGCGCGTCACGCTCTCCACGAAGTCGTCGTCCTCGGGGCTCACGACCCGGAGCTTCGCCTTTCGCCGTTCTCGCTCGCGACGGCGCCGCGCATCGGCGCCCACGACGCCCGAAACCCTCGGCCACTCCGCGGCGACGACCAGGAGGACGCCGAGGGCGAGCAGGACGATCCACGGCCAGCTCACGAATCGTCATTCTAGAGGCTGGACGCGGCTCGCGGAAGCGTCACGTGGGACGCGTCAGCGCGGCCCTCGCAGCCTCGACCCGCGGTCGCGCCGCGCACCCGTCGAGGTGGTCGTCGACCAGCCCCATGGCCTGCATGAACGCGTAGACGGTGGTCGGCCCGACGAACGTCCAGCCGCGCCGCTTGAGCTCGTTGGCGAGCGCGCGCGACTCGTCGGTCTGCGAGAGGCCCGCGAGCGCGTCATGCGTCAACCGCCGCGGTCTCGCCGACGGCGGCGGCTCGAAGCGCCAGACGAACGCCGCGAGCGAGCCGGCCTCCTCGACGAGCTCCTCCGCCCGGCGGGCATTCGAGATCGCCGACTCGATCTTCCCGCGATGCCGGATGATCGACGCGTCCGCGAGCAGGCGCTCGACGTCCCGCGCGCCGAACCGGGCGACCCGCGTGAAGTCGAAGCCGGCGAACGTCCGCCGGAACGCCTCGCGCTTGCGGAGGATCGTCAGCCACGAGAGGCCGGACTGGAACCCCTCGAGCGTGAGCTTCTCGAAGAGGCGCACGTCGTCGGTGACGGGCATCCCCCACTCGTCGTCGTGGTACGCGCGGTAGTCGGGGTCGCTTCCGCCGCCCCACCAGCAGCGCTCGACGCCGTCCTCCCCGAGGACGACGCCCGCGATCTCAGCCGGCAAACACCACCCCCATGGGCAGGTCGGCGAGCGGGACGCCGCCGGTGGGCGTCACGAGCCATGTGTCCTGCATGTAGAGGCAGTCCTCCCCGTTCTCCGCGATCGCGTGCGGGTGCATCGAGAGCACCATGTTCTCGGCGAGCTCGGTGTCGACGCCCTCGCCGATCTTCGGGAACTCGATCATCGTCATCCCGATCGAATGGCCGGTCACGTGGCCGAGGTGGTACCCGCGGTCGTGGAACCCCTTCGAGACGGCCACGTGCACGTCGTGGCACGTCGCCCCCGCCCGCATCGCGCGCTTCGCCGCCTCGTGGTACTCGATGTACGCGTCGGCCATCGCGGCGGTGTCCGCGGAGAGGGTCGTCCCCTCCGCAGCGAGCGCGCGCGAGACCTCGACCCAGTGCATGCCGGGGCCGGCGATCTCGAGCGACGGGAGCACGAAGTCGCCGAGCACCTCGTCCTTCCGTGCGATCTTGAACTCTGGGAAGGCGACGCCCGAGCGGCCGGGAGCGGTCAGCACCATGTTCATCGTCAGCCGCCCACAGCCCTCGGCGACGAAGTACTCCTCGGCCGCCGCCATCACCTCGGCGGCCGTCCGGCCGGGCGCGTACGCGTCGGCGAAGAGCTCGAAGCCACGGCGGTTGATGCGCACCGAGTCCTTCACGCTCTCGAGCTCGGCATCGCTCTTCACGGCCCGCGCGAGGTCGAACTCGACGTCGAACGGCACGACCTCGAAGGACTCGAGCTCACGGTAGTCGCGCACGGTCATCACGTAGTCGAGGCCGTACACCCCGATCCGCCGCCAGCTCCGGTCCTTTGCGTGGTCGGCGATCGCCCGCCCGGGATGCGGGTCGAAGCGCTGCTCGACCTGGGCCGTACCGTGCTCACCGACGTAGCGCGCCTCCGCCGGGAACACGACGAACGGATCGCCCTCGGCGGGGACGACGACGTAGGCGTAGCGGTGCACGATCTGGAACCCGGAGAGGTACGTGACAGCCCCCTCGAACCCCGAGTACTCGCTGCCCGCCACGACGAGCCCGTCGAGCGCGTGCTCGACCATCGCGGCGCGGACGTTCGCGAAGCGGCGATCGAGCTCCCTGCCGGTGTCTACGGCTGTTGCCATGAAGCCTCAACTCCCTTGATCAGTGCTACGACGGCGTCGTGGAGCGGGGTCGGCACGCCGAGCTCGCGGCCGAAGCGGGCGATCCCGCCGTTCAGGTAGTCGATCTCGGTCGGCCGGCGGGCCTCGACGTCCTGGAGCATCGAGGCCTTGTGGCCGTACGCGACGTCCGGCCGCGCCGCGTGGTCGATCAGCTCCTCGGGGTCGGCGTCGAGCACGATCCCCTGGGCGGTGGCCACCGCCGTCCCCTCGTCCACGAGCCCGGAGACGAGCGCGCGCAGGTCGGGCCGCTCGCAGACCCGCCCGTGGGTCAGGCCGGTGAGCGCGCCGATCGGGTTCGTGGCCGCGTTGAAGATCACCTTCCGCCACTGGGGCGGGCGGGCGTCCGCGACGGCCTTCGCGGGCATCCCGGCCCGCGTGCACGCATCCGCGAGCGGCTCGATCGCGGCGAGCTCGACCGGGGTCGGCTCGAACGGGCCGAAGGTCGTGTCGCCCTTCACGTCCCACTGGACGACCCCCGGCTCGAGCAGCTTCCCCGCGGGGAAGGTCGTCCCCCGGATCACACGCTGGACGTGCTCGGCGAGCGTCTCCTCGTTCCCGACGCCGTTCATCACCGACGCGACCGCGCCGCCGTCGCCGAAGACGTGGGCGGCCGCCGCGATCGCCGGGCCCGCGTGCATCGCCTTCGTCGCGACGATCCCGAAGTCGCACGGCGGGATCTCGCCCGGGTCGCTCGTCGCACGGGGGTACCCCGTCACCTCGCCGGCACCGACGAGCCGGAGCCCGTCGCGCGCGATCGCCGAGACGTGCGCGTCGTTCAGATCGAATGCCCACACCTCGGCATCGTCGAGCGTCGCGAGGTTCGCCGCGAACAGCGACCCCACGGCGCCACATCCGACCACGCAGATCCTCATGACGACTCCTCCTGTACCACGGCGGGCCGCTGCGGGCGCAGCCGACCGAACGAGAACTCGCGGCCGCCGGTCAGCCCGGACGGGCGGACGACGAGCACGAGCCCCATGAGGAAGCCGACGACGACGATGCGCGTTCCCGCAGGCAGGTCGATCGTGCGGCCGGCGAGGTCGAGGCCGTTCTCGGCCTCCGCCAGCAGCGAGTCGAGCCCCGAGACCGCGAGCGCGCCGACGACGGCGCCCCACAGGCTCGTCATGCCTCCGATCACGAGCATCGCGAGCGTGATGAAGGTCAGATCGAGGTAGAGCGAGTCGGCGCCCGTCGGCAGGAGGTGCACGTAGAGACCACCGCCGAACCCTGCCAGCACTCCCGAGATGGCGAACGCCACGAGCCGTTGCCGGTAGACGGAGATCCCGACCGCACGGGCCGCGGCGGGATCGTCGCGCGCGGCCCTGAGCTGCCGCCCGAACCGGCTTCGCTGGTAGACGAACGCGGCGGTGACCACGAGAACCGCGCCGACCGTCGCCTGCAGCAGGCCGGTCGTCTCCGGGACCGAGGAGAAGACGTTGAGACCCGGGCCGAGCTTGTCCGTGTAGCGGAGGACGTTGTTCGTGATCTCCAGGACGGCGAACGTCGCGATGCCGGCCGCGAGGCCCGACAGGCGCATCAGCGCGAGACCCGCGACGAGCGCGAACACTCCCCCGACGGCGGCGGCGATCGCCAGCGAGGGGACGTTGCCGACCGTCGTGTCGCGCAGGAAGCCCGCGAGGTTCGGCATCGTCGCAGGCTTCTCCTCGGCCGGCACCGAGAGGACGCCTGCCGCCCAGGCGCCGACGGCGACGAAGCTGATGTGCCCGAACGAGACGACGCCCGAGTTGCCGACGAACACGTAGAGCGCGACCACGAACGCCACCGAGACGAGCGCGCTGATGAAGTAGATCTGCGACGCGCGGTCGGTGAGCGAGCCGAGGAGCCCCGCGGCCACGATCAGCACCGTCGGCGCGGCGAGCTGCGGCCAGGCGCGGAGGGCGTTCATACCCGCTCCACCGGGCCCCCTCCCCGCGCGAACACCCCGGCGGGCCGCACGAGGAGGACGAGGATGACCAGCCCGAAGAGAAGCGACGGCAGGTACTGGCTCTGGTCCGTCGGAAGCGCGCCGCCGAGCAGCCCGGAGACGTAGCCGATCGCGAAGCCGCCGAGCGTCGCCGAGAACAGCCTGTTCATGCCGCCGACGACCACGCCTGCGAGCACGATGATCGTGTCCTGGAGCGCGAACCCCGGCGTCACGAGCGGAAACTGGATCGTGAGCATCACCGCGACGATCGCCGCGAGGACGCCCGAGATCAGCACGGCCGACGCGATCACGCGGTTGGCCCGCACTCCCAGGAGCCGTGCGGTGGTGAAGTCCATCGAGGCCGCCCGCATGTGGAGCCCGATCGAGGTGCGCTCGAGCAGGAGGACGAGCGCGACGAGGCAGATCGCCGCCACGACGATCGCGACGATGGTGACCTTCCTGACGTCCAGGCTGCCGATCGTGACCGGGCGGTTGAGCGTCACGAGCGACGCCGCGGGCTTCCCGAGCGGCCCGAACCAGAGGAGCGCGATGCTCTGGAGCAGGAACGCGACCGCGAAGGTGGCCACGAGCATCACGGCCGGCGACTGGAGCCGGAGCGGCCGGAAGACGAGCCACTCGAGCGCCACCGAGAGCGCCAGCACGACGGCGAAGCAGAGGACGATTCCCGCCCAGACGGGCCAGTCCCATTCGGAGGCCAGCGCCAGCGCGAACGCGCCGGCCATGATCAGCTGGCCGTAGGCGAAGTTGACGAGCCGCAGGACGCCGAACACGAGGCCGATCCCGACCGCCATCAGGGCATAGACCGCGCCGAGGCCGATCGCGTCGATCTGGACCTGCGGGTCGACGACGTCCCGCACGAAGCTGGCGACGACCGTCGTCACGAGAGGTACGCGGCCACGAGCCTGTCCGTGTCTCCGGCATCGTCCGGGTCGAGGACGAGCCGGAGCTCGCCGTTCGCCATGAGGTACGTCCGATCGGCGAACTCGATCGTCCGCTGGGCGCGCTGCTCGACGAGCAGCACCGTCACCCCGCGGCGCCTGATCTCCGCGAGCGCGTCGAAGACGACGTCGACGATCTTCGGCGCGAGCCCGAGCGACGGCTCGTCGAGGAGGAGCAGCCGCGGACGGGCGGCGAGGCCCCGGGCGATCGCGAGCTGCTGCTGCTGGCCTCCGGAGAGCGCGCCGGCATGCCGACGCCGGAACTCGCCCACGATCGGGAACAGCTCGACGACCGCCTCGAGGTCGTCTGCCGCCCCCGACCTGCCCGGACGTGCAGCCAGCCCCAGCCGGAGGTTCTCCTCGACCGTGAGATCGCCGTAGATCCGCCGCCCCTCGGGCACCAGCGCGACACCCTGGCGCGCGATCTCCTCGGGCGCCCGCCCCCGGATCGACTTCCCCGCGAGCCGCAGGTCGCCCGAGGCCACGGGCAGCCCGCCCATGATCGCGAGCAGTGTCGTCGTCTTGCCCGCGCCGTTGGGCCCGATCAGGCCCACGATCTCGCCCTCGCCGACGGCGAAGGACAGATTGCGCACGGCCGGCACGGCGCCGTACCGCACCACCAGGCCCTCGACCTCGAGCAGAGGATCACCGCTCACGGCGCGTCGTCCCTGACGGCGGAGTCGCCGAGGTACGCGGCGGCGACGTCGAGGTTCGCGCGGATCTCGTCCGGCGCCCCGCCCGCGAGCATCCGGCCCTGGTCGAGGACGTAGACGCGGTCGCAGACGTCCATCACGAGGGCCATGTTGTGGTCGATCAGGAGGACGCCGGCGCCGTACTCGTCGCGGACGGAGCGGACGACCTCCGCGAACGCCGACACCTCTCCCTCGGGCAGCCCCGCCGCAGGCTCGTCCATCAGCACGAACCGGGGCCTCGTCGCGAGCGCGCGGGCCACGCCGAGACGGCGCTCGTGGCCGTGTGGGAGGTTGGCCGCCGGAGCATCCGCGTACCGGGCTATACCGAGCCCTTTCAAGAGGCCCTCCGCACGCTCCTGGGCATCCCGGGGGGACGCCCCCGTTCCCAGCGCCGCGACCTCCACGTTCTCGCGCACGGAGAGGCCTCGGAACGCGTGGCTGTGCTGGAAGGTCCGCGTGAGGCCCGCGCGGCCGCGGCGGTCGGGGCTCCAGCGGGTGATGTCGCGTCCGCTCAGCTCGACGGAGCCCTCGTCGGCGCGGTCGAAGCCGGTCAGCAGGTTGACGAGCGTGGACTTCCCCGCACCGTTCGGCCCGATCAGGCCGACGACCTCGTGGTCGTGGAGCTCGAGGTCGACCCCGGCGAGCGCCTGGACGCCCTGAAACGACCGCGAGACTCCGGCGGCCCGGAGAGTCTCTCCAGGCCGCCGGTCATCCTTCGCGTTCGTCTCGACGACGTCCAAGGTGCCTTGTCTAGATCTTGGGGACGACCTTCGCGACGACCGTGCCGACCACCTTCGCCTGGTTGTCCTGGATCAGAATCACCCGGTACCGCCGCCCGAAGACCGAGTGCAGCTGCGGTGTGAAGCTCACGAGCCCCGACAGCGTCGGGACCTTCCTGAACTTCTCGAGCTGCGCCGCGAGGGCGATGCCCCGGGTCGACTTGGCGCGACGGATCGCGGTCGCCACGCCGTCGATCGCGGCGGGGCCCGTGATGAACCCGCCGGTGCCCGCCTTGACCTGCTTCGCGAGCTTGTTCACAGCGGGGACTGGGTCGTCGCCGAAGACCGACGCGTACGTGACGAAGTAGTAGTTGACGGTGGGCTGATCCTTCGACACCCAGTAGGTGCCGTCCCCGGCCCAGGAGTTGAGGAACGGGGTCTCGTTCCCGAGCGCCCGCAGGCCGTTCATGATCGTCGGCAGCGCCCCCCAGGGCGGTGCCGTCGCGGTGACGATGACGTCCGCCTTCTCGTTGTTCAGCCGCGTGGTCACGGCCTGCCACGAGGCCGCGTTTCCACCACCGGCCGGAGCGGACTGGTACGTCTCGTCGGCGACGATCTTGCCGCCGAGCTGCTTCCACCGCGCCTCGAACGCCTGCACGACGTTCTTGAAGTACACGATCACGGTGTCGGTCGCGAGCGACGCGTTGCGCCAGCCCTTCGCCCATGCATAGTCGGCCATCGCCGAGCCCTCGTCCTGGGCGACGTTGCCGAACGTGAACGCGAGGCGCCCCTTGGAACCGAACCGCTTCGGGCCCATCTGGTCCGTGCCGATGCACGGCGCGACCGCGAGGACGCCCCTGTTGATCGCCTCCTGCACGACCGGGGCAGCAAGGTCGACGTCGCAGGTCGTGAAGATGATGTCGGCTCCCTGGCCGAGGAGCTTCGCCGCACACGCCTTCGCGATCGCCGGCTTGTTGCCCTGGGTGTCGCACGTGATGATCTTCATCGGGCGCCCGCGAACGCCGCCCTTGGCGTTGACGGCCTTCACCCGAATCTGAGCCGCGGCAAGCGCGGGGCCGTCGAACGGCGCCATCCCGCCCTTGCTGTCGAATGCCCAGCCGATCACGATCGGCTGGGTCGCGGCAGACGCCGAGCCTGCCACGAGCGCCACGACGGCGATCGCCGCCGCGAACAGCGCGACCAACGCGCGCTTCGTCCTCGATTCCATTACGTCCTCCTCCGAAGGTATGACGGGATTGACGGGGTCATTTCCATGCATCCTCCTTCGCCTTGACGAGGCGGAGCAACGCCGTGTGCAGCGGCACGGGGACCCCGTGTCGCTCCGCCTCGCGGACGAGTGAGCCGGTGATCAGGTCGATCTCCGTGGTCCTGTGTGCTTCGACGTCTTCGAGCATCGACGGATAGTGCGCGTGGCCACGCTGGGTCGCGAGCACGTTCATCTCCCACGGGTCCTCGTAGAGCTCGATGCCCGCCGCGGCCGCGACCGCTTTCCCCTCGTCGACGAGGTCGTGCACGAGATGACCGAGGTCGGCAGGTGACTCCTCGCGCGCGAAGTGGGCGTCGTGCGGCAGGCCGGTGAGCGCGGCGACCGCATTGACGGTCGCGTTGAAGATCAGCTTCGACCACCGCGCGGGACGGAGGTCGGGGAACGTCTCGGCCTTCAGGCCGGAGCTCCGCACGAGCTCGCCGATCTCCTCGACCTGCTCGTACGGCGTGTCCTCGTACGGCCCCATCCACGTGGCCGTGTCGAGGATGTACTCGACCTCCGTGTCCGAGTGCTTCGTCCCGGACATGAACGTCACCGCCGAGACGAGCGGCCACTCGCCGTGGGCGCGCACGACCTCCTCCGCCCCGAGCCCGTTGAGCGTGGTCATGATCGTCGCCTCGGGGAACCGTCCGGCGAGCGAGGCGGCGGCGTCCTCCAGGCCGTCGGCCTTCGTCGCGACGATGCCGAGGTCGAACGCGGGCAGCTCGTCCGGGTCGGCGCTCGCGACGAGCGTCGCGTGCCGGTCGCTGCGCCCCGTGATGCGCAGGCCCTCGCGGTTCAGGGCGTCGGCGTGGTCCTTCCGCCGGGTCAGCACGGACACCTCCGACACCTCCGCGAGATGACCCGCGTAGAGGCTGCCGATCACCCCTGCCCCGATCACGCAGACACGCTCGATCACACGCCGTTACCCGGCTTGCGCGAGCTCGGCGGCGGCCGAGCGGACGCGCGGGATCACGGCCGAGGCGAACATCTCCTGGTTCTTGATCGCCATCCAGTGCGGGGCGCCGCCTGCGTTCACGGTGATCGCGATCTCCGAGATGCCCGGGCAGATGGCGCGGGTCTCGGCGATGCGGTCGACGATGTCGTCGGGCGTGCCGACCCAGACGTAGTCGTCCTCTACCAGCTGCTCGAACGGGACCTCGGCGAGCTGCTCCATGATCCCCGAGGCGTAGAAGCCGTAGCCCGCCTTGCCGAGCGCGTCCGCGGCCGGCTTCTCGTACTCGAGGAGCGGCGAGCTGTTCCCGTAGATGAACTTCGTAACCCAGTCGCGCGCCTCCCGGAGCGCCGTCTCGCGATCCTCGTCCAGGTGGCAGGCGTGGATCCAGACGATGTCGGGAGTGGTGCCGTGCTCCTCGCACTTGGCCCGGTAGAGGTCGAGCTGCTCCTCGAGCGCCTTGTACGGCAGGAGCGGCGGCACCGCCACGCCCCAGCCGTGCTCGGCCGCGAGCTCGTAGGTCCGGTCGGAGGTGCCGCCCAGGAAGACCCGGAAGCTGCGGGTCGGGAACGGCACGACGTGCGAGTCGCCCACCTCGAAGTACGTGCCGCTGTGCGAGAACCGCTCGTTGCTGAGCGCGGTGAACAGCAGGTCGACGGCCTCCTCGTACTTCGGGCGCGCGTGCTCGTCCAGCGGCACTCCGGCCTTCTCGGGGATCCAGCCGTGGCCGCGGCCGACGCCCCACTCGTAGCGGCCGCCGGTGAGGATGTCCGTGACCGCGATCGCCGAGGCCAGCACCATCGGGTTGTGGTACGGCAGGGCGTGCAGCATCGTCCGGAAGTGGATGTTCCGCGTGCGTTGCGCGGCGGCGGCGAAGAGCGCGGTCGGGTGCGCCGAGATCGAGAACTTCGGGAAGAAGAAGTGCTCGACCGAGGCGAAGCAGTCGTACCCGAGACGATCGGCGTTCTCGATCTGCTCGAGCACTTCGCCGTACAGCTGCTGGGGGCTCTTGCCCTCGTGGAGCTGCATCTCGGTGTAGAGGCTGAACCGCATCGATCGCCCTCCTTCGTCTGACATGTCAAGCGTCGAGTATCCCGTAGCTTGTCATGTCAGTCAATCCGGGCCCGATCCCCCCGGAGGCTAGAACTCGGCGCCCTGCCAGCGGAGGTCGCGTCCGCTCACCTCGATCGCGTCGATCGCGACAGCATCCGGCTCGTCGGCCTCGTGCACCGGCGACCAAACGCCCCACGAGCGGCGGTAGTAGAGGAGCGGCGGGTCGAGCTCGGCCCGGACACCGCCGCTCTCGACCTGGGCGATCAGGACGACGTGGTCACCCACCTCGACCTCCTGGAGGGTCGTGCACTCCGCCCAGGCGAGCGCGTCCTCGTGGAGGAGCGGCAGGCCCGACGCGCCGCTCTCCCACGTCACCCTCTCGAACTTGTCGCGCTCCTTCGACGCGAACAGCAGGCACAAGTCGCTCCGGCCGGCGCCGATGAAGTTGACCGCGAACGCCTTGCGCTCGCGGAGGGCGTCGAGCGTCCGCGAGCCGAGGTCGACCGAGACGAGCACCGTCGGGGGGTCGGCCGAGACGCTGCACACGGCCGTCGTCGTCAGCCCGCGCGGGGTGCCGTCGCCGGTCGTCGTCGTCACGATCGCGACGCCCGACGGGAACGACGCCATCACGTCGAAGAACGTCTGCCGGTCGATCGGCACGGGCTATCCACCTGCGGGCGGTGCGTCGGCCCGGGCGGCTTGCTTCCGCACGAGCCGCCGGAAATCGGCATCCGAGACCAGGCCCTGCCGCGACGTGCCCAGCCGCTTGACCGCCTCGAGGAGCCGGGCCTGACCCTCGGCGTCGACCTCGAGCCCGAGCCGCTCGAGCGTGATCCGGATCGAGTCGAGACCGCTCTTCTTCCCGAGCACGATTCTTCGCTCCGCCCCGACGAGCTCCGACGCGTACGGCTCGATCGCGGGCGGATCGTGGAACTGCGCCGCGACGGCGCCCGACTCGCGCGTGAAGAGCGCCTCGCCCGTCACCGCCTTCCACGGTGGCAGCGGTGTCCCGGCCCGCTCCGCGACGAGTCGCGAGACCTCCCGCGCCCGAGCCAGGTCGAGGCGAGTGGGGATCCCGTACAGCGCCTCGAGCGCGAGCGCGACCTCGAGCAGGTCGGCGTTCCCGGCCCGCTCCCCCATCCCGTTGATCGTCCCCTGCACCCAGGTCGCCCCGGCCTGCACCGCGGCGATCGCCGCTGCGGTTCCGAGCCCGAAGTCGTCGTGCCCGTGCCAGTGGACGGGGACGTCCAGCCGGTCGAGCGCGCGGGAGACGAGCAGCGCCGCCGCCTCGGGGGTGGCGATCCCGAGCGTGTCCACGACGACGACCTCCGCCGCGCCGGCCTCGACGGCAGCCGCGTACGCCCGGTCGAAGAAGTCGAGCGACGCGCGCGACGAGTCGACGCCGAAGAACGCGACGTGGATCCCGTGCCCGGCAGCGAACGAGACTGCCTTCCCGATCCGCTCGAGCATCGTCTCGCGGCTCACCCCGAGCGCCTCGAGCTTCCCGTCCGAGATCGGGCTCTCGATCACCGAGGCGCCGATGCCGAGCTCGACGAGCGCGTCGACGTCGGCCTGCACCGCGCGGGAGAACCCCCACACCTCGGCGCGGAGCCCGGCCGCGACGATCAGCTCGACGGCGCGGAAGTCGTCCGCCGACACGCGCGGGAAGCCCGCCTCGATCCGGTCGACGCCGGCCGCGTCGAGCGCCTGGGCGATCTCGAGCTTCTCCTCCGGCGTGAGTACCACGCCGATCGTCTGCTCCCCGTCGCGCAGGGTCGTGTCGTAGAGCCCGACCGGCGCGCGCGGCTGCGGGTCGAGCGCCTGCTCGTTGATCGTCCCCGTCCAGACCTTCGTGCGGTCGATCACGCCTCAGCCTGCCTGCACGATCCCGTCGGGGAACGGGGAGAGCTTCTCCGGGCCGGCGTCCCTCACGAGGAAGTTGTCCTCGACCCGGAGGCCGCCGCCTCCCTCCCAGTAGCATCCTGGCTCGATTGCAAGCACCATGCCGGCGCGCAGCTCACCGCCTCCGGCCTGGTGTGCGTACGGCGGCTCGTGCGCCCGTGCGCCGACGCCGTGGCAGATCGGGTGCGACGGCTGGCCGGGATAGCCGATCCGCTCGATTCCCTCGCGGATGCGGCGGTCGAGCTCGGCGAAGCTCGCGCCCGGCGTGCAGTAGGCGACCGCGTCGTCGTACACCTCGCGGAGCCCGGTCTCGAGCTCGACGTACGGCGCGGTCAGCTCGCCGACCACGACGTTCTTCGTGTGGTCGGCCCAGTAGCCGTCCGCGCAGACCCAGATCTCGAAGAGGGTCGGCTCCCCCTCGAGCACCGGGCGGTTGCTCGTAGCGGTGAACGTCCTGATCCCGGGGCCCGCCCACACGAGCGAGAAGCCGAGGGCGAGCTCGACCTTCCCGCCCCAGCCCGTCCCCTCGCCGTGCACGAACCCGAGCCATTCGGCCGCGATCTGCGCCTCGGTCTGCCCGGGGCGGATCACGCCGCGCACGTGGTCCATCGCCGCCGCCGCGATCTCGTTCGCGAGGCGCATGCGCTCGATCTCCTGCTCCGTCTTGACCGCCCGCGCCTCGGCGAGGAGCGGCGTCGCGTCGACGGCCCCGGGAAACCCGTCGAACCACGCCTTCGTGTAGGTCGTCGGCTCGCCGACCATGCGGTCGGATGCCTGCGTGCCGAGGCTGAGCTCGAGCCCGACGGTGCCGTGCTCGCGGGCCTGCGCGGCCGCGAGCTCGAGCGTGCGCACGACGGGCGGGCGAGGATCCTCGGGCAGGTAGCCCGGCACGAGACGGACGTCGCTCGTCCAGGCAGTGCGCGCCGCATCGTCGGCCGAGGCCTCGAGGCAGAAGAGCGTCGGCTCGCCCTCGCGGGGGAAGACGACCGCGTCCCACCCCTTCATGCCCCAGAAGCCCGTGAGGTAGAGGACGTTGTCGGGAGCGCGGGCGACGATCGCGTCGATTCCCTGCTCCGCCATCAGCCCGCGCACCCGCTCGAGCTTCGCGTCGTCAGGGGGCCAGGACATGACCCGATTCTGTCATGTCACTTCTCTCAGACGCGCTCGATCCCCACATAGTTCTCGGCGAGCGACGTGGCCGCGACGCGCGAGGTCTGGAGATAGCGAAGCTGCGACAGCTGCAGCCGGAGGTCGAACTCGTCGCCGTCGGGCCGGCGGTGCAGCATCGTCGTCATCCACCAGGAGAAGTGCTCGGCACGCCAGACCCGGCGTAGGCACGACTCCGAGTACGCGTCGAGCAGCTCCCGGTCCCCTCGGCCGAACCAGGCGACGAGCGCGCCCCCGAGCAGGTGCACGTCCCGCACGGCGAGGTTGAGGCCCTTCGCGCCGGTCGGGGGGACGATGTGCGCCGCGTCGCCGGCGAGGTAGAGCCGACCCCACTGCATCGGTTCCGCGACGAAGCTCCGCATCGGGGTGACGCCCTTCTCGAGCACCGGCCCCTCGTGCAGCGTCCAGCCGTCGACCGCGAGGCGAACCTGGAGCTCCTCCCAGATCCGCGCGTCGGGCCAGGCCGCGAGATCCTCGTCCGGCGCGCACTGGAGGTAGAGCCGGGAGAGCTCCGGCGAGCGCATGCTCAGGAGCGCGAAGCCGCGCTCGTGGTGGGCGTAGACCAGCTCGTCGCTCGACGGCGCGACCGCCGCGAGGATCCCGAGCCAGCCGTAGGGGTACTCGCGCGTGAACTCACGCAGGACGGTGGACGGGATCGACGGGCGAGAGACACCGTGGAAGCCGTCGCAGCCCGCGACCACGTCGCAGGCGAGCTCGTGCGGCCCGCCCTCGTAGCGGTACGCGATGCGCGGCCGCTCGGTCTCGAGGTCGTGCAGCGCGACGGCCTCGGCCTCGAAGTGCAGCGGGGCTCCCGCTTCGAGCCGCGCGGCGATCAGGTCTTTCACGATCTCGGTCTGCCCGTACACGACGATCGTCCTGCCGGTCAGCTCGTCGAAGGCGATCCGGTGCCGCTCGCCAGCCGATTGGAGCTCGACGCCCGTGTGGACGAGCCCCTCGCGCCGCAGGCGCCCTCCTACGCCGGCCTGCTCGAACAACGCCGCGACGTCGTGCTCGAGCACCCCGGCCCGGATCCGCGCCTCGACGTACGCGCGACTGCGGTTCTCGAGGATCACCGTCTCGATCCCCGCCTGGTGGAGCAGGTGCCCGAGGGTCAGCCCTGCAGGCCCCGCACCGACGATCCCGACCTGTGTCCGAGTCGTCGTCACCGCGGTCATGCGCGGAGGGTGACCGCGTCGTCGACCGCGAACCGCGCGGTCGTCACGGCCGCAACGTCGTCGACCGTCGCCCCGTCGAGGAGCTCCGTGAGGCACAGGCTCCCGTTCCGGCGCTGGAAGACGCAGAGCTCCGTGACGACGGTGTCCACCGCGGCGGCAGCGGTGAGGGGAAACGAGCAGCGGTCGACGATCTTCGGCTCCCCGCTCGACGAGGTGGCGGTCATCGTCACGATCACCCTCCGCGCGCCGACCACGAGGTCCATCGCGCCGCCGACGCCGAGGACGTCCTTGCCCGGCACAGCCCAGTTGGCGATGTCACCCCGCTCGCCGACCTGGAGCGCGCCGAGCACCGCCGTGTCGACGTGGCCGCCGCGGATCATCGCGAAGCTCTGGGCGCTGTCGAAGTACGCGGCGCCGGGCAGCGCGGTGATGGGCCGCTTCGCGGCGTCGATCAGGTCTTCGTCCAGCTCGTCCCCGTCCGGCGGCGGCCCGACGCCGAGGAGGCCGTTCTCCGTGTGGACGAAGATCCCGGAGTCGTCCTCGAGGAACCGCGGGATCAGGTTCGGGATCCCGATCCCGAGGTTCACCACCTCGCCCGGATGGAGCTCGCGGGCGGCTCGGGCCGCGATCCGAAGACGAGGGTCGTCCCTCACGGCCGCTCCACGAGCACGTCGACGTAGAGGTGCGGCGTGTGGATCGCCTCCGGCTCGAGCTCACCGACCTCCAGCACCTCCCCCGCCTCCGCGACCGTCACCCGCGCGGCCGTCGCCATCAACGGGTTGAAGTTGCGGGCGGTGTGCCGGTACCAGAGGTTGCCGAGGCGATCCGCCCGGGCCGCGTAGACGAGCGCGACGTCGGCATGGAGAGGCATTTCGAGCACGTGGGTGACGCCCTCGAGCACCCGCTCCTCCTTGCCCTCCGCGAGCAGCGTGCCCGCGCCGACCGGCGTGAAGAACCCGCCGACTCCGGCGCCGCCCGCCCGGATCGCCTCCGCGAACGTCCCCTGCGGAAGCAGCGTCGCCTCCATCTCCCCGGCGTTGACCGCGTCGACGGCCTCGGGGTTGGAGGTGAAGTACGAGGAGATCCCGCGCCGGATCCGCCCCTGACGGAGCAGCTTGCCGAGCCCGCGCCCGGGCTCGCCGATGTTGTTCGAGACGATCGTCAGGTCGGTCGCGTCCGAGTGCTCGACGAGCGCGTCGATCAGCGCGAGCGGCGCGCCGACGAGGCCGAAGCCGCCCACCATCACGGTGTCCCCCGATGTGACGTGGGCGACCGCTTCCTCCGCGGTGGTCAGTGCCAGTGCGGTCATCGTCTCGTCGGTTCCGGTCTCCTCCCGCTCAGAAGGGGAACGGGTGCGAGCCGCGCTGCACGGTGATCCAGCGCGTCTCCGTGAACTCGTCGACGACCGCTGAGCCCCCGAACCGGCCGAACCCGCTGTCCTTCACGCCGCCGAACGGCATCTGCGGCTCGTCGCCGACGGGCTGGTCGTTGACGTGGACGATGCCGGCGTCGACGGCCTGCGCGAGCGCCATCCCACGCTCCGCGTCCTGGGTGATGATCCCGGACGCGAGCCCGTACGCCGTGGCATTCGCCCGTTCGACCGCCTCCTCCGCCGAGTCGACCACCTCGATCGCGACGACGGGGCCGAAGGTCTCCATGGTCGCGAGCTCCGACTCGGCCGGCACGTCGGCGAGCAGCGTTGCCTGCATGCAGGCGCCTTCGGCCTGGCCGCCGGCGAGCACCGTCGCGCCGTCGCGCACCGCGGCGTCGACCCGCCCCTTGACCGTCTCGAGCGCAGCCTCGTTGATCAGCGGCCCGATGATCGTGTCGTGCTCCTTGGGGTCGCCGGCCTTGAGGCCCTTGGTCTTCTCAGCCAACTTCGCGACGAACTCGTCCGCGATCGGCCGCTCGACGATGATGCGCCGCGCCGACATGCAGATCTGGCCCTGGTGGAGGAACGCGCCGAACGCGGCCGCGTCGACCGCGTACTGGAGATCCGCGTCACCGAGGACGATGAGCGGGTTGTAGCCGCCGAGCTCGAGCAGGACGCGCTTGAGCTGGCGGCCCGCGGCCTCGGCGAGCTTCCGTCCCGTCGCGGTCGAGCCCGTGAAGTTGATGCGCCGCACCGCTGGATTCTCGACGAGCTCGTCGCCGATCGGCCCGGCGTCGCCCGGCGCGTGCGTCACCACGTTCAGCACGCCGGGCGGGAGGCCGGCCTCCGCGAACACCTCGCCCCACAGGAGACCACCCACCTGCGGCGACCACTCCGACGGCTTGAGGACGACGGTGTTGCCCAGGGCGAGCGGGGCCGCGATCGACCGCGCCGAGAGGATCAGCGCCGCGTTCCACGGGGCGATCGCGCCGACCACACCGACAGGCCGGCGGACGCCCATCGCGAACGCGCCCGTGTCGGACGGGATCACCTCGCCGAGCGGCGCGTACGCCAGCGCCGCCGTCTGCCGGAACAGGCCCGGGACGAAGTGCATCTGGAACATCCCGAAGCCGAACGTGCAGCCGGTCTCGCGGGCGAGCATCGACACGACCTCGTCGCTCCGGCTCTCGAGCACGTCCGCCGCCTTGAGGAAGACGCCCTGACGGACGGCCGGAGGCGTCTGCGACCACTCGGGGAAGGCGGCGGCTGCTGCCTCCACGGCGCGCCGCGCATCCTCCCTCCCACCGGCCGCCACCTCGGAGACGACGTCGCCGGTGTACGGGTCGCGGTTCTCGAACGTGCCGCCCTCCGCGTCGACGAACTCGCCGCCGACGAAGAGCCTGGTCTCGATGCCCGTTGCAGTCTGCGTGCTCATCACAGTCCTCTCCTCGGCCGCCGTCCATGCGGGCGGCCAGCGCGCCCTCGGTCCCGACTCACGGATGCGGCGAACGCCTTGCCCTCCTCCGAACGTCCTGGCGCTGGGCCGGCCACGCGGTGCGACGGTATGGGGCACATGGTCGATTTGTCAAGACGCCGTTCCGAAATGTAGAACAGGCGGACCGTCACGCGTCGCCGGTCGACACGGGGCGACCCGGATGGGAGCCGCCGGGCTTGCAACGCTCGCGCCGTGCGGTATGAATGCGCCAAGCCGAGCGAGCACGCCGCCCCCGACCGGCTTCCTGACCGCGAGCGCGCCGTCGAGGAGTGAGGCCAGATGGAAACGGCATCACCAGTTGGGTCCTTCCCGAGCCCCTACGAGGTCGGCACCCCGCCGGGCTGCGAGGGCTGGGAGGACCTCTACCCCTACTACGCGCTGTTCGACGACGAGCGGCGCGAGGCGGACGAGCAGCGCTTCTGGTTCTGGAACTCGATGCACTTCCCGCTGCCGATGCCGGCGTTCGACGCGATCTGCATCGACACCGCCTACCAGGCGCTCGGCACGTGGCAGAACCGGGTCTTCGCGGTCCCGCCCGCGATGGGGATCGACTACCGGTGCCTCAACGGCTACATCTACATCTCCGGGAACCCGGTCACCGACCCGGAGAAGATCGCCGAGCGCGCGGGGCACTTCCAGCAGCGCGCGGGCTACTACTTCGAGCACTGGGACGAGTTGTACGCGGCGTGGCGCACGAAGATGGAGGCGCTGATCGCAGAGCTCGAGGCGCTGGAGGTGCCGGCGCTCGGCGAGCTCGAGCCGGACGAGGTCGCGTTCGGCGACCAGGAGACGAGCTTCTGCGCCGTCCTCGACGCCTACCGGCGCGCCCTCCGGCTGGCCGACGTGATGTGGCAGCACCACTTCGAGTTCCTGCTTCTCGGCTACGGCGCGTACGTCACGTTCACCGAGCTCTGCAAGACGCACCTGCCGGACATCCCCGACCAGCACATCGCGCAGATGGTCGCGGGCCTCGACGTGCTGCTGTTCCGGCCGGACGCCGAGCTCCGCCGCCTGGCGCGCCTCGCGCTCGACACCGAGGTGGACGGGGCGTTCGTCGAGGGCAGGACTCCCGCGGAGATCGAGTCCGAGCTCGCAGAGAGCGAGCCCGGCCGGACGTGGCTCGCCGAGCTCGAGGCGGTCAAGCATCCGTGGTTCCACATGGCGACCGGGGACGGGCTCTACCACTACTACGGCAGCTGGCTCGACGACCCGACGATCCCGTTTGCCTCCCTGACCGGGCACATCGCGGCGCTCCGGGCGGGCGAGGACATCGAGCGGCCCTCGGACCACATCGCCACCGAGCGCGAGCGGCTCGCGAGCGAGTACGGCGCGCTGCTCGACGACGAGGCGCGGAAGGGCTTCGACGACCTGCTCGCGCTCTCGCGGACGGTCTTCCCCTACGTCGAGGAGCACAAGTTCCTCTGCGACTACTGGTTCCTCACGACCTGGTGGAACACGATCCGCGACTTCGGCGGCCTGCTCGCCGAGCATGGGTTCCTCGAGGACCGCGAAGACGTCTTCCAGCTCTCCCGTCTCGAGGTGTACTCGGCGCTCGATGAGCTCCTGCTCACCTGGGCCACGGGCGGACAGCCGCGCGGGCCGATGTACTGGCCGCCGATCGTCGCGCGGCGGAAGGAGCTCCTCGCGCGGCTCGCCGACTGGACTCCCCCACCCGCCGTCGGCGCCGTGCCCGACGCGATTCTCGACCCTGCCCTGATCATGCTCTGGGGCGTCACGACCCAGCGCGTCCACGCGTGGGCGCAGGCGGACGAGGACGGCTCGTCCTTGAGCGGCACCCCTGCCTCGCCGGGCGTCGTCGAAGGCCCTGCGCGCGTCGTCAGGAACGTGAGCGAGATCGGGGACGTGCGAGAGGGCGAGATCCTCGTCTGCAGCATCACCTCGCCCGCGTGGGCGCCGATCTTCTCGAAGATCCAGGCCGCGGTGACGGACATCGGCGGGGTCATGTCGCACGCGGCGATCGTCTGCCGCGAGTACGCGCTCCCGGCCGTCGTCGGCACCGGCCGCGCGACGTCGCAGATCCGCACGGGGCAGCGCATCCGCGTCGACGGCTCCGCCGGCAGTGTGACGCTGCTCGAGTGAGCGAGGCGGGCCACATGCGTCCGCTCGCGGCGCTCCGCCGTGGCGACACCCCCGCGTTCGGCGGGAAGAGCTCCACGCTCGGTGAGCTGATCGCGGCGGGGATCCCCGTCGCTCCCGGCTTCGCCGTCTCGACCGCTGCGCTCCACACCTTCGTCCGCGAAGCCGGGCTCGACGGAAAGATCGCCGCCGAGCTCGCGCGGGTCTCCGCGGGGGACGTCGACTCCGTCGTCGCGGCGTCGCACGCGATCGGGGAGGCGATGCGCTCCGCGCCGGTGCCCGACGTCGTGCGAGAGGAGCTCGCGGCCGCGTACGCCGCGCTCGCCGAGGAGGTGGGCACCCCCGAGCCTCCCGTTGCCGTGCGCTCGAGCGCGCTCGGTGAGGACGGGGAGGACGCGACGTTCGCCGGTCAGCTCGAGAGCTACCTCTGGATCCGAGGCGCAGAGCCGCTCGTCGCCGCGGTGCGGGACTGCTGGGTGAGCCTCTTCGGGCCGCCCGCGATCGCGTACCGCGCGCACGTCGGCCAGGACGAGCCTGCGATGGGAGTCGCCGTGCAGCTGATGGTCGACGCCGAGGTCTCGGGCGTGCTGTTCACGTGCAACCCGGTGAGCGGCGACCCGAGCATGGTCGCGGTCAACGCGAGCTGGGGGCTCGGTCTCGCCGTGGTCGGAGGCGAGGTGACGCCGGACGACTTCCTCGTCAGCAAGGTGACCGGCGAGGTCGTGCGCGAGCGGGTGCACGTCAAGGAGGTCGAGTACGTCCCGGACGCCGGCGGCCGCGGAGCGGTGAGGGTCGAGGTCTCGGAGGAGCGGAGGGCGGTGGCGTGCCTCGATTCGAGGGCGCTCGAGGCGCTCGTCGAGGTCGGCCGGCGGATCGAACGCGCCTTCGGCGCCCACCAGGACGTCGAGTGGGCGATCGCGCGGGCGCGAGGGCTCCCGGACGGCCTGTTCGTCCTGCAGTCGCGACCGGTCACGGCCTTGCCGGACCGCCGTTCGGTCGAGAGCGCCACGGCGATGGGCCTCGTGATGAGCATGTTCGGCGCCGGGGACCGGAAGGACTAGAGCCCGGATGGCCCTGAGCGACGACGACGTCCGCGAGATCCTGCGGCTGATCGACGAGACGGAGCTCGGCGAGCTTCGGATCGAGACCGAGGGGCTCTCCCTCCACGTCGTGCGCGGACGGGCGGCTCAGGCAGAGCGCGCGGAGGAGCCCGCTCCGACGGCGGCGACCGCCGACGGCGCCGTGACCATCGACGCGCCGATGCTCGGCGTCTTCTACCGCGCGCCGAGCCCGGGCGCGCCGCCGTTCGTCGACGTCGGCACGCGTATCGAGCGCGACACGATCGTGTGCGTGATCGAGGTGATGAAGATGATGAACTCCGTGCCCGCGGGAGTCGTCGGCACGATCGCCGAGGTCCACGTCGAGAACGCGGAGGCCGTCGAGTTCGGACAGCCGCTCTTCCGGGTGATGCCGGCATGACGGTGGGCGCCCGCCCGGTCGAGATCGTCGACACCACGACCCGCGACGGGAACCAGAGCCTCTGGAGCGCGACCGGCCTCACGGCGCGCGAGACCCTCGCGATCGCCCCCACCCTCGAGCGCGTCGGCTTCCACGCGCTCGACTTCACTTCCAGCACGCACATGGCGGTCTCCGTGCGGTTCCACCGCGAGGACCCGTGGGAGCTGATCCGGCTGATGCGTGCCGCGACCCCCGGCACGCTTCTGAGCTTCATCACGACCGGGATGCGGTTCATCGCCTGGCAGCCGTGCGACGAGGACGTGATGCGGCTCGCCTTCCGCTGCGTCGTCCGCAACGGCATCCGGCGCTTCCAGTTCGCGGAGCCTGCGAACGACCCCGAGGCACTGCGCCGCTGCGCCCGGATCGCCCGCGAGGAGGGCGTCGAGGAGATCGTCGTCGGGCTGACCTACTCGATCAGCCCGGTGCACACGCACGCCTACTACGCCGAGCGGGTCGCGGCGCTCGCGGACTGCGCCGACATCGGTCGCTTCTACCTCAAGGACCCAGGCGGGCTTCTGACGACGGACGCCGTGCGCGAGCTCGGCCCGCACTTCGCCGCGACCGGACGCACGGTGGAGCTCCACAGCCATTGCACGATCGGGCTCGCGCCCCTCTCCTACATGGAGGGCCTCCGCGCTGGCTTCGACGTCCTGCACACGGCCCTCGGGCCGGCCGGCAACGGGACCTCCCAGCCGACCGCCGAGTCGACGCTTCGCAACCTCGAGGCCGAGGGGTACGAGCACGCGCTCGACACGCAGCAGCTCGCGGCAGCCTCGGGCTACTTCGAGGCGCTCGTCGATGACAAGGGCCTGCCGGCCGGCCGGCCGCGCGAGTACGACGCCGCCTACTACCACCACCAGCTGCCCGGCGGGATGGTCACGACGACGCGGCGGATGCTCGAGGAGATCCGCCGGCCCGAGCTGTTCGACGCGGTGCTCGACGAGGTCGTGCTCGTGCGCGCCGAGATGGGCTACCCGATCCTCGTGACGCCGGTCTCGCAGCTCGTCGCGTTCCAGGCGACCCGCAACGTGATCGACCCCGAGCGCTGGCTCACCGTCGCCGACGAGACCGTGCGCTACTTCCTCGGGCACTACGGCGCGTTCGCCGCGCCCCCCGACCCGGAGGTGAGCGACCGCGTGCTCTCCCTCCCCAAGGTGGACGCGCTGCGCGACGCCCGGCCGGTCGGCCTCGAGGGCGCGCGGGCGCGCTTCGGCCGCCGGATCTCCGAGGAGGAGCTGCTCCTGCGGCTGACGATGCCGCAGGAGCAGGTGGACGCGATGCGCGCTGCGCCGTCGATCGCGGAGCAGCCCGTGCCGACGCGCGCGAGCGGCCGCGCCCCGGTCGTCCGCCTCCTGCACGAGCTGGAGCGACGGAGGGAGCTCTCGTACGTGCGCGTCCAGAAGGGCGACGATCTGGTGGTGTGGCGCCGTGCGTCTTGACGAGAGCCGCGGGTTCGTCTTCGACGTCGACGGGACCCTCGTCCACCGCGCCGGCGCGGAGGTGCGCCTCATCCCGGGCGCTCTCGAGGTGCTCGAGCGAATCCACGCGTCCGGAAGGCCCTACGCGCTGTTCACGAACGGCAGCCACGTGGCGCCGGAGGCGATCGCGGCCGAACTGCGCGAGACGGGTCTTCCGGTCGCGGACCGGCAGATGCTCACGCCGCTCCGCTCCGTCCAGACGTACCTCGGTCACCTCACGCACGGGCCGACCGTCCTGCCCTTCCTGACGGAAGCGGCGCACAGCTATCTCGAGGCGGCGGGGGTTCGGCTCGTGGACGGGCGGAACGGCGGCCCGGTCGACGCGGTCTTCGTCGCGCAGCCGCGCGAGGTCGACTTCGACGAGCTGGAGCGCGCGGCGCGCGCCGTGCTCGCCGGCGCGCGCCTGCTGACCGGGAGCTACGTCCCGACCTATGCGGGTGCGGACGGCCCCATCTTCAGCCGTGGGGCGATGCTCACCGCCGCGCTCGCGAAGGCGACCGGCGCGCGCCCCGTCGTCGTCGGCAAGCCGTCACGCGCGGCCGTGCGAGAGCTCGAGACCCGCCTCGGCGTCCCCGCGGACGCGGTGGCCGTCGTCGGCGACGACGTGTCCCTCGACGTCCCCCTCGGCCACCTCGGCGGCTCCCTGACCGTGCTCGTGCGAAGCGGGATCAGCGGCGCGCTGGACGTGAGCCGCCTGCCGGAGAGACGTCGTCCCCACGTCACGTTCGACACCGTCGCGGACCTGCTCGACCGGCTGTGACGACCGCGCGCGCAGTCGGGATCACGGAGCCGGGCGGGCCGGAGGTCGTCCGCGTGGTCGAGCGCGAGGTGCGAGAGCCCGGTCCCGGCGAGGTTCGGCTCGGGGTGAGAGCCGCCGCGGTGAACCCGACGGACATCGGGCTCCGAGAGCGCGGCGCCGAGGGCCTGCCGCCGCCGTGGGTGCCGGGGATGGACGCCGCCGGCGTCGTCGAGTCGGTCGGCGCCGGCGTCGAGCACCTCGCAGTCGGCGACGAGGTGATGGCGGCGGTCGCTCCGCGCCGCCCCGAGGGCGGCGCGCAGGCGGAGCTCGTCGTGGTGCCCGCTGCGTCCACGGTGCCCGTTCCCGACGGGCTGAGCGCCGAGCCGGCCGCGACGCTGCCGATGAACGGGCTGACCGCGCTCCACGGCCTCGACCTGCTCGCGCTCGCCGAAGGGCAGACGCTCCTGGTGACCGGCGGCGCAGGTCTGCTCGCGTCGTACGTCATCCCCATGGCGAAGCAGCGTGGCGTCCGGGTGCTCGCGGACGCGTCCCCGAAGGACGAGACGCTCGTCCGCGGCTTCGGCGCCGACGTCGTCCTGCCGCGCGGGGACGCGCTCGTCGCCGCGATCCACACCGAGTCCCCGGACGGTGTCGACGCCGTGTTCGACACCGCGTTGCTGCGACGGGAGATCTTCCCCGCGATCCGCGAGGGCGGGGCGTTCGCCGTGGTCAGGACCTGGGACGGCGAGGACGTCGAGCAGGGCATCCGGGTCGAGAAGGTGCAGGTCTGGACCGTGCTCGAGCGGACCGACTGGCTGTGGGAGGTGCGGGATCTGGCGCAGCGCG